>WNGL01002867.1_pt1 | contig 24597 bp, 18 predicted proteins | sample 5400591 | NCBI WGS metagenome assembly WNGL01 (sample SAMN13153377, study PRJNA577476) | soil metagenome | isolation source: 80 cm soil or saprolite under Garry oak tree replicate 1 | place: USA:California | collected 2016-06-15 | reverse complement strand
CGACGTGACGAGGATGAAATAAACATAGGGCTCCCTGGGGCGGGCGCGGATGCGGCGGCACAGCTCCGGACCGTCCAATTCCGGCATATACCAGTCGGAGATCACGATGGGCACGCCTGCCAGCTTGAGCAGGTCCCAGGCTTCGCGGCCGTTGGGGGCGATCCTGACCCGGTAGCCGGCCGCTTGCGCCAGCGCGCCGAGCTGGGCGCTGGACACCGGGTCGTCATCGACGACCAGCACGGAGATCGCGCTAAGCATCGTGCCTCCCGTCCGTCGTCGTTCGCAGGTACGCGAGTGCGGCGTTCGCCTCGTCCTGTACGCGCTCCAGTCCGTCACACGCCCGCGCCACGTCGCCATCCCGCGCCGCCGCTTCCATGTCCGCGAGCACCGCTGCGAGGCTCTGGGCGCCGATCGTGGCCGCGGCCGATTTGAGCGCATGCGAGGCACGCTGAATCGGCTCGGGCTTGGCGCCGCGGATCGCCGTCACGAGCGACTCGAGGCGGTCCGGAAGGGTCCCGACGAACGTGGCGAGGATCCCGTCCACGGCTTCGGCCGCGCCTGCCTCCTGCATGGTACGACGGAATGCGTCGACGTCGACGGGGGGCGGGGGCGGCGGGGGCGGAGCCGACGTCTCAGTGCCGGCGGGGCCGCGACTTTCGACCGCGGTGAAGAGGTCGTGCGCCTTGAACGGCTTCGCGAGATAGCCGCTCATCCCGTGGGCCAGGCAGCGCTCGCGCTCACCGCTCAGGGCATGCGCGGTGAGGGCGATGATCGGGAGCGTCCGGCCTTGGGGCAGGGCCCGGATGCGCTCCGTCGCGCCGAAGCCGTCCAGCTCGGGCATCTGGATGTCCATGAGCACCACGTCGTAGCCGCGGGCGGCGACCGCCTCCACCGCCGCTCGCCCGTCGCCCACCACATCCACCTGATGCCCGCGCTTGACGAGCATGGCCGTCGCCACCTGCTGGTTCACCGGGTTGTCCTCTGCGAGGAGGATCCGCAGGGTGTGGCGAGACTCGGCGATCGAGTGGCGCGTGATCAGGTCGGCCACGCCTCCGCCTGGCGCCGCACCCGCGAGCACGGCGCCCACCGCTTCGATCAGGTCGGCTCGCGCGATCGGCTTGGTGAGATACGCCTGAATCCCCAGTTGCCGGCAGCGCTCGCCGTCTCCTCGCTGCCCCGCCGACGTGAGGATCAGGAGCCGGGTGTCCAGCAGCTCCGAGTCCGCACGGACGGCCGCGGCGAGCTGGAAGCCGTCGCGCTCGGGCATCTGGGCATCGAGGATGGCGAGGTCGTAGGGCGCTCCGTCCCGCGCGGCACGGCGGAGCGCTTCGAGTCCCGCGTCGGCGCGCGGCGACTCCTGGACGGCCGCGCCTTCGGCACCCAGCATGTCTCGCAGGATGCGCCGGTTGGTCTCGTTATCATCCACGATGAGGAGCCGCCGGCCGCCGAGGTGCACCGCGCCGCCGTGGATCAATGCCTGCGGAGCCGCGGCCTCGATCGGGAAGGGGAGGGTGAAGCTGAACTCGCTGCCGCGGCCGACCTCGCTCGCGACCGTCAGATCGCCGCCCATCAGGGCCACGAGCCGCCGGGAGATCGCGAGGCCGAGTCCCGTGCCGCCGTAGCGCCGGGTCATGGACGCGTCGGCCTGGGTGAACTCCCGGAAGATGGTGGCCAGCTGCTCGCTGGAAATGCCGATTCCCGTGTCGCGCACGCGAAATTGCACTGACGCCCGGGCGCCGTCGCGCTGCACGACGCTCGCGGAGACGCCGACCTCGCCCTGCTCGGTGAACTTGATGGCGTTGCCGATCAGGTTCATGAGCACCTGACGTACGCGGGTGGGATCCCCCCGCACGAGGTGCGGCACGTCGGGCGCCACGTCCACGGTGAGCTCGAGATGCTTCTCGCGGGCTCGGACCGCGAGGAGGGTGGCGGTGGCGTGGGCGACCTTGGGTAGATCGAACGGGATCGATTCCAGCTCGAGATGCTCCGCTTCGATCTTCGAGTAGTCGAGAATGTCGTTGAGGATCGTGAGCAGCGCCTCGGACGACGAGCGCACCAGCTCCAGGGCGCGCCGCTGCTCCGCTCCCAGCTCGGTGTCCAGCACCAGCTCGACGAAGCCGAGGACCGCATTCATGGGCGTGCGGATCTCGTGGCTCATGTTGGCGAGGAACGCGCTTCGCGCCCGGGCCGCGCGCTCCGCGACGTCGCGTGCCTCGCGAATCGCCGCCTCCGCGAGCCTGCGATCGGTGATGTCCTCGTAGCTCACGATGACGACTTCGCCAGTGACATCCTGCGCGTGGGCTGCTGCGAGTCGCACGGGGATCAGGCGGCCATCTCGGTGGCGGCGCTCGGTCTCCGCCGTCACGGACTCCCCTTGCCACACCCGCTGTTCCAGCCGGCGCGACGCGGCCCGCTGCTCCTCGGGCACCACGAGCTCGTCCAGGGGACGACCAGTCGCCTCGTCGGCCTGGTACCCGAACAGGGCGGTGAACTTGCGGTTAAGGCTGCGGATCCGCCGATCCCGATCGATCACGGCGATGGCTAAGGGGGCGCTCGCCAACAGGGTCTCAAGGTAGGTGTGCTGGCGGGCGAGTGCCTGGGTGGAGAGCTCGAGGAGCGTTGCTCCACGCACCCGCTCCGAGAAGGTCCCGTGGGCACGCCGGTGCACGCGGTCCATTCCCCAGGCGAACAGCGCGATCAGGACGATCGCGATGAGCTGCGGTCGGGCGTGGCCCTGCACCAGGAGACCGAACGGCAGCGGCGCCAGGACCGTGATCAGCAAGTAGCGGAAGCTCCGCGTGTCCCCCACCAACGAGCTGGTCGCGCCGGCGACGATCCCGGCGAGCACCACGAGGATCAGCGCGCCCTGATACAGCTCCAGCGCGGGAATGGCGGCGGCGGCGCCGAACCCCCAAGCGAGCCCGACGCTCGCCACCGTAAGCCGCACGCCTCGCAGGGCTTCCTCAGGAGACGACGTTCGCCCGCGCAGCCGCAGCCGCCACCAGGTCCGCATCCCTGCGGCGACGGCGACTGCGCCGACCCATCCGATCGTGAGCTCGAGGGGTAGCGAGTTCCACACCAGCGCGGCGACGACCAGGACGAGCACGACGTGCAGCGACTCGGCGAGCGGACCGCCGGCCAGCAGCTGCTCGACTGCCGCCCGCCGCACCTCGGCCTGGAGACGTGGCTCATGCTCGGCGACACCCGCCACGGGGTCGGGACCCATCACTCTATCTGTAATACTCCAAGGCATTTGTGCAACATTGCACGGCTCGGAGGGCGCGCCTAGGGCGTTTTTGCGGCAGGGTGGGGTGGTTTTGCGGCGCGGAGCGGTCGAGGAGGCTAAGGGAGAACCTTAGCTCGCCGCCTGGGCCGGGGACGCGCGCGCTACCGAAGGAATGGTACTGAAAGCGACAGTGTGGACGATGACGGGGACGAAAACCGGCCTGGGACAACACCCGCTTCGAGGTGGGCGTGCGGTCCCACCGTCTGACCTGCAACGGGTGCACCCCAGGCCGCGCTGTTTCCGCGAGACGCTTCCGCGTCGCACCATATGCTGTCGTTCGCCCGCGGCGCTGGCAATAGGGGGAAACCCTGAGACCGGCCGGATCAGACCCCGGGGTGCGGCTGCCTCAGGGTTCCGGACTCACGACACCCGCGCGGATGGCCCAACGCACCAGGCCGGGGACATCGTGGATGTCGAGCCGGTGCATGATCTCGCTGCGGTGCGTCTCGACGGTCTTGACGGTGAGGTGAAGCTGCTGCGCGATCTCCTTGCTGGAGCACCCCTCGGCGACGAGCTGCAGGATCTCGCGCTGGCGCGGCGTGAGGAGGTCGAGCACGCCCGGCTCGCCCACCCGCCGCAAGTACGCGTCCACGACGTGCTTCGAGACGCTGGGCGTCAGGTACGTTTCGCCTCGCGCGACCGCCTTGAGGGCGAGCTCGAACTCAGGGACATCGGCCCCCTTGAGGAGATAACCCGCGGCGCCGGCGCGCAGCGCCTGCGCCACGTACTCTTCAGTGGCGTGCATCGAGAGGATCAACACGCGGGTGCGGGGGGACTCTTTGGTGATGCGGGCCGTCGCCTCGAGGCCGTTGAGACCGGGCATGGCGATGTCCATGACGACGACATCGGGGCCGTGGCGGCGGGCGAGCTCGAGGGCTTCGCGCCCGTCCGCCGCCTCCGCGATCACCTCGATCCAGCCGACCTGCCGCAGCACCGCGCGGATGCCCTTGCGAACGAGGGTGTGGTCCTCCGCGAGCAGGACGCGCAGGGGAGTGGCGGTCATGGCTCGGTGAGGGGAAACCGGGCCCATACCGTGGTCCCCGTCCCGGAGTCCGAGTCGATCCGGAAATCGCCGCCCAGCAGGCGGACGCGTTCCTCCATGCCGTCGAGCCCGATGGAGCCGTCCGCGGTCGTCCCGCGGCGCACTGCCACGACGTCGAAGCCGCTGCCGTCGTCGCGCACGGTCAGGTCCAGCGTCCCGTCCTCCGCCCGGACGTCGACGGCGACGCGCTTGGCGGCCGCGTGGCGCGCCACGTTGGTGATGGCCTCCTGTGCCACGCGAAAGCACGCCGTTTCCAGATCGGAGGCTAGCCGCTCCGCAGGGAGGTCTGTCCGCACGCGGACGGCGAACCCGGCGCGGCGCCCCTGGCGGTCGGCGTACCAGCGCAGCGCGGCCGCGAGCCCGAGGTCGTCGAGCACCGACGGCCGCAGCTCGAGCGACAGCGAGCGCACGGCCTCCATCAGCTGCTCCACGATCTCGACGCTCTCGTCGAGCGGAAAGGCCTTGGCGCGGGCGCCACCCCGCAGCGACTCCAGGTTCAGCTTCACCGCGGTCAGGCCCTGGCCGATCTGATCGTGGAGCTCGCGGGCGATGAGCCGGCGCTCGTTCTCCAGCGCCTTGAGCAGGCGCTGCGACAGCGCCTCCATTCGCTCCCGGGTGTGCTGTGCCTCTGCCTGGCGCTCGCGGACGGCCTGCTCGGCTTGGCGCCGCTCCGTCATGTCCCGCACGATGATCTGCCCGCCCGGCCGGCCCGCGAGCGTGATCGGGATGCCCACGACCTCGACGTCGAGCACGGTGCCGTCGAGCGCGATGAATCGCTGCTCGAGCGGCGGCGCGGGCTCGCCCGTCGCGAACTCGCGCTCGATGCGCTCGCGCACGACGGCGCGGTAGTCCGGGTGGACGATGTCGAGCGTCCCCCGGTCGATGAGTTGATCGGCCCGCTCGGCGTGCAGCAGCTTGAGCGCCGCCCGGTTGGCGAGGATCCAGCGCCCGTCCTGGTGGACGAGAATGGCCTCGGGCGCGTTCTCGAGTAGGGTGCGGTAGCGCCGCTCGCTCTCACGCGCGGCCTGCTCCGCGTGCCGCCGCTCGGTGGTCATCGCCGCGAGGACCAGCCCGGTGACCGAGAGGAGCCCGAGGTACGTCTGCAGGAGGAGCAGGTCGTGCGTCGGCGTCGAGCCCACGAACGAGCCCTGCCCGTGGACGGTGGACCAGATCGTCAGCGCGGCGACGATGCCGGACGCCGTTGCCGAGCCGAGGACTCCGAACCGGAGCGCGGCCCAGATGATGAGCGGGAAGATGGCATATTCGTCCCCCGTCGGCGGCCGCAGCAACGCGGCGGTGAGCCCGACGAGGCCCGCGAGCAGCACACCTGCCTCTGCCGCCCGCGCGGGCGGCCAGCGGCCGCGCGGCATGTGCGCCCAGGCGAGGAGCAGGGGAGCGAACAGCAGGTCGCCCATCGCGTCGCCCGACCACCACACGAACCAGAGATGCCCGGTGGCCGCGCGGTCGATCATCCCGCTCGCCCATAGGCTCAGGACGCCGATCGTCGCGCTCACGGTGGGACTGGCGAGCGCGGCGAGGGTGACGAGCGCGAGGACATCCCGCAGTGCCGGGAGGGAAGGCCGGAAGTCCGCCACCCGTCGCAGCAGCAGGACGGCGGTGACCGCCTCGAGGGTGTTTCCGAGCGCGATACCGGCGGCGCCGGCGGGCGGGACGCCGCTCGTCCAATTGAGCAGGAAGGCGCCGAGCGCGATGCCCGGCCAGAGGCGGACGCCGAACAGGAGCAGCGCCGCGAGCGCGACGCCCGTGGGGGGCCAGGCGGACGAGACGACCTTCTGGGCGACGGCCGCCAGCAGCCCCAGCTTGGCGGCACCGAAGTAAACCGCCGCTACGGCGCCGATCTTGGCGGGATACCACGGCCGAGGCGACATCACCTTGCTCCCGGACGCAAGGTTACCGGGGCGCTCCGGGGTCCGCCAGTCCGGGTTAACCCTGATCCAGCACTTCGCGCACCTTGCGCGCCAGGTCCTGCGGCATGAACGGCTTTTGCAGGAAGGCCATCCCAGGCTCGAGCGCGCCCCGGTGCACGATCGCGTCGCCCGGGTAGCCCGACATGTAGAGCACCCGGAGGCCGGGCCGGCGCTGGACCAGCCGCTGGACCAGCTCGCGCCCGTTCATCCCGGGCATGATCACGTCGGTGAGCACGAGATGAATCGGTCCGCCGTAGCGCTCCAGCAGGCGCACCGCATCGGGCCCGTCGGCGGCGGCGAGGACGGTGTAACCCGACGCCTCGAGCGCGCGGCGGCTGAGTGAGCGCACCGCCTCCTCGTCCTCCACGACCAGGATCGTCTCGGTGCCGCGTGCGGTCGCTTTGCTCGGGCCGGCCGTAAGGGCGGGGGGTCCGGAGGGTCCCGCGCCGGGGGCCGCGGCGCGCGGCAGGTAGATCTTGAACGTCGTGCCGTGGCCCGGCTCGCTGTACACGGTGATGTAGCCTTCGCTCTGCTTCACGATGCCGTACACCGTCGCGAGGCCGAGCCCCGTTCCCTTGCCCACCTCCTTGGTCGTGAAGAACGGCTCGAACAGATGCGCCGCCGTCTCGGCGTCTAGCCCCGAGCCCGTGTCGCTCACCGCCAGCAGCGCGAACGCCCCGGCTCGCGCCCCCTGGTGGGTCTCCACGTAGCCGGGGCCGAGCTCCACGTTCCCCGTCTCGATGGTGAGCTTCCCGCCCTGCGGCATCGCGTCGCGTGCGTTGAGCACGAGGTTCACCAGCACCTGCTCGATCTGGCCGCGGTCGGCGCGCACGGCATCGAGCTGGGGCGCGAGGCTGGTCATGAGGTCGACGTCCTCGCCGATCAACCGCCGCAGCATCCGGTCCATGTCCGCCACCACGCGGTTCAGGTCGAGGACTTCGGGCTGCAGCACCTGCCGCCGGCTGTACGCGAGCAGCTGCCGCGTGAGCGTGGCGGCCCGCTCCCCCGCCTTCTTGATCTCCGCCGCGTCCTGGCGCAACGGGCTCGCCGGCTCGAGGTCGCGGAGCAGCAGCTCGACCGAGCCGAGGATGGCCGTGAGCAGGTTGTTGAAGTCGTGCGCCACTCCGCCCGCCAGCCGGCCCACCGCCTCCATCTTCTGCGCCTGGCGCAGCTGGTCCTCAAGGCGCTTCAGGTCGGTGATGTCGCGCTGCGTGCCCCAGGCCCGTTTCAGCAACCCGTCTTCGACGATGCCAACCAGGTTGTTCAGGAAGACCTTGGGTTGCCCGTCCCGGTCGCGCTCGTGCGACTCGACGTCGGCGAGACGGTACCCGGAGCGCAGGAACACCCGAAGCATCTCCTCGTTGCTCGGATCGGATCGGACCAGGAGGTCGGCGAGCCGGGTGCCGGTGAGCTCCTGCGCGGACGCGTACCCGTACATCTGGGCCATCGCGTCATTGCACTCGGCGAGGTAGCTGTGCCGGTAGAAGTGCTCGATCTGCTCCGCTTCGGCCTGGTTGACCGGGAGGGGCTCGTCGAATTCGAACCGCCAGATGCCTTCGGTGGACTGCGTGACGAACGCGCGATAGCGCTCCTCGGCTTGCTGCAGCGCGGCCTCGGCGCGTCGGCGCTCGGTCACGTCCATCCCGATGGCGAGGTTGGCACCGTCCGGCAGCGGCACGTTGGCCCAGGTCGTCTCGAGCACGTGGCCGTCGCGCACTCGCGTATGGAAATAATGCCACTGGCTCGCCGGCGCGCCGATGGAGGCGAGGACCTTCTCGCGCTCCGCCGGGTCAGGATACAGCTCGCTCAAGATGTCCCGCTCGCGCGCTTCGTCGACGCTGTATCCAAGCACCTGGGACCACTCCCGGTTGCCCCACGAAATGCGGCCGCTCGGCTCGACGAAGGCGAGCATCACCGGAATGTGGTCCACGATGCTCTGGAGCAAGGCCCGCTGCTCCCGCAACGCGTCCTCGGCGCGTTTGCGCTCGATCGCCATCGCGACCTGGCTGGACACGAACGTGAGGATGTCCTTCTCCTCTGCGCCGTAGCGGATGCCCTCCGAGTAGGTCTGCACCGCCACGACGCCGATCGTGCGATCCCGGATCTGGAGCGGCACCCCGACCCAATCGAGCGAGGGGGCGCCGATCAATTCCGCCTCACCGCGCCGCACGAGGTCCTCGTACACGTCCGGGGTGGCGAGCAGCGGCCGCCCCGTGCGCATCACGTACTCGGTCAGTCCGCGTCCCAGCGGCCGCTCCGGTGCCGCCCGATCGTACTGATCCACGAAGTACGGGAAGGTCAGCCGGTTCCGCTCGGCGTCGACCAGCGCCACGTAGAAGTTCTGGGCCGGCATCAGCTCGTTGACGATCTCGTGCAGCGCGCGGAGCAGCGCCTGGAGGTCCGCGGCGGTGAGCGCCGCCTGGGAGATGCGGTACGTTGCCTGCTGGATCCGCTCGGCGCGCTTGCGGGGCGTGATGTCCAGCATGATGCCGAACAGCTCCGTGGGGTGGCCGTTCTCCAGGACGAGGTGCACCACGTCGCGCAGCCACACCAAGCGGCCGTCCGCGGCGACCATGCGGTACTCGAACTCGTGGGAGCGCTGCGCCGCGATCTCGCGGGCGCAGAACGCCGCCGCCCACTCGCGGTCCTCGGGGTGCACGTGGTCGACCCAGAAGGTCGGCTGCGCCGTCCATTGAGCGACGGGGTAGCCGAGCAGGGCCTCGGCTTCCGGGCTGACGAAGTGGAACTGGAAGGTCTTCGGGTCCGAGCGCCAGAAGATGGCCCGAACCGACTCGACGAGGCGGCGGTACTCCTCGTTGCCGAACGGCTGCGTGCCGGGCGGGGGGCCCGGGGCGGCCGGGGGGGCCAGGCGGGCCGCGCGCTGCTTCGTCGGGCGCTTGGGGCGCTTGGAGCGGGGACTCATCGAACGTCAACTTGGGGATTCGGGGAGCCTTGGCAAGACGACGGCCTGCATCGCGCTCGCTACCTGACAGGGCTGTCCAGCACCTCCCGCACCTTGCGTCCGAGCACAGCCGGCGTGAACGGCTTTTGGAGGAAGGCGACACCCGGCTCGAGGACCCCGTGGTGGACGATCGCGTCGTCCGTGTAGCCGGAAAGATAGAGCACCTGAATCCCCGCCCGCGCGGCAGCCAGGCGTTGGGCGACCTCTCGCCCGCTCATCCCCGGCATGACCACATCGGTCATGAGGAGCTGGATGGGTCCGTCGTGCTGCCCGGCCACACGCTCGGCCTCGCGACCGCTGGCCGCGACGAGCACGGTGTAGCCGTTGGCCTTCAGCACTTTATGAACGAGAGTGCGAATCATCTCATCGTCCTCCACGAGGAGGACGGTTTCCGAGCCGCGCACCGAGACCGGTGGCACCGGGCTCAGCGCTGGCGGCGCAGCGGCCTCCGCCGCGCGGGGGAAGTAGACCTTGAACGTCGTGCCGTTTCCAGGCTCGCTGTAGACCCAGATCCACCCGCCGCTCTGCTTGACGATGCCGTACACCGTGGCCAAGCCTAGGCCGGTGCCTTTGCCCTTCTCTTTGGTGGTGAAGAAGGGCTCGAATATCCGCGCCTGGGTCGCCGCGTCCATGCCAACCCCGGTGTCGCTCACTGCGAGCATGACGAAGGGGCCGGGCTGCGCCGAGAGATGTCCGCGGACATACTCCTGATCGAGATCCACGTTCTGCGTTTCAATGGTGAGCTTGCCGCCGTTGGGCATGGCGTCGCGCGCGTTCACGGCGAGGTTCAGGACGACTTGTTCCAGCTGGCTGGAATCGGCCTTCACCGTCGCCAGCTCTGGCGCCAGCACCGTGCGAAGCTCGACGTCTTCCCCGAGCAGCCGCCGCAGCAGCTTGTCCATGTTGGCGACCACGGCGTTCGGATTCAGCACCGTCGGGGCGATGACCTGCTGACGGCTGAAGGCCAGGAGCTGGCGCGTCAGGTCCGCCGCCCGTAGCGCCGCTTTGCGGATCTCCTCGACTTCGTCGCGCTCCGGAGCACCTGCCGCGAGACTGTCTAGCACGAGGTCGGCGGAGCCGAGGATGGCGGTGAGCAGGTTGTTGAAGTCGTGCGCTACTCCCCCAGCGAGCCGGCCGACTGCCTCCATCTTCTGCGCCTGGTGGAACTGCTCTTCCAGCTGCTTTCGCTCCGTGATGTCGAGCCAGGCGCCGAACACCTCCACCGGCAGACCGGTTGGATCGCGCAGCAGCCTCGCTTCATCGTGGACCCATCGGTAGGTCCCGTTTTTCCCCTGAAATCGGTATTCGAGCGTGAGTTCGCCTTTCGTTAAGAGGGCGGGGATCTCGGCGAGCAGGCGCGGCCGGTCGGCGGGGTGGAGATGACGCACCCACCACGTTGGGTGCAGTGCTTCCGGTACCTCATAGCCCAGGACCCGCGTCACATTCTCGCTTACCCAACTGGGGGCGTACCCTTCCGCGGTCAGCTTCGTAGCGTAGACCACGGCCGTACTGGAAGCAAGGACGTCCCGCAGGCGGGCCTGGGTCGCGCGCAGCGCATCCTCTGCCTGTTTGCGCTCGGTCACGTCGAAGAAGGACGCAACGGCCGCGTAGGGCGCGCGCTCGCCGCGTCGAAACAACGGATGTGAGTTTATCGAGATCCACGTCACCTCGCCGCTCGGCTTGTTGACGCCCATGATCACGTTGGAGCACGGTTGGCCCGTGCGCAGGGAGACCGTGATCGGATGGGTATCGCCCGGGAACGGCGAGCCGTCCTCGTGAATGGCTCGCCAGCGGGGATCGAAGGTGGTCCGCCCGCCGATCTGTTCCGCCGTGAGCCCCAGGATCCGCTCAGCGCTCGCGTTCGACGCCTCCAGCCGGCCGTCGGCATGCATGAACACGATGCCCTCCGCCAGCGCGGCAACGACCGAGCCGTAACGCTCCTCACTCGCGCGCAGCGCGTCCTGGGCGTCGCTGCGCGAGCGGGTCGGCGAACGCCGGTGGCGGCGATCTTTCCCGCGGTCGCTCACTACAAAACCCCCCTTCTCCCCCGGTAGTCCGGCGGCGTTCAGCGCAGTCCAAAATACCGATGCCGGTGCACCAGAACCTAGGGTGCTCTTGCGGCACGGAGGGTCAGGACGCGACATGCGAAGCGATGAGGCCCGGACTCAACGCCGGGCCTCGCACGCGTTCGCGACCATCACTTCTGTTTCGGGCCGCTGGGATTGCTGCGGCGGTGGCTTTGGCGCTTTCTCCATAGCGCACTTCTGCGCCAATCTCAGTAAAAACAAGCAGTTCTTGACCGCGCGAGTAGCTCTACGTATTCTCAGAACAGAGTGTCAAGGGGAGAGGAGACAACCCTTTGAACGGGGAGAAGATGGAGCGGGACGACCGTTTGATGACGGTGAAGGAGCTGGCCGCGTACCTGAACTTGAACGAGCGGACCGTCCTGAAGCTGGCGGCGGACGGCCCCATGCCCGCCGTCAAGGTCGGCAATCAGTGGCGGTTCCGGAAAGCCATGATCGATGCATGGCTCGATGACCAGATGCTCGGCATCAGTCGTCGCTACGTCGACCCACCGCGCGCGGAGCGATCGGGCGGGCTGCTCCTTGACCTCGCGAGCTGTTTCGCGCCCGGGCACATCCTTCCGGATCTCGTGGCCCGCACCAAGACCACGGCAGTGGAAGAGCTGGCGGCTCACGCTCACGCGCTGGGGCTCGTGCGTGACAAGACGTGGTTCGTCGGCGGCCTGATCGAGCGGGAGAACGTGATGCCGAGCGCTACGGGAAACGGCACCGCGTTTCTGCACACGCTATACCGCAATCCCGAACACGTCGTCCGTCCGTTCATGATCCTCGGGAGATCGAAGCGTGGGGTGGACTTCGACGCGCTCGACGGGCGGCCGACGCATCTCTTCTTCGTGCTCGGGCTCAAGTATGAAGAGCTTCATCTTCCCTGGCTGACGAAGCTGTCGCACATGCTCGCGCGCCGCGATGCCGTGGAGGCGCTTCTCGCTGCTCCGGACGCCGCGGCTATCTACGAGAGCCTCGCCGAGGCCGAGCGCAAGCTCCAGACGCCGGCAGCAGTCCTGCCGTGACGGCCCTGCGAGCTGGCGGCGGCTGGGTTCGCGCGACGGGTAGCGCGCGCAGGTGGACCATCTGAGCTAGCGGCGGGCGCGGCGATGGATTGGTGGGATGCGTTGGCACTGATTGGCGTGGCGGGCTTCGCGGTCGGCATCGCGGGCGGCGAACTCGTGGTGTTGCGCTTGCTGCCATGGGGGAAGAACTGGCACGTGGGCGGCCACTTCTAGGGAGGCAGCGCGCGGGGCTGGCACGTCTCGCCAGGAGGAGGCTCGATGATCGCCGCACGGAAGGCCTTACTGACCACCGCTTTCGAAGCCCTGTGGTATCAACGCAGCCACGCGTCCTTGGGATACGGACTCGCCTGGTCCCGTCAGTTGGCAATTCCGATGACTTGCTTGATCGTGTCGGGTTGCTGCAGCACGCGCAGCATGAGATGGGCGACGTTGGCGCGTGAGATCAAGACGCCACCCCGCAGGTTCTGCCCGTACGCCGTGCGGTAAGTGCCGGTCAGCGGCTTGTCGGTCAGCCGCGGGGGCCGTACGACAGTCCAGTCCAGGCCGCTGTCACGCAGGACGTCCTCCATCAGGGCGAGATCGGCGTAGTGCTTGCCGAAGGCCACCCTTGCAAACGGACTGCCCAGGTACCGCATGAAGAATCCGTCGCCCGGGTCGTGCTTCGGCGGCGTCGGGCGGCGCGGCGACGGCACGGTCCCGATCGGCGCGGCGCTGACAACGACGATGCGCCGCACGTCCGTTGCTTGCATCGCCTGGACGATGGCCCGCGTGCCCCGCGAGGCGATTCCGGCCTCGGACGCGGACCGAGGACCAAGGCCGGAGAGCACGGCGTCCGCTCCTGCGACCGCGGACTGAAGCGCGGCCGTGTCCGGAGCCGCCAGGTCGGCTGTGACGATGCGTGCCGCTCCGGACAGCTTGTCAGGATGTCGCACGACGGCTGTGACGTCGTGACCTGCGGCGACGGCCTGCTCAAACGCTTGGCGACCGATACCGCCGGTCGCCGCGAAAATCGTGAGCTTCATCTCTCGCTCGATGGTTAGAGTGTTTGCCGGCATGTCCGATGTCAGCCGCGGCGGGATAACCGCCGGTCGGCGCTGCGGGTTCCCGGTAACGGACCCGGCGACGAGTGGGGCCGCTACAGCTGGCTCAAGCCGCCGTCGGCAACGAGTTCGGCGCCCACGAAGAACGTCGACTCGTCGGAGGCGAGAAACACGGCGGCGTGGGCGATCTCGCGCGGATCGGCGAAGCGCTTGATGGGGACCTGCTGCTTGATATTGGCCACCAGCGCTTCCCGCGCTTCCGTGCTAAGACCCATGAGGGGCCGACTGAGAATCGGCGTAGCGACGGGCCCGGGGCTGATCACATTGACGCGGATCCCCCGCTCTACAAGGTCGGCCGAGATGGTGCGAGCGAAGGATCGCAGCGCCGCCTTGCTCGCCGCATAGACGCTCGAGCCCGGCATCCCGATCAACCCGCTGATCGAGCCATTGAGAATGATGGAAGCGCCACGCGTCAAGAGCGGCAACGCTTTCTGGATCGTGAAGTAGGCGCCCTTCACGTTGGTGTCGAAGATGCGGTCGAAGTGCTGTTCCGTCGCCTCGGCGACGGGGACGAACTGGCCGATGCCGGCGTTCACGAACAGGACATCCAAGCGGCCGAAGCTGCGGCGCACCTCACTCATCACACGGTCCAGGTCCTCCGCGACCGTCACGTCCGCCCGCAGCGTGAGGAGGTCCTTCGGCAGCGCCAGCTGGCCCAGCTCCGCGGCGGCCGACTGGAGCGTATCGGCGTCGCGTCCGGTGACCGCGACGCGTGCCCCGGCGCGGAGAAACTCCTCCGCAGTGGCGCGGCCGATGCCGCTGTTACCGCCCGTAATCAGGGCGATCTTGCCTGCGAGCCGGCGGGAAGTGGCACGCGAGTGGGTCGTCGCGGGCGTAGCGGCAGTGGTGGTCATCGCTGGAAGCCTCAAGAGTGAGTGGTACGATGTCAAACTGTGACCGTGATGGCTACAGTTACGAACGTAGGGCGACGAGGCAGAGGTTCCCGCTCGGCGAGCGGGTGGTCTAGATGCGGTCGAGCACGTCCGCGAGCGTGGCCTTGCCAAGGGTGCGCGCCACGGCGTCGTCGACGGCGCCGAAGACTGGGGCGAGCGCACCCTTGATCCCACAACTCACGGGGCAACTGGCGTTCGGGGGGTTGGGATTGTAGGCCAGGACGCTGCCGTCGTGCTCGACGGCGCGGTAGATCGCGCGCAGCGGGATGCGGCGAGGGGAACGGGCCAGCCGGGCGCCTCCGCCCTTCCCCTCCTTCGTGGCCACAACGCCCGCCCGAGCGAGCGCGCGGACGACGCGCCGAACGACGACAGGGTTCGTGCGAACGCTCGCCGCCAGCTCCTCGGAGCTCACATACCGGGCGCCCCGCGCCTGCCGGTAGGCGAGCGTGGCCATCGCGTGCACGGCGACGGCGAAGCGACTCTTGGCGACCATGGGCCCCGACGGAAGGGTCGAACCGCAACATTAGCTGTTTCAGTATGCGCGACAAGGGGAGGCCATCAGCTGTCTGCGGTTGTCTGATGCAACGCCTTACGCCTCCCGCGGGAACCTGCCGCCGTTTACCTTTCAGATGGCGCATGAGCGTACGCGCCCCCCACTGGGAGCGGTCCATCATCTGCGGTGGACCGAGGCGTTGCCCAAACGGCCCCCCGGCGGCGGTTCCCTCTACCAATGGGAGTGTGGCATGTCCTGCAATAGCGTTCGGGGCTGCTCGACGACCCTGTGAGCACGGCGGGGGGAGGCGCTGCTCGCCCTGTCATCGTGGGCTCCGGCCTCGCCGGGTTGTGGACCGCCTGGCGCCTCGCGGCGGAGGGGTGCGCCAGTCTGCTGCTCACCAAGCGCACCCTCGCCGACAGCGCGAGCGCCTGGGCGCAGGGCGGGATCGCGGCGGCCCTCGGCCCGGGAGACAGCCCGGCGCTGCACGCCGCCGACACGCTCGCCGCGAGCAACGGGCTCGCCGATCCCGAGGCGGTCCGCATCCTCACGACCGAAGGGCCCGCGCGCATCCGGCAACTCGTGGCGCTCGGCGCGACGTTCGACCGCGCACCCGACGGGCGGCTCTCGTTCGGCCTGGAGGCCGCGCACAGCCGGCCGCGCATTCTGCACGCTGGCGGCGACCGCACCGGCGCGATGCTGGTGCGCTGCCTCACGCGCATCGTGTCCGACCATCCACTCGTCGAGATCGGGGAGTACACGGAAGTCGCCGATCTGCTGCTCGCCGGGGAGCGGGTGGCGGGCGTCGTGGCCGTTCGAGCGGACGGCTCCGTCGTCGCCGTTTCGGCGCCGGCGGTCGTGCTCGCGACGGGCGGCGTGGGACAGCTCTACGCCGTCACCACGAACCCGCTCGTCGCCACGGGTGACGGCTGGGCCCTGGCGCACCGGGCCGGGGCTGCGCTGCGCGACATCGACTTTCTGCAATTTCACCCCACCGCGCTCAAGCTCGCGCGAGCGAACCCCGCCCCGCTCATCTCGGAAGCGGTCCGCGGCGCCGGCGCGATCCTGGTGGACAGCCATGGGGGGAGGTTCCTGCTCGACGTGGATCCGCGGGCGGAGCTCGCGCCCCGTGACGTCGTGGCGCGGGCGGTCGCGCTGGCGGACCGTACGGGAGGGGCGTGGCTCGACGCGCGCCGCGTGGCGGGCTTCGCCGAGCGCTTTCCCGCCGTCGCCGCGACGCTCGAGCGCCAGGGGCTCGACCCATCCCGGGACTTGATCCCCGTCGCGCCGGCGATGCACTACGCGATGGGCGGGATCGCGACGGATCTGGCGGGACGCTCGACTCTTCCGGGGCTGTGGGCCGTGGGGGAGGTAGCGTGTACCGGGGTGCACGGCGCCAACCGCCTCGCCTCGAACTCGCTGCTGGAAGGACTGGTGTTCGCCGATCGCGCGGCGCGCGCACTGGCGGACGAGCGCGCCGGTTGGCAGTACCTGCCCGTGGAGCGGTCGGCCGACTCATCGCTCGGCGGGAGCGCCGCCGAGCGGGCCGTGGACCTGCGCCGCGCGCTGCGGCGCGTGATGACGGCGGACGTGGGGGTCGAACGCAGCGAGGTGTCGCTCGCGCGGGCCAGTCGCGCGCTGGCCGAGCTGTCGGCGGCGGCACCACGCGAGGCGTGGCGCACGCGGAACCAGATCCTCGTGGCGCGACTCATCGTCGCAGCCGCACGCCGCCGGTGCGCGGCGCGCGGCGGGCACGGGCGCGTGGATCGTTCGCGGCGGCGCGTGACGGCGGGGGCGAGGGCCTCGTGACGGACCTGCTGGCCGAAATCCGGGCGCTCAAGGCCGAGCGGGGGGCGGCGATCCTGGCGCACAACTACCAGCGGCCCGAGATCCAGGACGTGGCCGATGTGGTCGCCGACTCGCTCAAGATGGCGCGGCGGGCGACCGAGCTCGACGCGCCGGTGCTCGTCATCTGCGGCGTGCATTTCATGGCCGAGACGGCGGCCATCGCGAACCCGGAGAAGCGCGTGCTCATCCCCGACTTGGGCGCGGGGTGCTCACTCGCCGATACGATCCGGCCGGAGGACGTGCGCGCCTGGCGCGCCACCCATGCCGACGGCCTCGTGGTTGCATACGTCAACTGCAGCGCGGCGGTGAAGGCCGAGGCCGACTACTGCTGCACCTCCGGCAACGCCGTAGCGGTGGTCCAGTCGCTGCCCCCCGATGTGCCCGTCCTGTTCGTGCCGGACTTCTTCCTGGGGCAACACGTGCGGCGTCTCACGGGGCGTGCCCTCGACGTGTGGATGGGGGAATGTCACGTGCATGCCGCGCTCGGCCCCGCCGACGTGGACGCCAGGCGCCGCGAGCATCCGGACGCCGAGTTCCTGGTCCATCCCGAGTGCGGCTGCGTCACGAGCACGATGTACTACGCGGCAGCGGACGGTGACGTGGCTGCCGGCCGCACGCACATCGTTTCGACTGAGCAGATGATGCAGCGGGCGCGCACGTCCCCCGCCCGCCGGTTCGTGGTCGCCACGGAGACGGGCGTGCTGTACCGGCTGCGCCGGGAGAATCCCGGCAAGGAGTTCCACGCGCTGGCGGAGTCGGCGGAATGCCGGTTCATGAAGATGATCACCCTCGAGAAGCTGCGTGATTCGCTGCGCGACCTGAAGCACGAGGTGATCGTTCCCTCGGATGTCGCGCAGCAGGCGCGGCGGGCGATCGACCGGATGCTGGCGATTGGCTGAACTCGGTCTGGCGGAGGTGCGGCGCGCTCTGGACGAAGACCGGGCCGGCGAGGACGTAACGACCCGGCTGCTCGGCCCCGCGGCCGGGCGTCCCGCGTGCGCCGGGTTCGTCGCCGAAGGTCGCTTCGTCGTGGCCGGCCTGCCGGTCGTCGCTCGGGTCTACGCGGAGCTCGACCGTGACGCGCGCATCGAACAGCGGTGCGGCGAAGGGGAATGGGTCGAGCCCGACGTCGTGCTCGCGCGCGTGCGGGGGAGCGCCGGCACGCTGCTCGCCGGCGAGCGGGTCGCCCTCAACTTCCTGCAGCGCCTCTCGGGCGTCGCGACTCTGACCCGCCGGGCGGTGGACGGGGTGGCGGGGACGGGTGCCCGGATCACCCACACGCGCAAGACCACACCCGGCCTGCGTGCGCTCGAGCGCTATGCCGTGACGGTGGGAGGTGGCGTCGAGAATCGTGGCTCGCTCGCCGCGGCGATCCTCTGGAAGGACAACCACTGGGCGCTGCTCGGACCGGGTGGACTAGCCCCGGCGCTGGCGGCCGCGCCGCCGGGGGTGCCGATTGTCGTCGAGGTGGAGAACGACGCGCAGCTTGAGCAGGCGCTCGCCGCCGGCGTGCGGCACATCCTGGCCGACAACCAGGGCCCCGAGCGGGTCGCGGCCTGGGTGCGACGCGCGGGGCCCGGCGTCATCGTCCAGGCGTCGGGCGGAATCACGCCCACGAGCGCGCGCGCCTACGCGGAAGCCGGGGCGCAGCTGATCTCCATCGGCGCACTCACCCACTCGGCGCCGGCCGCTCCCATCCGGTGCGACATCCGCGCGGACGCCTAGGGGGGCGCCCGCCGCCTTACGACGTGGACGTAATATGAGCACGTTTGGGCAGTCTCGGCGCATTGGCGACCTACTGCGGAGCGGGGTTCTCGACGGCTATGCGGAATACTGAAATGGACGATCAGCCGTGACCGGTACGCCGCCTGCCGTGACGGTGGGCCTGGTGACGAGAATGCTCCGCGAAGCCTTCGAAGGGCCTCCCGGTCCTTGGACCTACTTCACCGATACAGCCCCAGGAACCGGAGTATTCGGGACGATCAGTGCGCTGACCGCCTCACAGGCGTCTCAGGAGGCCGGACCCGGTCACACGACAATAGCCGGTCATGTCCAGCACCTGACCTCGAGCCTCGCCCTCTCGACGAGGGGACTTCGCGGGCAGTCGACCTCGCGGGACCGAAGTCACAGCTGGACGGTGTCCGTGGTCGACGACGCTGGGTGGGCTGCCTTGCGGGCTCGACTCCGCGGTGAGTACGAGAGTCTGCTGGTTGCGGTGGAGACTCACGCCGCGTGGGACGAGGACGCGCTCGGCGTGGCGATCGGCGCGATCGCGCATACGGCGTACCATCTCGGTGCCATACGGCAGCGACTCGTTAGGGCAGGTGGACCCGCGGAGCTCCCGAGGCAGGACTCGAACCAGCGACCCGTTGACACGCCGAAGCGAGAGCGGCGCTGAACACCGTCAGCGACGTTTATGGCTAGTCCGGCGCGGCGACTTCGCCGGAGCGACCAGCTTCCAGAATTGCGCCTCTCCAATGATGGTCACTCGATGTCCCTTGGCCGCTAGACGTCTGATCTCCATCAGCTTGAGCCCGCCGCTCTTGCCGGCTACCTGCTGCACGTTGGGCCGGCCACGCACCAGAATGTTGGTAGACGGTCCGGGGCTTGCCTGTACCACCGCGCCCGACCGGGTGGCCGCAGCAATCGCTTCGCGTCGCGGCCGGTCGAGGAACCCGGTGAACGACACGCGACGTCCTTTGAGGCTCCGGACCCGGCCGGTCGTAAGTTGTTTTGGAGGCTTCCGCAGCGCGGCAATCAGCTCGCCTGCCGCTTGGTACCGCTTCTCCCGCGCGCCGAGGCAGCGATGAATGACCTCCTTCAGGTGGTCGCTGCAAGGAAGTCTGCGGACGTCGCGGCTCCGCATCGGGCTATGGACGTCGCCCCGGAGCAGCATCGCAATCAGTTGGCCCACCTGATAGATGTCATCGCGCTGCTGCCACTTGCGCACCTTCCCCCAGGCAATCTCGGTCGGTGCTCCCAACGGGTTGAATGCATCGGCGGTCACGCCGCGACGGCTCACCTGGTGAGTCGCGATTCCGAAATCACCCAGTTTCAACCGTTCGTTCTCGCATACGAAGACGTTGAATGGCGTCAGGTCTCTGTGTAAGGCTTGGCCGCGATGCAGGACGTCCAGCGTTTCTAGTATGGCGGCGATCTCTTGGCGGACAAATCTCTCAGGCTGCCCTCCCTTCACATCGAGCCAAGCACCGAGGTCGCCATGCTCGGCGTACTCCATCACCAAGCAGTAGCGGGTGCCTGTTGCCTCGGGCACGACGAATCGGTCGAACACCCTGAGCGCTCGCGGCTGTCGCTCGAGGAGTTGAGCGAAATAGGCTTCGCGGAGCCAGCCGGTGATCCGGTGGCTGATCTTGACGCACACCTGCGGCGGGAGCGCTCCAGCTGGGGTCGGCGTCGCAAGATAGATCTCGCCGAAGCCCCCTTTGCCGATCAGACGGTCCAGGCGGTATCCCCGACCTGTTTCGTTGCTGTAGACGGTGGGAAGGGCCGGGCGTACGGAGGCTGCTGCGGCCGCCCCGGTCGCCGGACTCATAGATCTGCCGAGCTTCGACGAGGTGGGGTGTCGCCCCGGGTGCAGGACCGTACCACGGGTCTTGCCTGTTCGCGTGACTGGTCGTGTCATAGTGTGAGTGGTGGCGCGCCCGCGGCCCAACGGATCGCGGTTAAGCTGCGGGCGATTCGCTCGCCGGCGCAAGAGCGGAACCGTGGATGGTCGGAAAAAGATCCCGCCTCAGTGCGCCCCCCTATGCTCCCAGTTCAAACCAAACTGATTGGCGTTTGCATCGAACCAGAGTACCGGGATGTGAAATGACGGCAAAAGGGAGCTACGACTTATGAACAGTCAGACACTTCTCACCCTCGTCACTGCTGTAAACCTCGGGCTCCTCTGGTACCAGTTGGCCCAACCTCATCCAGGTTGCTCCGTGGGCACGCTCTTGAAATCGTTGATGAGCGGGGAAGAGTTCGAGCGAGCCTGTCCGTGCTTCCGGAGGATCCAAAGGTCACATGGAAAGGCAAGCCATATCCTGAAACCGTGTTACTGCGCCTGATGAGTCCTGATGGAAGGCCGAATGTAAAGCTGGGAGCATCCAAGCTGGGATCGGGGCTCGTGATTGGCGGCGAGTCCAACCCGACATATATCCAACTGCTAGCGGACGATGGGGAGACCACCCTGAAGCTGGTGAACAAAGACGGTCTTGAACGACTGATCAAACCTTAGCGGAGTCGGGCCGGACGCAGGTCGGGTGAGCCCACCCTCGAGCAATACTTTTACGCCGCTCGGTAGGGGAGTGCAACGGCAGAATGTCGCAGTTCGTCCCAAAACGTCTCTGCGTTCCAAAGTCAACACGCAGACATTTGGGGCCGATCTGAGACATTTTGCACTTGCGGTCTGGCCCGCCAGCAGCTCGAATTGAAGTTGCACGGCGAGTTGTACCTCATGAACCGTTTTTTCGGCCGGAGTGAAGAACACCTGGGGCGGCGTTGCTGGTGAGGCAGTGAGCGCGCCAGCCGGCTTTTGACGGGATCGCCACGGGCCGATATTGGGCAACGAACTGTACAACGAGCCGCAGGTGCGCAAGACCATCGACATCTCCAGTCTCCGCGCCGGCCGCTGTGGCATACCAGCCACGAAGGGAGGGCCTCCCATGAAAGGCATCCAACGATTCCCAAAGACGCTACACCTTGTCGTTCTGGCCGGTTTCGCTTTTGCCGGTACTCTTGGAAACGCAATCACCGCAGCGGCCCAAGATGTTTCACATCTTCAAACACCTCAGTCGCCGCTGGTGTTGAAGGCCCAAGGCAGCTTCGTCGTAGGCGGCGAGGTGATCGCAGCCCAAGCCGGAGATTTAGGACAAGGAGCCGCTCCCGGTCACATTACGATCAACCAGATGTACGTGGAGTACATGATACCGCAGGGCGCTACTAACGTGCCGATCGTGATGGTCCATGGCGGAGGCCTAAGCGGCAAGTCGTTCGAGACCACGCCGGATGGCCGGATGGGCTGGGACGAGTATTTCGTGCGCCAGGGCCACCCCGTCTACAACGTTGACCAAGCCTCGCGCGCGCGCTCGGGGTTCGACCCAACTGTTATCAACCAAGTCCGCGCTGGCCTCCTGCCGCCGAGCGCGCTGCCCAACATCACTCGAACGAGCGACGAGGCAGCTTGGCAGAACTTCCGCTTCGGCCCGACGTTCGGCGTTCCTTGGCCGGACACGCAGTTTCCCGTCGAAAAAGCGGCCGAGTTTTCGAAGCAAGGGATTCCGAGTGTAAACGCGACCCTGCCAACGCCCGACCCCAATTACAAAGCACTGTCCGATCTAGCCATCAAGTTGAATGGCGCTGTGCTTATGGGTCACTCTCAGTCCTCCGCCTTTCCATTGTACGCGGCAATTACCAATTCAGCCGGAATTAAAGGCGCGGTCTTCCTCGAGACAACAAACGCCGCGCGATGCACGCTGTTTACGGACCAGGAAATCGCGAAGCTGACGACCTTTCCAATAATGTTCATGTATGGTGATCATCTTGACCAACAACCAGCAGGGGTGTTAGCCGCCTTCAACAATTGCAAGGCGCTCATCGCTAAGATAAATGCCGCGGGTGGTAACGCCGTGATGATACACCCTGCAGAGCTAGGCATCCATGGCAACACTCACATGATGATGTTGGACAAGAACAACCTTCAGCTTGCCGACCTGATCCTGAAATGGATGGATGAGAACGTTGGCAAACAGAAGGTCGTCAAGAAGTAGTCCCGTCGTTACGGTCAAGTTGCATGAATATCCCCCGCCAGGAGTGCATTCCTGGCGGGGACTCTTATTTCAGCCGAAGTCCTGCCTCGGGAGCTCCGCGACCCGTTGACACGGAAAACGCAATCGGTAAATAGCCGGAAGCGCGCGGTGACCGCGCCGTGGCGGTAGCTCAAGGGGAGGGCACCGTGCGCGGAATAATCCGCGCACGGCGCAAGTCATTACTGATGAGATCGAAGGTTGCCGAGGCTCACTTAACGTTGGTCTTCAGCCAATCGATGATCAGGTCGGCAATCTGAAGGTTGTTCTTCTCGACCACAAAGACGTGGCTGTTGCCCGTTATCCCGACCTCCGGCAGGACCAAGGCTTTCGCTATGCCGCCTGCGTTCAGCAAGGTCTGCTCGGCGGCATGCGCTTGGGCTGCTGGGGTAGGAGCACGGTCTCCGATGACGAACAAGATCGGTATCTTGCTGTAGACAGCCACGTTCTGCGGAGTACTGAGATTGGGAACTCCGCCCTCGAGGGCGACGATTGCCTTGAATTTGTCGGGACGCTGCAAGGCGCTCAGCCAGCCGAAAGCTCCCGATTGCGACCAGGTGACCAGTACCGAGGGTCCGATTTGATCCACCAGCGAGACAAAGGCATGAACGTTGCGATCAGTCTCAATAGGCAAGCGGAACGACGGCACCAGTTGACCCGCATACGCGTCGAAGGATTCGATCGGGAATTGGGCATCGGGGTACGCCGTCCCGTACGTGGGGCCGAGACGGAACGCTGTCCATGCTCGCTCGAGGGAATACTTGTTTATCCGATCAATTTGGGTTACCGGTATGTCTCCCCAAACGGCGGCAACTATGCTCCGGCTGTCATATCCCGAGCGTCCACGGTTCACGTCGTCCACGACGTAAGTGTCGAACCCCTTTCTCACAAAGTAGGTGCGCCAGCCTTCACGTCGATCCGGCGTCGACTCATAGTAGCCTCCATGGTGACCGCCGCCATGGGTGAAGATGATCGGATATTTGAATGCCTTATTGTGGGGAAACTGATAGTCCACGTACGCCTGATTGATTTCGTCCGTACCGCCTTCAAACGGGGCTATGCCGGCACATCCGGCCGCCTGTTTGCAAGTATCATTGTACGGCGTCTGGACCTTCTCAGCGTTGACGTAGAAGTTGCCCTGGTCCCTGATGAGGAGAGGAGGTTTGCCCTGTGCCCTCAGGTCACCGGTGTATGAACTGGCCAAGATGGCCAGTGCTGCTGTGCCCAGGCCCAGCCCACTCAGTCTCCTTGTTGTCGTCGCGCGCATAGTCGTCCCCCTACGCATCCTTGGGTTACCGCTGACGTGACTCAAGCCTAGTGCCGGTCATACCGGCAAGCCGGGGACAGCGCAACCGCAAAACGTCCCACTCGGTCCCAATCCGTCCCGCCAAGCGCCCGCGCAGGACGCTGCGAGGGTGGCCGCGAGCCTGACGGGAGTGCTGGACCGGGAGCGGCGCTCGTACGGGCGCTACCGCTCGCAGAGGCTCGTGCCGGCGTTGCCCATCGCCTCAAGCCGCAAGCCGCGCGCGCACCGATTCGGCTACTCAACAGCTGGTGCGATCGCCAGAGTTTGTCGTCGTCACTCTCGTGCTCGGAGCCGCGATGACGGCCCGCATTGTCGGGCTGATCGCGGGCGCGGCAGGTTGGAGTGCGACGATGCTGCTTGGTTACGCTCTCCGGGGCCCTGCCTAGCAAGGGGTAGACGCTAGCGACGAGCCGGACCGTGAGCTCACGGCACCTGCAGCCGCCATTTCGGGATTAGCATGCCGATGATAGCGCCGACGGCTCCCCCCAGCACCGCGCCGCCCACCGCGCCGTTGATGGCGCCGCGAGCAGACGAGACGCTACATTCGCGCGGACAGACGGAGGCGAGGAGAGTGCCGAAGAACAGTCCACTCGCGGCGCCGCCAATGAACGCTCCGCTTCCCGCGTAGTTACTGCGCACCCAGAGCGAGTCCACCCGCTGGACGGGAATCGCGATCAGCGACCGGTCCCTGCGGAGGGTGACCAGGCTCGCCGAGCTCTCCACGACTTGTCCCTCTGTGAATGCGTGACCCTTGGTGCGGACGCGCACTCGTTGGCCGTCCTCCAGCCGTGCGAGCGCTACGCCGGCTCGCTGCGCCGGGGTGAGTGTGTCGGGTTGC
>WNGL01004963.1_pt1 | contig 24611 bp, 24 predicted proteins | sample 5400591 | NCBI WGS metagenome assembly WNGL01 (sample SAMN13153377, study PRJNA577476) | soil metagenome | isolation source: 80 cm soil or saprolite under Garry oak tree replicate 1 | place: USA:California | collected 2016-06-15 | reverse complement strand
TCGGCGTCAGCCAATACCGGCCTTGATCGTCCAGCGTTAAGGTGACGTGAACGCGGCTGATTTCGGGATCGCCTCTCAAAGGCACGTCGACTGCTACCGATCTCGAACCGCGGCCAATGGTGATTTCCGGTTTTGTGATCTTGATTACGGACTGTCTTACTCCTTCACGCCAAAGCTCAATCGAATAGAGGTCGACGACGCGCGGCCGCACGACCGTAATCTCATCGCCTTGAGCTTCGCCAGGCGAAGCAGTGTCGGTTTCGGATTCGACGATGATTGGCGCGGCGCTCGGGGCTGAGGCGGGCCGGATCGTAACCATCGTGTGGCCGGATTCCGTTTCGTCCCAAACCGGCTGCACGCGAAACTCGCCTTTGTTCAAAGTGCCGTCAACTCGCAATTCAATCGCGAATGATTTTGTTTGCAATTGCATTGAGCCGGCCAATTCGCGCGCCCGTTCAGAGAGAACGTGAAAGAGTCCCTGCTCCAGGGCGCGGCGCTTGTCGCCCTGCCAATCCTTATCGTCTTCATTGCTGAGATAGACGATGTATTCACGGGGAATGAAGGTAACTCCTCCTGGCGGTGTGATCATCTCGCGCTGCATGACAGCTTCGACTTCACGCGCGATCTTAACGAGAAATTCTTCCCAGACGCGCCGCGGTCGCGCGCTCTCGTCTGCCTGTTCCAGGAGATCGTCGGTCGTTTCGCCGTCGATCCAGCGTCGAATGGATTCAATTAAGCCCATAAGAATCAGAGGTCAGAGATCAGAAGTCAGAGATCAGAAAATACTCTAGTCAAACTTCAAAAACCTTTTATTCACCCAGCCGCGATCAGCTGAAGTTGGATCGTCTTTTGGCCGGCTGTGTTGCAAGACCTGCACCTCGCACCAGTTGTTGCTGCCGTTAACGTTGAGGACGCGAACGCGCGATCCGGCTTCAGCCAGCCCAATCTGATCGTTCGAGGCGCTTGGTCCATCGCGCAAATTCAGATCGGTCGTCGTAACCGCCTGTTGCCCGATAACACTGGTCGTCGTCGTTTGCGTGGTCGTCTGCGTGGTCGTCTGCTGCCGTCGAATCAACGAGCGAACGTAAGCGCCGGTCGCGAGTAACAGGCCCGCAAAACATAGCACAAGAATGACGCCAACCAGGAAGTCACGTCCGCGCCTTCGCGGTTTCGTGGCAATTGCGCCCACGCCTGCTTGCGCGCCAGCCATAGCGGCGTTGCGTGACACAGGCACGGTCACTCGGCCAGGCACTTGCACTGGTGCGAGAGGACGAACTGAAGCCGGCGCAACTGAACGATCAGCAATCGGCACGACGATCTTTGGTCGCAAGGCGCCATTGCCCGCAACCTCGTGTTGCTGAAGCTCGCGCGAGGTCTCGAACCGCGGCTTTGGAGGAGCCGCGGCCGTTAATACGTCGGCCTCAAGACTGAGGTCGGAGCTGATCTGCCTGGGCCGGCCATAGACGAGCGGCTGCGTCGCGGGCAGGGCCGCTTCATGTAACTCGTCCCAAAAAGCCTGAACTCTCTGATAACGATCGGACGGATGCGTCTGCGTCGCGCGCTCAAGCACCCGCACAATCGAAGAGGCCCACGGCTCGAAAGAAATCGGCGCCGGCAGGTCCGTAATCGGATCGTGCGCGAACGCTCGGGGCGCCACGCCGCAAATGAGTGTATAGGCAGTCTTTGCCAAGGAATAAATGTCGGCTGATGGCGTCAACTGAAGGTGCGACGAGAGCGAGCCCGTACCAAGTGCTGCAGTCTCCACTAGAGGATTGTGCTCAGGCGCGGCGTAGATGTTCGTGCCCACCCGAGTGATAACGCCATCCGCTGCTTCCAGCTTCGCCACCCCAAAGTCGGCAATCTTCACCGTTTCATGATCCGAAGTAAGCAACAGATTCTGCGGTTTGATGTCGCGATGAATCACGCCGCAGGCATGAGCGTGCGCCAGTCCCGCGCAAATCTGCTGCAAATACTGAAGTGCGCGATCGAGTTTCAGTGGCGCTTGCCGGCACAGCATCGCCAGGTCGCCCCCGCCGAGATACTCCAGAACGATGTAATGAAAAGCTGTTCCACTAAGATCGATGGCGGTGCCATGGCCAAGGCGACTGATAATGTTGGGATGGCGGACACGATCGAGCGCGACTGCCTCGTTTTGAAAATTCTGAATCAGCGTCCGCTCGAGTTCGGGGTCCTGATAGCCTTGCAGAAGAACGTTGAGTGCTTTGATTACTACTTTGCGAAATTGCTCGTCGGCCGCGCTACGATCGCACGCCGCGTAAATCTCAGCATAGCTGCCGCGACCTAGACACTCTTCAATGTCGTAACGACCATCGAGCCTGCATTGTAAGAGTTTTAATTCGGTCATTGAATGTCCGATAAACTTCAGTTTGTCGTCTGTTAACTGCTACGAACCCGGGTTTCGACGGCGCGCCTAAATGAAGACACGACAAACTAAAGTTTATCGAACATTGGCCGGCGCTTCCTTCTTCACGCCCAACAGCTCATCGAGAATCTGCGCCGTCTTTTGCTCGGCCATCAATGCTTCCTGAGACGTCGCGGCCCCGGTCTGGCTCTTCAATTTCAATGCCGCGGCGGCCTGAGCAAGCCTCACCTCGGCGCTGAGCGGCAGATTCGCTTTAGTCTCATTACGAAGATTGTTGAGCGACAGTTCAAAGGCCTGCATTGCGTCACGATGGTTTCCGCTGAGCATCAAAGCGCGACCGTAAAGGTACAAGAACTCGGAATCCCTGGAGTCGGTGGCCCTGGTAATGCCTTCCTTCGAGAGTTGAATCGGTAGGTTTTCACCCAGCCATTTTTGCGGGTCAGCATCAACGTCAGCGCGCTTTCGTTCGAAGGTCGCTCGATTGTCCGGCGTGGCTTGGGGCACGGCACTTTGTTCCAAGCTCGCCTGCGAATGTTGGTACTTCATACCGCCGTAGAAAGCGGCGGCGGCTACGCCAATGAACAGCAGAAAGATAAAGAAGCGAAGGAAAGCTCGTCCTGCGCCTCCGTGTTCTTTTGAAGAAGCAGTAACAACCGTAGATGAGTTTGTCTGCGCGGCCTGCGGACCGGGGAAGGCCACGCGTGACGGTGGCGTCAGACGGGTCTCGGTGGATTTTGAATCCGTCGTCGCCGTCGGCACGTCGAGCGTGCGCTTGTCATCAAAGTTGGCCGCGTACCTTGGCTCTCCCACCTGAACAATTACCGCTGTCAGATTGTCTTCGGCGCCCCGTTCATAACAGCGCTCTTTCAGCTCTGCGCAAATCGCTTCGGGAGCGCCGCCCTTCGTCAGGAATTCACGCAGCTCAGGGTCCGGGATGTGGCGGGTGATGCCGTCAGTACAGAGAAGAAACTGTGTGCCGTCCTCAACCTCGATCGTTTTCATGTCGACTTCGACGGATTCTTCCGCGCCCAGCGCTCGACTGATGACGTTCTTACTCGGATGGTGTGCCGCTTGCTCGGGAGTCATGCGTCCAGCGCGGACTTCTTCTTCGACGATTGAATGGTCTGCAGTTTCGCGGACCAGTTGTCCGTCGGGAGTAACGCGATAGAGTCTGGAATCGCCGACATGTCCAATCGTGGCTCTGCCGCGATCGAGGTGCAGCGCGACGATGGTCGTCGCCATCATGGAAAAGCGAGGATGTTCGGCGGCCATCTGATGGATCGAACTATTGGCCCGTTGAATCGACAGCTCCATCAAGTCTTCGACATCATCGCCATCACCGAGTTGATGACGAAATGCCTCCTGCAAAACGTCGATGGCTGTCTGAGAGGCGACCTCGCCGGCCTCCGCGCCGCCGACACCATCCGCGACCGCAAAGATGCGATGCTCGGCATCGGTGACGAACGAATCTTCATTCATTGGCCGCTTCTCACTCAGGCCGCGATCGGAGACAGAAGCGACTTGGATCTTGTTTGCGGGCGATGGTGTGCTCATTGGACTGCCTCCAAAGCAATGGGGCTCTCGACTGGGCGCTTTACTCGCGCTACAGCCTTCGCGTCCTGCGCGTTACGGTGCGAAAAAGCCATCAGCATTCCCAACATGGCAAAGCTGGTGATCAAGCTGAACCCGCCGTGACTGACGAACGGCAAAGTAATGCCCGTCATCGGCAGGGCGCGGGTAATACCGGCGATATTTACCAGTCCCTGAATACCCATGAACGCGGTCAATCCGGCGGCGCAAAGCTTGGTAAACATATCACGCGCCTCGATTGAAGTGCGAATTCCCGCAATCACGAAACTGATCAGCGCCAGGACTACCACGGCGCCTCCGAGGAGGCCCATCTCTTCCGCAATTGCGGCGTACACGTAATCTGAATCAGCAATGGGAATGACTTCCGGATAGCCTAACCCTAGTCCGCGTCCGGTGGTCTTCCCCGACGTGATTCCGAAGATCGCCTGCGCCGGCTGAAATGCCAACTTGTCAAACCAGATGTCGGTGTTGACGCTCTTCTTCATAGCCTCGCTCTGTTCGGCGAGTTCTCTCATCCGCGGATCTTTGGCCAGCGCATCGTCGTAATCTTTCTTCCACCACGACTCATCCGGCGAAGGTGGGTCGAATCCGTCCAGCCAGAGATGAAAGCGTTGCTGAATACGCGCCGGAAGCGCATGTTGAATCGGCCGCGCCAACGTCGGCAGCAGCGGGAATTTTTCCTGGATATCGCGTGGCAGTGCGCCGATTACCAAAATTGAAATCACCAGTACCATCGAACCAACGAACACGAGCAATTGCGGCCAGCGACGGACTGCCACCAGGTAAAGCGTTGCGTACGCGCCGCTGAAAATCAGCATCTGGCCAAAGTCTTTCAGCGCGAAAAACGGAATGAAGGGAATCATCGCCATTACGATCAAGGGGATGACGTCGCGCGCGCGGGGAATGCCCCAGTAAGTCCGCCCCAGGTCTTTGTAACGGGCCGTCAGTATTCCCGCGAAGCCAAGCAGGAAGGGAACTTTCGATGGCTCCCATGGTGTGGTATTGCCGAGGGCCTTGCCGGCACTCGAGTAAATGATGGCGCCAGCCAACGGAACCAAAGTGAGCAGCACGATGATAAAACTATTCCGTTGCACCCATGAGAGAAATCGATCGTCGACACAGAAGAGATAAGCGAGCGCGAAGCCGATGAGCGAGATAATGGGAATCCAGGTATAGCTGGAGGTGAGGGCGTTCATGATTGTATAGACGGATTCCCTAACCGGCTCCTCGGTTTGCTGGCCCGGTGGTGGCGCCGATGGCAAACCCATCAATTGTCGCTTCGTCGCGTCGTAATTCTCATTGATGTAACGCAAGCGGAGAGTGTCGGTCTTCTGTTGGCGGGCCGCCGCCTTATTCTTCGCGTTATATTCAGGATCGCTGTAGAGGCGATACTGAATCAGAAGACCAATCGAGAAAAGCAGGATCGCTGTCGTGTATAGAGTCCAGTTTCCTTTGAAGCGCCGGCTTCGCGAAAGCCAGAAAGCCAGAGCGATGATCGGAAAGTACATCATCAAGTCGCGTCCCGCGCTAATCCAGGAGGGTCCGTAGCCGCGGATTAGACCAGCGCGATGAATGGCTACGTAAGCGACGACCTCAAAGCCGATCAAAGCAAGCAGTACGAAAAAGTGTGATGACAGGCGATTTCGCATTTTGGATTACTTCGTGTTCAGCGCCGATTAGTTTGACCGGTCCGGGTGCGCTGGCCCCCGGTCTGCTGCGATTGAGCCTGGCTTCGATTGGATTGACCAGGTGCGGCGCCAAAGTAGCCGAGAGCGTTCGCCTTCAGTATCAACTGCGCGGCAATCGGCGCGGCGTTCTTTCCACCATAGAAACTTATTCCGGGTCCCGGTCCTTCCAGCAGCACTGCCATTGCGATCACCGGCCGGTCCAGCGGCGCAAAACTTAAGTACCAGGCATCGCTCCGTTTTTTGTCCGCCATGACGGTTTCTTCATATTGCCTGATGATCTTGCCCTTTGAGTCGCGCTCATAGACCAAACGCGTCTGTGGCTGCCCGGTTTTTGGATCGATTACCGGCACTTCCTTTTGCGCCGTTCCCGTCTTGCCTCCACTCCGAATTCCGGCGGCTTTCACCGGCGCCATCGCGGAATCTCCAGTGCCGCCTTCGGTAACCATGTTCATAATGTGGCGAATCTCTGCGGCTTGATCTCGGCTCAGCACTTGGCTCAGCATCTCGGGCGGCCGGTCGAGTTCAATCTTCGGTTTCATCAGCTTGCCATCCAAATTCGCGGCCGCCGAAATTATTAAGGCCATTTGAAACGGCGTCATCTGGGAAGCGTATCCCTGGCCATAGCCTTCGTACATCAACTCGCACCGCGTGGAATGTTTGCCGGCTTTGAGCCATGATTCAGTGGGAGCAATCGCTTTTCCAATAGCACCGGTGCTAGCGTTCCAGATTTCCGGCTCGCGTCTACCTTGTCCCTCGCCGCTGACGCTGTCGTATGCGCCCAGCCCCAACAGTTTCGCGGTGTCGCGAATCTTCTCGCCACCCAATTGCGTTCCGAGGTAGGAAAAATAGATATTGCTGGATTTTTGGTAGCCGACGTCTATGCCGATGTTGCCGCAGGCTTCGCAACTCCCGTTATCGTCGGTAATTGTTCGGCCACAGCCTTCAGGCGAAAAGCCGCCGCTGGTGGTAAACCGGATGTTCTGCATGCCGTTCCGAAACGCGGTGTACATCATCACTGTCTTGAACGTCGAACCCGGCACGTAGTATTCGTTCAGGGCGCGATTGAGCAACGGTTTTTCTTTCTTGTCGTTGTCCAACGTGATCCATTTAGCTTCGTCCTGCGCGTCCTTCAAGCTGTAGGAGGGATTGCTATACATCGCCAGCACTTCGCCGGTTTGCGGATTGAAAATCACCACGGCGCCATGGTTACCCTTGAGCTGGTCTACAACGGCTTCTTGTAAGTCTCGGTCAATGGTCAGGGTGTAATCTTTATTGAGCTTTTGCTCGACCGTTTGATCGTGGATGATTTGCCAGACTTCCGGCACGGTGGTGCTCTCGGTTCCGAACAGAGCACGTTCTAGTCCGGGCGTTCCCCGCTCAGATCCGAAAATGTGGGCCAGCGCAGCGTCGATCGGATAATCGCGCACGATGTTGCCGTTGCTGTCTTTCTTGTAATCAGCTAGCGGCCGCCCCTTTCGATCGTAAATCCATCCGCGCAGCGTCGATTCGGTAAGCCGGCGATTGCGCAAGTCTTTGTAGTTCAACTCCTGAAGCTTTTGGTTGGTTTCGGGAGCATAGCGGGCCCAGTAAACGTGAAAGCTAAACGCGCCGATAGCTGCCAGGGCGAACAACCATCGCCACGCGCGCAAGCCTCGATTCGTCGTCGTGGCGCCGAGTTTCTTGCGTATGTCTTTGGGCAAATTTGCGGGGGCTGTCGGCGTGCTTACCGACCGTGCGAGCCACATGCGAAGCAGAGAAACGAGAATCAGAAGGATAATTAAGGTGAGTCCGGCGAGATAAATTAAGGTTAACCAAGCCGGCAGTTTCTCGGGCGCGCTCGCCGGCGTTGGAGTCGGACTTGCGGTTTGAAAGAAAAGCAGTGCGAGCACCATGTCAGGAATTGACCTTGCGGAAGCGAACCTCAACTTCGCCAAAGGCCACGACGTCGTCGGCTGCGATTGGACGTGCCTCACCATAAGGAATGCGGACGCCGTTGATGTGCGTACCGTTCGTCGAGCCGGTATCGGCGACCAGCAGAGTTCCGCCCTCGTCCATTTTCAGCGCCGAATGGATTTTCGAAACGCTCGCGTGATTCAAATAGAGATCGTTATCAGTTCCGCGTCCGACATTCAATCGCCGCCCGCCGGGAATCAGCGTCAAAGGAGTTTCCCGCAAGCCCTCCGAGGTGCTCACCCGCGCCGTGAAGTGAACCTCGTCTTTGTTTTCCTTCCGCACACCTTTGGCAGCGGGGCCCAGTTTTCGCTCCAGATCCTGTTGCTTTAGCTCTTCTTCAAATTCGCCGAAGGTCGGATCGACGACAATCCCACGAGTGAAGATGTCGACATCAGTTTCAATTTCCATGGGCGCGAGCGTGCGATAGCGATGGTCATTGATGTGATCGATCGCCGCGGCCAGGATTTCCGTTTCCAGCCGCTTCAAGACTTCCGGTGGCGCTTCAGAATGAGTACCCCATTCGACTTTCAGTTTCAGATGGTGGGGAGCGATACGGCCTTTGCCCTTCTCGTCGCGAACCCGCCTGTCAATCAGTGCGTTCATGCGATGAATCAGGTTGTCGGTCGTCACTCCCGTCTTGGGATCGACGGTGCGGCCCAGCTTGCGATCGACTACTTCGCCGACACCTTCCAAAACTCGCCGCATCAGACGCTCCGGCAGAATCGTGTCGCGTCTTCGTTTTGATGGGTTCGGTTCGTCAGCCATTGATTAGAAATACGAGGCGAAATCAAGTTGAGTTCGCTGCACAATTCAGATGACAGTCGTTCGAGCACATTCTAACTGAAACACCGCGCCTTTTCTATTGAAGGATTCAGCAAGAGGGTTCATAATATGGGACATCATGAGCGAGGAACGCACGAAGGATCTTTCCGACAGCCGGTCGTTTGAGGAGCGCGTATTCGCGCGCTTTGATGCGATGGAAGCGCGGCTAGACAAGATGGAGGCGCGGTCCGAAGCGCGATTCGATGCCATTGAACGACGCCTAAGCGCCGTGGAAGACGAAATTAGTAAGCAGGCGCTCGATACGAAGCCGATATGGGAGCGAGCTTTGGCGGAAATCTTGTTAACCAAGTGAAAGCAGACGTTAACCAAGTGAAAGCAGACGTTGACGAAGTGAAAGCAGACGTCAAAGACATCAAGCGGAAACTGACCGTTCTCACGCAGGACATGATGCAACTTCGGGCGGATCAACTCGGGCTTGAACGTCGCATGGATGCTTTGGATTCAAGGCCGCAGTAACTTTCCATCATCAATTCTTCGCTCTTTGGCGGTGCGCCTCGTAAAGCACGACAGCCGCCGCCACCGCGACATTGAGACTCTCAACGGATCCTTCCATTGGGATTCGAACAGCCTCCTCCGCTGAGGCGATTTCACCAGATGAAAGGCCAGTAGATTCAGGGCCAACAATCAGAGCGGACGGGCCAACCCAATCGATCTCAGTAAAAGTTCGCTTGGCTTCGACGTCAGCACAGTTCGTTCTGATCCCACGCTGGGCACACCAGGAAATGACCTCCGAATAAGTCGCTCCTGTCCAGATGGGTAAGCGAAAGGCTGAGCCCATGGCGCCGCGTAGCGCCTTCGCGGAAAACGGATCGGAAGTGTTCGTCGTGGCGATGATTCCGGTTACGCCGGCCGCTTCAGCCGTGCGAATGATCGCACCGACATTCACGGGATTGTTGACTCCGTGCATCAACACGAGCAAAGGAGTAACCGGTTGTCGTATCTTGAATTCATCTTCTGAGATCGGGGGGCGTCCAGCCAGCGCGACTATTCCTTGAGGTGTCTTCGTAAAAGAAATTGACTCCAGCAATTTCTCGCTGACCGATGCCGTTCTTGCGCCGGTAGCTTGCAGTCGTTCGATTAGTTCAGCTGCTCTCTCCTTTCGTGCGATCTCTTCGGAATAGATCACTGCTTCGACCTGCAACCCTGAACCCAATGCTTCTTCACAAAGCCGTAAACCTTCGACGAAGATCGACTCTTTGATTTTGCCTTCGCGCACGGCGCGCGCGTGGCGGAGCAGGGAATTGTCGCGGCTGGTGATCTTCATTGCCAATTTGCAATTTCCGCTTTCCGATTGTCGTTTACCATCATTGAATAGATTTAGTGAGATACAACTGGCTTAAATTGGCAATTGGCGATCGGCAATTGGCAATGCGATCTCTGCCCAAATCGGCCAATGGTCGGAAACATTCAATGGCTTCGCTACGCCCCAACGATTCACACTCACACCACGAACGAAAATCCAATCAGCATGAAACCGTAGCCCCGCTCCGCGCCACGTTGCAGTGCCGGTCGGAAACGGCGTGGTGTATCCGTGCGATTCCATCAACTGTCTAATTGCGATGGCCTTCTGTTTTGATAGCGTGTTGAAGTCCCCGAGAATGACGGTTGGGCCATCGCGGCGCGTGGCATGTTCCAGCACTCTTTCGATCTGCTGATGCTGATTATCAATCGGACCGTGCGGATCGACGTGCGCGTTAAATAACCAAACCACTTGTCCATCTAACTCAATCGCCACAGCCATCGCCAGTCGTGGCCGCCACGCGCACTCGTGCCAGGGCAAATCGATCCGCGTGATCTCGCTGAGGGGAATGCGGCTTAATAGCGCAATTCCGGTGTCTCCGACGTCCTGCAGCCCAATTTGTTCTTCAAAATTGAGCCACCATTCACGCTGCTTTGGTTTGATACCCTGCGGAAGCCCAGCCCCAACATGAACGTAGATCATACCCAATTCTTCCGCGAGTCGCGCTGCAACGTGCCGTCCGCCGGCGCGTCCCGTCTCTTTGTCTGCCTCTTGCAATGCTAGAATGTCAGGGCGCGGAAGCAGCGCGTTGTCAGAAAAAGCCAGTGCCGCCGTATGAATGTTTCGAGCGATTGCATCGGCACGGTTGCGTGGAAAGTTAAAACCCGCTTTCCGTAGCAGGCCTGAGGAAATCAGATGTTGACCAACGGCATACCGAATGTTGTAGGAAGCGAACACAAGCGTCGAACGTTTCCCGTCGGTCTGCTTAGTCAGGGCCGCCTGATTTCCAGTTTCGATACCATGGTTCGTCGCCGGAATCTCCTGAGTTGGGGTCTGCACAATCACGCCGGAATGATTACGCGAAACGGGCGCAATTTGCAAAACTCGCAATGTCTGAGATTCAACGCGTCAGGGTTTAGCGCCGCGAGTGGCATTCCTTAATACTCGGACTTGCATCACCCTGGTGTTAGTCCGGTGCATTTGATTTCGCGAATTCAAGTTGGAACTGCAACAGAATATTGTTTGTCGCTTCGCCCCGGAGGGGCGAGATGTTTATAGCCTGGCGGTTGTTTCTTTACTCCGAAGCTCTGTAGGAGCGCGATCGCTTTTGTCTGCCTCGACGAAGGTTCTGCTGCCGGGTTTCGCTCCTAGCGGAGCGATATCTTTGCGCGTACGCTCGTATCTATTAACGTCTCGCTCCTCTGGAGCGGAAGCGAATTCAACTGTTGCACTTGCAAGTTGAATTCAACTTTGAAAGCATATGCCCCGAAACGTTATTGCAATCGTTGATGATCTTTTCTTCGCGTCGAAGATTCGCGGGACCGCAGAGCAACTGGGCGTCTCGGTGAGGTTTTTGCGAAATACTGAATCATTGAACCAGGCGGTTCTCCGCGATCGCCCATCGTTAATTATCTGTGACCTTCATTCCCAGCGAATCGATCCGATCGAATTGGCGAGACAATTAAGGGCCGACGAACAACTTCGCTCGATTCCACTGCTCGGCTTCTTTTCACACGTTCAAACCGAACTTCAGCGTCAAGCACTGGCAGCTGGGTTTGATTTTGTGATACCGCGGTCGGCTTTCACCCGAGACCTAAACGACATTTTATCCGGCCAGCAGAGTTAGAGATGGATTACGAGACGGGCTGAGGTGCGACGACCTCGTGAATTGGTCGGACTTCTTGGATTAGTTGGTCGTATTGATCGAGCGTTAGCGCCTGGGCGCCGTCAGACAAAGCCTTCTCGGGTTGATCGTGAACTTCGACGATTAATCCGTCGGCGCCGACGGCGACGCCCGCGCACGCCAGCGGAATAACCATGTAGTTCTTGCCGGTGCCGTGCGAAGGATCGACGACGACGGGTAGATGCGAAATGCGGCGGACGGCGGGAATCGATGCGAGGTCGAGTGTGTTGCGCGTGTGCTGAGCGAAGGTGCGCACACCGCGCTCGCAAAGCACGACATTGTAGTTACCTTCAGACATAATGTATTCGGCTGCCAAGAGCCATTCATCCAATGTTGCCGACAGTCCGCGCTTCAAGAGAACAGGCAAATGCGATCTGCCGGCGCGACGCAGCAAAGAAAAGTTTTGCATGTTGCGCGCGCCGATTTGAATCATGTCGCCGTATTTTTCAACCAGATCGACGCCCGATTCGTCAAGTGCTTCGGTCACGATCTTCAAACCGTAAACTTCGCGAACTTCGGCGAGAATCTTCAGACCCTCTACACCCAACCCTTGGAAAGCGTATGGCGAAGTGCGCGGCTTGAAGGCGCCGCCGCGAAAAAAACGCGCACCGCTGCGCCGCACCGATTCCGCCACGGCGAAGGCCTGCGCATGACTCTCGATGGCGCACGGCCCGGCGATGATCGCCAGCTCGTCTCCGCCGATCGCCGCATCGCCAACGCGCACAATGGTTTTCTCGGGCCGCAGATCCAGAGTAATCAGCTTATAAGGCTTGCTGACGCGGATCGCTTCTGAGACGCCTGGCAAGTTCTCAAAGCGCGTGGGATCGACCGCTCCAGGATTCCCGGTGATGCCAATGGCCGTGCGCGTCGCACCCGGCATCGGGTGTGGTTTGAATCCAAGTTCAGTAATGACGTCACAGACATGCGCTACTTGCACCTCGGTGGCGTCGGCTTTCATTACGATTAGCATGATGACTTCCTAAGTTATGATATTAAATCCCGCCTTCGCGGCTGCATGGGCCAGCCGCTGATCGAAAGAAGCGAAAGGTCTATGACGCGGCTTCTCTTTGCACCACACCAGCGCGGCGGCCAGTTGCAGAGCATCAGAGGCCCGCAACCCATATCGTTCCGGAAGACTTTCCGCCACGTCGCGCAATCGCTCGCTTGGCTGCACTTCAAGCCACGAATGACGCAGTATAGATTTCTGCCTGAGTGCATGCTTCAGCTCTTGCTCATTCAGTGTCCCAGCTCGAAGCAGTTGCGAAAACGCGCTCGAAAGTTCGACGGGCGTGCCCCACCAAATGACGAACTTGCGAGTCTGCCGCGCAATCCGCCGTCCTTGTGCCGCTGAGGGATGACGGCAACACAGCGCTGCTAGCGCACTGGTGTCCCAAAAAATTAGTTCAGTAGCCTTCATCTCGTTCAGCCCTGATTACGGCAACCAATTCCTCGATCGGTATGCTTGGGCCGGGAAGATCAAAAAACGAGTCCGGCAATGGCCGTTCAGCTAATTTGATAATGCCCGCTGCCGCAAGTTCGAGCAACTCGGCCTCGGCATCCTCGGTAGAAGAGAGCGGCACGATTTTGGCTATCGGCACATTGCGATCGCGAATCAAAATCTCCTCTCCGCGACGCACATCTCGCAGATAACTGCTTAGCCGATTTTTCAAAGTCGCAACATTAACGCTTCGCATTTTGTTCTCCTTCGCACATGGCCATAATAGCCACATGCCGGAGCCAAGGTCAAATTTAATTGTCAGTGGTTGCGTTCACATTCTTTCTGGAACTTCGATGCCCAATGTCGCCAGCGAGGTCGTCAACTGACGCCGCGTGTAATTAGCAACCGTGATTAGCACGGCCCGCTTAACTGCGTTCTCTTCGCCGATAATTCTATGACGGTGATAGAAGAGATTGAAGGCGCGGGCAAGATTGAACGTGTATTTTGCCAGGAAGGCGGGTTCAGCGCTTGTGGCTGCTTGTGCATTCGCTTCTTCGAGACGGGCCGCCAGGATCAAGAGTGACCAGATTTCGCCGCCTGTCTCGCCATCGAGGACGGCGGCGACGTCTTGCTTCCGATTCAGCATCAGCTTTGCAGTTTCAGCGTAGGCATCTTGGGCCACCCGCTCGCTACCGCTCGCGGTACTGACTCCGAGCTTTCGAAAGATCGAGTTGGCGCGCACGGCGGCGTACTGGCAATACGGGCCGGTCTCGCCTTCGAAGGAAAGCGCTTCTTTGAAATCGAAGGCGATAATTGAATTGCGCGTGAATTTCAACAGGAAATATCGCAACGCTCCAACCGCGATTGCGTGAGCGGTTTCAAGCTGCTCATCTTCGGCGAGGTCGGGATGGCGCGTCTTCACTTCTGCCAACGCGTCCGCTTCCAGTCGATCGATGAGGTCGTCGGCCTTTACGCCCAACCCTTTACGGCCGCTCATTTCGATGTAGGGCCGCTTTCGATCTTCTTCCGATAGTTCAATTCCGAGTTCTTCGCACGCTGTCGGAGATAGCGCCACCATTTCATAGGAAAGATGTACGCTTGCGTTTTCGCCGAACTCGGGAACGATGGCGGCTACGCCTCGCTTCACAATTTCCTGAGGGTACGATTGACGCGAATCGATCACGTTATAGACAATCGCACCACCGCCAAAATTCGGGCGCGGCACTTCTGGCAATCCTGCAGCCTGCGGCTCAGTCGTAGTCACCCAAGTCGCATGACTGTTTTCCGCATACGTCCGAAAAGGTTTGTAATTGAAATCGAGTCCAAGCTGTCCCAGCTTCCACAGTTGATACGCGATGTCTTTGCCGGTGTAAGTCACCGTACCGTTGGAACGCACGATGATCTTGTCCGACTCATGCTCGTCCGTACCGGTGTGCGATTCAAACGGCATTACCCAACAGCCGCGGTTGCGGCCTTCGCTTTCGAAATGGATAACTCCGCGGTCTTTCATCAACTGAAACGCGCGTTCCCAAAAATGCAAATGCAAAATTTCCGATTCGCGCGCCAGCAAATCGTAATGGATGCCCAGACGTTCCATCGTGTTGAGGATTTGTTCGACGTTGCGCGTGGCGACATAGTCGGCAAGTTCAGCCGTGGGATTGTTTCCTTCCTCGATCGCATGGAGAATTTCCGTGCGCAGTTTTAGCTTCTCAGGATTGTGCTCGCCTTCAAGATTTCCCTCGCGATAGAACAGACCAACGCGCGTGTACAAATCCCAGCAGTAGTAATCAAACGAGCGCTCCGGTGGAAGCGAACGGTCGAGTTGCTTGATGTCTTCGAGCGTCATGTTCTCGATATGCATGAACCCGACGACCACGTCGGCGACTTGTACTCCGGTGTTGTCGATGTAGTTCTGCACTTCGACGCGATTGCCGGCGGCGCGCAGAATGTGCACGAACGTGTCGCCGAGCACGGCGTTGCGCACGTGACCGATGTGCGCGGCCTTATTTGGGTTGATGCTGGTGTGCTCGACCATCAACTTGCGGCCTGCTTGTTCGATGGGCTTTGGCTGGTCGGAGATTTCAGCAGATACGACTGCTGTAAGTTCAGTTAATAACTTAGCGCGATCGTAAAAGACGTTGAGGTATCCAGCGCCAGCCACGTCCACGCGTCCAACTTCGTCGATTGTTGCCAAAAAAGATTTCAAGCTTTCGGCAATCAACCGTGGCGCACGTTTCTCGCCGGTCTGTTGCTTGATTTGCTTCGCGAGTTCGAAGGCGACAGGAAAAGCCATATCGCCCAGTTCAGTGCGCGGTGGAACTTCGCTGACAATCTGCTCGAGTGCGACGCCGAACAATTTCTCTGCGGCCACGCGAAGACTCGCCTTAAGTTCATTTTGGAGTTCTACTAAGTTCACGATTTCTCTACATAGCTACGAAAAGGCCGAAAGAACTTAATCTTTTCTTTTTTTTAGCGCTCAGGCCCTTACTCTAACCCTCTCTCAGAAGGGAGAGGGAACCACCTTCTCTCCTCAGTAGCCTTGCCTCTCAGAAGCAAACAGCTATTGTATTGAATCAATGATAAATCGCGAAATTGCGACTTTGCGGGGCAGTTTGCTACCATCCGAGTTTGCAGCATGCAAGCATTTACAAAGCAATTCATCTCTGAAGAACTTCGACGACGTTTCAGCAAAGCGAACAACGTGCTGGTTCTGAGCGGCGCGGGAGTTTCCGCTGAATCAGGCGTGCCTACGTTTCGCGGCGGCGGCGACTCTGCAGTTTGGAAAGGCATGCCGTTCAGCGTGATTTCCTCGGCGGGAATGGTCGAGCGCGATCTGCCGGAAGTTTGGGAATGGTTCAATTACCGCCGCGGTCGTCTCGCTTCATTAAAACCGAACGCGGCTCACGAAACGATTGCGCGTTGGCAAGATCGGTTTGACACCCTCGGCTTGGTTACTCAGAACATCGATGGGCTGCATCAGGCCGCAGGCTCGCGCGATGTGATCGAATTGCATGGCAGCATTTGGCGAGCGCGTTGTTGCGATTGTAACGCGCGCCATAACGTTCGCGAATTGAAATTTGATAATGGCGTGCCGGGATGTTTCGACTGCGGCGGTCATCTACGCCCGGATGTGGTCTTGTTCGGCGAAATGTTGCCGACGGGCGCGTTCGAGCTTGCCGCAATGAAAGCTGAGAGCTGCGAGCTTTGTTTCGTTGTCGGCACGTCGGCGGTAGTTTATCCGGCAGCGTCGATTCCGGAAATAGCACGTGCGGCGGGGGCTTATGTTATTGAGGTGAATCCCGAGCGAACACCGTTGTCCGATCTTTGCGATGAAGTGTTGATGGGCAAGGCTGGAGAGATTCTTCCAATGTTCGAAACTCTAAGCTACAAAGAGGCACAAAAGGCACAAAATAACTTCGCGTGAACTTGCTCCGCCATTCGACTTCATTTTTCTCTTTGTGCTTTTTGTGCCTTTTCGTCGCTAATGAAATAGCATGAAAACACTCTATTTTGACTGCTTTGCCGGCGCCAGCGGCGACATGATTCTGGGCGCTCTGGTTGCCGCCGGCGTCCAACCGACGGCGCTGATTGAGCAACTGGAATTACTTGGAGTTGGCGGCTGGCAGATTGATTTCGAAAAGGTTGATCGCTCGGGAATCAATGCAACTTATGCGAAAGTCAAAACGGCGCATGAGCATGCCCACCGGCATCTGGGCGACATTCTCAAGATCATCTACGACTCGCGTTTAAGTGATAGCGTCAAGGATCGCGCGGCGGGAATCTTTTCGCAGTTGGCTGAAGCCGAAGCGCACGTGCACAACGAACCAATCGAAAAGATTCACTTTCATGAAGTCGGTGCTCTGGATGCGATCATCGATGTGTGTGGTGCGGCGATTGGTTTTGAATTGCTAGGCATCGAGAAGTATATCTGTTCGCCGCTGCGCGTCGGCAAAGGCATGATCGAAATGGCGCACGGCCGCTTTCCGATTCCCCCGCCAGCCGTGGCTGAGTTACTAAAAGGAAAGCCCATATATGCCGGCGATATCGACGGAGAATTCGTGACGCCGACCGGCGCGGCGATCATCAGTACAGTCTGCGAGGAATTCGGGCCCATACCGTCGATGAGGATCGACGCCACCGGCTATGGCGCCGGCGCTCGCGATCCTCAGAAGTTTCCAAATGTGCTTCGCGTGTTTGTGGGCCAAACTGAAGCGACAGCAGTCTCGGATGAAACGCTTTTGATGATTGAAACCAACATCGATGATATGTCGCCGCAACTGTTCGGTTACGTCATGGATCGCGCGTTGGAAATGGGAGCACTCGATTGTTATCTGACTCCGACGCAGATGAAAAAGAATCGTCCGGGCCTGCTGCTTTCTGTCTTGTGCCGGCCAGACGAGCGGGAAAAGTTTCTGCAGATGCTTTTTGCCGAGACCACGACTATCGGTGCGCGAAGTTATGAAGTCACGCGCCGCGCTCTTGCGCGCGAGACAGTGCGAGTTGAGACGCCATTTGGATCAATTGATGTTAAAGTTGCGAGTACCAGCAATGGAACGGTAAACGCGATGCCGGAATTCGAACAGTGCCGCGCAGCCGCGCAGCAATTCGGGGTTGCCTTGCGCGAGGTTCAGGAAGCGGCGCGGCACGCGTACTCGTGTCAGAACCGCGAGCGGTAGCGACCGGATCATTTATCATTTTCCATTTAGCATTTTTCATTTGCTCATTGTTGGACATGATGCGATGACAAGTGAATCCTCCAAATGGCCAATGGGAAATGGAAAATGAGAAATGGAAAATGAGAAATGATAAATGATCCGGTCGCTACCGCTCGCGGTTCTGACACGACGCGGTTCGAAATTTCCTGTTACCGGGCCATTGATCGAAATACAAATGAACACGAAAGTGACCGACATCAAATCCAAACGGCGAAAGCCACGCAGGCCGAGCGAGCCTGACCTTGAACGGATGGCCCACGGCGTGCGCCTGATCCTCGAAGGCATGGGCGAGGACCCACAGCGCGAAGGTTTGCGCGAAACTCCGCGCCGGGTCGCCGAGATGTATGCCGAATTGACCGCCGGCATGCGCGAAGACCCAACCGAGCACATCGTGGCGCTGTCCGGCGATAAGCACGACGAGATGGTGATCGTCAAAGACATCGCCATCGCATCCTTGTGCGAACATCATCTCGCTCCGTTCGTGGGCAAATGTCACATCGCATACATTCCGAAAAACGGTAACATTCTTGGCGTTTCCAAACTCGCCCGGCTGGCCGAAACCTTCGCGCGGCGCCTGCAACTACAAGAGCGCCTGACTTCAGAAATCGCGAACACTCTTTTCGAATTGCTGAAACCGCTCGGGGTAATGGTCGTAGTTGAAGCTGAACACACCTGTATGACTTTGCGCGGTGTGAAGAAATCCGGCGCGATGACCGTAACGTCCGCAGTGCTTGGCGGTTTTCGCAAAGATCCGCGCACGCGCGCGGAAGCGATGGCGTTGATTACAGGAAGAGGCTAAACCGCGACGCTCTGAGAAATCGTGTATCTACGTGGATCCTTTTTCCAGCACATAGATGTATGAAATCGAATACACTCCAGAGGCTCGCGACGATTTGAAGTCGTTCCGAAAGTTCGAGCAGAAATATATTCTCGACGAGATCGACACGCAGCTTCAATACGAGCCGAATGTAGAAACACGCAATCGAAAGAAGTTGCGGCCCAACAAGGTAGCCGAGTGGGAATTGCGAATTGATAGGTTTCGAGTTTTTTACGATGTGCAAGACGCGATGAAAATAGTTAAGATTGAAGCCATCGGTTATAAACGTGGAAACAAGTTCTTGATGCATGGGCAGGAGTACAATTTATGAAGACTGTGACGATTTCTCCGCGAGCGAAGACGGTAACGACACTGCTGCAAAGAGCCAAACGTGGTGGTTTGATTCTGCGGTCTCCGGATGGGGACGAGTTCATTCTAGCCGAGATCGATGACTTCGATCGCGAGATTGAACTGACAAGACGGAACAAGGAGTTGATGAAATTCCTTGATAAGCGTGGGAAACAAACCAAGACGCTTAAAGCCGCTGAAGTTCGGGAGCAACTCGGGCTGACATGACCACAATACAGTTGCCCCTTTCAGGCTAGGATTGCCGACTATCTACTTACGCGTTGTGAAGAGAAGAAAGAGAACACCTGAGGTCAAATGCGAACTGTGCGGTCAGCGGACAGCCAGAGTTGTACTTACTCCAAAAGTTTTTGGGCGCGGCGCACGGCGCGTGCTGATCGAAAACATTCCTGTTTACCACTGTCGGAATTGTTATGGCGAGTACATAGATGGCGCAACGATGGATGCGATCGACGAGATCAGAAAGAACCCAACCGGCTCCGGGCGGAAAGAAACGATCGCAATAGCCGCGCTGGTAGCGGCGTGAAAAATGAGAGACTTGGAGAAATTCATAAACCGACAAAAACGACGCGATGCTGAGTTCGCTGAGGGCTTTGACGCAGGTTATTCCAACTTCAAAGTCGGGGTCTTGCTCAAGCAGGCGCGGGAAAGAGCTGGGATGACACAGGACGAAGTGGCGCGAAAGTTAAGGACGAAGAAATCAGAGCTTGAGCGCGAAATTCTCTCATAGATCATCGAGCAGTCCTTATGAGTATAGAATTGAGGAGCGATGGACCAGATAACAACTGATCAAGCCGATCATGGTTCAGTGTTAACCGAGTATCTGTACATAGTGCGTCAAAGGAGTTTACGAAGCGGCAATCCTATTGTCGCAGGAACGCGCATTGGTGTACATGACGTAATCGGGTTGCTACAGGCCGGCGAAACTGTAGACACCATTGTGACGCGGTGTTTTCCAGACCTGACACGTGCGCAAGTGTACGAGTGTCTCGCTTACTACGAGGATCACCGCGGAGAAATTGACGTGCTCGTGGCCCGCCAAATGAGCCTCGCTGACGCGTCGTGAGATTCCTATTCGATCACGACGTGCCAGATGACATGGCCTTTAGCCTTGTCGCGTTAGGACATGAAGTCATTAAGCTGCGGGAGTTCACCAATCCCGCCGAGACACTAGACGAGGATGTGTTGCGTTTGGCCGGTGAACACGACTGTGTGTTAATAACTTGCAACCGCGATGATTTCTTAGACCTCGCTCAGCGTCTTTCGCATGTAGGACTCATCGTGCTGATTCGTCGTCGGTCGCGGGCTCACGAACGCGCGGCACTGATTGGCCTGTTGGATAAGGCTGGCGAGGCGGGCATCCGGAACAATATTAACTTCGCCTAGGGGTGACCAGGAACCATGAGCAATCACTGCATGAGTATTATAGCCACAGGATTCGTAATCGGCGCGCTCGCCATCATTGGAATAGCGCAGCGGACGCGAGGAACGCCCAGCGCTATCAGTGAAAACGCTTTGCGCGCGCATATCAAATTTCTTTCGGATGATCGGCTTGAAGGTCGTGGCACGGGTGCGAAGGGCGGCGAGACGGCGGCCCTTTATGTGGCTGAACAATTCGAAGCGATGGGATTGAAGGGCGCCGGGGCGAAGGGAAGTTTTTGGCAACCGGTGTCGCTGGTGGGCGTGAAGGCCGATCCCAAAACGGAACTGCGCGTTAATGGACCAGAGAGGGCCGAGGCATTCAAGTTTGCCGACGATTTTGTCGCCTTCACTGGAGCACAGGCCGAACACGTTGCGCTCAACGCTGATCTGGTTTTTGTCGGTTATGGTATCGATGCGCCGGAGCAGAAATGGAATGATTACAAAGGACCGGCGGAAGATTATCGCGGCAAGATTCTGGTGATGCTGGTCAATGATCCTCCGGCGACGAAAGAAGAGCCAAATCTGTTTGGCGGCCGGACGCTCACTTATTATGGCCGCTGGACATACAAATACGAGGAAGCCGCGCGGCGTGGCGCAGTGGGCGCGATTCTGCTGCATACGAATGAATCGGCCGGATATCCGTGGAGCGTCGTGCGCACGTCGAATGGTTCGTGGCGATTCGATATTGCGCGGAGCGCCGGGGACAAGACACCGTTTTTGAAGATGCGATCCTGGATGACTGATGACGCCGCGCATCGCATGTTCGGGTTGGCCGGACAGAACCTTGATGAACTGCGAAAGCAAGCAGCCTCGCGTGATTTCAAACCCATAAAGCTGAACCTTCAGGCTTCAATCGATCTTAACAGCGAGTTGAAGCGGGTCGAAGCGCCGAATGTCGTCGCGATCCTTCCGGGTCGTGATCCGAAGCTCCGTGATGAGTATGTCATCTTCTCAGCGCATTGGGATCATTTCGGCATCGGCGCGCCCGATAAGAAGGGCGACACGATTTACAACGGAGCCCTTGATAACGCTACTGGCGTGGCTTCCGTTTTGGAGATCGCGCGCGTGCTTTCGAGCCTGCCAGCGCCGGAGAAACCGCGACGTTCGATCCTGTTTCTCATTACCACGGCGGAAGAGCAGGGCTTGCTGGGTTCCGAGTGGTATTCGCAGCATCCCGTGAAGCCAATCAATAAGACCGCTACGGATATCAATCTTGATTCAATGAATATTCTTGGCCCGACGCGCGACTTTGTACCGCTGGGCGCGGAACGCTCGTCACTGAAAGCCGTCGTTGAAGCGATTGCCCGCGAGCGCGGCTTGCGCATCTCGTCCGATCCACGTCCGGAGCAGGGTTCGTTCTATCGCTCGGATCATTTTCCGTTTGCGAAAGTCGGCGTGCCTTCCATCAGTTTGAAGGAAGGCGACGACTATGTTGGCCGTCCCAAAGGTTGGGGCGAAAAGAAGTTTCGCGAATATAACGAAGCGCACTATCACCAGCCTTCGGATGAGTACAGCGATGAATGGGATTTTCGCGGGATGATCCAGGAAGCGGATTTCGCGATGGCGATTGGCCGCCGCGTAGCGGATATGAATCCCATGCCGAAATTCAATCCCGATGATGAGTTTGCGAAAACGAGACGCTAGACAAGTGAAGGCTTGGTACTGAACCGCAACGCGGTTGCAGCCTTCAGCCCAGGGTTGCCGCTTCGGCTACCCTGGGTAAGTAAAAGTAAGAGTTTGTAGGTTATCCCAACCGCAACGCGGTTGCGCCAGTTTTGATTCGTCGATTGAGGCGCAACCGCTTTGCGGTTGAATGCTTTCTCGCCCGTGATCCCAGGGTAGCCGAATCGGCCAACCCTGGGCTGGAGGGCGGAACCGCTTTGCGGTTAAAAGCAGCCACGATCCACGAAACGGCAACGCGGATTTGTTCGCGTGATTTTCTCCGCCTTTCGTGTCGTTTGGTGGATCGTTTACTATTTGCTTACTTGCTCATGGAAACTTTCTACGTCACCACACCGATCTATTACGCCAACAGCCTGCCGCATCTCGGCCATCTCTACACGATGATCGTAGCGGACACGATTGCGCGTCAGAAGAGACAGCAGGGAATTGAGACGTTCTTTCTTACCGGTACCGATGAGCATGGCATAAATATCGAGCGCGCAGCGCAACGCAATAATCGCACGCCGAAAGAACAGGCCGATTATGTTGTCAGCTATTTCAAGAAGATGACGGCGGCGTTTGGGCTCGATACTGAACACGGTGGTTACAACATCTTCATGCGCACGACGGAGCCGTTTCATTACGCAGGAGTAAGTGAGTTCTGGCGTCGGGTAGCGAAGGCAAAGACTCCGAAAGGGCGCGATGCCTTGTACAAGGGCCACTATGAAGGCTGGTTTTGCGCTGCTTGCGCTGCCTACAAGACGGAAGACGAATATGCAAAGCCGGCGAATCCAGACGAACCGCCGACTTGCCTGGTGCATGAAACCAAATTAGACCGCGTTTCTGAAGAGAGCTATTTCTTTCGTTTGTCTGACTATGACGAAGCGCTGCTCAATCTGTACGAATCACGTCCCGAATTTGTCCTGCCTGACGTGCGCCGTAATGAAGTGCGAAGTTTTGTTCAATCCGGTCTGCAAGATCTTTCGGTTAGTCGCTTAAGAACCTCAGTGAGTTGGGGCGTGCCTGTTCCGGACGATCCAACTCACACAATGTACGTCTGGTTCGATGCCTTGACCAATTACATCACGGCGATCGGTTTTGGAAATGAGCAGCAACAGCGCGCCGTCGGCTTTGAAAAGTTCTGGCCGGCGCTGCATCTGGTTGGCAAAGATATTCTGCGTTTCCACGCGGTTTACTGGCCGGCGTTTCTGATGGCTGCCGAAGTTGAGCAGCCGCGCGCGATCGTTGCCCACGGAATGTGGCTCGATCCCAACGGCCGCAAGATGTCCAAGACAATCGGCAACACAATCGAGCTGGATGTTCTGAACAAACATTTTTCCACCGACGCAATACGCTATTTTTGTCTCCGCGATATGGTGTTTGGTCAGGATGGTCGATTCGGTTACGAGAATCTAATTGATCGCACGAACAGCGACTTGGCGAGCGGTCTCGGTAATCTTTCGAGCCGCACGCTGACGATGATCCAGCGCTATTGCGATGGGCGCATTCCCCAAAGAAACATTTCGGACGAAGGCTTGCTGCTTGCGAAGCGCGCCGGTGTCGACACTGACGAGGCAGCCGTCTCGGATTTCGTAGCGCATGCTCGTGATGAGTTCATTCGTCACTTCGATAAGTTTGCGTTTAGTCGAGCGCTGGAAGAAGCGTGGGGAATCGTTGCGCGGGTAGACAAGATGATCTCGGACGCAAAGCCCTGGGACCTGGCAAAAGACGCAAGCCAAAGACAGACTCTGAACGCAGTTCTGTATCGCGCGGCCGAATCGTTACGTTGGTTAAGCGTCCTGCTCTATCCCGTCATGCCCAACGCCGCGCGTAACGCTTATGCGCAACTTGGCTTGACTGACGATCCATCGAAAATTCATCCGGGCGATCTAAAGTGGGGGGAGTTATCTGAAGGTGTGGAGACGGGCGAAATCAAACCATTGTTTCCGCGAATTGATAAGGCAAAAACTATGGAAGAAATAGAGAATCAGGAGTCAGGAGTCAGGAGTCAGGGGCCGGGGGCTGCGGAAACCCGACCGTCAGGGAGGGTGCAAGGTTCTGGACAGCATGCGACGGAAGCCGACGCAGTACCATCGACTGCGGGCGAGACGCCCGCGCTCCCAGTGAAGAAGGAGGCACTTCCGGGACAGAATGAAACTGGCGAGGGTCTGATCGAAATAACCGATTTCTCGAAGATCGATCTGCGCGTCGGAGAAGTTCGCAGCGCGGAACGCATTCCCAAAGCCGACAAGCTCTTGCTGATAACCGTTGATATTGGGGAAGAGAAGTCGCGTCAAATTCTCGCCGGCATCGCCCAATACTACGAACCCGAAAAACTCGTAGGTCGCAAAATCGTCGTCGTGGCTAATCTAAAGCCGCGCAAACTGCGCGGCTACGAATCGCAGGGCATGCTGCTGGCTGCCTCAGTCGGTGAAGAGGGTAAACCAGTGATCGCGACGTTCGCGGAAGATGTGCCGAATGGTGCCCGGTTGAAGTGATTCTTCGTATGATGTAACTGCTGCTGAATTCGAGTTGATCCATAAAAGTTGGCGGACTAAGCTACTCGTATAGAAAAGTATGAGCCGCGTAAT
>WNGL01010794.1_pt1 | contig 24617 bp, 20 predicted proteins | sample 5400591 | NCBI WGS metagenome assembly WNGL01 (sample SAMN13153377, study PRJNA577476) | soil metagenome | isolation source: 80 cm soil or saprolite under Garry oak tree replicate 1 | place: USA:California | collected 2016-06-15 | reverse complement strand
GCGGTCGGTGTGTGCCGTGGCGGGCACCACGCTGAGTCCCCTGGCTCCACCCGAGGAGCCGTCGGTCGTGCAGAGCGAGCCTTCCCCGGCGCGCGAGCTTGACCGCTCCCTGGTGCGGGGTCTCGCGTGGACCGGTACGACGCGCTGGGCCACGCAGATCCTCACTTGGGCCTCGACCCTGGTGGTCGCCAAGCTGTTGGCGCCGACCGACTACGGCCTGGTGGGCATGGCCATGGTCTACCTCGGGCTCATGCAGCTCGTGAACGAATTCGGGTTGGGCCTCACGATCGTGCAGCGCCGGGACTTGGACGGCGACCAGATCGCCCGGCTGGGCGGCTTTGCTCTGGTGATCGGCTGCGTGTTGATCGGGCTTTCGGCGGCCCTGTCCGGAGCGGTGGCGCGGTTCTTCGGGGAGCCAGCCGTCCGACCGATCGTCGTGGTGTGGAGCCTGGCATTCCTTATGGCGGCGGCCCAAACGGTGCCGCGAGCGCTGTTGCGACGCGATCTCGACTTTCGCAGGCTCGCCTGGGCGGATGGCGCGGAGGCGTTCGCGGCCACGGTCACCACGCTGACGCTCGCCGCAACGGGATTTCGCTACTGGGCCCTCGTCTTCGGGACCCTCGCCGGCCGGCTCACGAGCACGATCCTCACCTGCGTGTGGCGACCGCATCGTGTCGCATGGCCGAGCCGCTTCGGCTCCATCGCCACGGCCGTCACGTTTGGCTGGCACGTGGTCGTCGGCACCCTCGCCTGGTATTTCTACGACAACGCCGACTTCGCGATTGTGGGCCGTGTACTCGGCAAGGCTGCGTTGGGGGCCTACACCTTGGGCTGGACGATCGCCAGCATCCCCGTGGACCGCGTGACCGCGCTGGTCGGCAGCGTGACCCTCCCGGTGTTCTCCGCGGTGCAACACGACCGGCCGGCCCTGCAGCGCTATCTTCGCAACCTCACTGAGGCCCTCGCACTCATCACGTTCCCGGCGGCCGTGGGCATCGCCCTGGTGGCCGACGAGTTCGTGCTACTCGCACTGGGTGACCGCTGGCGACCCGCGATCCTGCCGCTACGGCTGCTCGCGCTCGCGGCCGCGTCCAGATCGATCAGCGCGCTGCTCCCGCAGGTGATCATCGCTACGGGTCACTCCAAGCGTAGCATGCAGTTCACGATTCTCGCAGCGCTCGTCCTCCCGGCCCTGTTCTACTTCGGGTCGCATTGGGGAGCCGCGGGCGTCGCGGCGGCCTGGCTGGTGGGGCACCCCCTTCTCGTGATGCCGTTGGTCCTCGTGTACGCGCTGCGTCTCACCGACCTGTCGCTCGGGGGCTATCTGCGGTCGCTCCGGCCGGCCGCAGGCGCGACGCTGGCAATGGCCGCCGCCGTGCTCGCCGTGCGCTGGAGCACACCGCTAAGCTGGCCGCTGAGCGTGCGCCTCGCCGCCCATGTGCTGGTCGGGGTCGCGGTCTATGCGGCCGTGGTATACGGCGCACACCGCCGCCGCGTGCAGGCGCTGTGGGCCGTGGTCCGCGCCGTGCGTGAGTGATCCCATGTCGGCGACAGGAGCCAACGTTGAGATAGTGCCTGCTGCAGAGACCGTCGTGACCTGCCTGCCCCTCGTGCAAACGCTCGCCGACGAGCAGGGCTGGGAGGGGCTGCGGGCTTGCTCGCCCGCTGCCTCGCCGTTTGCGGGCTGGGCGTGGCATCGGGCATGGTTCTCCGCCGCTCCGGCGGAGGAGTTGCACGCCACACGCACGATACTGCTGCGTGGTGCGGGGCACGCCGTAGAGGCGATCCTCCCGCTGGCGCTTCGGACGGTCGAGTTTCGGCGCCAGCGCACCGCTGCGCTGACGTGGGCGATCGGCGATCTCGGCTGTCCCGACCATCTGGATGTCCTGGCCCTACCGGAAGCGGACCTCGACGCCGTGATTCCCGCGTTGACGTCCCTCCCGTGGGAGCTGCTCGTTCTGGGGAACTTGGCGCCCGGAGCGCCGAACGCAACCCGGTTGGCACAAAGTCTGGCGCGCGCCGGCTGCGCGGTTCGCTGGAACGCCGCCTGGCCCTGCCCCTACCTCCAGCTGCCGGCCAGCTGGGACGAGTACTTGTCTTCGTTGAGCTCGAACCGACGTCAGGTCCTGCGCCGCCGCGAGCGCGTCCTACGCCGCGAGCATGCCCTGACGCTGGCCGACTACGACGCCGGCCGACTGGACCAGGGTTGGGAGCACCTGGTCGCCCTCCACAACAAGCGGTGGGGCGCCGCCGGTGTGTTCAACGACCCCCGGATGGATCGTCTGCATCGCACGTTCGCGCACGAGCTCGCCGTGCGGGGGCAGCTCTGGCTGACGACTCTGGATCTCGACGGTGTGCCCGTGGCCGCGTGGTATGGCTTCGCCGACGGCGACACGGTCTACTTCTATCAGAGCGGCCGGGATCCACGCTGGGAGGAAAAGAGCGTCGGCGTCGCGCTCATGGTGGAGATGATCCGCCGCGCCATCGAGCGCGGCTACCGGCGGTTTGACTTCTTGCGCGGCGACGAGGCGTACAAGCGGCAGTGGACCGCGTCGCAGCGCGTGACGCAGGAACTGGTGGCGTTTCGGTCCAGCTGGCGAGGGCATTGGCTCCGCGGCCTCGACTGGGCGGGTCGCCTCCGTGCCCGGCTGCGGGGTGGGGACGGGAGGGACGCCGCCGGATGACCGAGCCGACGCTCCTGATCGTTTCGATCGACACCGAGGAGGACAATTGGCGCCCGCGTCGGGACGGTGTGACGGTCGAGAACATCCGCGAGCTGCCACGTCTCGATGGGCTATTTCAAAGACTCGGCGTGCGGGCGACGTACTTCAGCACCTACCAGGTCGCGATCCACGACTGGGCGGCGCCCATCTTGCGGGAGCTGCACGGCGGCGGAGCGGAGCTGGGCGCACACCTGCATCCCTGGAACACACCACCGCTGGACGAGCCCTTCGCCCCTCGCAACACCATGCTCAAGAACCTGCCGGCTGCGCTGCAGCTCGCCAAGCTCGAGCGTCTCACGGCAACCCTGCGCGAGGCGTTTGGTGGGCGCCCGGTGTCGTTCCGCGCAGGCCGCTACGGGCTCGGCCCCGACTCCGTCACTGCCCTGATCCGCTGCGGCTACCGCGTCGACTCGAGCGTTACGCCGTTCGTGAGCTGGGAGGAGTACGACGACGGGCCCACCTTCATCGGAGCGCCGCTCGACTCATATCGCCTGGCCGGAGGCGCCGACGTGCGGATCCCGCAGCCCGAGGGGCCGCTGGTGGAGCTTCCCATGTCGGTTGGCTACAATCGTCCTCCGTCAGGGGCGTGGGCGAGACTGTACCGGGCCCTGTCGACCCCGGCGCTGCGGCCGCTGCATCTGCGCGGCATCGCGTCGCGCGCGGGAATCGTCAAACGCATTGCCTTGAGCCCGGAGACCGACTCGGTACCCGACATGCTGACGCTGTCACGCCGCCTGGTGGACGCGGGCGTGCGCCATCTCCACCAGTTCTTTCACAGCCCCAGTCTCAGCCCCGGCTTGAGCCCGTTCGCTCCCGACGGGGCGGGCGTCGAGCGGATGTATCGCTCGATCGCGACGTACATCGAGGGCCTCGCCCGCGTGACCGCGCTGCGCTTCGTAACGGTCTCGGAGGCCGCGACCCTGCTCCAGACCGCGCCGTCGCACCACTCCGCTGCCGCGGCCTCCCCCTCTTAGCGGCGCGTTACGCCGCCCGCACGACTTCGCGACGGGTCGGTTCCCACACGGGGGTGCGTTCGCCCTTGATGGCCCGGACCGAGGCGGACAGGGCCGCCACGTTCCCCACCACCAGATAGGCGGGGAGCGCGATAACCTTGGGCAGGCGGCGGTGCTCGGGCCACCACCACGCCAGTGCGGCGCACAGGCCGGCCGTGGCCGCGAGCCCCGCGCTCCATCGTGCCCACCAGAACGTCTGCGCCAGACACACCAGCGCGACCAACGCCGGCAGGGCCACGTGGGGGATGACCCAGCGACAGACCTTGTGGCTCGCGAGAATCCACGCGAACAGCCCGTGGCGGAACGGGTTCAACAGCGCCCGCTTGAAGTGCAGCGTGTGCCAACCGCGCACGATCGTGCGCACTTTGCGGCGGTATTCCTTCCGGAGCGACGGCACCCGGGGTACGGTGCACACGGCGCCCTCGACGGAGACGGTGCGCAGCCCCTGCTCGCGGGCGAGCAAGGCCGCGGCGAAGTCGCGACTGATCTCCTCCGGCAGGACGCGCAGATGGATCGGTGCGCGAACAGCGTGGAAACATCCCGCCGCCCCCGGGATACCCGCGACGCGCGTCTCGAGCTGACGCACCCACATGTCGTAGCCGACGTACCAGGACTCGCCGTGGTTGGCGTGCCCGTCCACCCGCGCCACGCTCACGTAGTGTCCGGAAGCGACGCCGACCGTGGGATCGGCGAAGCTCGCGATCAGCGCCTTGAGGGCCCCCCGCTCCGGACGGGCCGACGCATCGGTGGTGACGATGATGTCCCCCCGCAAGAGCGGCAGTGCGGCGTTCTCGGCGGCCGTCTTCCCTCCCCGGCGGGGCAGCCGCAGCAGCTCGACGCCCCGGCCGGCGTACTCGCGCACGATGGCGTCGGTCCGATCGGTCGAGGCGTCGGACACCACGAGAATCTGCCGCCGATCCGGGGGATATTCGAGCCGCAGCAGGTTGTCGAGTGTTTGGCGGACCACGGCTTCTTCGTTGTAGACCGGGAGCACGATACTGATCGCCGGCCACTCGGCCGGCAACGCGGCGGGGGGTCGGCCCCGCCGGAAGAGTCCGGTCAGCCCCAGCAACAGGGGATAGCCCACGTAGGTATAGGCGGCAAATGCCAGCGCGATGACGAGCAGCCAAACACAGATTGCGGTCATCCCACGCTCCGATAGATGCGTTCGTACCGCTCCAACCAGGGACCGGGGGCGAAGTCGCTCGCCAGCCGCTCGTTTGCCAGCCGCGCCCGGTGCGCTGCCGCCGCCGGATCCGCGTGCACCGATCGGATCGCCTGCGCCAATGCCGCGGGATCGTCCGCTGTGACCAGCAGCGCCTCCGCGGGCGAGACGACGTCGGGGACGCCCCCGACGGCGCTCGCCACGATCGGCGTGCACGCCGCCATCGCCTCGAACAGCACGATCGGCGTGCCTTCCGTGCGGGAGCTGAGCGCGAACACGTCGAATGCCGCAAACAGCCGCGCCGCCTCGACCACGTTGCCCAGCCAGCGCACGCGGTCGCCCAAGCCCAGGCGCGCGGCCAGTTGCTCGAGCGCGGGTCGCCCGCGCCCGTCGCCCACGACCGACGCGACCACCGGCAGGTCCGTGAGCCGCGCTAGCGCCGCGAGCAACACATCGGCGCCCTTCTCCGGTGTGAGCCGCCCCACCCAGCCGAGGTGGAATCGCCCGTCGGGAACGGCGAGCTGCGCGCGTGCTTGCTCCCGTGGCAGCGGAGGCGGGTCGTTCGCGGGCCACGCGTTGGGGACGACGTGCACGCGCGCGGCTGGCACGCCCGTCCGCTCCAGGTCGCGGGCCAGCGGGCGCGACACGGCGACCACGGCATCGAAGCGGCGAAACGCCCGCCGCTGCAGCCGCTCGTAGATCCAGTTCTTCCAGTCGCCCCCGGTGAACCCGTGCACCGTCGTCACCGTCGGGACACCCGCGCGGCGGGCGGCGCCCGCGTCCACCACGTCGACATGGTAGCCGTGCGTGTGCATGACGTCCGGCCGGAGCCGGCGACACAGCTCGGCAATCTCGGTTCGCTCGCGGCCGTAGGCCCGAGGCGGGACCCGGAGCGGAATCGTCTCCACGCCGGCCTGCTCGAGGGGCGCCAGGAAGGGGTGGCGGTCGGCCCCGTTTGTCAGAACGGCGACCACCCACACATCATGCCCAGCCCGGTGCTGACCGGTCGCCAGCGTGTGCACGACACGCTCCGCACCGCCCACGTCCCCGGGAGCGATGACGTGCAGCACGGACAGCCTGTCTCGCGATGTCACACGACCACCTGGAACAATCTCCGTGCCTGAGTCACCGGGCATGCCGGAGCGGGCGTGGGTGCTGCGTGGGCGCAACGCCTGGGTGGCTGTGCTCTACAGTCGGACTGGTGTAGACCGGTGCGCCCGCGCGGCCTCCCTCTTGCTCTAGACGCCGGCGCTCATGTGCGGCATCGTCGGCATCGTCCACGCGGACCCGGCCCGGCCCGTCTCCCCTGCCCTGATCCGGCGGATGTGCGAGGCGATCCGGCACCGGGGCCCCGACGACGAGGGCGTCCACGTCGACGGGTCCGTCGGCCTGGGCATGCGTCGCCTCAGCATCATCGACCTCGCGGGCGGGCACCAGCCGATCTTGAACGAGGATCGGTCGGCGGTGATCGTGTTCAACGGCGAGATCTACAACTACGCGGAGTTGCGCCGCGGACTGGTCGCCCGCGGACATACGTTCGCGACCCACGGGGACACGGAAACCATCCTGCATCTGTACGAGGAGGAAGGCCCCGGCTGCGTCGCGCGGCTGCGAGGCATGTTTGCCTTCGCCATCTGGGACGCCAAGGCGGGGACGCTGCTGCTCGCGCGCGACCGCTTCGGGATCAAGCCGTTGTACATCGCCACCGCGCCCTGGGGGATCGCGTTCGCGTCCGAGCTGAAGGCGCTGCACGCGGCGGGCCTGGTGGACCGCACGCTCGACTGGGATGCGCTCGACATGTATTTCCAGCTCGGGTACATCCCCGCCCCGGCGACGCCGTTCGCGGGCGTCACCAAGCTCGAGCCGGGCCACACGGCACTGTGGCACTCCCGGCGCGGCGTGTCGACCAGACAGTACTGGGACCTCCCCCGGGAGCGTGTGGCGGCGCCGCGCGACGCGGACGAGCGAGTCAGGGAGTGGCTGGACGAGTCGGTGCGGGCGCACCTCGTGAGCGACGTGCCGGTGGCGGCGTTCCTCTCCGGCGGGCTCGATTCGTCGGCCGTGGTCTCGAGCTGGGCGCTGGCGTGACCGAGGTGGACATCCACCCCGACGTGCGCGACCTGCTCGAGCCGATCACGCACGCCCTCGACGAGCCTCATGCGGACCAGTCGGCCGTGCCGACGTGGTTGCTGTCGCAGGCGGTGGGTGCGTCCTACAAGGTCGCGCTCACCGGGATCGGGGGCGACGAGCTGTTCGCGGGATACCGTCGTCACATCGGTCTGTTGGCGGGAGAGCGCTACGCGCGGCTGCCGCATGCCGTGCAGCGGGGCGCGAGCGGGCTCGCGAACCTGCTGCGCGAGCCCGCCGGCGCTTCGCTCTCGGTCGATCGGCTCAAGCGTTTCCTGCGGCCCGGGAACGGCTCCACGCCCGACCGGTTCCTCGGCTACGTCACACGCTGCGCCGATGGCGACCGACGCGCCCTGTACGTCGCGGGGTTGCGCGAGGGGCTGCGTGCCGGCCGGGCGAGTGCCCGCTTTCGCGAGCTGCATCAACGACATGGCGCTCCTACGGGGTTGAGGGCAGGTCTGTATCTCGATTACAAGACGTTCCTGGCGGACGACGTGCTGGCTCTGAGCGACCGCCTCGCAATGGCGCACTCGCTCGAGATCCGCGTCCCCTTCGTGGACCACGTGCTCGTCGAGCGGGTGTTCCCGCTCCCGGACCGCACGAAGATCGGGCTGTGGCGCAACAAGCGGTTGCTCAAGCGCGCGCTGCGAGGCCGGCTCCCCGACGAGCATCTGCGGGCGCCCAAGCGCGGGTTCGTGGGCCCCACGGCCGAATGGTTGCGTCACGAGCTGCGTGGCATGATCGAGGACGAGCTCGCACCCAACCGGCTGCGCCGACTTGGGTACTTCGAGCCGGCCGTCGTGCGCGGGCTGCTCGACGATCATTTCGCTCGCCGCCACAACCGCGAGGGCATCTTGTGGGGCTTGCTGTGCTTTTCGGTCTGGCACCGGCTGTACGTCGAGGACGCCGCGGCGGTGCCGGTCCCGTGACGCTCCCGAGCGTAGCGCGTACCGGTCCGCGGGGCCACCAAGGCGCGCGACCCGAGGGGCGCCGGCTGCTCCTGATCAGCTACCATTTTCCTCCCAGCCGGGAGGTCGGGGCCGTGCGGTGGCAGCAGCTGGCAAAGTATGCCGTCGAGCGGGGGTGGGAGCTGGACGTCGTCACCCTTGACCCCGCGAGTCAGGTAGCACCCGATTGGGACGCTCTCGCGGACCTTCCGGCCAGGGTGAACGTGTACGGCGTCCCGCAACGAGCGCTGCCGGTGGACCGGCTGGTGCAACGCCTGATCGCGCTGCGGCGCAGGCTCTGGGCACGGAGCCCGGGGCGGGGCGCGGCCGGCGCCCGGGTCCGGGCGGCGCGGCGATCCGACTCGATCAGCCTCGCGGAGCTGCGGTCGCCGCTCCACAGCGCGCGCGATGTCCTGCGGGCGTTTCACGTCTGGCGCGACTACGTCCAGGGAATGACGTGGTCCCATGCGGCTGGGCGTGTGGCCCGGCGGCTGCTCCGGACTGGCGCGTACGGCGGGGTGGTCACCTGCGGCCCGCCGCACTGGGTCCACGATGCCGGGCGGATGCTCCGGCAAAGCCGCGGCCTGCCCTTGATCATCGACATGCGCGATCCCTGGAGTCTTACTCCGGTGCTGCAGGAGCCGGTCGCGAGCCCGCTATGGCTTTTTCTCTCGCGGCGCCACGAGCGCCGCGCCGTCGCCGCAGCCACTCTCATCATCACCAATACCGAGCACTCGCGCGACGCGCTGCAGGCCGCCTATCCCGATGCACGCGAGCGTATTATCGCGATCATGAACGGCTACGACGAAGATCCGCTCCCGCCCCCGAACCGGACCGGTTGCTTTGTCATCGCGTACGCCGGGTCCATCTACCTCGATCGCGATCCGCAACCATTGCTCCGGGCTGCTGCCCGCGTGATTCACGAATGCGGCCTCACACCCGATCAGCTGCGGCTCGAGTTCATGGGCGGCGAGACGGGGCACGGAGCCACGCTCGCGCAGCTGGCCGACGCGGAGGGCATCGGGGACTTCGTCCGGGTGCACGCGGCGCGGCCCAGGCCGGAAGCGAGACGGTTCCTGGCGCGCGCCGCCATGCTCGTGAGCTTCACGGCGGTCGGCGCGGCCCGAGGGGCCGACCCGTTCATTCCCGCGAAGATCTTCGAATACGCCCGGTTCGATGCCTGGTTGCTGGCCCTGACCAACCCAGGCAGTGCGACCGCCACCCTGCTGCGCGACAGCGGAGCGGATGTGGTCTCCCCCCACGACGTGGACGCGATCGCGGCCGTGATCCGAGCCCGCTACGCCGCGTTCTCTGGCGGAGCGCAACCGGAAAGGCCCCGCCTGCCGGAGCGCTACAGCCGGCGGGCGCAGGCGCGCCTGCTGTTCGACGAGCTCGAGCGCCGATTACCAGAAGGTCACGGTTCTGCGGTGTAGATCCGCGCGTACTCGCGGACCATCGAGTCGACGCCGAACGCCTGCTCCACGCGCAGCCGCGCGGCCGCCGCGTCGCTGAGGCGCCGCCCGCCGTCGGTGAGAGCGTCGTGCCAGGCCACCGCCAGCGCCGCGGGGTCTCCCGGCGGCACCAGGCGGTGCGCGAGCCGCTCGCCGAGCGCCGCGGGTGACCCGCCGACGGCCGTCACGACCGGGCAGACACCGCAGCTCATGGCTTCCAACAGGCCGAGCGAGGTGCCTTCGCTCCACGACGACAGTGTAAACACGTCGAATACGGGGTAGACGTGCTCGACGTCTCGACGCCACCCCACCAGCCGGGCGGCGTCGCGCAACCCCTGCTGCTCGATGAGCGCGGCCAGGCGGGCGCGCTCGGGGCCGTCGCCCACGAGCACGAGGGCGGGCGCTGCTCCTTCGTCCACTCGCCAGTGCGCCCGCAGCAGCGCGAACGCCTGCAGCATCACGTCGTACGCCTTGATCGGATCGAGCCGGCCGATGCTGCCGATCACCGGCGCCGCGGCCGGGAGCCCCAGCGCCCCGCGCAGCGATCCGTTGACCGACTGCGGCCGGAAGTGGCGGGTGTCGATCCCGTTGATCACGACCCGGATGCGCGACGGGCGCGGGATGAGCGTCTCGGCCATCTGGCGCCCCAAGGCGTCCGAGACCGCCACCACCACGTCCGTCCGCCGCGCGGCGAGGCCGTCGAGCAGCCGGCCCGTGAGCGAGTCCGGGTACGGTCGCCCGTGATCGGTGTGCACGAGGCGCGGCACGCCGGCGCGCCGTGCAGCCAGGGACGCCTTGAACCAGACGCCGCTGTGTGTATGCACGACATCGGGCGCGAGCGCGCGGATCGTCCGGGTCAAGCGGCGCGGCCAGATCATGGAGAGGTGCGGCAGGGACCGGTCCTGATGGAGCTGCGCGTGCGCGGCGAGGCCCTCCGCGAAGCGTCCGAAGTCGCTGAGCGTCAGGATGTGGCTCTCGAACTGGTCGGGGGGGAGGAGCTGGACGAGGGCGCCGACGAGGCGTTCCAGGCCGCCATAATCGAGCTTGTGCACCACATGGAGAATCTTGAGACGTCGCGTCACAGGCCCGAGGATCGAATGACAAACCCGTTCTCCGACAACCCCGAGGGAATGTTCTCCCGCGGCACGGCCCAGCGGTTCACGCGCGTGGGCGGGAACCACCCACCACCCAGGGCGAGCGCGGCGGTGTAGCCCGCCTCCTGCGCGGCGGTCTCCACGGCCGGCGTTGCCAGCCCGTACGGATAACTCAGCCACGGGATCACGCTGGTGAAGCGCTCCCGCAGCCACACGAGCGGCCGCCTCAGCTCCTCCCGCAGCGCGGCGTCCCTCAGCCGCGCCAGGTTTGGGTGCGTCCACGTGTGCGATCCGAGCGTAATGCCTGAATGCCGGGTGGCGCCCCGCAGCTCCTCTTCCGACGCGACGAGGGCCCAATCCGGAACCGTCGCCGACGGGATCCGCTCGCGCGCGGCCCAGCCGCGGACCTCCTGATCTTTGCCCCGCAGCTCGTCCAGGGCGCGGGCCCGCAGCGCGGGATCCACCCCGCGCTCCGCCGCCAAGGCATCCCACCAGAACGGGCCCTTCCCCACGAAACTGGGAACAACGAACAGGGTCGCGGGAACGCCGCGCTTCGCGAGCTCCGCCACGCCGAGCAACACGGCCCCCCGATACCCGTCGTCGAATGTTATCGCCGCCCGCGGACGCCGCCCGGCTGCAGGCGCCTCGAGCACCTGTTCCAGCGGCACGACGGTGTGCGTGGCGAGCAGGCTCTCGAGCTGACGTACGAACAGCCCGCGTGGCAGGTGGAGCGAGCGGTCGCCGAACGCCGGGTAAGAGTCGGGCACGACGTTGTGGTAGGCAAGCACGAACGCCCGTCGTGCCCGCGCCGCCCGGTGCAGCGCGGGCACGCCGCTCCGCACCAGTCCGGCCTCGAAGCACGCTTTGAGGGTCGCGCGCGCGTTCATCCCAGAGGGCGAGGGAGGGCCGCGGACACCGGCGAACGTGCGAACGACCCGCTCTTCGCGAGTCCCAGGATCATCCCGAGGAGCGTATACAGGTAGGCGGAGTACGCCTGGGACAGGAAGGAGGCTGTCACCACGAACGCGACCAGACTGGCGGTGAAGATTTGGGCGGTCACTGCAATCTCTGGGAACGGTGCCCGCCGCAATCGCGCCAGCGTTCGAAACGCGGCGGTCAGCAGCGCGATGAACAGGATGAGACCTCCGACGCCGAGCTCGGCGCCGATCTGGATGAATGAGTTGTGCGCCGCCGACCACTTGAATCCTTGTCCGTAACGCTGGTGCTCGAGCGCTTCGGGAGCGAGCGTGCCCTCTGCCACCGGGAACGCGGCGGCTCCGACTCCGAGCAACGGATGATCGAGCATGTAGCCGAGGCCGCGCTTCCACACCTCCATCCGCCCCGTCTCCGACTTGCCGCTCCAGTTGTAATCTTGCCGCAACTGCAGGATCGTCCCGATACGGTCGAAGTACTTGTCGCTGGCTAGCCCGGCGAGCAAAGTCGCGAGCAGCGCTACCGTACCAACGCGTTGCCATGCGGGGACGCCGCGCAGGCGCAGCAGCAAGTATCCCCCTAGCGCGAGGAATCCCAGGAACCCGCCGCGCGAGCCGGTCTTTCCGAGCGTGACGATGAGGAACACCGTGGCGGCCGCCAGCAGTGCCCGCGACCACGGCCGCGCCGGCTTGCGCCACAGATACAACACCAGCGGAAGCGTAGACACGATCAGCATCGCCAGGTCGTTGACGTCATAATAGGCGACATCTCGCAGCCGACCATCCGCCCCCATCTGCGCGCGAGCCAGGATGACGGCGGAGAACAGGATCACGCCCCCGAGCTGGAGCCATGCTAACCGCCGCAGGTCGGCGAACCCGCGAACGCTGGCAGCGACCAGCAGCATCAGGATCACCGTGCGGAAATAGTCCTTGAGCACGAGGTTCAAACTAAGTCCGGGGTACAGGCTCCCTGGAATCGAAAGCCCCGCGAGTACGAGGATGCCGAGCGCGACGCGCACTAGCGGCACGTCCAGCGTGGCGAGGCGACGCCGGGGATCGCGGCCCAACAACAGCAGGGTCACGGCCACGACCGTCATGAGGATGGGAAGCCCGTGGATCGCCAGGCTTGGGAACAACTCGTGGACGCGCCACACCTGCAATGCGACCAGCACCATCAGCGCGAGCAGCAAGGAATCCCACGGCAATCGCTGCGAGACCGGGGACTGCACCTGGTTGAGCTGTCCGAAACCGCCGAGCCGCGTCGTCATGGCGAGAGGTCTAAGTGTGAAGAGCAAGTTTCGGGCTCAGGGCGTGCCCTCGTGTCGCCTGCGGCAGGAGCGCACGGCCCTTCCGTGTTGCGCGAGAGCAACAGGGACGGGTGGCGTTGAGCCGTTCAGGACCCCGGCGCGCCAGGAAGAGGCGCCGGCTCGCGCTCCCGGCAGAGCGCATCGTACAGCTCTAGCATAGGCTCGCCGATGCGCTCCCAGCTATAGTACTGCTCCACGGTGTGCCGCGCCGCCTCGCCGAGCCGCCGCCGCAGGGGCTCGTCACGCAACACCTCGCACACCGCCCTCGCGAAGCCGTCCGGATCGTCACGCACGAGAATGTTCCGCCCGTCACCGGCCGCCAACCCTTCGCAACCGACCGAGGTGCTCACCACCGCCTTCCCCATGGCCCAGGCATCGAGAATCTTGAGCCGGGTTCCTCCGCCCACCCGCAGCGGCACAACATAGCAAGCCGCGTCGTGAACGTAGGGACGGACGTCGGGCACGTAACCCGTGAGCTCGATCGCCGAGCGATGGCTATACTGGCGACGGGCGTCATCGGATACCCGGCCGACCCACCGGATCGGCGTCTCACCGTGCAGGGCGCGCACGCGGGGCAGGATTTCGTCATGGAAGAACTGGAGCGCGTCGAGATTCGGGAACCAGGTCAGCTCCCCGACGAACACGAGGCCTTCATCTCGCCCGACGCCGGGCCGAAACGTGTCGATGTCCACGCCGTTCTGCACGACCGCCGATTTCACTCCAGGTACGATGCGCCCGAGCTCGACTGCGTCGCTCTCAGAAACCACGACATTGAGGGCGCAGCGCCTGCACCAGCGTCGCTCCTCGCGCTCCATCAGGCGAGCCTGGTGTCCAAGGTACTGGCGTCGCCAAGGGTTGCGCTCTACGCCCGCGCGACGGTCGAGTAGGAGTGACTCGACATTGTGGTGGACGCACACGACCGGGGCGGCACCGACCAGCGGGAGGTAACGCGACAGCGCGAGTGAGTCCAAGTGGATCAAGGCGAAGCGACGTTCCCTGAGCAGCTGCGTCACGCGAGCCCGGACCGCGGCCGAGTCGAACGCGAACGTCGTGTGCGCGCGCTGCCGACCGACGCTGCGGAGGTGATCCCACGCGAGGCGCCAGCGGCTGTGCTCCTGGGGCACAGGAAACGCCTCGACCTCGGCGATAGAGCGCAAGGCCTCGAGCCGCTGGGTAAGGTCATCCGGGGATACCGCCCCACCCTTCCGGCGATAGAAGCACAACGCCGTTACGTCGAACCGGCGTGCCAGCATGCGCAGCACGTGATAGCTGCGGATTGCCACGCCTGAGTCGGGCGGGTATGGCACGGTCTGGCACAAGAAGAGCAGACGCGGGCGTCGGCTCACCGTCAGCACCCGATCCGCTCGGTGCTCACGACGATGTTGTCGAGGTCCCGCTCCTGTGCGGCGGGCGCTCCGTCGTTCCAGTAATTCTCGAAGAACACGGCGTTGATCCCGTACGCCGTAAAGCCCCCCACGAAGTTCAGGCCGTCCTCGCGCGCCTCGAGGTCGCCGTTCACCCAGTACTCGAACACGCCGTCTGATTGCGCCGGGTCGTTGAGCTTGGCATGAGCCTCGACGCAATACCATTGACCCACGTGGGCCGCATCGCCCAGCGGCGTGGTGCCGCGCTTCTTACCGAGCCAGTGGAACCGGGGAAAGTCGTTGTATTTCGTCGCCCGCACGTTGCCCAGGCCGTCCGTACTGGAGACCGGATCCAGCTGCAGGTAATTCGTGTCGGGTGCGTCACCGCCCCACAGGTGCGCCACCATCGCCTCGGTCCACTTCGAGCTCGTGAAGACCATCGCGCGGGTGAGCTTGTACCCCACCCCTCCTACCCAACCCGGCTGAGAGCGGACGTACAATCGCCAATACAGATTCCGATACTTCGCGGTTCCGGCGTCCACCGGACGAAAATACGGGTCGGGCAGTTTGCCGAGCGCGAGATGGAGCGCGCCCGCCGACACCTGCCCCCGACTGAACCGTGCCCGCATGCCCGACGATCCCCTCACGCCCACGCCCGCCGCGCGCACGAAGCTTCCGGAAGCATCTTCATATTCGAAGTATTGGTGCAGCCGGTCCTGCTCGAAATCGTCGCACCAGACCCAACCCGGCTTCAGAGTCGCGCACTCGTTCACCAGCGGAGGCCTCTCGGCGTGGCTGTCCGCGGGAGACTCCTGGCCTGCGGCCCCGACCGCCGGGGCCCCGATGCCTGCCAGCGCCAACAGGACCGCCGTCACGGACCGGGTCATCGGCCGATGTGGGCCTGTATGGCCGGCTCGACGAGACGCTCGAATAGGTCGTGGCCCTCCAGGCTCAAATGCGGGTCCACAGTCCCATACAGATGGCTGCCGCCTCGCTCGGCGCGGCGGAAGTCGGGTAGCACATCGACCACGTCGAGCCGGTAGGCACCCATGGCTCCGCTGAGCAGGCGCTCCGGCTGCTCGAGATCCACGGCTGCCGCGTCGATCTTGAAGCCCTTCAAGGCCCGGTAGAACGCGGCAGTGTCCACCTGGAATGGAGCGGGAATCAGCACGAACACGGTCGCGGCGCCGCGTGCCAGAGCTAGGTCCCTGATGTCGCGGCAGATCTGCGCGGTGACCGTCCACCGAGAAGAGTTCGCTTCGCGTCGCAGCAGCTCCTCGGGAAAGTATTCCGCCGTCAAGCCGAGCCGCATCCGCAGCGTGGACGCTTGCGTTTTGACCAGGATGAACAGGTGGGAGCGTGCTTTCAGAAAGTCGTTGATCGGATAGAAAACCGCGTCCACGAGCTCGGCGTATGTGATGTGCCGGGGCAGCCGCAGTCGGTGGAACGGAGCGTCGACGGGCGGTCCCGGTGCATACCGCTCGACGCGTCGGGTAACGACGTCATTCCCCAGGTACACGGACACGAGCACGACGTCGAACCGTTCGCGAGCAAGCTCGCGCCGTGCTTCCATGAGGTACTGCGGCGGGTCCCAGCCCCCGACACCGCTGTTCCGTACGGCCACGGTCTCGCCCAGACGCGTGCCTAGGCGCGCCTCCAGCAGTCCCGCGAGGCTCTGCTCGTACTCGACCTGCAGCGCCTCCATGAACGAGTCGCCCAGGAGAAGGACCCGTCGCTTGCTCTCGACGCGCCCAGCGCGTCCGACGCGGAATCCATCGCCGTCTGTGAAGACGTGCACCGTGCGCTCGCCGGTGTTGATGGTGGTGGTGACGTCGGGACGATGGATCCAGCCCAGGGTATCCACGGGCTGCCAGATGTCCGGACGCTTCACGATGAGCTGCTGCGGCGCGAGGATACGCACCGACACCTCGCCTACCAGGTACGCCAGCCCCAACGAGGTGCACAGCATCACGCTATTGACCAAGGCGCCGCGCAGTCTCGCAGCGAGGGGGGTGGACACGACGCCGTCGGAAGCGAGGGGGATGGAAGGCGCGGACACGTGAGTGGGGCGACGCAACGGGCGTGCCCGGCCGCAAACGATGGTGTCAACGGCAAGCCGCGTAAGAAGAGCAGCACTTGTCGCGGACACGCCACATCCGTGACGCAACGAGCGCATCGCCTGTGCGCGCCCACTCGCCGCGGATCTGGCACCCGCCGTGCAACAACGCCAGGCGACCATGCCCGACTGCTACGTTCTCGGTATCTCGGCGTTCTATCACGACAGCGCCGCCTGCCTTTTGCGGGAAGGCGAGATCGTCGCCGCCGCGCAGGAGGAGCGTTTCACGCGCAAAAAGGGGGACGCGGCTTTTCCGCTCCAGGCTGCCCGCTACTGTCTCGCCGCAGGAGGCATAACTGCCTCCGACCTTGCGTACGTCGGCTTCTACGACAAGCCGCTCACCAAGTTCGAGCGGATCCTCGAGACGTACCTGGGCGTCGCCCCCCGCGGATTCAGCCAGTTCCGCATGGCGGGTCCCTTGTGGATGAAGGAGAAACTGTTTCTCGACCGCGAAATCCGCCGCGCGCTCGCCTACGACGGCGAGATCCTCTACGCCGAGCACCACGAGTCCCACGCCGCCAGCGCGTTCTTCCCATCGCCGTTCGAGGATGCCGCCATCCTGACGATCGACGGAGTCGGGGAATGGGCGACCGCGGCGGTCGGCGTCGGCCGGGGCAACGATTTCGAGCTGCTGAAGGAGCTGCAGTGGCCCGATTCGCTTGGGCTCTTGTACTCGGCCTTCACCTACTTCACGGGCTTCAAGGTGAACTCGGGCGAGTACAAGGTCATGGGTCTCGCGCCCTACGGAGAGCCCAAGTACGTGGATCTCATTTATCGCGAGCTCGTGAACCTGCGGGAGGACGGCTCGTTCACACTCAACCAGAAGTACTTCGAGTACCTGACGGGCCTCACGATGACCAACGGGGCCTTTTCGCAATTGTTCGGCGGTCCGCCCCGCGTGCCCGAGTCCAAGCTGACGCAGCGGGAGATGGACCTCGCCAAGTCGGTCCAGGTCGTGTGCGAGGAAATCATGCTCCGCATGGCGCGGACCGCGCATCGTGAGACGGGGCTCGAGAACCTCTGTCTGGCGGGCGGGGTGGCGTTGAACTGCGTCGCCAACGGGCGGGTCCTGCGCGAGGGCCCGTTCAAGCGACAGGCCCGCTCGGTGACGCCCGGCACCGATGGCATGCGCGGGGCCTATCTGGGGCCGGACTTCACACCCGACGAAATCGCGGCCTTTTTGCAATCGGTCGGGGCCCCCGCCGAGCGGCTTGATCGCGACGTGCTCCTGCGACGCGTGGCCGAGCTCCTGGCCGGCGAGAAGGTCATCGGGTGGTTCGACGGGCGGATGGAATTCGGGCCGCGCGCGCTCGGCGCCCGCAGCATCCTTGGCGACCCGCGCAGCCCGCGCATGCAGGCGCAGATGAACTTGAAGATCAAGTTCCGCGAAGGGTTCCGCCCGTTCGCGCCCAGCGTGCTGCGGGAGCGCGCGAGCGACTACTTCGAGCTGGACGTCGACTCACCGTACATGCTGCTGGTCGCTCCGATCAAGGCCGCCCGGCAGATTCCCATGACGGACGGCGAACGGCAGCTCTGGGGGATCGACCAGCTCAACGTCGTGCGCTCGGACATTCCGGCCGTAACGCACATCGACTATTCGGCCCGCGTCCAGACGGTCCGCAGGGAAACGAATCCCAACTACTACGATCTCATCAAGCAGTTCGAGCGTCTCACGGGGTGCGCGGTACTCGTGAACACGTCATTCAACGTTAGGGGCGAGCCGATCGTCTGCACGCCGGCCGACGCGTATCGCTGTTTCATGCGAACGCACATCGATCACCTCGTGCTGGGGCCGTTTCTGCTGGACAAGACCCGTCAACCCGCCTGGAAAGAGAGCGGTGAGTGGCAGCAGGAATTCCAGCTCGACTGAGCACCGCTGAAGGGCGTCGCTTCGGACTGGCCGTGGGGGGCGCGTTTCTGGCGCTCGCAGGCCTGGCCGCGTGGCGCGGGCATTCGACGGAGGCGCGGGTCTTCGCCGTGCCGGGCGGCGTGCTCGTCGCGGCCGCCTTGGCGGTCCCCCGCCGGCTCGGACCGGTTCAGCGGTTCTGGATGGCGCTCGCGACGGCCATCTCCAGCGTGACGACACCGGTGATCATGGGAATCATCTACTTCTTGATCGTGACGCCGACGGGGTGGGTGCGACGGCTCGCGGGCGGCAATCGGCTCACCCGCACACGTAATGCGACCACCTTCTGGGTCGAGCGCCATCCCCACAGCAGGCGGCGCATGGACATGGAGCGACTATTCTAAGGAGGCGGTATGGCTCATGCGAGTCTCGCGCGGGAGTTCTGGGCCTTCATGCGGGTCAGAAAGAAGTGGTGGCTGCTGCCGATCATCGCGGTGATGCTCGTGGTGGGAGGCCTGCTCGTCTTCGCTCAGGGCTCGGTGTTGGCGCCGTTCATTTATACGATCTTCTGACGGCCCGCCCGGGCGTGCACGAGCAGCGCGCGCTGGTCCTCGGAGCGGGCGAGCTCGTGCAGCTCCGCGAATCCCGCACGAGCGAGCGCGTGGCGCAGCTCCCCTTCCGACGCCGCCGGGTAGAGGAGATAGACATCCCCGGCGGGTCGCAGCACGCGCTGCACGTCGCGGAGGAGCGCCTCAGGGTCGACAACGCCGAGCGGGACGAACGTCGCGACCACCCGGTCGAACGCGCCGTCCGGAGTGGGCAGCCGGCGCCGATCCCACGAGTAGAACTCGAGCTTGCCCGGCACCTCGCGCAGCTGCTTGGCGAGCGCGATCTGGGCAACCGATAGGTCGAGCCCGCAGACGTACGCCCGGAGGGCACGTCGCCACGCCTCCTCGGCAATCCACCCGTCGCCGCACTCGACAAAGAGAATCCTGTCCCACGCTTGGATTATCACTCGATCGAGCACGAGAAGATCGAGACCCCGGCGAGCGGGGAGTTCGACGGTGCCGAGCGCAACCGGTTGCGACGTCATGCCGCCGTACGCCGCAATGCCCGTGCCCAAGGCGCCTGTTGCGCCTCGTCAACAGAGCGGTCGCTCGGCTACGGCGAAGCGCTGGCAGTCCCGATCGGATAGTTCGTCGCCTGCACGAACAGCGTATACACCACGAATGGCGCGAGCCCGTTCTGGAGGTACGTAGCGCCGTCCCAGAACAAAAGCCCGGCGGCGGATCCGTTCGTCGTCCCCATGTACGTCCAACAGGGGCTGTCGATCACCTTCGCACCGTTGACCCAGATCGCGATGGTCCCGCAGTTCCTTGCCGTGTAACGATGGTAGCGATACACCACATCGTACACGCTCCCCTCGTGCAGCGAAGGGTACGTGCCGGGCCAGGGGTAGGTGTGGCCGTTGACGTTCCACATCTCCGGCTCAGAAAAAAGACCGATGTTCCCGTCGGAGCACGGCCCGATCTGCGACATCGCCCACCCGTTCCACGCGCTGCCCGCCTGTCCGTACACCGACTTGTGCACCTTGAATTGCGAATTGGTGTTTTTTGTCGTGTCACACGACGTGCCTCCGACTGCGCCAGCGGCCCCTGGTCCGAATACGAACCGGACCTCCTCGAAAAGGTCGCGATCCAGAGACGGGTCTTTGGGGAGAGTGGACAACCTGCCCTGACCGAACCATGCCTGCAGCGCTGCGGCTCCCGTGCCAGGCGGGACCGTGCACTTCATGGAGTAAGCACTGCCCGGGTCGGTGTAGTCCGTACTCTTTATGCAGCTCCCGCCACCGTACGCGTACACGTCGAGCGGACCGGTCGTCCCGTCGTTGAAGTTGGTCCGGTAGTACGTCACCTGCGTCGGCGGCGGCTGATGCGGCTGGAAGCCGCACCGCGGGCCGGTGGCGTCGTCGCACGGCAAACACGCGGTGCCCAGACTCGCCAACAATGCGATCACGGCAGCCTGGCCTAGGACCGCGACGAGGTTCGTCCTCGGGCCCATTGCAAACGTCCCTCCCCTGAAATCGCGCTTCGTTCTACACCGACCTGATCACGAGTTCGCCGGCAGGTTCAGGCTGCGATGTTGCGTCGGGTCTACAGGTGATGGATGCGGGCGGGCACCACTAAACTGTCGGGCCGCCAGCGCGAACAGCAATTCCGCGCTGGCGGCCCCTAATCACTGCGTACGACAGCTCGCCCGGCGTGTTACCGGCTGGCGGTGCCGGCCCCAATCGGGTAGTTGGTCGCCTGAGCGAGCAGATTGTACACAACCAAGGACCCCAGCCCACTCGCCAAGTACGTGGCTCCATCCCAGAACAACAGGCCCTGCGCCGACCCGTTCGTGGTTCCCATGTAGCTCCAACACGGGCTGTCCATCACCTTTGCCCCGTTCACCCAGATCGCGATCGTGCCGCAGCCCTGGGCTGTGTAGCGATGATAGCGATAGACCACGTCGTGCACGCTCCCTTCGTGGAGGGACGGATACGTGCCGGTCCACGGGAACTCCTGGCCGTTGAGGTTCCACATCTCAGGTTCGGAAAACAGCCCGATGTTCCCGTCCGAGCACGGCGCGATCTCCGACATGACCCACCCGTTCCACGCGCTCCCCCGCGCCCGGCCCCAGCACGAACCGCACTTCCTCGAACAGGTCCTGATCGAGCGAGGGATCTTTGGGCAGGTTCGCCAGCTGGCCATTGCCGAACCACGCCTGCAACGCTGCCGCTCCCCCCGGCGCCGCAATCGTGCACTTGATCGAATGGGCGCTGCCGGGATCGACATAATCGGTGCTGCTGGCGCAACTGCCGCCCCCGTACGCGTACACGTCCAACGGCCCCGTCGTCCCATCCGTGAAATTCGTCCGGTAGTACGTCACCTGGCCCGGCTGGCTCGTCGTCACGCTGACCGGCGCGCCGCCGCTATGCCCTTCGCTCGTCGCCGTGACCGTCGCGGAGCCCGCGGCGACACCGGTCACGAGCCCGCTATTGCTCACCGTAGCCATGCCCGTGTTGTCGCTCGCCCACGTGACGGTGCGGCCAGAGAGGACATTCCCGTTTGCGTCCTTGAGGGTCGCCGTCACTTGCAGCGTCCCGCCGACCCGAACGCTCGCCGGCGAGGGGCTCAGCGTCACTGACGCCACCGGTGCCGTGGAGACCGCGGTCGTGCCCGTGGCGATGTTGGACAGCCCGCCAAATACGGCGTTCACACTCAACGTGCCGCGGAACGCCACGAGCTCGAAGCTGTAGGTCGTCGATCCAGCGAGACCCAGCACCGTGCAGGTCCGGCTCGCGCCAATAGCGATCCCCGCCACGGGCGTGGCACACGTTCCGCTGCTCACGCTGCTGGTATTCGGGCCCCAGGAGAGCGTGCTTCCCACGGCGTACCGGATATCGTAGCTCGCCGGCGCACCGGTGCCGCCGTCCACCTCGGTGAACCGCAACGTCACCGAGCTGTCGGTGGTCGAGGCGACGGCCAGATCGCCGACTGTCCCGGGGGCGGCAATTGGTGCCGTCACGGTGATCGTTGTCGAGCCGTTTTGCCCCTCGCTCGAGGCCGTGATGGTCGCCGAGCCGGTAGCCACGCCCGTCACCAGGCCGGCGCCGCTCACCGTCGCCACGCCCGCGTTGCTGCTCGCCCAAGTCACGATGCGCCCACTCAACGCGTTCCCACTCGCGTCCTTGGGCGTCGCGGTGAGCTGGACGGTCTGCCCAGCCTGTACGCTCGCCGTCGCCGGACTCACGGTCACCGATGCGACGGGGACGCTCGTGACGGACACGGTGGCAGCGCCACTCTGCCCTTCGCTCGTCGCCGTGATCGTTACCGCACCGGCGGCGACGCCGCTCACCACGCCGCCACTGACGGTGGCGACACCCACGTTGCTGCTCGCCCACGTCACCGTCCGGCCGCTCAACGCGGTCCCGTTGGCGTCCTTGGGAGTGGCAGTGAGCTGGACGGTCTGCCCGGCCAGCACGCTCGCCGTCGCCGGGCTCACGGCGACTGATGCAACGGGGACCGTCGTCGCGGAAACTGTGGCCGAGCCGCTCTGCCCCTCGCTCGTCGCGGTGATCGTGGCCGAGCCGGCGGCGGCGGCGGTCACGAGTCCGCTGCCGCTCACGCTCGCCACTGACGTGTTGTTGCTCGACCACGTGACGGCACGCCCGGCAAGCGCGTTGCCATTAGCGTCCTTGAGGGCGGCGACCAGCGAAACCGTTCCGCCGACCGTGACCGTGGTCGAGGCGGGCGTGACGCTGACGGAAGCCACCGGGAGGGGAGACGGATCCGCCACGGTAACGGCCGCTGAGTCCCGCTTGCTGCCGCTCGAGGCGCGGATGAAGACGCTGCCGGCGGCGCGACCACGGACCACGCCGGCTCCGCTAACGGTCGCGAGGCTGGTGTTCGCACTCGCCCACGTGACGGAGTTAGGCGGACGTTGGTTCGACATGATGACGCTGGCGCTCAGCTGCAGGCTGTCGCCCACGAGCATCGAAGCGATCTTTGGCAGAATGGCGACGGAAACGACGCCGAAGTCCGGATTGCTGCTACTCGTATCGACGGGTATCTCGCAAGCGCTACCCAGGACGACGGCGCCGAGCGCCAGGAACCTCCGAACGTGCATGACCCTCTCCCAAGTGAGGTTCGGCAGCCCGACTGGCGTGGCACGCGCGTGGCGTGCTGTAGCCTCGTGGCTTTGCGTCGCCGGCTTTCGCCGGGTTTGCCTTTGTCGCGCTCCCTCTGGAAGAGGGCGGCGCCCTGCCGAACAGCGGTGTGTCGACTTCGACTACGCGAACGAAACGGCCGCCAACAGCTCGACACCTTCTCGAGTCGCTGGCGGCCCGGCGGACTTAGCGACCTCAGTCGCCGTAGTCCCGTAGCTCTGCGTCGCCGTCTTTCGACGGGTTTGCTCTGAGCAGCGTGGCTATCCGCAGGCACGCCCAGCAAAGACTGCAGCGTTCCCGCGGCGTGGCATGGTAGCAACAGCGATTGATGGCCGCAAGTGGTGCAGGCTAGCGCACCTACAGCGGTGGCACTTGGGCCCTTCGAAGCCGCAAGGGGGCTGCGTTTTGGTGCAGTCGAGGCGTTTCGTCTTTGGACGTCGGAGGCAAACCGGCACGCGAGGGCACGAGGCTTGCGCCGCCGGACCTTGACCCTTCTCGTGGAGCAGACCGCTGCCGCCCGACGTTGGAAGGTCCCCGCGTATCGCTCCCGTGCCACCGCCGGGGGCGCACTCCGGCGAACGGCTGCGCACGGTCCCGGCGACGCCTCGTCGGATCCGGGTCCTGTGCAACGCCGACTGGTTCCACACCGTTGCGGATCGATCGGTCGAGCCCCGCCGCCTCTCCGGGCACGGAGTGCTGGCGACGCTGCGGGCGTTCTGGAGAGGGCGCGATTGCGACGCGGTGGTGTTCGACAATGCGGTGCGGCAACTGCTGCTCTTCTGTCTACTCCGACGGCTGCTGCCGATCGGGAGATGGAAGCTTGTGTCGGTCGATCCCCTGTTCTCACGACCGCATGGCTTCCGCGCGCGCCTCCGGGCGCGAGCGCGCCGTTGGCTGCTTGGAGCGGCCGATCTGTTCATCCTCTACTTTCGGGACACCGCGGAGCTGGCGCGTCTCTACGGCATCACGGCCGATCGGGTCCGCTATGTTCCGTTCAAGGTCAACCAGTATCCGCAGGCCGTGGCTGCGGCTGTTCGAGATGAAGGGTTCATTCTGACCTGCGGTCGCTCGCACCGCGACTACGCGACCTTCTGCAAGGCCATGGAGGGCCTGCCCTACAAGGCGTGCATCGTCGCCACGCTCGACGCTCTCCCAGAACACGGCACGACGGCAGACTTCCGCGCGCTTTGCCCGCCCAACGTCGCGGTCGCGGACCATGATGGCTCGGACGACTCCTGGCTCGATTGGATCGCCGGGTCCACATTCGTCGTCTTGCCCATCTCAACGGACGCCCTGACCTGTGCGGGGATCAGCGCGTGTCTCCTCGCCATGGCGCTCGGCAAGTGCGTGATCATCACGGAGAGTCCCGCGACTCGCGGGGTCCTCGAGGATGGGCAGGTGATCACCGTCCCGTCGGCGGATGTGGACGCCCTTCGAGCAGCCATCGTGGCCGCGAGCGAGGACGCGAGCTACCGGGCGCGGATCGCCGCCGCGGGCCAACGGTACGCGCGGGCACTCGGGGACCACGACCGGCTGGCCCAAGACATCGTTCGTGAAGTCGTGAGCCTGGTTTCTCGTCAACGGCTTGAACGTCAGGGGCTGGACGTCGCGGCACCGATGGGGTAGTTCGTCGCCTGGGCGAACAGGTTGTACACCACAAACGGCGCCAGCCCGTTCTCCAGGTAGGTGGCGCCGTCCCAGAACAACAGGCCCTGCGCCGACCCGTTCGTGGTCCCCATGTAGCTCCAGCACGGGCTGTCCATCACCTTGGCTCCGTTCACCCAGATCGCGATCGTCCCGCAGTTCTGCGCTGTATAGCGG
>WNGL01005804.1_pt1 | contig 24620 bp, 25 predicted proteins | sample 5400591 | NCBI WGS metagenome assembly WNGL01 (sample SAMN13153377, study PRJNA577476) | soil metagenome | isolation source: 80 cm soil or saprolite under Garry oak tree replicate 1 | place: USA:California | collected 2016-06-15 | reverse complement strand
TGATATGGTTCTACTCGGCAGTCCGGCCGAAAACGCGGGAGGGGGTCAACGCCGTACCGCCGACGTTGCGGCCGGTGCCTCGGTCGCTGCAGCTGCAGCACCCTCCAGCACGATTACCGACGACGATATTCCCTTCTAGTACGGTGTGAGGGTTCCCCGCACCGGTCCGAATGAAAGGTGACGGCTCGGCCCAGCGGAGTGCATTCCCTCTCCCTCTAGGACAGGGCGACCAAAGCGGGCGAAGCGCGAGCCCGGCAGAGCGAAGCCTTAAGGGGAAGCTGAGGGTGGCAAGTCTCGTTAAATCTTGAAACCCTCACCCTTTTTATTGAGGCTTCGCCCTATCGGGCTCGCGCTTCGCGCCCTCTCCCAGAGGGAGAGGGTCGATCTTCCGCAATTTGAATTTATTCACGGCTCGAATCTTACGCTTGTAGGTCATCGGAGGATGTCAATCTCAGGCAAACGCCTATACCTTATGAGAGCCGCCGGGTGTAAACCTCTTTATCTCGTAATGTTGTGCCTTCGCAAAGAGCGTAGCGCGGCGAGGCGACTTCAGATGAGTAATCACCGATGACAAGTTTTCACTGGTATGCTGTGCGGCTCAGACCGCGCTTCGAACGGAGTGTCGCCTTTTATTTGGACTGGCTACGTATCGAACACTTCTTACCGCTCCAGCGGCTCACTCGGGAATCGATGCACGGCATTCGATCGATCGAACTACCCCTATTCCCAGGAGTTGTGTTCTGCAATTGCGATGCGCGGATGCGCCGGTCGGTGATGACCATTCCGGGAGTACTTGCTTTTCTTAATGCCGTCGCTGAACAGGACATCACGGATCTTCGGCGCATTGTTGAAGCTGGATGTCCGGTTCAGAGGTGGCCCTACACGTCACAGGGTGCGACGATGATCATCGAAAAAGGGCCACTCCGTGGGGTGAAGTGCATCCTCGAGACAACATCGGGATCGGGTACTCCTCGGTTCATTTTCTCGATTCACATACTCCATCGTTCGCTCGCTTTGAAGGTCGATCACGTGGCAGGATTTCCGTATACGCGTCCGAGGTCGAAAGCAAGCTGATTCCGAAATTGCTAGATCACGATTCGCGTGTAGCGCGAATGAGAGCTTCCATGTGGTCGAGATAGGTTTCAAGCGCTTTACGCCCCGCACTCGTAAGCCGGTACTCGGTCTTGGGCAGACGTCCTTCGAAGTATTTTTCGCAGCCGACGTATTGAGCTTCTTCAAGTTTTCGTGCGTGCACGCTCAGGTTGCCATCGGTGGTTTTCAACAGTTCCTTAAGCTCGTTGAAGCTCATCGTATCATTTACCGCGAGCGCGCTCACAATTCCGAGACGGATAGGTTCGTGAATCAACCGGTCCAGGTTCGCCGCGCGGCTTTGAGCCGCGCGGCTGCGCAGGCTTTGCGGTTTGGAGTGGCTTACTGCTTTATTGTGTCTAGCCACCATAGCTCCTTGCGATCACAGCGCCGAAAACGATTTGCAGGCCGCCGAATCCTGCTGCCATGAACCAGTTGGCCCACGCGACCGGGCTAAAGAGCGCAACAGCACCCAGCAGCATGAAGCACACTCCCATGATGGGAACGACCTTGACGGAGAACGCTCCACCCGTTACGACGGCGACGCCGTAAAGCAGCAGCCACACGCCCGGCATGAGGCCAAACAGGGCGTTTTTGTAAAGAACAACGGTCAGGATTCCGCCGGCAATCATCGCGGGACAAAGGCTCAGTGCAAACTTCCGTCCTGCCCCATACAGCAGCGTGGATTGGAACGCCTTGGCCTTCTGCTGCATCGCCCAGCCCCCAATCGCGAGTGCGAGGATCGCTTCGCCGAGCCAACTGTCAAACCAAAGCTCCTTCGACGGGAGGCGGCTTGAAATGAGCGCGGTCAAGAGTGCACTAATTCCCATCAGAATGCCACCCCAACCCGGCACAGCTGTGAAGGAGCCCGCACGCTCCATTGTCTCTCGGATGTATTTGAGATTCTCAACCGCACGCTCATTGATGGACACCACAGTGGCGTTTTTCATCTTCATGACGATAGGGGTCCGAGCTCCTATAGTCAAGTACTTTACCACACAAAGAGGCTTCTTCGTGTTGATGCGATCACTTGGCCCGCGCGGAAGCATTATCGAAGGTGTAAACAAATTGAAAAGCGGCCCTCTCCCATCTGGGAGAGGGCGGCGCGACAGCCTGCGGGCTGGCGCGCCGGGTGAGGGTCGCGCGAAGCGCGAGCCCGATAGGGCGAAGCCTCAAGAGAAGTCTATTCGAATCTTGAGACCCTCATCCTTTATTGAGGCGTCGCCCTATCGGGCTCGCGCTTCGCGCCCTCTCCCAGACGGAGAGGGTGATTTATCCATTTGCCAATTCATTCACACGCTCTGCGAGGAGGGGAATGGGTGCCGCTGAACCATTCACTCCTTCGCTCAGTTTCCCTTCAAATCATTCTGCAGTATCTCGGCGATTTCACGCGCCGCCGCGCGCGCGTTGTCGAGTTCGTGCGGCTTGAAGGAAATGGCGGCAACAACCGAGTGGCCGCCGCCCCCGTATTGCTCGCATAGTTTTGCAAGGTTCTGACGGCGTTCCTGTTTAGTCCAGGGGTTGGTTCCCACCGATACTTTCGCGCGAACGGATGATTGACTGACGCCGACGCTGTAGACGCTTTCCGGAAACAAGTAATACGGAATGAATTTGTTGTAACCGTCGAGATCGTGGCCGCTGACATCGAACTCGATAACACCGCCTGTACACTTCGCGGCGCGCCGCATGATCTCGATCGACTCAAAATGATGGGTGTACAATTTTTCGAACGTCGATCGGATCTCGGAATCTTCCATCACGTCCGGCAGCGCTTTGTGCTGCACTTCTCGAATGATCTTGTGGATGAGCTGCGGGCTATGGCTGGCTTCGATTACCAGCATCAAGCGCATCGCCGGCTCCTTCAGTTCGACCGCCGTTTTGGCATCGGGAAACTTCGCGCCATCGATGATATCGGCCCAATAGACAAGGTCGTCGAGATCAGGCATCGGATAATGAAATACGTTTTGCGTCAGATGCGCGATGAATTTCGTGCACGATTTGTAGCTGGGGTCGTGAAATTTGTGGCCGCTCGTGTCCCGCCGGAAATGCGCTTCATCCTGAGCGGACAGAAACGCGCTCTCATGATGATCGAACCACCAGGTCAATTTGTCCGAGGCGCAGTATTTGAAATCCACAATGACGTTTTCAGCCGGACCGAAAAGATCCTCGCTGGTTTGCTGTCCGGCCTTGTGTGTCAGACCTTCGTATTCGATGACCGCGCCGGGATCAAAACGCCCCTTATAAAAACGCGAGAAAACCGCGGCTGAAGAGACGCCGTCGAAACAATTGTCGTGATAGAGAACTTTTACTTTCGTCATTTAGCGTAATAAATATTTGGCAATCGTCTGCAGCTGCATGTTCGACGTACCTTCGTAGATTTTTCCGATCTTGGAATCGCGAAAATATTTTTCCGCCGGGTAATCCTTCGTGTATCCATAGCCGCCATAAATCTCGACGATCAACGAAGTCACATGTTCTGCAACCTGCGACGAGAAGTACTTCGCCATTGCCGCTTCCTTCAGGAAATCCTGCCCAGCATCCTTCAAACGCGCCGCGTTGTAAACCATCAGGCGTGCGGCCTCGATTTGCGTTGCTGTTTCGGCCAGCTGGAATTGAACGGCTTGAAATTCGGCGAGGGTTTTTCCGAACGCCTTTCTTTCTTTTGAATATGCAGCGCCGTGTTCCCAGCTCCCTTGCGCAATGCCCACCATTTGCGCTCCGATGCCGATGCGTCCCTCGTTGAGGGTCTCGATTGCAATCTTGTAGCCTTTTCCTAGCTCACCCAGAATATTTGCCTTAGGAACACGGCAATCTTCGAGGATCAATTCGCAGGTGCTCGAAGCGCGGATGCCGAGTTTATCTTCCTTTTTCCCGACGGCGAATCCTGGAAAATCGCGTTCAACCAGGAATGCGGTGATTCCCTTGTAACCCTGCTCCGGATAGGCATTTGCAAACACGATGAACAGGCTCGCTTCGACGGCGTTCGTAATCCACAGCTTCCGGCCATTCAGAAGAAAATGATCCCCGTTATCCGACGCCCGGGATGCGAGAGCGAATGCATCGCTGCCGGAGCCCGCTTCCGACAAGGCGTAAGCGCCGACCATGTCTTTGGCAAGCCGCGGAAGGTATTTGCTTTTTTGATCGTCGGTCGCCCATCGCATGATGGCATTGTTCACCAACGTGTTTTGCACATCGATAAAGACGCCGAACGACGCATCCACGCGAGAGATCTCCTCAACCGCAAGAACCGACATGAAAAAGCTCCCTGAGCTGCCGCCGAATTCTTCAGGGATGTGAATTCCCATCAGGCCGAGCTGGAACAAATCTGGAATGACGCTGTCCTCGAGCTTCGCTTCCTCGTCCATCTTTCGGACGAGCGGCCGGATTCGCTCTTGGGCGAAAGACCGGCAGGAGTCTCGAAACAACTGCTCGTCTTCGGACAAAACGGTTAGCGGAACGTTCATAAGAAAATCGGGTATTATACCAGCACCCGAAGGGCAGCGTTTATAATAACTACTATGCACCGTGGCGAGCATAGAGGCCAAAACGTCCACAGCAGCCTGAAAGCCGCGCTATTCATCACGTCGGCGTTTCTCGTTGCGGAATTTCTTGGCGCTATTTACACAAATTCTCTTGCGCTGCTTGCGGATGCCGGACACATGCTGACGGACGTGGCGGCGCTGAGCCTCAGCTTATTCGCGGTGCGCTTTGCATCGCGCCGCGCGACCCCTCGAAAGACGTTTGGGTTCTACCGAGTCGAAATCCTTGCCGCATTGCTCAACGGCGTTTTCCTGGTTCTGGTGGCGCTATACATATTTTATGAGGCGTATCACCGCGTTCTGAATCCGCCGGCGGTTAAAGCGAATTGGATGCTGGTTGTCGCCATCGTTGGTTTGCTTGCGAATATGACCAGCGCATACATCTTGTTTGGAAAGCATCATGAGAGCTTGAATGTCAGGGGAGCATTTTTCCACGTCCTGTCGGATGCGATCGGTTCGGTCGGTGCAATCCTCGCAAGTATCGCGATTCTTGTGAGTGGATATCAAATCGCCGACCCCTCGATCAGCGTGCTGGTGGCGGTCTTGATTCTCTGGAGCTCGTGGATTTTGATTCGCGATGCTGTCGACATTTTGCTCGAGGGAACCCCGTCGCACATCAACATCGTCAGCCTGAGAGAACAATTGGGACGCGTCGCCGGTGTCGAGTCGGTGCACGACCTTCACGTATGGACGCTGACTTCAGGCATGCTTGCCATGAGCTGTCATGTGGTCGCACAGGACGACGGGCTGAGCCGTACGGAACTTCTGACACGCGTCAACGGGATCGCACGCCAACGCTTCCACATCGACCACACCACCATTCAAATCGAAGAACCAAACATTCCGCAGGACATTGTCGAGTCCTGCAACTGCCATTTCGGCGCATGGGATTCAACGTCATGAGTTATTTTTTAGTTTTCTTTGCACTTCTTCTGCAAAGCCCCTCTTTGGACAGCGCAAGTCCGAAAGAGCGGCAGTCGGCCGTCGAGCAGATGGCCGTGTTGGGAAATCGCGCGGCCATTCCGCAGCTCGCCGCGGCACTCAAGAAAGAACCGAAAAGCGACGTTCGCGCTTCAATCGTTGCCGCGCTCGGCCGCATTCGCGATCGTGAAAGCGTTCCTATTTTGGCGGACACGCTGCGTGGCGATCTCGATAAGGACGTTCGCCTGCAAGCCATCGACTCTCTGCTCCGGCTCTACATTCCCATCGAGGATTCCGGCCCCGTCCGGACTATCTTTAACAGAGTCAGAAGCGTCTTCGTATCGCCCGACGCTCCGGTCATTGGTCCCGAAGTCCAGGTCGACGCTTCTGCAAGAGAAGCGCTTGCCGGCGCCATGCAGAAAGATTTCAACGATGAAGTACGTGCGGAGGCCGCCCGGGCTCTGGGCATATTGAAGGCGAAGGACCAGGTTCTGCTGCTGGTGGCTGCGCTCGAAGAGCCACAAAATCGGGAGCATCCGGGAGTTCGAGTTCAGGTCGCTCATGCTCTGGGTGTCATTCGCGATCCCGCCGCCGGACCCGCGCTGGAAAAGACGCTGCGCGACCCCGATCAGAAGGTCGCCCAGGAAGCGATTCTCGCAATCGGTCTCACCGCCTACGCGCCGGCCCGGGCGGTGGTGGAACAGATTTTCCGTACCGACCCGAATCGCACGATCAAATCGCGCGCCCTCGAAGCGCTTTCACTGATGCATGACAAAGCAAACATTCCGGTCTTTGAATCGCTGTTGAACGACAAGAATGATTACTATCGAGAACTCTCCGCAGAAGGCCTCGCGCGCATGCAGTACGATGCCAAGGGATGGAAACAGGTGTACGAACAGGAAAGAAAGCCGAACGTCCGCAACGCACTCGCCTTCGGTCTTGCAGCCTCCGGCGACCTGGACTACATGAACGACCTGGCGAATGGGTTGAGCGGCCGGCAAGCGTATCAGGTCGAAGTCTATTTGTTTGAGCTAGGCAAATACGACGGCAAATTGGGAGAACTTTACCGTTACCTCCGAAGCAGCGATCCGAAGGTGCGCGCCGGTATTGTGAGAATTATCGGCAATATCGGCGATCCCAGCTCCCTCGATCAGATCCGCCCTCTGCAGAACGACTCCAGTGCCGACGTCGTACGTGAAGCGGTTAACGCTATCCGGAAAATGAGCCGGTGAGCCCAGAGTCCGGCCCGCGGGAAATTCGCGTCCGCTTCGCTCCGTCGCCAACTGGTTACTTACACGTTGGAGGCGCCAGAACGGCACTCTTCGACTGGTTGTTCGCTCGAAAGCATCAGGGCACGTTTGTCCTGCGCATCGAAGATACCGACGTCGCGCGTTCCAGCGAAGAGATGACTCGAGGCATCCTCGATGCGATGACCTGGCTGGGGCTTCACTGGGATGAAGGTCCGTACTCTCAATCGAAACGGCTCGATTTGTATCGTGAAACGGCTGAGCGTCTCGTCAGCGGCGGGCATGCGTATCTCGACGAAGGCGCCATTCGGTTCCGGGTTCCCGAAGGGCGCGTGACGTACGAAGACGCGGTATTCGGCGAAATCTCCGTCGAAAGCGACACCATCGAAAATTTTGTGCTGCTGCGATCGGACAAACACCCGACCTATCACCTGAGCGTCGTGGTGGACGATATCGACATGCGGATCAGCCATGTCATTCGCGGCGCGGATCATGTTTCGAACACACCGAAGCAAATCCTGCTCTACCGCGCGCTTGGCGCTTCTTTACCGGTCTTCGCGCACTTGCCGCTCATTCTTGGACCCGACAAGACGAGACTCAGCAAACGGCATGGCGCAACATCCGTTTCGGCCTATCAAGAACAAGGCATCCTGCCCGAAGCGATGCGAAATTTTCTGGCGCTGCTGGGATGGGCTCCCGGCAACGATCAGGAGATGTTTGATGACGAAGGGCTCATTCAGGCCTTTTCCTTACAGGGCATCTCGAAGGCGAACGCGGTATTCAATCCAGAAAAGCTCGCGTGGTTCAACGCCCAGTACATTGCCAGGCTTCCCCACGATAAGTTGGCCGAATATATCAAGCCCGAATATATGAAGGCCGGTTTGTGGCGGGACACCTTCGAAAAGGAAGACCGCGAATGGTTTCGATCTTTGGTCGACCTGTACCGTCCCCGAGCGAAGGTCCTGGAGGATTTTCCCCGTCAATCGCGGATCTTTCTGACTGATCACGTTGAATTTGATCCCGCTGCTGTAGAAAAATTTTTGAAAGACGAAAACGCTCGTGCTAATCTGCGCACTCTCGCGGTCCGGCTTGCGGCGCTGCCGGAATTTAACCATCAAAGCATCGAGGAGACGGTGAGAGGTCTCGCCGCCGAGCTCGCCATCAAGCCGGGCGCGCTGATGAATCCGGCTCGAGTGGCTCTGACCGGCCAATCGGTCGCTCCGGGTCTGTTCGACGTCATGGTGTTGTTTGGCCGCGAAAAGACGGTGCGGCGGCTGCAGCTGTCATAAGTTTGGAAATGCGAATCGCAATGCTTTCCTGGGAGTCCTTGCATTCGATTTGTGTCGGCGGCGTGGGTGTGCACGTGACCGAGTTGGGAGCCGCGTTGGAACGAAGGGGTCACGAAGTCCACGTCTTCACCCGAATGGGGCGGGGTCAAGCGCACTACGAGCGGATCGATGGAGTCCATTACCATCGCTGTCCATTCGACCTGAATCCGAATTTCATGGACGAAATCAACAACATGTGCCGGTCCTTCGTCCATCATGCATTCCAGACTGAAGACTACATCGGCGGCTTCGATGTCATTCACGCGCATGACTGGCTTACCGGCAATGCTTTGATCTGGATCAAGCAAGGCCGCCACCGCAAAAGCATTCTCACGATCCACTCCACCGAGTACGGCCGCTGCGGAAACCAGTTCTGGGTAGGGCAATCGGCGCGCATTCGCGATCAGGAACGCTCCGCGACGTACTGGGCGGATCGCGTTATCGCCGTTTCGTATCACGTCCGCGACGAGATCATGTGGATGTATGAGGTTCCTCACTGGAAAATCGCCGCGATATATAATGGCGTGAATGCCAGGAACTACGAAGGATTCATCGATCCCGGAGAAGTGAAGCGGCGGTACCAGATCGGTCCGATGGATCCCATGGTCCTGTTTTCCGGACGCATGGTTTATCAAAAGGGTCCGGATCTTCTGATCGAAGCGATTCCCGCCATCCTGAAGTTCTATCCGCGGGCCAAGTTCGCTTTTGCCGGCGACGGCGAAATGCGCGGGCAGATCGAGCACCGCTCACGTCAGCTGGGCGTTGCCCACGCGACACGCTTTATTGGCTTCCAGGGAAACGATCCGCTTACGGATCTCTATAAATCGTGCGATGTCGTGTGCGTGCCAAGTCGCAATGAGCCGTTCGGAATCGTCGTTCTGGAAGCGTGGAGCTGCGGCAAGCCTGTAGTCGCCACGATTAATGGTGGTCCCGACGAATTTGTCTGGCACGAAGTGAACGGGCTGAAGGTCCGTCCCAATCCGGACTCCATCGCCTGGGGGCTGGGGACGCTGTTCACCAATTTCGAATGGGCACGGTGGATGGGACGGAACGGCCGGACAGCAGTGGAGACCGCCTTCTCGTGGGATACGATTGTGGATCAGGTTCTGGGAGTCTACAGCGCGGCATCCGCTCGAGGGGCGGCTGCATGACGACGGTGATTACTCATGATTGAAACGACGAAAAGCGCACTACCTGATATTGTTGAGGGTCTCCCGAATATTTGCGGTTCTGAAGACCGCATTGCAGAAGCGATGGCGCGCCGAGGCCCCTACTATGTTCCGGAATCCGGGGTTGATTTCAGCCGGGTCCGCAGCGCGTTCAGCATCGCGCTGCATATGCATCAGCCGTTGATTCCAGCCGGCGGTTCGGATCTGCATACGGCAGCGATCGTCAGTAATCTGAAATACATGATGGATAACCCGCAGATCGGCGATAACCACAACGCTTCGGTCTTCCACTGGTGCTACAAACGCATGGGCGAGTTTATCCCGCAGCTCGTCGAGGAGGGCAGGAAACCGAGAGTCATGCTGGATTACTCCGGCTGCCTGCTATACGGCTTACGCGCGATGGGCTTGAATGACGTCTTCGATAATCTGAAGCGCGTCACACTGGATCCCGCCTACCGGCGATCGGTCGAGTGGCTCGGTACCGCATGGGGACATGCGGTTGCGCCTTCAACTCCCGTTCAGGATTTCCGGCTTCACGTCAACGCCTGGCAGCACTATTTTGCGGCGATCTTCGGTCTCGACGCGCTGCGCCGCGTCCGCGGGTTTTCGCCGCCGGAGATGGCATTGCCGAATCATCCGGAGGTTTGTTACGAGTTCGTCCGTACACTCAAAGACAGCGGCTATCGATGGATTCCCGCGGCGATACGGTCAATATCACGGCCATTATCAAGACGCAGGGCAGCGACACAAAGCTGGTCGGCCAAATGCAACCCTACTACGAAGCCAAAGGCCTATCGCGCGTCGAATGGGCGGGGCGTTCGATTCCTCTTCTCGTTACTCAGATTTCGGATGGCGAAAACGGCGGCGTCATGATGAATGAATTCCCTCCGAAGTATCTCTCAGTGATGCGCGAAGCTTCAGACTCCGACACGGTACCGGCGAGCGTGACCGAATACCTGGAGTATCTGGATTCCATCGGCATTAAGGAAGAGGACCTTCCGGCCGTCCAGCCGATCCTGCAGAAACGTATTTGGGACCGGCTCGGCCCGCGATCCAGCGCGGAGAAACTGGAGAACGTACTGGAACAACTTCGAAAAGAAGATCATCGTTTCCACGTCGAAGGCGGAAGCTGGACCAACAATATTTCATGGGTGCGTGGTTATGGCGACGTCCTTGGCCCCATTGAACAGACCAGCGCGCGCTTTGCAGAGAAAACCGCAGGAGTTCCGACATCCGAACACCGGTACCGAAATGCCTTGTTTCATTTGCTCACGACGCAGACTAGCTGTTACCGCTATTGGGGAGCCGGAATATGGACGGACTACGCGCGAGAGGTTTGCCGCCGCGCTAACGACATTCTCGATTACGATTTCTAAGGGGTTGAGTCATGAAGTCCTGGTTTTGCGATAAAGATGCGCAAATTCCGACAGTCCCGCATAACCGCGGATTTCATTTTTGCAGAAAAATTCTCGTGCGCAGAAACTTCGCGTGACATCTTAACCTCGTCTATAGACGTACGAAACGCCCATTGATAGCAGGCGAATCCCTTTCGCCGGTTGTGCCCGCGTTCCCGCCTGCATCTGTTTTCTTGTTGTTGGTCGATAGAAACGTGCCGTGAGAGACATTCCGTTTGACAGTCAGCCGAGACCTTCCCGTCAATGTTCCGAATCAGCTTTTTGCAAATTAATTGCCGCGCCCGGCCTTAGGTGGCGATCGCCGGTCTAGAGGGTTTCCAGGTCGGGCCGTTGGTCCTGTTCGGCTGCAAAAAAACGGCCCGCGCCTGCGGCTGCTATAATGACCCGCTTATGACCTGGTTCAAGCGCGAGAAGAAGCCGATAGAAGCTCCTGATCAGCGCCGCGTTCTTACGGAAGGGTTGTGGATCAAGTGCAACGGCTGCAAGGATCCGCTTTGGAAGAAAGATCTCGAAGGGAACCTTCAAGTCTGTCCAAAGTGCAACTACCACTACAAGATTTCCGCCTACGATCGCATTAACCTTTTGATGGATGCCGGCTGGATCGAGCACGACGCGTCGCTTTATTCCACCGATCCGCTCGATTTCAATGCCACCAAGCCGTACAAAGAAAGCCTGACGTCCCTGCCGGAGAAAGTGGGAGTCCGGGAGGCGGTCGTCAATGTAGAAGGACACATGGATGGCGTTCCTGTCGTTTTGTCGGCCATGGAATATAGCTTCATCGGGGGGTCAATGGGTTCCGTTGTCGGCGAAAAAATCACACGAGCCATCGAACGGTCACTCGAGAATCGTTCGGCCCTCGTGGTTGTTTCATGTTCAGGCGGCGCCCGCATGCAGGAAGGAGCGCTCAGCCTTATGCAAATGGCGAAGATTTCTTCGGCTTTGGCACGCCTGGACCAGGCCCGCCTTCCGTATATTTCTGTCCTTACAGATCCCACGACGGGCGGTGTTACCGCCAGCTTCGCAATGTTGGGCGATTGGAATATCGCCGAGCCCGGGGCTTTGATCGGATTTGCCGGGCCGCGCGTGATTGAACAGACCATCCGCCAAAAACTTCCCGCCGGATTTCAGCGCAGCGAGTTTCTCCTACAGCACGGAATGCTCGATGCCATAGTCCATCGCAAAGACCTTAAGACTTTCATTCGCAACTCGCTGAAATTTTTCATGGCGTAAACTATTTGCATGCACGATGAGATCACTGTCATCGGCGGAGGCCTTGCCGGTTCCGAGGCAGCCTGGCAGATTGCTCGGCTCGGTCACCGGGTGGATCTCTATGAGATGCGCCCGGTTCGGAGCACGCCGGCGCATCGCACGGATCGGCTTGCAGAGATCGTTTGCAGCAATTCGCTGAAGTCCGATCAGCCTTACCACGCTTCATGGCTCCTGAAGGAGGAGCTACGCAGGCTCGGCTCGATTCTCATCCGGATTGCCGATTCGGTTCGAGTCCCCGCTGGAAGCGCGCTAGCTGTAGATCGGCAACGCTTTGCGGAACGGGTCACTGACGTCATTTCAAACGAACCCAACGTTCATCTCATCCGAAAAGAGGTTCCGGAAATTCCGAATGACGGCATCGTTATCGTTGCGAGCGGTCCCCTGACCTCACCATCCCTTTCCGAATCCATCCGCAGTTTCTGCAGTTCGGAACACCTTTACTTCTACGACGCGATTAGCCCGATCGTCGACGCCGAAACGATTGATCACGCGAAGGTCTACCGCGGGAGCCGGTACGGCAACGCAGCCGATGATTATTTGAATTGCCCAATGGACCGGGAGAAATATAACGCTTTCTACGAAGCCCTGGTCTCGGCGGAAAGCGTTCGGATTCACGAGTTCGAAGAGGCGTGTTACTTCGAATCGTGCCTGCCCATCGAAGAGATCGCGCGGCGCGGGCGCGACACGCTGCGGTTCGGTCCGATGCGTCCTGTCGGCTTGATTGATCCCATCTCCGGCCGGATGTCGTATGCCGTTGTTCAACTCCGGCAGGAAGACTTGATGCAATCCAGCTACAACATGGTTGGATTCCAGAATCATTTGAAATTTCCGGAACAGAAGCGGATCTTTCGCATGATCCCCGGCCTCGCGAATGCAGAATTCCTCAGGCTCGGGCAAATCCACAGGAATACCTATATCAATGCCCCGCAGACTTTGCTGCCGTCTTTGGCGGCACGACGCGATCCGCGCATCTTCTTCGCCGGACAGCTTGCTGGCACCGAGGGGTATATCGAAAACATCGCGACAGGTTTCGTAGCGGGAATTAATGCAGTTCGGACAACCCGCGGCGCGGATCCGTTGGTTCTGCCCGTGGAAACAGCAATCGGAGCACTATGCCGCTATGTCTCCAGTCCACAGAAACACTTCGCGCCGATGAATATCAACTTCGGCCTGCTTCCTGAAATCGACGTTCCGCGACGACTGCCAAAAACAGAAAAGCAGCGCTTGCTCTGCGAGCGTGCTCTCGATCTATGCCGGCCCTCATCAACATCAATGGTGTGATTACGACACCTGAAGAAGCCAAGATCTCCGTTCTGGATCACGGTTTATTGTTCGGCGACTCGGTCTATGAAACGCTCCGGACCTACGGTGGAAAACCCTTTCTGTTCTCGCGTCATTATGCTCGGCTGGAGCATTCCGCAGCCGCGATCCATCTGAAACTTCCGTGGACGAAATCCAAGACCTTCGAGGAAATCCGCCGGACCTGCCTGCCGGGGGAATGCCGGATCCGTTTGCTGATCACGCGAGGAGTCGGAGATGCCTCAGCGGACATCGGGACCTCGGCTGACCCCGCAGTGATTATCATTGTGGTGCCGCTGGTTCCAGCACCGGAACGCATCTATATGGATGGTGTCGAAGTTGTGATTTCCTCGGTCCGGCGGAGCGGCTGGTTTGCCGAAATCAAAACCGGCAGCCTCATCCATCAGGTGATGGCCCGTCATGAGGCGAATATGAGAGGGGCCTATGAAGCGATTCTTCTCACGGCAGATGGGAAGCTTTCCGATGGCATCACCAGCAACATCTATATAGTCTGTGACGGTAAAGTTCTTACGCCGTCGCACGATGCGGGAATCGTTGAAGGAATTACGCGAGGCGTGGTCTTGACTTTGGCGCGCGACATGGGACTACAGATCGAGGAAGGAATTTTTGATGCGGGCCAAATCGATCGGGCCGATGAAATGTTTCTGACAAGCAGCACCCGAGAAATCGTTCCGATTGCCAGGGTCAATGACGCCGCTGTCGGCAGCGGCAAGCCTGGACCGGTGACTGTGGCGCTTCTGAGGGCTTATCGATCCGCCGTGGGGCGCCTCATCCGAGAGGACTGATTATTGCAAGGGGAAATTGAGGCGTTTGTCGAAGCGCTCCGCAATCGAGCCGTTTCGGAACATACGTTGTCCAGTTATGGATCGGATCTTCGGCATTTCCAGTTTTTCCTCAAGCTTCGCAAGAGGTCCCTTCGCTCTGTCGATCATATCTGCCTTCGAGACTTTTTGAACCACCTTCACGAACGAAAACTCCAAAAAACGTCGATTGCCCGAAAGCTGTCATGTCTGCGGACTTTCTTTGATTTTCTGGTACGCGAGGGCCGGCTGAAAAGCAATCCCGCAGAATTAATTTCATCGCCGCGGCTGCCGAAGAAACTGCCTGTCTATCTCAGCGAGCAAGAAGCGGCCGTGGTTGTCGAGCTGCCGCGAGGTACGGCGCTCAAGGACTTGCGCGATCGAGCGATTCTCGAATTGCTGTATGCGAGCGGGCTGCGCGTTCGCGAGTTGGTCAGCCTGAATGACGAGAACGTCGATATGCTGCAGCAACTCGTCCGGGTGATCGGCAAAGGCAGAAAGCAGCGGATCGTTCCTTTCGGCGAATATGCCGGACGGGCTATGGCGGAATATGTCAGCGAACGCGATCGTCTGGGCCTGGCCAACCCTGACGCCACGGGTCATACGCCTCTGTTTGTCAGCCTCCGCGGACGCCGTCTGAATGCCCGCGATGTGCAGAGGCTGGTTGAAAGAACACGTCTCGGTCTTCCTTCCGGCCGGCGTCTGACAGCACATACACTCCGGCATACCTTCGCTACGCACTTGCTCGAGCGCGGGGCCGACCTGCGCGCGATCCAGGAACTGCTCGGGCACGCCAGCCTAGGAACCACACAGAAATATACGCACGTCAGCCTCGAGCACCTTCGCGCCGAGTACGAGAAAGCGCATCCTAAGGCGAAGAGGAACGACTAAACCTTCGCCCAGTGGGAGAGGGTTTTTCATGTATAATGATTGTTTGTCTTTGTCGAGGAGGATACGACTATGTATGCCGTGATCCGATCGGGCGGAAAGCAATACCGTGTAACGCCCGGACAGACGATTCGGTTGGAGAAAGCGGCCGGCGATGTCGGTTCCAAACTGGAATTAAAGGATGTTTTGCTTGTCCAAAACGAGGGTGACATCCAGCTTGGCTTGCCTGTGCTTGCGAATGCAATCGTCGAGGCTACCGTCGTCGAGCAGGATCGCGCGAAGAAAATCATCGTATTCAAAAAGAAGCGAAAGAAACAGTACCGCCGGACGCACGGCCATCGTCAGAATTACATGGCGGTTCGAATCGATAAGATAAGCGTTTAACCAAGTCGTAACCAGGAGTTCTCACATGGCGCATAAAAAGGGAGTCGGCAGTTCACGCAATGGCCGCGACAGCAACTCACAGCGGCTCGGCGTCAAGCGTTTTGCCGGCCAACTGGTGACGGGGGGATCGATTCTCGTCCGCCAGCGTGGAACGAAATTCAAGCCCGGCCTGAATGTCGGCATCGGCAGGGATGACACGTTGTTCGCCAAAATTGCCGGCGTCGTGCGGTTTGAAGATAAAGGCAGCACCGGCAGATTTATCTCTATCCACCCAGTTGAATAGCCACAAAAAGGCACAAAAGTCACAAAATAGTAAAAGAGCTTTGTGATTTTTGTGCCTTTTTGTGGCTATTTCCCATGTTCATCGACGAAGCGAAAATCACGGTTAAGGCCGGCGGCGGCGGCCACGGCTCGATCGCGTTCCGCAGAGAGAAGTTCGTTCCGAGAGGGGGCCCTAGCGGAGGCGACGGAGGCGCTGGGGGCAGTATTTATCTCGTCGCGGACACGCACGAAAACACACTTCTAAAATTCCGCTTCAACCACATATTTCGCGCCGAACGCGGCCGGCACGGTGAAGGTAGCAATCGCCAAGGCCGTAGCGGAGGCGATCTCGAGATCCGGATTCCAATTGGCACCGTCGTGTACGACGATGATACGGGGGAGTTGCTCCACGATTTTACGGAGCCTAACGAGTACGTCCTTATGGCCAAGGGCGGCCGCGGCGGGCATGGCAACGCTCATTTTGCGTCCTCTTCGAATCGCGCGCCGCGAAGGGCAGAGGACGGAGCGGCCGGCGAAGAGAAAAATCTGCGTCTTGAATTGAAGCTGCTTGCCGATGCCGGTTTAGTGGGTTATCCGAATGCGGGTAAGTCCACGCTGATATCGTGCATTTCCGCGGCGCGCCCAAAGATAGCCGAGTATCCATTTACGACCCTGGAACCCCAGCTCGGTGTTGTCTCTTTGGATACGGATAAATCCTTCATTCTTGCCGATATTCCCGGTCTTATTAAAGGCGCCCATCTCGGTCATGGTCTTGGAATTCAGTTCCTAAGGCACATCGAACGCACTCGCCTGCTGCTTCATCTGGTGGATGTGTCGGGGACGAACGAGCGCGATCCAATCGATGAATTTCACGCCATCAACTGCGAGCTCGCTGAACACAATCCTGATTTGCCGAAAAAGCCAAAGATCATTGTCGCAACGAAGATGGATATCGCCGATCCCAAGAAAGTTCAAAAACTCGCACGATGGTGCAAGAAGAGTGGTCTCGAAATGCTGAAGATCTCCTCTGTCACAGGCGAGGGCCTCGAAGACCTGAAACGCGCGGTTTTCGAGAAACTATCCAGTGATATCCTGAAAGTTTAATATGAAAACCACAGCATATCCGTCGCGTGTAGGTGCTACTCCTATAGGACAAGGCCTGGTTGCCGAGGAGACTGTTGAAGAAGAAACCGTTGTGGAGAAGCTTGAAGGGCCGGTCGTCCCGTACGGGAAGATTCCGGATAACGAAATTCGATATGCATTCGAGACGGACACCGGTCGATGGATCATCGCGCGCTCCAATGCGCGGTACATCAATCATTCATGCGACCCCAACTGTTACATTGCGGAGAATCTGGACGTTCTAACGTCGCGCAAGGTTCACAAAGGCGAGGAGCTGACCGTCATGTACAACGAAATGCCGCTGGAGAAATACATGAAGAGCGGCTCCATTTTGCCCGATTGGGATGAGCGGCGCAGCTTCGATTGTTTTTGTGGTATGCCGAAATGTATCGGACGCATCAACCGGTATGTGGTTCCGGTGCCGGGCGATCCGAATATCAATGGCGTGCGGATGGGAACGGTCGAACGGCGCGGCCGCGGAATGTTTGCGCGACGAAAATTTCTGAAGGGCGAACTGATCGAGCGCGCGCCGGTCATAGCGCTGAACGAAAAGCAGTGGCCGTTCGCTCAAAAAACCATATTGTCGGATTATGCATTCGACTGGGGTGAGCACGACGAACAGGCGGCGATCGCCTTGGGATACGTATCGATCTACAACCATTCGTATTCGCCGAATGCCCAGCTCGAAGAACTCTTGGACGAGTTGATGATGGAGGTGGTCGCGATTCGAGATATCGAGCCGGATGAAGAAATCACCATCAATTACAACGGCGATCCTGCCAAACAAGACCCGCTTTGGTTTACCGAGCAGGCTCCCAAACGCCGTACACGAAAGCGCGGGAGTTCCCACTAGACATTCATGTTAGAATCAGCCCCGGAACATGAGGATCGCGATATTGGGCGGGAGCTTTGACCCCATCCATAACGGACATCTCGCTGCAGCTCAGTCAGTCGCTGAAACCTTCCAAGTTGATGAATTCCACTTCGTGCCCGCGTTCACTCCTCCACACAAAACGTCTCGCGGAATGACATCGCCGTTTCACCGGTTTGCGATGGTGGCACTGGCAACCATTTCCATTGACCGATTCCGAACGTCTACTATAGAAGTAGATGCTCTCGAAAAACGTTATACGGTAGAAACTCTTGAAGCGATGAAGAAATCGTTTCCCGGCGCCGACCTCTTGTTCATCATAGGGACCGATATGTACCAGGAAATTGAGAACTGGAGAGATTATCGGCGCTTGTTCGAATTAGCCCACCTGGTGATTGTGAATCGGCCAGGGTTCCCGTTTCGCGACGACGTCGCGCCGTTTCAGCTCATCAAAGAAAAGACCGTTGTAACCCTGCCGGCAAACCCCCGGGTTTTTTATCTGCCGTACATCGAGCAGCCGATTTCGTCCACGGAAATCCGCGATGAGCGCAGGCGCGGAGTCAACGTTAGCCGATGGCTGCCGCCGCCGGTGTGGAGTTACATCGAAAAAAATAAACTCTATTCATAAAAGGAGAAAACGAAGAACAATTGATGGACAAAGAAACTCAACTATCTGAAGCCATCGAAGCAGCACTCGACAATAAAGCTCAGGATGCGGTGGTGCTGGAGCTTGTCGAGATTTGCTCCTTCACCGATTACTTTCTCATTTGTACCGGAACCTCAACGCGTCACAATCAAACCATTGCAGACCACATCGAAGAAACCCTTAAGAAAGAAGGTGTGCGGCCGTTGCACATCGAAGGGTACCCTGAAGGCGATTGGATCCTTCTGGATTACGTCGACTTCGTCGTGCACATCTTCTCCGCACGGGCGCGTGAGTTTTACGATTTGGAACGCCTTTGGCGAGCAGGCAAGCGTCACCATGCGCATGAACTGATCGCACAACGCGCCCTGTAAAAACTTGCGCCCGGTAACCTCCACCAGCTACGATTCGCGGTATCCATTTGTTTTCGCTCCCGACTCGCCGATGATGGCCGTATATCGGATGCTCGAAAAGGTCCTCGATAATCCAACGACCGTTCTCGTCGAGGGTGAAAGCGGTACCGGCAAAGACGCCCTCAGTCAATGGCTGCATTTCAATGGCTCGCGAAAAGACGGACCGTACATTAAAATCGATTTTTCATCATTGCCCGAGGAACTTGTCGAATCGGAATTGTTTGGGTTCGAGCGCGGCGCGTTCACTGGCGCCGTTTCTGCGAAACTCGGCAAACTGGATCTGGCGCAGGGTGGGACCGCGGTGCTCGACGAAATCGCCAGCGTCGATCTTTCAGTCCAGGCCAAGCTGCTCAACGTCGTCGAGGCGAAAGAGTACTACCGCCTCGGCGGCACGAAGCCGGTTGAACTGGATGCCCGGATCGTCGCCCTCTCCAGCGTCCCGCTTGCCCAGGCGGTCGAACGGCAGATCTTCAGGGAAGATCTTTTTTTCCGGCTGAATCTCATCACCATCCGCATTCCTCCCCTTCGTGAACGGCTGAATGAGATCTTTCCGATGGCGGAGTTTCTGCTGGAACAACTTGAAAGGAAATACAAGATCAGATCCAAACTCCATCCGGATTGTCGCGGCGTTTTAGAACAGTACGACTTCCCGGGCAATACTCGAGAGCTTCGTAACGCGCTGGAGCGAGCAATAGTAATCATGTCAGGAGCGGAAATCACGCCGGAGGCGCTGCCCAGTTCGTGGTACACGTCCCGTCCTGCTAAACACGCGAAGATGCCTTCATTGGAACAGGTCGAACGGGACTACATTGCCGAGGTGCTGCGGCAGACACGGGGGAAGAAAGTCAAAGCCGCGAAAATTCTCGGCATCAGCCGGAAAACCCTGCTTGAAAAACGGAAAAAGTACGGTCTTCAATGAAAGTCCGTGTGGTTTGGGCCGGAAAGACCAGGAACCCGCATACGGCAAAGCTCTGCGAGGATTATGCATCGCGAATCAAACATTTCCTGCCGCTGGAAATCGCCGAAGTCAAAGAGCAGAAGATCCTATCCGTGTTGGATACATCGGACCGCGTCATCGTCCTGGACCCGAAAGGAAAAACCTGGACGTCGGAACAATTTGCGAAATTCGTCGGCCAGCACATGACGGCCGACCCGCGCAGGCTGACATTTATTATTGGAGACTACGCCGGCCTTCCTGCGGTACTTAAAAAGAGGGCCGATCTGGAATGGTCGCTCTCGCCCCTGACGTTTACTCACGAACTGTCGCGGGTACTGCTTCTCGAGCAGATCTACCGCGCACTTTCCATCATCCATAACTTTCCCTACGCGAAATAAATGGTGTTGTGTATACTAATTTTGCCCTTTGCGTTTCCCCGAACGCGCTTTGCTCGATTTCGTACTCAATCTCCTGTTCCCAGTCACGTGCATCGTATGTCACGCTCCAGTCCGGGAGCGCAGATGGGGAGGGGCATGTCCGGAATGTTGGGCGAGCCTCCTGGCACTGGAACCGCCCTTTTGTCCAAAGTGCGGCGAACCGGCACCTGCAATTGAAGGACTCTGCGGATTCTGTCGTCGCGGTGAGCACAATTTCGACTTTGCTAGATCGGCTTTGCTGTTCACGCACACGCTTCGCCAGATCATTCATCATCTGAAATATGCGGACCGCGTATCGCTCGCAAATCAGCTTGGAGATATTTTGAGCGAATGCCGCCGGCGCGAGCCCTTCACGGGCAACCTCGTCATTCCGGTTCCTCTTCACCGATCGCGCCAACGGCAACGGGGTTTTAATCAAGCCGAACTGATTGCGGCGCGGCTCGGCCTTCCAATGGCGACGCGGCTGCTGCGCCGGAAGAAAGACACACCGAGCCAGACCGGCCTCACCCGGAACGAGAGAAAGCGGAATCTCGCGGGCGCTTTTGAAGTGCGAGGTCGGGTAAGCGGCACGATAATTGTGGTTGACGATGTGTATACCACGGGTTCCACACTGAATGAAATTGCCCGCACTCTGAAGTGCGCCGGAGCCGACCGGGTGGAGGTGCTCACGGTGGCTCGTGTTCCTTCTTATCGCGCGGCAGAAACTGCCTCGGCCGCTGTAGCGAGAACCCAATGAGATGTGCTCTCCAGAAGCTCTGCGACGAAGCGCGTGTGCAGCGCGTGTCCCGCGCGATTGGCAATCAGGCCGCCCAGCACCGGCTGGCCGATCAAGGCGAAATCCCCGAGCAGGTCGAGGGTCTTGTGCCGAACAAACTCGTCGGCGAAACGAAGCGAGGTGTCGTTCAGCATACCGGTTTCCGTAAGCACAATCGCGTTCTCGAGCGATCCGCCCCGGATCAAACCACCGGCTTGAAGCTGTTCCACGTCATGATAAAAACCGAATGTGCGCGCCGGCGCAATGGTTTTAGCGTAATTCGTTCCGGTCAGTTGAACTTCGATACTCTGCTTTCCGATGAGAGGGTGTGGAAAATCGATGTCATACTTAATGCTAAAGGTATCGGAGGGGTCGATGCCCAGCGTTTTCTCTCCCTCCCTGAGCACGAAAGGCTTCGTAATCCGGATATATCGCCGCAGGGCCCGTTGCGTGAGTACGCCAGCACGAGCGATCGCTTCCGCATAGGGGAGCGCACTTCCGTCGAGAATCGGGACTTCAAAGTTGTCCAATTCGATATAGGCATTGTCGATTCCGATACCGTACAACGCCGAAAGAAGATGTTCGACTGTCGAAATCCAAACACCCCGGCTCATCAATGTCGTGGCATAGGCAACGCGGGCCACCGAGGCGACGTCGGCCAGAAGCTCGAAATTGTCCAGATCGACACGGCGAAAAACGATGCCTTTGTCGGCGGGAGCTGGAAGAATCCGCACGGTGGCATGCTCACCTGTGTGGAGGCCGATTCCGCTAAATTCGACGGGAGTCCGGAGCGTCTGTTGGTGCATCGGCAACGCGCTAGCAATTGCCGCTCCCAATCCTGCTGCTGAATAATGAATAACTTACAAACCTGTCACGATAGAAAACCGTGCACATTTGTGCACACTGTGTGTCGGTAAACAATCATGTTGAAGCACCCTTTATTCTTGATCGTCGATGGCATGTCTCAGGCCTATCGCGCCTACTTTGCGATCCGAGGTCTTGCGAGCAGCCAGGGTTTGCCGACGAATGCGGTGTACGGTTTCGCGATCATGCTCAAACGCGTGCTCGAAAAGTATCCGCCGGATTACATCGCCGTCGCGCTGGATAGCCCGGAACGTACCGCGCGCCATGCGCAATATGAGTTCTACAAAGCCACACGGAAGAAGATGCCGCCGGATCTCTCACAACAACTGCCCTACATTCGCAGATTTTGTGAGGCGATGCGAATTTCAGTTCTCGAGATCCCCGGACACGAAGCCGACGACATCATCGCAAGCGTTTCGACGCAGGCCCTCGCCGCCGGACTGTATCCCGTGGTCGTTACTCTCGATAAGGATCTGTACCAGTTGATCGATACCATCCTGATCCTAAACACGTCGAAGGACGACTTGATCGTCGATCGCGAAAAGGTGCGCGAGCTCTTCGGGGTTACTCCGGAACAGATTCCGGACCTCCTCGCGCTTTGGGGCGACAGCTCGGACAACATTCCCGGCGCGCCGGGAATTGGTGAAAAGGGCGCGCGCGATCTGATTCAAAAGTTTGGCTCGGTTGAAGCGCTGCTTGATCGCGCGGAAGAAGTTTCGAACGCGAAGCATCGGACATCGCTTCTGGGTAATCGCGAACAGATTCTGCTGAGCAAGCAACTGGTTACTATCGACACGAAACTGACGATACCCGTCGAATGGACCGCCTACAAAGTCCAACCGCCGGATCGTGCGGCTTTAATGCCGCTATTGAAGGAACTCGAGTTTACCGGGCTGATCAGACAGTATCTTCCTCCCGATGCGGGTCCGTTCGTGGAGGTTGTTCGAACCGACTTGGTCCCCGCGGTTGACGATCGAGTCTTTTTCGACATTCACGAAGATCGAGTCTCGTTGTGGAGCGGCAGTGGCTCGATTTCAAGCGTGCCGCTCGATCGACGCGTAGAGGCGTTGTTCTCTAACACCCGCATTCGTAAGGTCACCTACGATCTCAAAACAGCACTACTGCGGTTGCGTGGCCGTGGAATCGAGCTCTTCCCGCCGTACGATGATCCGCTGCTGATGGCGTACTTGCTGTTTCCCAATCGAGGGAAATACGAACTGCCCGACGTCGTCTTCGAATTGACAGGCCAGACGGTAACGGAAGGCGAGGAGCGTACGCCGTGGATTGACCGTCTCTTCAAGGAACTTTCACCTCGAACCGCACAGGAAGTATCCAGGCCGTACACGGAAATCGAACTGCCTCTTTCGCCGGTTCTCGTGGACATGGAACTTGCCGGACTTCGGATCGACGTGAATGTCCTCGAGCGCATGTCGCGCGAAATGGGCGCACAGTTGGACGATCTAACGCGCAAGATCTGCGAAATCGCCGATTGTGACTTCAACATCAATTCCCCGCGACAGCTCGGAGAAATTTTGTTCGACAAACTGAACCTGCCGCGGCCGCGCAAATTGCGGAAGTCCGGCCAGTATTCGACGGCGGTCGAGATCCTGGAAGAACTTGCAGCAGAACACGAGCTGCCGCGGTTGGTGCTGGAATACCGCCAGCTCTCGAAGTTCACATCGACGTACGTCGATGTGATTCCAAAACTCATCGATCCGAAAACTCAACGGCTGCACACGTCATTCCATCAGGCTGCCGCTTCGACCGGCCGCCTGTCCAGCAGCAATCCGAATTTGCAGAACATTCCCGTTCGCGCCGATCTCGGCCGCAAGATTCGCGGAGCCTTCATTCCGGAAGAGGGATGGTGGTTTGTCTCCGCAGACTATTCGCAGGTCGAGCTCCGGATACTCGCACATCTTTCCGGAGACGAGCGGCTTGCCGAAGCCTTCTCCGCCGGTGAGGACATCCATCGCCGTACGGCCGCAGCGGTGCTGGGCCTGCCGATGGATGCCGTAACGCGGCAGCAGCGGGAGCGTGCAAAAGCCGTGAATTTCGGAATCGTCTACGGTCAAACGCCCTTCGGTCTCGCACAACAGCTCGGGATTAGTCCGGAGGAAGCCGCGGATTTCATCTCCCGATATTTCGATCAGTATCAAGGCGTGCAGCGCTACATCGAGAACTGCCTCAGTCTTGCACGCGACCTGGGAGTGACACGAACATTATTCGGACGCATCCGGCAGCATCCCGAGATCAATTCGCGTAACGGCATGCGGCGCAGCATGGCCGAGCGCACTGCGATCAACTCTCCGATTCAAGGTACGGCCGCCGACATCATCAAACTCGCAATGATACGGATTGCGGAGGAACTCCGGCGTCAGAAACTTCGAACTCGCATGGTTCTTCAGGTTCACGACGAATTGATCTTTGAAGTGCCGGAGGAAGAACTCTATATCGGGGAGGCTATTCGAAATCTGATGCAGGACGTCGTCCAGTTGAACGTGCCTCTGACGGTGGATGTAAAACAAGGAAAGACATGGGAAGCGTTGGGCTAGCGTGGTATTTGGGTATTACTCAAATATTCGGCCCACCTGCTCCACCGAAACGTCTTCGGACTTCACATTGATTTTGTAAGACTGGATGATCTTGTCTTCATCCAGAATTTCTTCTGGTTTCGTCGAATTGTAGGCAATCGGAGAAGGCGTGTTCTTCACGATGGCTTCCCGCAGTCTATCCGCGTCCTTGGTGACCAAAACAATTCGCACCCGCTCGGACTTCAGGTGCCTATGGATGGCGGCATTCACGTCCCCGACTGTGAGCTTCGTCAGTTGCTCCTTCACGTAGGAGTTGTAATCGGGAATCCCGTAATACCGGCTGTCAAGCGTGTAGCCAAGCCGCGCGCTCTGCGTCTGAGTCAGGATATTTGCGTATTTCGTGAGGAATTCGCGCGTC
>WNGL01003582.1_pt1 | contig 24622 bp, 23 predicted proteins | sample 5400591 | NCBI WGS metagenome assembly WNGL01 (sample SAMN13153377, study PRJNA577476) | soil metagenome | isolation source: 80 cm soil or saprolite under Garry oak tree replicate 1 | place: USA:California | collected 2016-06-15 | reverse complement strand
GGCGAGGTGGCACATCGTGGCGGGCCGTTTCCCGCGCCGGTGTATCGTGTCTGCTGATGGCCCGGGAAGGCAAGACCGCGCGGCGCGAACCTGCGGGACTCCAAGCGCCCACCCGTCAGCCGGTTCCCCGGCCGCACGGCGACGGACCCGTGCCCCCGCTGCCCTCCTCGGATGATCCCATGTCCTACACGTACACCACTGACCTGGCCGCGATCCGGGCCGTGGTGCACCGGTACGCGATCCAGGCCGGGCTGACCGAAGCCCGCGCCATCGACCTCACGCTGGCGGTCAGCGAGGTGGCGGCCAACACCGTCAAGCACGCCAAGTCACCGGGCAGCCTGAAGATCTGGTACGACGCGAAGGAGATCATCTGCCAGATCCACGACGAGGGGATCATCTCCGATCCGCTGGCCGGGCGCCGCCAGCCGTCCCTGGACGCCCTCGGCGGGCACGGGCTCTGGATCGTCGAGCGGGTCTGCGACCAGGTCGACATACAGTCCGACGAGAACGGTACGACGATCCGGCTGCACATGAACCTGCCGCGGCCCGGCACAGCTCGCTGACCCTGGGCTCGCGGCCCGCTCGGCGTATCCCGCCGCCATTCCCCTTGTGGTACAACAAATGCGTGGATCTGCTGACGGTCTCTGTCACGGCCCGGGAGTCCGCCGGCGAGCCGTACACACTGGTGGAGATCGCCGGCGAGGCCGACGTGACGAGCACCGACGAACTGCGCCGCCTGCTCGACGAGGAAGTCTCGCAGCAGCCGCGCACGCTGATCATCGACATGTCCGGCCTGCGCTTCATGGACTCCTCCGCGCTGCACGCACTGCTGCGAGTGAACCGTTCGCTGGACCGGCAGGGCGGCGTCCTCGCGCTGGTGTCCCCGCAGGCCGCGGTGGCCAAGATCCTGCGGCTGACGACCGCCGACCGGTTGATCCCCGTTTTCGGCAGCGTGGCCGAAGCCGCCGCGGGCTGAACCCGCCGACCTGCGGAAACGGCCTTCGGGCGGATGGCCGGCGAGCCGGGCCGACGGTGGGTGGTTTGCGATCTCGCGCGATGGGATATTCTCTTCTCTAGTGGTGCCTACGACGCAGGCACGCTCAACGCGACATGGTGTTTCGCGGAGCGCGCAGGTCGGGCACCACTTTCCGTCTCTCGCCAGCGAACACCGTCACCGAGGTTCGAAGCGAGAGAGGCCCCATGAAGATCGCCCTAGTAGCCCAGAACGCCACGCCGCTGCACCCCCGGACCGGTTCGGGTCCCGACCACGACGACGTCGGGCTCAATGAGCTCACCCGCAAGCTCGCCGGGCAGGGTCACCAGGTGACCGTATACACCGAGAAGAACCTCCCCGGCCTGCCCGACCAGGCCGAACTGCACCAGGGCGTGCGGGTCGAGCACATCAACGCCGGGCCGGTCCCGGAAACCGCCGGCGAGCCGGGCGACGCCGACCTGCTCGAGCGGGTGCCCGCCTTCAGCGGGCCGCTGCGCAGCCACTGGGAGAGCGACCGCCCGGACGTCGTGCACGCGCTGCGCTGGACCAGCGGCCTGGCCGCGCTGGCCGCCGCGCGCGACCTCGGCATCCCCGTGGTGCAGGAGTTCAACTCCCTCGGCGTCACCGAGCGCCGGGCGGCCGCGGTGAAGGCGGACGGCGCGTCCGCGGCGCGGATCAGGCTCGAGCCGGCCATCGGCCGCAGCGCCACCGCGGTGGTCGCGACCAATTCCGCCGAGGTGGCCGACCTGGCCAGCCTGGGCGTGCAGCGGTCCTCGATCCGGGTCGTGCCCTGGGGCGTCGACACCGACCTGTTCGCTCCGGAAGGCCAGGCGGCCAAGCGGAACGGCCGGCCGAGGCTGCTCACCGCGGCGGACCTGACCCAGCGCCAGCCGCTCGAGACGCTGCTGCGGGCGCTGACCCGGGTGCCCGGCGCCGAACTGCTGATCGTCGGCGGCCCGGCCCAGGCCGGCCTGTCCCGCGACGACGATTACGTCAAGCTGGCCAAGTTCACGGCCACGCTAGGCATCGCCGACCGGGTGATCTTCACCGGCAAGGTGGAGTACGCCGACATGCCGCCGCTGCTTCGGTCGGCTGACCTGGTCATCAGCACCTGCCAGTACGAGCCGTCCGGCGTCACCTCGCTGCAGGCCATGGCGTGCGGGACCCCGGTCATCGCGCCCCCGGTCGGCGGGCACATGGACGCGGTGGTGGACGGGACGACCGGTATCATCATCCCGCCGGGGCGGCCGGCGCTGCTGGCTCAGCGGATCCGGCAGCTGCTCGCGCACCCGATGCTGATCGAGGCGTACGGCGTGGCGGCGGTGGACCGGGTGCGCTCGCGGTACTCCTGGGATCGCATTGCCGGAGAAACCCTGGCGGTTTACGGGCGCGTCGCCGTCCAAGCGGCGTAAAACTAGGATCAGGAGCCTGTATCCCCCCCGCAGGCGTCCTGGCCGAGGCCCGGGAAGCGTGCTTCCCGGGCCATCGGTTGTCCTGGCGGGGGCCGCCGCCGCGGGCGGTCGGCATGGTGTACCTGGCAACCGATGGCATACGCTGAGTCGCTGGCGGGGCCGCCCGAATGGCGCCCAGATCCGGGCGCGCCGGTGCCGGGGAACGCCGCGGAGTCCTACTACTGCGTCGTAGTCGCCAAGAAGCCCTGAGGACGGCCTCCGTCTTCTGTCCGTATAGGTGTCGCAGCCATTGCGGTGTGCGGTCGCGATTAGGTCACGACGATTATCTTGACGCCGACTGCGTCATAGGTGCCGCGTGCCCGCGCGTCCCGGGTCGCGAGGACTGCCCCGTGCTCTCGGGCGGCCAATGCCACGAGCGCGTCATACACGGCGCCGCCTGCGATGCCAAGGCTGCTCAGCGTGTCCGGTAGTTTCCGGGAGCGCAGGCTGCTCAGCATTAGCGGGGAAGAGAAGCGGGCATTCATCAACCGGGCGGCGTCGGCAGGTGCCAGTCGCGCGTCGCCGGGCAGCCTGGTGAGAACGGAATAGGTCTCGGCGAGAGCATGACCGCTGAGCGCGACGTCCTGCCCGTTCCACCAGCGCACCACGGCCGCGTGATCGTGATGCGAGCGGACGAGAAGCGGAACCGCGACGCTGGTGTCGATTGCGACCGTCACTTGCGGCCTGCGTCGATGAGGGCGAAGAGTATGTCGTCATCGACCGGAGTTTCACCGGCCGCGACGAGTACTCCGTCCTCCTCGACCAGGCGTGCCGTCCGGCCCGCGGGTACGAGTTGTGCGCCGGCGCCGTACGGCGTGATGTCGACCTTCGTGCCGGGGAGCAGTCCCAGCGCGTCGCGGATGGGCTTGGGCAATACAACCCGGCCAGCCTGGTCAATGACAGCTTCCATGGGAAAATAATACCATCGTAATCCCATACAGCCGAGTCGGGCCCGCAGGCCAAACGGAGCACCAGCTCACACCGGTCAACTTGCTGCGCGCGGCGCGGTCGAACATCGCACCGCGCGTGGCGGTTAGCGGATGCGGACTGCCACGAGGCAGGCGTCGTCGTCGGTGTCGGAGACCGCGGTGGCGATGATCCGGTCGGCCTGGGCGGCGGCCGGCTCGGGTCCATTCGGGTAGGGGGCCACGGTGGTGACGAACTCGTCGAGCACGTCCACGATCGATTCGGCCCGCCGCTCGATCAGGCCGTCGGTGAACAGCAGCAGGGTGTCGCCCGGCTGCAGCGGCTGGGTGGCTTCCTCGTAGGCGGCGTCCGGGTCCATGCCGAGCAGCACGCCCCCGGGCAGCGGAAGCTCGCGGGCGGTCCGGCCGCGCACCAGGACCGGCGGCAGGTGCCCGGCCCGGGCCCAGCGCAGCCCGCTGGTCTCCGGGTTGTACAGCCCGCACACCACAGTGCCGACCACCCCCGAGGTCAGATCGCACATGACCCCGTTGAGCATCCTGAGCAGTTCGGCCGGGCCCGCCCCGGTGATGGCCAGGCCGCGTAGCGAGTTGCGGGCCGCGACCATCCCGGTTACTGCATCGATGCCGTGCCCGGCCACGTCGCCCACGACGAGCAGCACCTCCTTGCCCGGCAGCAGCAGCGTGTCGTACCAGTCGCCGCCCACTAGGTGCCCTTCGCCGACCGGCCGGTAGCGGACCGCGACATCGATCCCGGCCACCTCGGGCGGCTGCTCGTCCGGCGGCATGATGGCCTGCTGCAGCCGCATCGCCAGCAGGTGCTCCTCCGCGACCCGCTGCTCGCTGTCGGCGAGCTGGTCACGGGTGGCGGCCAGCGCGACCTGCGTGTGGTAATGCGCCGAGATGTCCTGGAACGCGCCGCGCAGCGACACCACCGCGCCGGCCGCGTCGACGACCGGCTCGGCGAAGACGCGGATCTGGCGGATACTCCTGTCGTCGGGGTGAACCACCCGGAAGGTCACGGTCAGGGCGTCCCGCTGCTCCGCCAAGCGCTGCCGGAAGCGCTTGACCACCGGCTTGTCGGCGGCCATCACGTAGCTGTGCAGATCGGCCAGCGGTATCTCCGCCCCCGGGCGCGGCGTCAGGCCGAACAGGCCGAACGCCGAGTCGGTCCAGCGCACGGCGCCGGTGACCAGGTTCTCCTCCCAGCCGCCGAGACGGCCGAGGCGCTGCGCGTGGTCCAGGACCGCGGCCATCCCGTCCGCCGCACCGTCGCGACGCCAGGTGAAGATCGCGCCGTCGAAGAACCTGGCCACCCGCAGGTCGGCCAGCGCAGGGTCGCCGGGTTCGGTCTTGCTGGCCGGCAGCCCGCTGGCCAGGGAGTCGCGCAGCGGCCCGGGGACGTGCTGGGCCACACCGTCGGCCAGGACCCGCCTGGCCCGGGCGAACAGGCCGGACCCGGCCACGCTGGCCGGATAGGCCTGGAGCAGGGTGAGTTTGGCCAGGTCGAGCTCTGGCCGGCCGGCCGGGTCGCAGAACGCCCGGCTGACGTGCTCGATGCCGAAATCGGTCAGCTCGCCGTCGGCGTCCCTGATGGCCCGGACTACGAGCACGGACTCGGCCAGGCCGTCGAGCAGGGTGTAGACCGCCTCCTTCGGGTGCGCGGCGGTCAGGTCGCCATGGGCCAGGCGGGCGGCGATCACGCGCGCGCACCCGGCCGCCAGGGAAGACAGGTGCTGACGGGCCTCGGCGGTAAAAGCGGGCCGGGGCTCGGCCCAGCTGGCCTCCATCACGCCGAGCAGCTCACCGCTGCGTTCGCGCAGCGCGAGCACGACCCGAGCGCCGTCCGGCGCTCCGGTCACCGGGACGGGGTCCGGGCGGCCGGCGTTCCACCATAGGTCGGCGGCGCCTCGGGTCGCTCGCTGGGCCGGGCAGTCCAGCTGTGGCGGGATGTGGCGCCAGTGGCTGGCCTCGCCGTGGGACAGGCCGTGCTCGCCGAGCAGCGTGAGCGCCCCGTCGGTCTCCAGGAGCCAGAGCGCCACCGCGGTCGCGCCGAGCGGGTCCAGGACCTGCGCAGCCAGGGTGCCGGCCAGCTCCGCGCCGTCGGCGGCCAGTTCGGCGGCCGCCTCGGCTCGCAGCGGCGCGGGCCCGGCGCCGGCGGTGTGCCGCAGGTCGTCCCCGGGCTCGGGGCCGCGGCCTGGCTCGGGGCCTGGTTCGGGGCGGGGGCCTGACTCGGGGCCTGGTGCGGGGCGGGGGCCTGACTCGGGGCCGGGGTGGGAGCCGCTACTGGCGTGGGATAGGACCGCGGCCGCCATCTCGGCCAGCGGGATCCCGGTGGCCGCGGACAGGTCGGCCAGCTGCCCGGCGGCTTCGGCCGAGGTCAGGCCGAGCCGCTCCATCAGGGCGCCCCTGGCCATCGCGACGACCGCTTCGTCGGCGGCCGCGGCGCGGATGCGGTCGAGCTCACGGCGCTGGTGGTCGACGACGGTGATCAGCCGCAGCATGTCGTCATCGCGCCCCGCCACGATCACCCGCCTCCCCTGCGTCACCCGCTTCCCCCGTAGTGGGCGGGCTTTCCGAGCCCCTGGCGCAGGGGAGGCGGGTGATGCGCTGCTTAGAAGTGTGTCCGGCCCATGATAGTTACTTCCGGTCTACGATCGGTAGAGATTGTACGACGGTGCCGGACGCACGTCGCGGCGCGCCGGCGCAGCTGATGGGAGCGCTTGGTGACTGACACGGTCCAGTCTGGCCCGCGGCTTGACGAATCGGGGCTCGAGCAGTTGCTCGCGGGCCTGACCGCGGTGCGCGGCGGCGACTTCAGTACCCGCCTGGCCAAGACGGGCGACCCGCTGATGGACGAGATCGCCACGGTCTTCAACGGGATGGCGGACCAGCTCGACCTGTTCACCTCCGAGGTGACCCGGGTGGCCCGCGAAGTGGGCACCGAGGGCAAGCTGGGCGGCCAGGCGGACGTTCCCGGCGTGTCGGGCACCTGGAAGGACCTGACCGAGTCGGTGAACGCGATGGCGGGCAACCTCACCGGGCAAGTGCGTAACATCGCCCAGGTAGCGACCGCGGTAGCCAGGGGCGACCTGAGCCAGAAGATCGACGTGGACGCGCGCGGCGAGATCCTGGAGCTGAAATCCACCCTGAACACCATGGTCGACCAGCTGTCCTCGTTCGCCGACGAGGTGACCCGGGTGGCCCGCGAGGTGGGCACCGAGGGCCTGCTCGGCGGGCAGGCAGACGTCAAGGGCGTCTCCGGCACCTGGAAGGACCTGACCGAATCCGTCAACGTGATGGCGGCCAACCTGACCGGGCAGGTGCGCTCCATCGCCGAGGTGACCACCGCGGTGGCCAAGGGCGACCTGAGCCAGAAGATCCGGGTCGACGCCCGCGGCGAGATCCTGGAGCTGAAGGAGACCATCAACACGATGGTCGACCAGCTGTCCGCGTTCGCGGACGAGGTGACCCGGGTGGCCCGCGAGGTGGGCACCGAGGGCAAGCTCGGCGGCCAGGCCGTCGTCCGCGGCGTGTCCGGCACCTGGAAGGACCTCACCGACAACGTCAACGTGATGGCGTCCAACCTGACCGGGCAGGTGCGCTCCATCGCCCAGGTGGCCACGGCGGTCGAGCGCGGCGACCTGAGCCGGCAGATCACGGTCGACGCGATGGGCGAGGTCGCCGCGCTGGCCCAGACGATCAACCGGATGGTCGACACGCTGTCCGCGTTCGCCGACGAGGTGACCCGGGTCGCCCGCGAGGTGGGCACCGAGGGACGCCTGGGCGGCCAGGCGGACGTCAAGGGCGTGGCCGGCACCTGGAAGGACCTCACCGACAACGTCAACTCGATGGCGCAGAACCTGACCGGTCAGGTGCGGAACATCGCCCAGGTCACCACCGCGGTCGCCAACGGCGACCTGTCCAAGAAGATCGACGTGGACGCGCGCGGCGAGATCCTGGAGCTCAAGAACACCATCAACACCATGGTCGACCAGCTGTCCTCCTTCGCCGCCGAGGTCACCCGCGTGGCGCGTGAGGTCGGCAGCGAGGGCCGCCTGGGCGGCCAGGCCGAGGTCGAGGGCGTGTCCGGCACCTGGAAGCGGCTGACCGAGAACGTCAACGAGCTGGCCGGGAACCTGACCAGGCAGGTCCGCGCGATCGCCGAGGTGACCAGCGCCGTCGCCTCGGGCGACCTGACCAGGTCCATCTCGGTGGAGGCGCAGGGCGAGGTCGCCGAGCTGAAGGACAACATCAACGCGATGGTGCAGTCGCTGCGCGAGACCATCCGGGCGAACCAGCAGCAGGACTGGCTGAAGACCAACCTGGCCCAGATCGCGGGCATGATGCAGGGCCACCGCGACCTGGCCGTGGTGGCCGAGCTGATCATGGACGAGCTCGCACCGCTGGTCGGCGCGCAGCACGGCACGTTCTTCCTGTCCGAGGCGGTCAACGGCGACACCCAGCTGCGGCTGATCGCCGGCTACGGGCTGCGGGCCGACCAGGCCGCGCCGCTCCAGCACCGGCTGGGTCAGTCGCTGATCGGTCAGGCGGCCAAGAGCAAGCGGTCCATCGTGGTCGCGAACCTGCCCGAGGGCTACGTGACGATCTCCTCCGGGCTCGGCGAGGCCCCGCCCGCGAACCTGGCCGTGGTGCCGATCTTGTTCGAGGACCAGGTGCTCGGCGTCATCGAGCTCGCCTCGTTCAGCTCGTTCAGCCCCGTGCAGACCGACTTCCTCGAGCAGCTGACCGAGACCCTCGGGGTCAACTTCAACACGATCATCGCCAACGCGCGCACCGACGCGCTGCTCGAGGAGTCGCAGCGGCTCGCCTCCGAGCTCCAGGCGCGGTCGGAGGAACTCCAGGACCAGCAGGTCGAGCTGCAGCGGTCCAACGCCGAACTCGAGGACAAGGCGGCGCTGCTGGCCGCGCAGAACCGTGACATCGAGACCAAGAACGCCGAGATCGAGCAGGCCAGGCAGGAGATCGAGGAGCGGGCCCGGCAGCTGGCCCTGGCCTCGAAGTACAAATCGCAGTTCCTCGCGAACATGTCGCACGAGCTGCGCACCCCGCTGAACAGCCTGCTCATCCTGGCCCGGCTGCTGGCGCAGAACCCGGGCCGGAACCTCACCGCCAAGCAGGTCGAGTACGCCAACGTCATCCACTCGGCCGGATCCGACCTGCTGCAGCTCATCAACGACATCCTGGACTTGTCCAAGGTCGAGGCCGGCCGGATGGACCTCCACGCGGAACGGTTCCCGCTCAGCGCGCTGCTCGAGGACATCCAGGCCACCTTCCAGCCGCTCACCGCGGAGAAAGGACTGGAATTCGCCGTCGAGGCGGACACCGCCGCCCCGGCCGAGCTGCTCACCGACCGGCAGCGGCTCCGCCAGGTGCTCGGCAACCTGCTGGCGAACGCGGTCAAGTTCACCGAGCGCGGGCACGTGGTGCTCCGCGTGGCGCCGGCCGGGCGGCGCACCGCCGACGGCGACGAGATGCTGGCGTTCTCGGTCGCCGACACCGGGATCGGCATCGTGCCGGAGAACCTCACCACGATCTTCGGCGCGTTCCAGCAGGGTGATGGCACGCTCAGCCGCCGGTACGGCGGGACCGGCCTCGGCCTGTCGATCGCCCGCGAGGTCGGCGCCCTGCTGGGCGGGGATATCAGCGCGGTAAGCGAGCTCGGCCAGGGCAGCACGTTCACCTTGCACCTGCCGTGTGAGCTGCAAGGGGTCGCGGCGGAGGCTCTGGTAACGAGGAACGGCGTCAGCACGGCGCTCAACGGCGACGCCGGCGCGGAGGCGATCCAGGCCTTGCAGCTGCAGCCGGCCCTGCCGGATGACACGACGCCAGGCGGCCGGCGCCTGCTCGTCCTGGAAGGCGCGCGCGGCGGCCTGCTGACCTTGCTCGCCCACAGCGCGGTCTCCGACCTCACCGGCATCAACGGGCCGGTTCGCGTGGGCACGGCGCTCAGCCCGGAGCAGGGCATCGAGGCCCTCAGTTCGGCTCCGCACCAGTGTGTCGTGCTCGACCTGGGCTTGGAGGACGCATCCGCGTTTGCCTTCCTCGAGCGGCTCCAGGAGGAGCCGGAGTTGCGGGACGTCCCGGTGCTCGCTCACACCAGGGACAAGATCGACAGCGCGCAGGCCAGGCTGGCCCGGCTGCGTTTCGGCTCGCAGCCGCTCGAGCTGCTGCCCTCGCTCGACGAGTTGCGCGAACGCATCACGCTGCACCTGTCCGCCTCGCAGCCAGACCAGGTGCCCGCGCTGATCAGCGAGCCCGCCGCGGAGGCGGCCGACCCCCGGATCGGCGCACAGGCCGAAAGGCACGAGGCGCTGCGCGGCCGGCGGGTGCTGGTGATCGACGACGACCCGCGTAACGTCTTCGCGATCACCAGCACGCTCGAGCTGCACGGGATGACGGTGACCCAGGCGCCCGACGGGCGCAAGGGCATCGAGGCGCTGCGGGCCGCCGAGGACACCGACCTCATCCTGATGGACGTGATGATGCCTGAACTCGACGGCTACACGACGATGAACAGGATCAGGCAGATGCCCGCCTTCGCCACCCTGCCCATCATCGCGGTGACCGCGCGGGCCATGCCCGGTGACCGGGAGAAGAGCATCGCCGCCGGGGCCAGCGACTACGTCACCAAGCCCGTCGACACCGACGAACTGCTCGCCTGCATGGAGCGCTGGCTCGCCCGCCGGTCAGGGCCTGGCGTCTGAGGTCAGGCGGCCGGGTGCTTGGTGTGTCCGCCGGGTCAGTGACGGCGGGCCCGCCCGGCCAGGACCAGGCCGGCCGCGGCGGTCGCCGCCCCCGCGGCCATCCTGCACGCGGCAAGAATTTCCGAAGGCGTGGGACCCGACCGGTTGAAGGCGTGGGACCCGACCGGTTTGAGCAAGGATCCGGGAGGTTAGGGGAACGCCGGTGTACGGACCAGAAGTGACGGCGCTCGAGACCGCCGCCTACGTGATACCGACCGACGCGCCGGAGGCCGACGGCACGCTCGCCTGGGACAAGACGACGATGGTCCTGGTGACCGCGCGGTCCGGCGGCGCGCAGGGGCTGGGCTGGAGCACTGCGCGCCGAACCTGCACGCGCACGTCGGGGGGGCGGTACCCAACCTGCGGCACGTGGAGTACTTCCACGACCACCAGCGGATCGAGCGACTGTTCTTCGAGGGGGCGCTCGACCCGGCGGGCGGGTCGTTGCGCCCCGGCCTGGACCGCCCAGGCCACGGCCTGGCACTGCGCGATGCCGATACGGAGCGTTACCGGCGCGGCTGACTCCAGCGGCTGACGGCGTCGGGCAGGATGCCGCCCGCGGGACCGGATTGTCAAGCCCTGCTCGCGCTATATGTGAGGAGCATCACACCGCTTTACGTTTATTCGCCTCGAGCCGGGCACACCCTACTCGTCCGTAATTCCCAGGGTCCCAGGGAGGCCACCGTGACGAGGGGAACCCTCCGCAAGCCGACGGCAGGCACCGTTGCCGCCGACGCCACGGCCCTCGGCACCGCCCCTGACATCAGCATCCACCCAGGGTCGCGTGCGGAGCTACAGCAGCTGTCCGACAACGCCTTGCTCGCCAAGGTCCGCGCGCTGCCCAGGAACAGCGAGCTGCGCGCCGCCGCCTGCGAGATACTCGTGGACCGCTACGAGAAGCTGGTCCGCGCCTGCGTCAGGCAGTACCGCGGCAGCCCGGAACCCATAGAAGATCTCATGCAGGTCGGATACGTCGGCCTGCTCAAGGCGATCAACAACTACGACCCCGAGGTCGGCGACAGCCTCTCCGCCTACGCGCAGCCCTGCGTGAGCGGCGAGATCAAGCGCCACTTCCGGGACAAGCGGTGGCAGATACACGTGCGCCGGTCCGCTCAGGAACTCCTGCTCGAGCTGCGCAAGGCCACCGAGGAGCTCACCCACCAGCTGGGCCGGGCCCCGGAGGAAGCCGAACTGGCCGAGCGGCTCGGGGTCAGCCAGGACGACCTGCAAGAGGCGCGCCAGGCGGACCTCGTGTTCAGCACCTACTCGCTTGATGCCCCGCTGTCGGACCGGGACGATCCCGCCCTGCTCGCGGACATTCTCGGCGACGACGACCCGGGTGTCGCCCACACCATCGACATGGAAGCGGTCAACGCGCACTGGGAGGAACTGCCCGTGCGAGAGCAGCGCATCCTGGTCATGCGCTTCTACGGGAACCTCACCCAGACCGAGATCGGCGAACGGCTCGGCATCTCGCAGATGCACGTGTCCAGGCTTCTCGCCCGGGCTCTCGGCCACCTGAAGAGCCGGCTACTCGAACCAACCGAGACCGGCGACACGCCCCAAGCAGCGGCCACGGCCTGACGAGCGACGGTCACGCGACCGCGGAAGGATCATCATGAAAACCGGATTGGGACTGGCCGTGATCGCCATCGGCGCGATCCTCGCCTTCGCCGTGACGACGAATACCTCGGTCTTCAACCTGCACACCGCCGGCTGGGTGCTCATCGTCGTCGGCATCCTCGGAATCGCGATCCCGCGCCGCGGCTACGGCTGGGTGGGCCGGCGCGTGTTCCTGCGGCGGACCCGCTTGCGTCCCGGGGCCAGGGTCGAGGAAGTCACCTACCCGGCCTACGTCAACCGCAACCCGGCCAACACCCGCGTCCAGACGGGCCTGCCGGCGCCGGGCGCGCTGGGCAGCCCGGAGGCCGCCAGCCACATCGACGCGAGCCGGGGAACCCGCGACCTTGCCACGGAGGTGCGCCCCGCCGCCGAGACGGAGGTCATCGAGGACATCTATGACGAGTAACGGGTAAGCCCACCAGGCGCACCCAACCTAAGAGCCAAGAGCCCAATAAGGAGAGGCCATGACACTCACGGTTTCCGTCATCATCGTGTGGCTGCTCATCGGACTGGTGATCGGCGCCCTGGCCCGGCTGCTGGTGCCCGGCCGCCAGCACATCGGGATCATCATGACGATCTTGATCGGCATTGTGGCCGCACTGGTCGGAGGCATCCTCACCACTGCCGTCCTGGGGGCCGGGCACACAGCGATCACGTTCATTGTCGCCCTGGTGGCCGCGGCGCTGCTGGTCAGCGCGTTCACCACGCGCGGCTACGACCGCTACCGCAACCGCCGCCGCCGGGCGGCCTGGCGCCGCTGGTAGAGAGCCGCCAGCCGATAGGCAGCCGATCCGCCGGGGCGATCTCGCCCCGGCGGATCCTCGCATTCTGACGCTGGTTACCCGCCCGGCCCGCCGCCGTAGGCGGCGACGACCTCGGTGGCCACCTCGGTGACCTTGACGTGGCGGCGCTGTGACTCCTGGCGCAGGCGCTTCAGCGCCTCGTCGGCGTCGCAGCCGAGGGCGTGCATCAAGACACCCTTGGCCTGGTCCACGACCGACCGCGCCACCACGGCGTCCTTGAGCTGGCTGGCCGTGCGCTGGGCCTGGTGATAGGCGGTGGCGTTGGTGAGCATCGCGCCGCCGAACGCGGCGAGCAGCTCCGCCATCGGCGCCGACTCCGCGTCGAGCACGCCAGGACGCACGCTGAACAGCGAGAGGACCAGGGCGCCGCGCGGCAGCCCGCGGACCAGGTGAACCGAGCAACGGACGCCCCGGCGCAGCGCCGCTTCGGCGAATTCGGGCCAGCGGGCCTCGTCGAGCGTGTCTGGGCAGCTCACCGAGGCCCCGCCCGCCTCCCCATCCCCCTTCAAGGCCGCCTCCAGCAGCGGACCGCTCCCCGCATTGAGCTGCACCTCTGCCAGCTCGGCCAGGTCAGGATGGGTCGACGCGACGCTGATCACCTCGCCGTCACGCCAGACGACGGCGTTCGCCCCCGAGCATGACGGCACCTGCCAGACGGCAAGCTCGGCAAGCTTGTTCAGCGACCTGGCCTCTCCGCCGTTGGTGAGGCTCAGTAGCTCCGTGGCTTCCTGCCAGAGCTGCTCGATCGGCACCCAGACCCTCCGTCCCTGGCCTTAGTTTTAACACATCGCGGGCGGGCCAGCCGCGGTCGTGGCTATCCGAGCGGCCGGGGGAAACGCCTGGGCCGCGCTGGTCGGGGCGGTGAACCGGCTAGCCTGCCCCGGACAGGCCAGCCGAGCGGTGGCGGAAATCGTCTTGCGCACCGCGATCTTCGCGGTTTTGGCCGTCACAGGGCAGGCGGGCCTGCCGGACAGCGGTGAGACGCCGCCCACAGAGTAGCTGGCCTCGCAGGCGGTCGCGCTCCGCGCGCCGCCGCCCAGCAGCGCGCCGACGACGATCGCCGCGAACATGACCGGGATCAGCACGATCGCGTACATCGCCGTGCCCTGCTGGAGCCACCGCAGCCGCTTGCGCGCCAGCCGTTCGGCCCCGACGGGCTCACCCGCGTTGAGGCGCGTGAAGATCGCGTACATGGACGTCAGATGGGGCTCGCTGACCCGCAGGGCGCCCTCCATACGGTCTAGTACGCGCTGCTGGCAAGCGGGCAGACTCATCTAATGCTCACATCCTCACCAAAGGCTCCTTGGCCGTAGGATCGCGGCTGCGGAAACCGTCGCCTACCCGCGCTTACTCACAGCAAACGGGCGGGTTGGGTGAGGTATCAGGCCGCATACGGCACGGTCTCATTAGTGTAACGGGCGCGAGGGCGCGGTCGTGCACGGAACGGGATTAGTCGCGCACAGAAGCGGTAATCTCGCTGGCGGCCCGCTGGCTCAGCGACACCCGTACCAAGGCGGCGGCGAGCCGGGCGGGCTGGCCGCTGCCGGCCAGCAGCCTGGCCAGCGCCTCGCGGTCGCCGGGCAGCCGCACCCGGTGCGCCCCGCTGGTCACCTTGGCGTCCACGTACGGAGCCACGGCTGGCCAGACGTCCTGGACCTCGCGCAGGAAGATGCTCGCGCCCACCGGCCCTATCCCCGGAAACTCGGTCAGCCGGGACGCGATGCCGCGGACGTCGCCGCCGGACTCGTCGCGCAGCTTGCGCAGGTCGCCGTGCCACTTGCCAGCCAGCAGGTCGGCCGCGTCGCCGAGCATGGTCGCGGTGCGCTCGTCGTAGCGCCGGTAATGGCCGCGGCCGAGCGCGTCCACCCGGTCCTGCCAGCTGGCCTCGCTCATCGCCTTCGCGCTCCGGTAGCCGGCCGCGAACAGTTCGCGCGCAGCCGCCACCGCGGTGTCGGCCGTGATCGGCGCGCTCAGCAGCGTGGCCAGCACGAGCAGCTGGTAAAGCGGTCCTGGCCGGTCAGCGAGACGGATGCCGGCGTCCTCGGCGTACAGGCGCCCGTGCCGGGTGAGCAGTTCCCTGACGATCAGATCTGACGTTCCTGACATACGGAGGACCTCTGGTCAGGAGTTCGGCGCGGCGGATGAGATGCCGGACAGCACGGACGTCGCGTCTTTCTCCTGCGCCAGGTCGCCGACGGACACGACGCCGACCGGGATCCCGTCCGACAGGACCGGGATGTGACGCACCGCACGCTCCCGGACCAGGCGGGCCGCGTGAGTCACGTCGTCGTCCGGGCCGAGCACGAGCAGGTCGCGACCGCATATATCGCCGATGCGCGTGGCCCGCGGATCGCGGCCCTCGGCGAGCACCCGGACCGTGATGTCCCGGTCGGTGACAAGCCCGCTGAGCCGGCCGTCGGTCAGCACCAGGACCGTGCCGGTGCCGTGCCGCTGCATGGCCTGCGCCGCCGCGTACACCGAGTCGCCGGGAGCCATGCACACCGGAGCGGGCGACATGATGTCCTGCATCTTCCTCATGATGCTTCACCTCCTGCGCTGATCCGGTTGTCGCTACCCGCTGCGCCCGGTCGCAAACGAGCGGGTCAGCTCGGACGTTCAGGCCGGACGTTCAGGAAGGGGCGGTGGTGCGTAGTGACACGCGAGTGCACTGTGGTGCGGCTGGCGGCGGAAAGATCTTGGTGAATTCGGGCTCCCGGGTGACTTTGGTGCATCATAGTACCCATAATCCACCCGCAGGCCCGAATCAACCACGGAAAGTCAAGAATACTCGTACTGGTGAGCGATTCATTGACGGATGGGCGTATCGGGGACGGTGAGGCTAAGGGGACGCGGCCTAGGTGGTGTCGCCTGCCTCGCGCCGCGCCCGGCAGCGGTGGCATGGCAGCCCGGCGCCGCCGCGGGCTGGCAGTGTCACGTGCGGCACAGCGTCGGCCCGGAGACCGTGCGCACCGACGCACCCGGCGAGTTCACGCAATGGCCGACGGGTTACCCGGATTTCCCGGTGCCGCAGAGACTGCGGGTCGACGATGCGAACGAGCGGCGCCTGGCCGCGCTCGCCGAGGCCGCGGCCTAGACAGAGGCGGGGTCATCGTGCATGGCCAGGTCACCGAGCGACACCAAGCCCACGACCTGCCCGTCCTCGATGACGGGCAGCCTGCGCACGGCGTGCTCACGCATCAGCAGCGCGGCGTCATCGGCGTCCGCGTCCACGTCCACGCCGATCAGGTCCGCGCTGCTCAGCGGGCCGACCGGCTCGTCTGGCCCCTTCGCTTCGGCCACCGCTCTGAGCACGAGGTCACGGTCGGTGACCAGGCCGTAGAGGGACTGCTCGTTCACCACGAGGACTGAGCCGACACCCCAGTCGCGCATGGTGCGGGCGGCTTCGCCGATTGACTGGAAATAGTCCACCCCGATGGGGCCGGGCGTCATCACGTCACGCACCTTGGCGGCCATGAGGTCGTGCCTCCTGGAATGGTCGTGGTCGTGTCTCTCCTGCCATTCGCGTACCAGGGCCGGGCGGGCTTAAACGAAGTTCACCGCGTGCGGCCGAGCAGGCGGTCCAGGGCCCGGCCGACCTCCTCGGCGAGCGCGGCGTCGGGGCCGGCGGCAGGGGCGGCCGCGGGGCCGGCCGTGACCAGCACCGCCCCGGGCTCGCGGACCAGGCCGCAGTCGAGGCACTCGACCTGGCCGAGCCGCCGGATCAGGTGCACGCTGCCGCACCGGGTGCAGGACTCGACCTCGGCGGTCCACTCGCCCGACTCCTGGCACGCCGGGCAGACCAGCACCAGCTGATCACGCAGCACGCCGCGGCGCCACGGGCTCTTACCCCGTTCCGGGTCCGTCTGCCGTACGCCGCAGCGGTAACACGGCATTGCCCCCAGCCCTCCCGTTACCTCAGGAAAGCGCGCTAGCCGAGGGCGGCGAGCGCCTTGGAGTAGTCGGCGAGGTCGCGCGCCTGCAGGATCGGGTTGACGACCTTCCAGCGCACCACGCCGTCCTTGTCGATGATGAACGTGCCCCGGGTCGCGATACCGCGCTCGGGGTCGAACACACCGTACAGCTTGGCCACCTCTCCGTGCGGCCAGAAGTCCGATAGCAGCCCGAACTCGAAATGCTCGGCGTCGGCCCAGACCCGGTGCGCGTACGTGGAGTCCACCGAGATCGTGAGCAGCTCAACGTCGTCCCCGTTCGCCTCGGGAAATTCGTCGCGGATGGCGCACAGCTCGCCGGTGCACACCCCGCTGAAGGCCAGCGGGTAAAAAACGAGCACGACGTTCTTCACGCCGCGGAAGCTCGACAGCCGCACGGGCGTGCCGTGCTGGTCCCTCAGCTCGAAGTCGGGCGCCTGGTCGCCTACTTCCACCGCCATGGCTGGTCCTTTCACGCCGGGTACGCGAATGTGACTTCTCCCCCACCAAGTCTGCCACCTGTTCGCGGACGCGAAAGCCAGGACCGTTCGGTATAAAAATGCGCGAACGGCCGGTCAGCCTGGTCACCGGCGGCGGGTGAGGTCAGGACCTCATCTGCGCGCCTTCGGCACCGGACTCATCTGCGCGCCTTCGGCGCGACCAGCCGCGTACCTGACCAGTCGCGGGCCGCGCTCACGCTCGAGGTCTGCGACAGGCCGGCCGTCGGCGCGGCCTCGCCGATGTCGCTCGGCTCGACATGACCTGACCGGCCCGCCTTCGGCGTAAGCAGCCAGATGTATCCCCCGTCGGCTAGCGGCGTCAGCGCGTCGACCAGCGCGTCGACGAGGTCCCCGTCCCCGTCTCGCCACCACAGCAGGACCACGTCCACCACGTCGTCGTAGTCCTCGTCGACTAGCTCCACACGGTCTATCCGGGTGATCGCGCCGCGCAGCTGCTCGTCGCAATCATCGTCGTAGCCGATCTCCTGCACCACCTGGCCCGGCTTGATGCCGAGCCGCTCGGCCTGGCCGCGCTCATCCTGCGCCTGGCCCGCGGTCGCGCTCACTGACGTCCTCCTCGAATCCCTCCCCGCGCCTTCGCGCCGGGGATTGCGGACCCACGGGAACTGTGGGCCGGTCCCCTGACGGCGACGGCACGTCAGCACTTCTTGTTGGGACAGTTCACACTGGGTCGGCCCGGTGCGCAAGTGGCAATCGCTCCAGCCAGGAAAACCGCCGCCATAAATTGACCTGCCCGCTGCCTCCGCTGGTTACGCACCGCAGCTCTAATCACGTAGAGTAACAAGCGGATCCGCTCTCGGCGAAACTGCCCCCCAGCCGCCGTGTCCCGCCCGCGAGCGGGTACCCGACGTGTCCCGCGCTCCGGTTACCTTCGAGTAGAGATGCGCGATCGGCCAGTTCGTACGACGATTGGTCTGGACAACACATCGAGGGATCCGTACAGCGGCTGACCGGCCGCCCGATACATGCGGAAGGCGAGGCTACCCCGTGGCTTCCGGACGTCAGCAATTCTCCATCATCAGCGACGGTTTGCCGACCCAGTTGCCCGACATCGACCCGGACGAGACGCGCGAATGGGTCGAGTCGTTCGACTCGGTCGTGCGCACCCGCGGCCGGGCCCGCGCCAGGTACGTGATGCTCCGCCTGCTGGAGCGCGCGCGCGAGCAGCAGGTCGGCGTGCCCGGCCTGCGCAGCACCGACTTCATCAACACGATCCCGCCGGAGCGCGAGCCCTGGTTCCCCGGGGACGAGCACGTCGAGCGGCGGATCCGCGCCTATATCCGGTGGAACGCCGCGATCATGGTCTCCCGGGCCAACCGCCCCGGCATGGGCGTGGGCGGGCACATCGCGACGTACGCGTCGGCGGCCTCCTTGTACGAGGTCGGGTTCAACCACTTCTTCCGCGGCAAGGACCACGGCGAATCCGGTGACCAGGTGTTCTTCCAGGGGCACGCGGCGCCGGGCATCTACGCCCGTGCGTTCCTCGAGGGCCGGCTGACCGAGGACCAGCTCAACGGGTTCCGGCAGGAACTCTCGCACCCCGGCGGCGGGCTGCCGTCCTACCCGCACCCGCGGCTGATGCCGGACTTCTGGGAGTTCCCCACGGTGTCCATGGGACTCGGCGCGCTGAACTCGATCTACCAGGCCAGGTTCAACCGGTACCTGCTGGCCCGGGAGATCCACGACACCTCCAGGTCGCACGTCTGGGCGTTCCTCGGCGACGGCGAGATGGACGAGCCCGAGGCGCTCGGCGCGATCGGCCTGGCCTCCCGCGAGGAACTGGACAACCTCACCTTCGTCATCAACTGCAACCTGCAGCGCCTGGACGGGCCGGTGCGCGGCAACGGCAAGGTGATCCAGGAGCTCGAGGCGTTCTTCCGCGGCGCGGGCTGGAACGTGATCAAGGTCATCTGGGGCCGCGACTGGGACCCGCTGCTGGCCCAGGACACCGACGGCGTGCTGGTCAACAAGATGAACACCACGCCGGACGGCCAGTTCCAGACCTACAGCGTCGAGTCGGGCGCGTACATCAGGGAGCACTTCTTCGGCGACGACCCGCGGCTGCGCAAGATGGTGGCGCACCTGTCCGACGATGAGCTGCGCAGCCTGTCCCGCGGCGGGCACGACTACCGCAAGGTATACGCGGCGTTCAAGGCGGCGCGTGAGCACACCGGCCAGCCGACCGTCATCCTGGCGCACACGATCAAGGGGTGGACGCTGGGCAAGGACTTCGAGGCCCGCAACGCCACGCACCAGATGAAGAAGCTCACCGTGGCCGAGCTCAAGGAGTTCAGGGACCGGCTCTACCTGCCCATCCCTGATTCGGCCCTGGAGGCCGAGCTGCCGCCGTACTACCACCCGGGCGAGGACTCCGACGAGATCCTGTACATGCGCGAGCGGCGGGCCGCGCTCGGCGGGGTGCTCCCCCGCCGGGTAGTACGGGCCAAGTCGCTGACCTTGCCCGGCGACTCGGTGTACGACGAGCTGCGCAAGGGCTCGGGCAAGCAGGCGGTGGCCACCACGATGGCGTTCGTCAGGCTGCTCAAGGAGCTGATGAAGGACCCGGTCATCGGGGAGCGCTTCGTGCCGATCGTCCCGGACGAGGCCAGGACGTTCGGCATGGACTCGCTGTTCCCGACGGCGAAGATCTACTCCCCGCACGGTCAGAGCTACGAGGCGGTGGACCGCAACCTGCTGCTGTCCTACAAGGAGTCCGAGAAGGGCCAGATCCTGCACGAGGGCATCAGCGAGTCCGGCGCGATGGGCTCGGTGATCGCCTCGGGCAGCTCGTACGCCACGCACGGCGCGCACATGATCCCGGTGTACGTGTTCTACTCGATGTTCGGCTGGCAGCGGACCGGAGACCAGATGTGGGCGCTCGGCGACCAGCTCGGGCGGGGGTTCCTGCTCGGCGCGACGGCCGGCCGGACGACGCTGACCGGCGAGGGCCTGCAGCACAACGACGGGCACTCGGTGCTGCTGGCTTCGGTCAGCGAGGCGTGCGTGTCGTACGACTGCGCCTGGGCCTACGAGCTGGCCTACGTGATGCGGGACGCGCTGCGCCGGATGTACGAGGCCACCCCGGAGCACCCGGACGGCGAGAACATCTTCTACTACCTGACCGTCTACAACGAGCCGTACCCGCAGCCGCCCGAGCCTGTCGAGTTCCCCGGCGGGACCGCGGGCCTGGAGGAGGGCATCCTGCAGGGGCTCTACCCGTACGCGCCGGCGGCCTCCGGGGCTTCCTGGGCTTCCTGGGCTTCCGGGGCTTCCGGGGGCGACGGGGCTTCCGGGGGTGACGGACCTCACGCGCAGATCCTGGCCTCCGGGGTGGCGCTGAGGTCGGCGCTGGCGGCCCAGGAGATGCTCGCCGCGGACTGGGGCGTGACCGCCGACGTATGGTCGGCCACGTCCTGGACCGAGCTCCGCCGGGACGCGCTGGCCTGCGAGTCGTGGAACATGCTGCACCCGGGCGAGACGTCGCGGGTGCCGTACGTGACCTCGGCGCTGGCCGACGCCCCCGGTCCCGTCGTGGCGGTCTCGGACTGGATCAAGGCGGTGCCCGACCAGATCGCCCGCTGGGTACCCGGCACGTTCACCTCGCTCGGCACCGACGGGTTCGGGTTCTCCGACACCCGCCCGGCGGCCCGGCGGTTCTTCCACGTGGACGCCGAATCCATCACCGTGGCGGTGCTGTGGGAACTGGCGCGCAGCGGCGCGGTGGACGCGGGCCTGCCCGGCCAGGCGATCACCAAGTACCGACTTGACCTGCCGGTGAGCGAGGCACTGTCGTAGCCGCTTCGGCCAGATGAGGGCCGAGCGATGACGGCGGAGCATCCAGGCGCGGGGTCTGCGGGGGCTAAGCGGCCCCGGCCGCGCGTCCACGCCGAGACCGTGCGGCGGATGGAGCGCGCGACCGGCACGCTCGGCAGCGCCGCGATCGCCGCCATGGACGAACGGCTGCCGTGGTTCCGCAACCTGTCGGCGGAGAACCGGTCCTGGCTCGGCCTGGTCGCCCAGGCGGGCATCGCCGCGTTCATCGACTGGCTCAGGCACCCGGAACGTAACCGGCCTGCGCTGACCGAGGTGTTCGCCACCGCGCCGCGCGAGCTGGCCCGCGCGGTCAGCCTGCAGCACGCGGTGGAGATGGTGCGGGTCATCATCGACGCGGTGGAAGCCCAGGTCGGAGAGCTGGCCGCGCCCGGCGGCGAGGCGGAGCTGCGCGAGGCGGTGCTGACCTACGCCCGGGAGATCGCGTTCAGCGCGGCGCAGGTGTACGCGCGGACCGCGGAGGCGCGCGGCGCCTGGGACGCCCGGCTCGAGGCGCTCGTGGTCGACTCGCTGGTCCGCGGGGAGGCCGAGGAATCGCTGCACTCCTGGGCCTCGGCGCTGAACTGGTCGTCCTCCCCCGTCGTGGTCGTGGTGGGCACGATCAGCGACGAGGATGTCTCGGGGGCCGAGCCGCACATCGAGGAGATCCGCGCCCAGGCCAGGCGGGCCCGGTTCGACCTGCTGGCCGGCGTGCAGGGGAATCGGCTGATCCTGGTCCTGGGCGGCACCGACGACCCGATCGCCGCGGCCGAGCGGTTCACCGGGCGGTTCGGGCCTGGGCCGGTGATTGCCGGGCCGCTGGTCCGCGACCTGCGCGCCGCCTCGGTCTCCGCGCGCGCCGCGCTGGCCGCGCTGCGCGCCGCGCCCGCCTGGCCGGAGGCGCCCCGGCCGACCGGGGCGGACGAGCTGCTGCCCGAGCGCGCCCTGGACGGCGATCCGGACGCCAGGGCCGCGCTGATCAGCGACGTCTACGAGCCGCTGGTCGGCGGCGGCCACGCGCTGCTCGACACGCTCACCACCTACCTGGAGCAGGGCTCCTCCCTGGAGGCCACGGCTCGGCTGCTGTTCGTGCACCCGAACACGGTCCGCTACCGGCTGCGCCGGGTCGCCGAGCTCACCGAGTACACGCCCTCGGCCGGGCGGGACGGCTTCACCCTGTGGGTGGCGATCGTGCTGGGCCGCCTGGCCGCCAAGCATGGCTGAGGGCAGAGCACAGCCGAGCCCGCGGCCTCACCCGGTGACGTGATGGTAACGCCCGAGTAAACGTCCGCTGGAGATAATCTACAAATTTCCGACGGGCAACTTCGTATAGTCCGGCATTCAGGTGGCGGACTCCTACAGGGCACTGTTGAAGGATGCTGATCATCACCGCGCCCGGGCAGGGCGCGCAGACGCCGGGTTTCCTGGCGCCCTGGCTGGAACTGCCTGGGATAGCGGAGCGCCTCGGCACCGCCTCGGAGCTGGCGGGCTGTGACCTCATCAGGTTCGGCACCACCGCGAGCGCCGATGAGATCAGGGACACCGCGGTCGCGCAGCCGCTGCTCGTGGCGGCCGCGGTCGTCGCGGCGTCGGCGCTGGCGCTGGCCGGCGAGCCGGGTGGCGTGGTCGCGGACGCGGCCGCCGGGCACAGCGTCGGAGAACTGGCCGCCGGGGTCATCGCCGGCGTGCTCGCCGCGGACGACGCGCTGCGCCTGGTCGGGGTGCGCGGGAAGGCCATGGCGGCGGCCGCGGCGGTCGAGCCGACCGGGATGACGGCCGTGCTCGGCGGCGACCAGGACGCGGTGCTCGCCGCCATCGCGCGGTGCGGGCTGACCCCGGCGAACGTGAACGGGGCCGGGCAGATCGTGGCCGCCGGGACGATCGCGAACCTGGAAGCCTTCGCGGCCGCTCCGCCGGCCGGGGCACGGCTGCGGCCGCTGCAGGTCGCGGGGGCCTTCCACACCCGGCACATGGCCCCGGCCGTGGCGGCGCTGCGTGACGCGTCGGCCGGCGTCACGGTCGCCGACCCGGCGATGACGCTGCTGTCGAACTCCGACGGGGCCGCCGTCACCACCGGCAAGGAATGGCTGGAGCGCATCGTCGCCCAGGTCGCCGCCCCGGTGCGCTGGGACCTGTGCATGCGGACCATGGCCGACCTGGGCGTGACCGCGCTCATCGAACTGCCGCCGGCCGGCACGCTGACCGGCCTGGCCCGGCGGGCGCTGCCCGGCGTGGCCCAGCTGGCGATCAAGACCCCGGATCAGCTCGACGCCGCCCGCGAGCTGATCGCCGAGCATCTCGTCGAGCCCGACGGCCACGGGCACGGCCACCTGCCGGAGTGGCGGCTCATCGTCGCCCCGACGTCGGGCACGTTCAGGTCAGGGGGGTACGGTGCGGCGGACGGCCCCTCCGTGATCGGGGGAGCCGCCAGGGGGGAGCGCGGGGATGGAGTCCTCCCGGGAGCCAGCAGCGTCGCCCCCCCGGATCTACTCTGCACGGTCGTCGCGCGCGGCGGGGAGCACCCGGTGACGGCACCGTGGCCGGCCGAGATCATCGAGTGGCTGGTGGAAGACGGGGATCCGGTCAGCGAGGGTCAGCCACTCGTCCGTGTCCAACCCGAGGGGGGTCCGGGGGGATGGGTCCCCCCGGGAAGCGAGGGGGGTCCGGGGGGATTGGTCCCCCCGGGGAGAAGGGCAGGCGCATGACACCCTCCGTTCCCCCGTTCTCGGCTACTCCGTACCCACCCGCTGCGGGCGCCCGCGTCCTGTCGTTCGGCGGATACCAGCCGGGCAACGTGGTCACCAACGATGACCTCGCGGCCCGGGTGGATACCAGCGACGAGTGGATCCGCAGCCGGGTCGGCATCGTCAGCCGCCGGTTCGCCGGGCCCGAGGAGAGCGTGCCTGACATGGCGTTCGTGGCCGGCGGCAAGGCGCTGGCCGGCAGCGGCCTGTCCCCCGCCGACATCGACCTGGTCATCGTGGCCACCTGCAGCGCCGAGGCGCCGATCCCCAACGTCTCCGCGGTGGTCGCGTACCGGCTCGGCATCGTCGCGCCCGGCGCCTACGATCTCAACGCCGCGTGCGCCGGCTTCTGCTACGCGATGGCGAACGCCTCCGACGCGATCCGGGCGGGCACCGCCCGGCACGTGCTCGTGATCGGGGCGGAGAAGATGACGGCGTGGGTCGACCCGACGGACCGCTCCACCTGCATCATCTTCGCCGACGGCGCGGGCGCCGCGGTGGTCGGCCCGTGCGCCGACGGCGAGCCGCCGGGCATCGGCCCGGTGGTGTGGGGCAGCGCCGGAGACCTCGCCGAGCGGATCACCATCGCCGACCGCAACTCGTTCCTGCAGCAGGAAGGCCAGGCGGTGTTCCGCTGGGCCACCACGGCCATGCACCCGATCGCGGCGCAGGCCTGCGAGCGGGCCGGCGTCGCGGTGAGCGACCTGTCGGTGTTCGTTCCCCACCAGGCCAACCTGCGGATCATCGAGGCCATCGCGCGCCGGCTCGGCCTCCCGCGCGAGCGCCTGGCGGACGACATCGTGCACGCCGGCAACACCTCGTCGGCCTCGATCCCGCTGGCGCTGTCCCGGATGGCTGAGCGCGGGGACCTCAAACCGGGTTCGGCGGCACTGCTGCTCGGATTCGGCGCGGGGATGTGTTACGCGGCGCAGGTGATCACGGTACCCTAGCCGCGCCCCGCCGGGGCGGCCGGCCGCTGGCCGGCCAGCCGGCCTCCAGGGCTCAGCCCCGCCACGGGGCGGCAGACCGATACGAACACAGCAGAGAAGGAGCAAAG
>WNGL01003377.1_pt1 | contig 24632 bp, 25 predicted proteins | sample 5400591 | NCBI WGS metagenome assembly WNGL01 (sample SAMN13153377, study PRJNA577476) | soil metagenome | isolation source: 80 cm soil or saprolite under Garry oak tree replicate 1 | place: USA:California | collected 2016-06-15 | reverse complement strand
GACCGCGGCGCGACGCGGCGGCAGCTCGACGCGCTGCTCCGGGATCTCGGCGAGCGGTTCCGGGAGCTCGTCCGGACGGGACGGATGGAGGTCCCCCCGGAGCTCGCGCCGATGCTGGAGCGGGTGCGGGAGATCGAGCTGCGGCTCGAGGAGCAGCAGCGGGACATCGAGGCGCTGGAGAACGAGACGCCGACGCCGAGCACGACGTAGCGGTACGGAAGCGGCAGCACGAAGAGCTTGGGCCCGTGGCGCAGCTGGGAGCGCGCCTGAATGGCATTCAGGAGGTCTCCGGTTCGATCCCGGACGGGTCCACCATTAGTGAGACGGGCGGTCAGGGCAACCTGGCCGCCCGTCTTCTTGCAGGACTCGGGTCAGTGCACCGACGGTGCCTGCGGGACGAACGCGTAGGGACGCGCGTCCAGCCACTGCCACCCGTTCCCGCTCCTCTTCGCGAGCATCGCGACATGCAGCTTCATCATCCCCGTGGAGCCGTCGGGCATCCGGAAGTTCTGGAGCTCGTGGTCGAGGTCGAGGAACGCGAGCTCCGGCCCGAGACGGCGCACCGACGCGATCGCGAACCGGGACTTCGTACCCTTGAGGATCGTGTCGCTGTCGTGGCGGAACGCGACCTCCACGCCCGACCGGTTTCGTCCGACCTCTCCGGACGGAGTGATGAGGGTGCCGTCCTCGGTCCAGAAGGACGCCACCTTCTTCGCGTCGAACGTGTTGAACGCCTCGTTGAACTGTTCGCAGGCTGCCTCGAGCGACGGCTCCGCCTTGGACTCCTGCGTCCCGACTTCCTGGGTCGTTTCCATGTGCACACCTCCGCGTTGCCTTGAACCCTGTAGGTGAGGACGGGCGGCCTGGTGCGCCAGATCCAGGGGTGCGCACCGGACGGGGTCAAAGCGGACCACTCATCGGTCGGCTGGCGGCACGTCGACCGCCACTCGGCACGGCGCTCTACCGGCAGCCTTGGCGTATCACCGAGAGTCACTGCCTCAATCGTCGAAGTACTCCGGGTCCTGCTCGGCGTCGAGCTGCACGGCCACGAGCAGTGCGTCGCGGTCCCCGAGCACGCGGCTGTGGTGTCCACGGCCCACCGTGTCCTCGAGCAGCATCGAGCCCCCGGGCTGCAGGCGGTGGCTCTCCCCGTCGCTCGCCCTGAACTCCATCTCCCCGCCGAGGCAGAAGATCCAGATCCGCTTCGGCGTCGGGTGCCAGTCGCCCACCCAACGGGCCGGCAGGTGCAGGAACCTCCACCCCGCCGCGGGCGCGAGCGCCGAGAGCTCCATCGAAGGCGCGTGCGGCGCGTCCTCCGCGGAGGAGAGGGCGAGACCGTGGCGCGCGAGGTGCGATTCACCGTTCGCGTCGGCGTGGAGCCGCAGGTACGTGAGGTGGTCCATCGGTCGTCTTCAACGACGAAGTCTACGCACGGACGCGCGGAGGCAGGACCGGGTCGACGGGCCGGCTCCAGAGCGGCCGGGCCACCGGTCACCACGCGGTAGAGCCGCCGCCTGCCGTGCGCCGGTGCCCGTCGCCCGGAACGCTCGGGGCGGTCACCGCGTACCGTGGACGCTCGTCGCCCCTCACCGATCCGGGTGCGCTCCCCAGCGTGATGCCGAGTCGCCCCGGCGTTCGCAGCGTTGAGCCCAGCTGCAATCACCCCGGGAGGACCCCATGAGGAGCCTGATCGTCGCGTTGCTGCTCGTACCTGCCCTCGCGCTTGGCGCGGACAAGGAGGCCGCCGGGACCGGATCCGGGAACCCGATGGCCGACTGGGTGCCGCCGAAGGTGAAGAGCGAGGTGAAGGACAAGAAGGAGATCACGACGCTGCTCAACGGCTTCGACGCCGCCGCCCGCACGGGTGACGTCGACGCGGCCGCCGCGTTGGTCGACTTCCCGGTCACGATGATGACGGACGACTCGAAGGGGCAGGGGATGGCCGACTCATGGGACCGCGAGCGGTGGACCGAGGCGATGAAGCCCACCTTCGGCGGCGCGATGAAGGACACGAAGGTCACGCACAAGCCGAACATCTTCCTGCTGAGCGACTCCCTCGCCGTGGTCGATGACGTCGCGACCATGACCCAGGGCGGGAAGACGATCACGTCGCGAAGCTCGATGTTCGTCCTCCGCAAGGATGGCGTGTGGCGCGTGAAGGCGATGGCCGAGGGCGGGTGGGGCGACATGATGGGACAGGCGCAGGGCAGCGCGACCGCGCCGCAGGAGCCCTCGCGGCAGGGCACGGGCACCGCCGGCGGAGCGCCGCCGAGCACGGGCGGCGGCACCGGGACCGGGACCGGGACCGGCAGCACCGGCCCCGGGACCGGCACCGGGACGGGCAGCCAGTCTCCGCCGGAGCAGAAGACGAAGTGACGGGCTCGCGGGCCGCTCCCCCGTCGCGGACGGGGGAGTGGCTCGTCTCAAGCGACCTCGGAGGCGCGTGGACCCGAACGGCTCGCACCCGTTGCGGAGGACCTTCACGGACGCGTTCGCGCGCGTGCAGGACGTGGTCTACGTCGCGCTCGGCCTCCTGCTCGCGCTCACGGTCGGAGCGCTCCTCGTGCGGGGTGGGGTGGACCTCGTCCGGGCGATCGCGGCGGGGGTCGAGGTCCGGACCGTGGTCGTGCTCCTCGACCGGATCCTGCTCGCGCTGATGGTGGTCGAGCTCCTCTACACGCTGCAGGTCTCGTTCCGGGAGCACGCGCTCGTCCCCGAGCCGTTCCTGCTCCTCGCCCTCATCGCCTCGGTCCGTCGCATCCTCGTGATCACCGCCGAGTTCGGCGCGCAGACGCGGCCCGACCCGATGCTCTTCCAGCAGGTCATGTGGGAGCTCGGGCTGCTCACCGCGCTCATCGTCGTGCTCGTCGCCTCCGTGGTGGTCCTGCGGCGGCGCCCGGTCGAGGCGCCGAAGGGCTAGACGGGCCCGATGACGCGCCGCCGCAACGCGCGTGAGCTCGAGGACGCGGCCGCGCGACGTCATCCGCCGCGGGCGGCCCGGGCTCCGGCCTCCGAGCCGATCGCCATGCTCGTCCGCCGTGGCCTCGCGCCGCGGACCGGCGCGCCCGACGTGCCGTTCCCCCCGTCGCTGTCCGGCCCGGCCGCGGACCGGCTCGCGGCGCGGCTCGCGCACTACGCGTTCCGCCTGTTCCTGCGGGGCGCGATCCTCGCGCGGGGACCCTTCCGCCCCGAGGACGCGACGCGCTACCTCGACAAGGCGCAGGCGGGCCGGATCGCGGTGGACCTCGTGCGGCTCGGGCTCGCCGAGCCGACGCTCGACGGCCGCTTCCGGCTGCGCCGGCCCGCTCACAGCTTCGGCGGCACGCTCGAGTGGTGGGTCGGCCGCGAGCTCTCGAGGCGGCTCTCGGTCGAGGTGGCGACGGGCGTCCGCTCCGGCGCGCCCGGCGTCGGCGGCGACCTCGACGTGGTCGCTGCGGTGGAGGGGAAGCACGTGTACGTCGAGCTGAAGTCGTCGCCGCCGAAGCACGTGAGCCGCGAGGAGCTCCGCGCCTTCGTCGCGCGGGTCCGCGCCGTCCGGCCCCACCTCGCGATCCTGGCCGTGGACACGGCGCTGCGGCTCCGCGACAAGGTGCTCCCCGACCTCGCCGCGCTCGTGCGCGCCGCCGCGCCGGCCCGGCTCCTCCGCGAGGACTTCCGCGTCGCGCCCGGGCTCTACGCGGTGAACGCGCGCCAGGACCTGATCGAGAACGTCTGCGCCGCGGTGGCGGACGGCCTGCGGGCGCTCGCCCCCGAGCCGCCGTGAACCGGACGTGCTGCTGCACGGCCGCCCGCCGCCGAGCGGCATCCTCCCGACTACGGCACGCTGCGCAGCACCGCTGCGCCGGAGTCGGTCGCGACGAGGAGCGCGAAGGGCTTCACCATGCTGTCCACGCCCAGGCGGTGCACGTGCGCGCTCGGGAGGCCCGCGAGCGGCTTCGACGCGCCGCTCGCGGGATCGTAGACGGCCGCGCCGGACGTGACCCCCGCGAGGACGATGCGGCCGTCGGGGAGGCAGACGAGGTCCTGCACGCCCTGCTCCGCGAGGCCGAGCGTGCGGGCGTCGAACGTCTTGAACGCCCACGCCGCCGGGTCCCAGACCGCGACGGTGTCATTCACCGAGGTCGCGCCCGCGCTCGCGAACCAGACGCGGCCGTCCGGGCACACCGACACCGCGGTGAGGTTCACGGTGTCGCCCTCGGCCGGGACCTTGAACACCGGCTCGTTCCGGAACCCGGGCCCGGGGCCGGAGTACGGATCGCCGAAGGTGAGATCGAAGGCGCCGCTCGTCCACCAGGTCACGGGGTTCGAGTTCCAGGGGATGAGGCCGGCGGTCCAGCGGCCCGCGTGCCACAGCCGCCCCTGCGCGTCGAGCGAGAGCCCGCGCCAGTCGCCCGCGCGCGTGTAGCTGCCCGGCTGCCCGCACGGTACCGGCAGGCACACGAGCGCGTGCGCGTGGTCGCCGAAGTACGCGTCCTGCCAGGTGTCGAGGCTCCCGCCCGCGTACGGCGTGAACCGGTTCGGGAACGTGATCTCGACGCCGTGCTCGTCCGCGACGTAGAGCGTTCCGGGATGCGCGACGTGGTCGTAGAGCAGCCGGAACGGGCTCCGGTTGTGCCAGTACTGCATCCCGAGGTCGTTCTCCCAGTAGTCGAACCGATCCACGGTGATGCTCCCGTCCGCGTTCAGCCGCACCCGGTCGATCTTCCCGGAGTGGACGAGGGAGTCGCACCAGTCGGGATCGGGGTCCGCGCCGCAGGTCAGGCCGGGGGTCTTCCCGCCGTGATAGCCGACGAACACCTCGTTCGGACCTCCGCCGGCGAGGCTGAAGATGCCCCACTGGGTCGCGCCGCCCCAGATCACGTGCCCGGCGCAGGGCGCGTCGCCCACGAGGGGGACGTTGTCGCAGTACTTCACCCAGCCGACCGGGCCGGGCGAGCGTCCGGTCGCGGCTCCGAGGTGGAGCCCGTCCCGCTCGTCGTAGCGCCGCAGCGCGCCCCCCGGCGTCGCGAGGTAGAGCGCGGTCATCGTGGCGATCCAGCGGTTCTGCGCCTCGTCGGTGGTGGTGTCGACGACCCAGCCTTCACGAAGGGTCGAACCGTCGTAGACGCAGTTCCCGGTCTCCCAGGGACCCGCCGTCCCGAACGTGATCCGGCTGCCGGGTGCGGCTGGCGCGCCGGTGCTCGCGCAGGGCGCTGCGGGCTTGGTGGCGCCACCTCCATCGCCGCCGCCTGGCGGACCTCCGCCGCCCGCGGGGGTGCCGCTCCCCGCTGAGCCGTCGCCGCTCCCCGCGGCCGAGTGTCTGCCGCAGCCGGTGCCGACCGCGGCCCACGCGAGCGCGCCGAGCGTGAGCAGGCGCCTTCCGGTCCGAAACCCCATCGCGCGTCCCCCCGGCCGCCCGGGAGGCAGCCGGTGGGCGACGATGCGAAACTCCGGCCAGCGCCAAGTCGCGGATTCCGGTCGGCGCGGTCTCCCCCGTTCGCCAATCGTGGAACGGCGGTTCCATCCCGGAGCACGGCGGCGCGGATCCCGGCTAAGCTCCGGCGCATGCGTCCGCGTGCCGCCGAGGTCTTCCGTGGCGAGGGGTACGAGATCCGGGTCGTCGGCGCGCCGCGCATGGGCCTGCGGGACGTCTATCACTGGCTGCTCGCGGTCCCCGGGTGGGCCGCGCTCGCGCTCATCGTCGCCGGCTACCTGCTGCTGAACGTCCTCTTTGCCCTCGTCTACCTGGCGCTGGGAGGGGTCGCGAACGTACCGCCGGGATCGTTCGCGGATGCGTTCTTCTTCAGCGTCCAGACCATGGGGACGTCGTCATCCTGATCAGCGCTGCGGGGGATGGAGCCCGGTCGCGCCGGCGCCGTCGCCGCCCACCGCGTGCACGGGCTCGCGCTCGAGCGCGTCGCGATCCCATCCCGAGAGGCTCGCGCCCGCGTCGTACACGGCCTCGCAGAACGCGCGGATCGCGGCGGCCGGGTCGCGCGCCGTCCGGATGGCATCGTAGGGGAGCAGGAACTCGCCCAGGGACAGGTCGTAGCGCGCCGGCGCGGGGACGTCCGCGTCGCGGAACCCGCCCGGCTCGGGCGCCGCGTAGGCGTACAGCACGGGCTCGTCCACCGCGATCCCCGCCGGCGTGACCCCGCCCGGCCAGAAGCCGAACGAGATCACCTCGTGCGAGTAGGCCTCCCGCGTCACGGGATCCGCGCCGGCCCGCTCCGGCGCGCGCCGTCCGGAGAAGCGGGTCGAGGCGAGATCGAAGCTGCCCCAGAAGAACTGGACCGGGCTCTGCTTCCCCACGAAGCCGGCCGCGAGCCCGCGGAAGGTGGCGTCGCACCGCCGGAGCACCTGCCAGAACCGGTGCGCCGCCTCGGGATCGTACTCGCGGGGCGCGTCGTCGCGATCGAACGGGATCGCGCCGGGCACCTCCACGGGTATGGGCCAGAGGTGCAGGTCGATGCCGTCGGCGCGGAGCAGCGCGCTGTACTCGTCGAGGAACGAGTGCACCGAGCGCGGCCGGAGGGGCATCGAGCGCGTGCGCCCGGCGCCGTTCCGGATCTGGAGGGCGTGCTCGACGAGGTCGAGCTCGAGGTCGACCGCGCGCTCGGGGTCACAGGTCGGGGCGGGGCTCGCGAGGCCGCGCGAGGAGACCCGCAGCGCCGAGTGCCACCAGTGGTTCTGGGGCGGGCAGAGCGCGAGCAAGGTCTTGCCGACGATCTGCGTCCACATGTGGAGCGCGTCGCGGGTGCCGCGCCAGGGAGCGAGGGGCAAGGTGGGCCAGGGGCCCGGCAGGTCCGGCGTCATGGAGTCCTCCGCGAAACGTCCTGGATGGTCCGCCTGCGGCGGGACCTCAGCGCTGCGGCTGCGCCTGCGGCGCCGGTTGGACGGGGCGCCCGCGGGCCGGGGCGACGTGGATCGCGACCGCGGTCGGCTCTCCACGGCGCGCATCGTAGGCGACGCGCGCGTCCGCGCCCTGCTGGAGCTCCGACACGGACCGCTGCTCGGTCCCGACGAGCACCCGGGTGCTCGGGTCGATGTCGAAGGCCATCGTCTGGCCGCCCTCGACCTGGATCAGGACCCGCGTCGGCGACGCGTCCACGATCCGGCCCGCGGCGGAGCGGAGCCCCTGCGCCTGCTCGGAGGCGACCTGCGCGTCCATCGCGGCCTGCTCGGCCAGCGCCCGCTGGTCACGCGCCGCGACGTCGAGCCGCTGCACGTTCGCCTGCTCGCGGGAGATGGCGTCGTGGGCCTGGGCCGCGCCCTGCTCGGCGGTCGTGAGCTGCTGCCTCGACTGCGCGAGGCGGTTGTCCGCCGCGACGGCGTTCCGGTGGGCCACCTCCAGCCGCTGGCGCGCCTGCGCGAGCTGCTGCTCCGTCTGCGCGGCCTGCGCCGCGGTGCGCTGTGCCTGGCTCGATGCTGCGCCGGCCTGCGTCGAGGCGGCGCGCTGCTCCCGCCGGTGCGAAGCGCACCCCCCCACCACCGCGAGCGATGCGGCGACCGCCACCCACGTCCAACCGAGCCGAGCCATGTGCGGACCCCCCGCTCGAACGGTGGGCCTTCGCCGCGCCGGATGGGAGCCCGAGGCGCGGCGCGAGCGGGGGCGGCTCAGACGATCCCGGTGACCGCCAGGACGTGGGCCGGGAGCGTGAACCCGCCCGCTGGATGCCCCAGGGCCTCGAAGAGCGCCTCGCGGAGGGCGCGGCGCCGCTCCTCCGGCTGAGAGAGGAAGTAGGCGCCTGGAGGCCCGACCCCCGCCGCGAACGGCACGAAGCAGTCGTCGAACCCGTCGTAGTCAACCTCGATCCGGATCTCGCCCGTGCGCACGTCGCGCAGGCTCGTCCCGCGCCAGAGCGCCTCGAGCTCCGGGATTCGGCGGAACGGGAGCCGCTCGTCGTGGGGCGCGGCCGGGTCGAGCTTGCGCGCCTCGTCGAAGAAGGTGCGAGTGATCGCGAGCCCCCTCGCCTCGAACGTGCACGCGGCGACGATCCCGCCGGGCCGGACCACCCGCCGCATCTCGGCGACGACGCGCGGCGCGTCCTTCGCGAGCCCGAGGACGAGCTGCGCGAGCGCCGCGCGGAACGTCCCGTCCTGGAAGGGGAGCGCCTCGCCCGCTCCGACCCGCACGTCGGCGCCGGGGATCCTCGCGCGGCACGCCTCGACGAACGCCTCGCTCGGATCGACCCCCGCCACGCCCTCCGGCCCGAACTGCCGGGCGAGCCACGCGGTGAGCACGCCCGTCCCGCACCCGACGTCGAGCACCGGCCCGCTGGGGAGGGCGGCGACCCCGGTGAGCGCGACGAAGCGCGGGGCGAGCTCCCGCGAGTAGCGGGCGATGGAGCGGTCGTATGCGTCGGGCGCGTTGAACATGCCGCGTGATTAGCGCGCGGCAGGTGGCGTGCCTACTCCCTTCCGAGGGCGCGCAGGAGCTGGGAACGGGCGGTGGCGAGCTGGAACTCGGACTGGACCTGCTGCCCGAGCGCCGTGGTGAGCGCGAGCTGCGCATCGGAGAGCTCGAGCACGCTCCCCACGCCGGTCTGGTAGCGGCCTTCGGCGAGGGTGAGCCGCTCCCGCGCCGCCAGCGATGCGTCCCTCGCCGCGTCGAGCGTCGCGACCGCCGCGACGACCCCGAGGCGCGCCTGCTCGACCTCGAGCCGGACCTGCTGCCGGAGCTGCTCGACCTGCGCCTCGAGCGCCGATTGGTTCGCGCTCGCCTCGCGCACCTGCGCGCGGGTGAGCCCGCCCTGGTAGAGCGGCCAGCTCAGGGACAGCGTCGCGTTCCAGGCCGGGCCGAGGTCCGAGGTGGCGGGGCCGCTCTCGGAGGCGCCGCCGGAGAGCGAGAGGCTCGGGCCGTAGCCGCCCTGGAGCGAGCGGACCGTCAGCTCCTGCGCGCGGACCTGCTGCTCGAGCGCCGCGATGTCGGGGCGCGCCCGGATCGCCTCCTCGAGGAGGACCTGGGGCGCCGACTCCTCCCCCTGCACGGGCGGGAGCGCCGTCTCGGCGACCTGCCACGGGCCGAGGTCGGTCGCGCCGATCGCCTGCTCCACCTGGACGCGGGCGGTGGCGTAGCCGTTCTCGGACTGGATGAGCCGCACCCGCGAGTTCGCGTAGTTCGCCTGCTCCGACACGAGGTCGATGCGCGGACGGGTGCCGACCTCGACGAAGCCGCGGATCTGCTCGAGGTGCTTCTGCTCGTTCGCGAGGGTGTCCCGGGCCACGCTCACGAGCGCCTTCGACGCGACGGCATTGAAGTAGGCGTTCCGGATGTTCAGCGCGACGGACTGGGACGTGCCGCGCTCGAACTGCTCCTGCGCCGAGGAGGACGCCTCCGCCGCGCGCCAGTGGCCGGTGGTCTGGCCGAAGTCGTAGAGGAGGAGCCGCCCGTTCACGCCGAAGGAGAACAGGTCCTGCGGCGAGGTGGTCCTGCCCACGAGTGCGCTCCCCCCGGATCCGGCGGCCGCGGAGCCGGCCGCGGCGGCCGAGGTGGCGTAGCGCTGGTACTGCCCGTTCCCGGTGATCTGCGGCAGGAGCGAGGAGAACGACTGATCGACCCGGGCGCGCGCGGCCTCGCTCGCGGCCCGGGCCTGCCGGAGCGCCGGCTGGCGCGTACGGCCGATGCGCAGCGCCTCCTCGAGCGTGAGCACTCGCTGCGGCTCGGCGGGCGCGGGAGGGGCGGGGCTCGCCGCGAGGGCGAGCGCGAGGGCGATGGCGGGAGGGCTCACTCGAACCTCAGTGCCTCGATCGGATCGAGCTGCGAGGCCTTGCGGGCGGGGTAGATGCCGAACGCGATGCCGATGACCGCGCTGAACACGACGGAGATGACGATGATGTCGGGGCGGATGAGCACCGGCCAGCCCATCCGCGAGCCGAGGAGCTTCGCGAGCCCGACGCCGAAGACGACGCCGATCGCGCCGCCCGCGATGGAGAGGGTGAGGGCCTCGACGAGGAACTGGGCGAGGATGTCGCGCGGGCGCGCGCCGACCGCCATGCGGATGCCGATCTCTCGCGTCCGCTCGGTCACCGACACGAGCATGATGTTCATGATCCCGATGCCCCCGACGACGAGCGACACCATGGCGATGACCGCGAGGAGCGTCGTGATCGTCGAGACGCCCTGCTGCTGCGCCCCGGCGATGTCGGTGAGGTTGCGGATCGAGAAGTCGTCGTCGGCGCCCACCGGGACGCGGTGGCGGTCGCGGAGGAGCTCCGACACCTGCCGCTCCGCGCGGGTGGTCTGCCCGGGCTGCGCGCTCACCATGATCGCGCCGGACAGGTACTTCTGGAGCCCGCCCTGGATCTTCGCCTGGAAGGTGGACTGCGGCACGAACACGGCGTCGTCGTAGTCCTGCCCCATGGGCGACTGGCCCTTCGGGGCGAGGACGCCGACCACCTGGAACGGGTTGTTCTTGATACGGACGGTGAGGCCGACCGGATCGATCCCGGCGCCGAAGAGCTTGTCGGCGACGGTCTTGCCGAGGACCACCACCTTCGTCCCGGAGTCGACGTCCGACGGGGTGAAGAGCGCGCCCGAGCCGATCGGCCAGGAGCGGATGTCGAAGAACTCGGGGGTCGTGCCGGTGACCGAGGTCGTCCAGTTCTGGTCCTCGGAGAGGATCTGGGACGTAGCGCGCAGGCTCGCGGCGGCGTAGCGGACCGAGGGGACCTCGGCGCGGATCGCCTTGAGGTCCTCCCAGGTGAGCGTCGGCATCGAGCCGAAGCCGCCGAAGGCGCCGCCGCGGGTGGTCGTCCCGGGGAGGACGATGAGGAGGTCGGAGCCCATCGACGCGAACGCGTCCTCCACCTTCTTCTTCGCGCCCTCGCCGATCGCCACCATCGCGATCACGGCGAGGATCCCGATCACGATGCCGAGCGTGGTGAGGAACGAGCGCATCTTGTTGCGGCGGAGGGCGCGCGCCGCCACCCGCAGGGTCTCGAGGAGGTTCACGGGACGGCCTCCTCCGCCGCCGGGGCCGGCCGGGCCACCCGTGCGACGCGGCGTTCGTCGCTCGTGACGAGGCCGTCCTTGAGGACCACGAGGCGCGAGGCGAACTCGGCCACGTCGTGCTCGTGCGTCACGAGGACCACGGTCAGCCCCTCGCGGCCGAGCTCCTGGAGCAGGGCCATCACCTCGACCGAGGTCTGCGAGTCGAGCGCACCGGTCGGCTCGTCGGCGAGGAGGATGTGGGGGCGGGAGACGATGGCGCGCGCGATCGCGACGCGCTGCTGCTGGCCGCCGGAGAGCTGGTTCGGGTGGTGGTGGACGCGGTCGCCGAGGCCCACGCGCCCGAGCGCCTCGCGGGCGCGGGCGTGTCGCTCGCGTGCGTGCAGGCCGGAGTAGACGAGCGGGAGCTCCACGTTCTCGAGGGCGCTCGTGCGGGAGAGGAGGTTGAAGCTCTGGAAGACGAACCCGAGCGTCCGGTTCCGGACCGCGGCGAGCTCGTCGCGCCCGAGCCGGGACACCTCGTCGCCTGCGAGGCGGTAGGAGCCCGTGGTCGGGCGGTCGAGGCAGCCGATCAGGTTCATGAGCGTGGACTTGCCCGAGCCGGAAGCGCCCATGATCGCGAGGAACTCCCCCTCCGCGACGGAGAGGGTCACGCCGCGCAGTGCGCGCACGTCCACCTCGCCCATCCGGTAGGTCTTCGTGATCGCGTCGAGGTCGATGATCGGCGTCGCCATGGAAGGGACCTAGAAGATGCGGGGCGGGCCGCCGCCGCCGCGGGAGCCGCCGGTGGGGCCGCCGCCGGCGCCGCCGCTCGCGTCGGTGACGACCGTGTCGCCCTCGCGCAAGTCGCCCTCAACCACCTCGCTCAGCGAGCCGTCGGACGCGCCGACCTTCAGGTGCACCGGCTCGGGGGAGGTCCCGCGCAACACCCAGACCGTCTTCCGGTCCTGCCCGCCGTCGCCGCCGGGCCTGCGGCCGGCAGCGCCGCCCTGGGCGCCCGGCGCTGGGGCGCCCGCGCCCCCCCGGGACTTGAGCAGGTCGGGCGACGGCCGGAACCGGAGCGCCGCGTTCGGGACGCGCAGCGCGTCGTTTCGCTCGGCGAAGACGAAGCTCGCGTTCGCGGTCATGCCGGGCCGGAGCGCGAGGTCGGAGTTGTCCACGTCCACGACCGCGTCGTAGGTGACGACGTTCTGCACGGTCTGCGGCGAGTTCCGGATCTGCCGGACGACCCCCCTGAACCGGCGGCCGGGGTAGGCGTCCACCGTGAAGGTCGCGTCCATCCCGTCGCGCAGCTTGCCGATGTCGGCCTCCGCGACGGAGGTGTCCACCTGCATCTTCTTCAGATCCTCGGCGATCACGAAGACGATGGGCGCCTGCAGCGACGCCGCGACCGTCTGGCCGACGTCCACGTTCCGCGAGATCACCGTGCCGTCGATCGGCGAGACGATGTCGGTGTAGGCGAGGTTCACCTGCGACTGCCGCAGCGCCGCGGCCGCCTGCTCGACGCGGCCCGCCGCGGCGTCGACCGCGGCGTCCGAAGCGTCGGCGTTCGCCTGCGAGGTGTCGAGGTCGGCCTGGGCGACGAGCTTCCGCTCCGCGAGGCTCCTCGTGCGCTCGAGCTGCCGCTTCGCGTCGGCCGACTGGACCTTGGCGCGGGTGAGGTCGCCCTTCGCCGCGAGGTGGTTCGCGCGCGCCTGGTCGAGCGCGGCGCGGAAGAGCTCCGGGTCGATCTTGGCGATGAGCTGCCCCTTCTTGACCGGGCTGTTGAAGTCGACGAACAGCTTCGCGATCCGGCCCGAGACCTGGCTGCCGACCTGGACGGTCACGATCGCGGAGAGCGTGCCGGTGGCGGTGACCTGGGCGACGAGCCGACCGCGGTCCACCTTGGCGGTCTCATACGTGGGCGGCGGCGCGCTGCGGGTGAGACGCCACCCGACCACCGCCGCGATCACGACCGCGACGGCGACGGCCACGGCGACGATCCGGCGCGTGCGCCCGCGACGACCGCCGATGGGGGTGGGCTCGGACGAGATCCGCTCTGCGGGCTTCATGCGTGCTCCTCCCGCACGGGGGCGGGGCGTGCCGGCCGGCGCGCGCGGCGCGCCTCGAACCGGTCGAGGTTGTCGAGGATCCGCCGGAGGGCGCCCCGCAGGGCGGTCACCTCCGCTTCGCTGAAGCCGTCCACGAGGGCGGCGCGGAGGTGGCGGGCGACCGGGCGGATGCGCGCGGCGAGGTCGGCGCCTTCGCCGGTCGTCTCCAGGACGAGGCGGCGGCGGTCCGCGGGATCCTCCGCCATCCGCACGAGGCGGCGGCGGGTGAGGGACGCGACGACCCGCGACGCGGTGGGTGGGTCGATGCGGAGGAGCTCCGAGAGCTCGCGCAGCGAGCGGGGCGCCGCCTCGCGGATCCCGACGAGCGCCCAGAACTGCTGGGGCGAGAGTCGGTGGCCCTGCGCCTTCGCCTGGACGACCTGCCGGCTCCGGCGGCGGATCGCCGCGAGCAGCAGGCCGATGGGCTCTTCTTGATCTCGCAACATTTGCAAAAGCATCTAATCCCGGCGCCGCGAAGGGTCAACGAAGCGATCGTGAAGAAGCGTGTCGGAGCGCCTCGCCGGGCGGACGTCTCCCTGCCCAAGACCCGGCGGGCGGCGGGAAGTTACGCCCCGGGCGGGCGCGGCGGGCGCGGCCGTCTTGCGTCGGGTCGGCGGCCCGCGCATAACACGCCGGAACATGGCCGATTCCCCTGGGGAGCTGCTCCTCCTCGTCCCCACGACCAGCTATCGCCTCGACGACTTCCGCGCGGCCGCGCGCCGGCTCGGCGTCCCGCTCGTGGTGGGGAGCGATCGCTGCCACAAGATCGAGGACGCCTTCGGGGAGGAGCGCGATCTCCTGTCGCTCGACTACCGGCACCCCGAGCGCGCGGCCGAGCAGATCGCGGAGGCCGCGGCGGGGCGGCGGATCCGCGGCATCGTCCCGGCGAGCGACCCGACCGCGGTGATCGCCGCTCTCGCGGCGGAGCGGCTCGGGCTGCCGCACAACCCGCCCGCCGCCGCCCGCCGGGCCGCGAACAAGCAAGCGATGCGGACGGCGCTCCGCGAGGCGAGGGTGCCGGTGCCGTGGTTCCGGGCGTTCGCGCTCGCGTCCGATCCGGCGGCCGCGGCGCGCGAGGTCCCGTTCCCGTGCGTCCTGAAGCCGCTCCTCTTCTCCGCGAGCCGCGGCGTGATCCGGGCGGACAATCCCGCCGCGTTCGGCGCCGCGTGGCGCCGGATCGAGCGGCTCCTCCGCGGCACCGCGCCGGAGCGGCGCGCGCGCGAGGAGGAGGACGCGCGGACGCTGCTCGTCGAGGGGTTCGTGCCCGGCGCGGAGGTCGCGCTCGAGGGGCTCCTGCGCCGCGGGCGGCTCGAGGTGCTCGCGATCTTCGACAAGCCGGACCCGCTCGACGGCCCCTTCTTCGAGGAGACGATCTACGTCACGCCGTCGCGCCACCCGCCCGAGGTGCTCGCGCGCGTGGAGCGGATCGTCGCCGCCGGCGCGCGGGCCCTCGGCCTCGCGGAGGGGCCCGTCCACGCGGAGCTCCGCCTGTCACCGGACGGGCCGGTCGTGCTCGAGATCGCGGCGCGGTCGATCGGCGGGCTGTGCTCGCGCACGCTCCGCTTCGGCGCGGGGCTCACGCTCGAGGAGGTGCTCGTCGCCCACGCGATGGGGCTCCCGCTCGACTCCCTGCGGCGCGAGGCGCGCGCCTCCGGCGTGATGATGCTGCCCATTCCGAGGCGCGGCGTGCTCCACGGCGTCCGCGGGGTCGAGGCGGCGAGGGCGGTGCCCGGGGTGGAGGACGTGGTCATCACGGTGCCCGAGGGCCGCGAGGTGCTCCCGCTGCCCGAGGGGGACAGCTACCTCGGATTCCTCTTCGGGCGGGGCGAGACGCCGGCGGAGGTCGAGGCGGCGCTCCGGCGCGCGCACGCGCTCCTCACGTTCGAGCTCCGCGAGGCGCTGCCGGTCGCCTGAGGCGCAGCGGTCCCGGGCCGTCAGGGGTCGCGCCTAGCGGCTCACTTCTTCCGGCGCGCGCAGATCTCGAAGTCGTTCCCCTTCCAGCACGCCGGGTCCGCCTTCGACCGGCGGGCCTCGCCCCAGCGCGAGTTGATCCCCTCGGCGGTGAGCCCGCGGACCTCCGCCTTGCCGGAAGCGACCACCGTGACGGACACGTCGAGCATCCCGGCGTAGAGCGGCGAATGCCCATCGAGCGCGGACAGGCTGAACGAGCCTCCCTTGCCCTCGCTCAGGAATCTGCACGGGCCGTCGAAGACCAGGTGCGGCGCCGGGGACTGGTCGTCGGTCGCCCGGATCGTGCAGAGGACGGTCGCGCCCTTCAGGGGCGCGGCCTCGAGCTTCGCGTCCGGTTCGGTCGCGGCCGCGATCGAGGCGGCGAGCAGCAGCATGGCCAGCGGGGCGAGCCTCATGCGGCCTCCGGCGGAAGGTGAGGTGGAGGCCTCACCTTACGACGTGCGGGGCCCGTGCGTCGTGTCCTTCCCTCGCTCGCTCACCGCGCCCACCTGCGCAGTCGTGGGCTCCGCTCTACCCTCGGAGTCCAGGCTGACCGGGGTGTTCGCCGCGCCGGGCATTATGAGCGACGGCTGGAGGGAAATCTTCCACTTCACCGCGTCGGGGGTCGGAATCATGGTCGCGCGCCGGATGAACCCCTGGAGGACCATCCGCGCCTCGTCGGGCTTCGCCGAGAAGAGGTCGCCCACCTTCTCCAGCTTCGCGCGGAGGGCGTCCGCATCCACGGTCGGGGCGCGGCGCGCACGGGGGGCGAGGAGCTTCGCGATCCGCGCCTTCATGGCTGTCAGCTTCTCCTCCTCAACGGCGAGCTTGCGCTTGAGGAGGCCCGTCGAGCCCGCGCCTGACGCGACCATCTCCAGGACGCGCTCGATACGCTCCTCCTGGTTCCGGATCGACTCCGTCAGGGCGACGGCTTCCCGATTCTCCCGGTCCTCGCGCTGCACCCCCTCGGCCCAGCGCCTGCGGCCGACCTCGACCCACTCGTTGAACTTCTCCGTGGTGAGGTACTTCAACGTGTGCTTGAGGATGATGTTCCGAATCTTGGCCTCGGACATCATCCGGTTGTTCGAGCAGACCGCTTCGCAACCCCGGCGGTTGGCGCCGCACGAGTAGCCCACCCAGGGCTTCTTGCCGCTGCTGCTGCTGTGGACCAAGAGCTTGCTCCCGCAAACGCCGCAGAAGAGCAAGCCGGAGAGCGTCCTGCTCGCGTTCTTCGACCCGACCGGCCGACCGGGCCGGAACTTGCCACGCGCGGCGCGGAGCTTCCGGACGGCATCCCAGGTCTTTCGTCGATGACGCGGAGCGTGGGGTCCTCGCGGACGAGCCACTCCTCCTTCGGCCGGGGCTTGTACGTGTACTTCTTCGTGATGGGGTGCTTCCGCCACTCGCCCGTGCGCCAGAAGACCTTCCCGGTGTTCCGCTCGCTGTTGAGCAGGTGCTCGATGGTGTTCGCGAGCCAGGTGGGGCGACGTGGTCCCGAGATGCGCTCATCGTTCAGCGTCTGGGCGATGCCGTGGCTCCCGACGCCGTCCAGGAACATCTGGAAGATGCGGCGCACGATGGCCGCCTCGGACTCCAGGACGATGACCTTCTTGCGGGGGTGCTCCGAGTCCTGCGGGTTCTCCTCCGGGATGGCGTGGTACCCGTAGCACCGGCCTCCGGTGGAGAAGCCTGCGAGCGCCCGGCCCTCCATCCCACGGATGACCTTCTTGCGCATGTCGCGCACGTACATCGCGTCGATGATGCCCCGGAACCCCCAGACCATCTCGGCGTTCTCGTCGTCCGACCGGAGCTTGCCGGCCACGTCGTGGACGACGATGCCGGCAGCCTTGAACTCGCGGAAGACCAGCGTCTGCGCGTCGATGTTGTCGCGAGAGAGCCGGGACGAGTCGTCGATGACGACGTGGCGGAAGACGAGCGGCTTCTTCTTGGCCAAGGCCCGAAGTTGGTCGAGTCCGGGTCGGTCATCGCCTGCGCCGCTGATGGCCTCGTCCTTGAGGACGAGGATCCACGTCAGCCCCTCATCCTGGGCGTAGCGCGTGCAGTTTCGGACCTGGTCGTCGATGCTGCGCGGGTCCTGGTTCTTCGTCGAGAACCGAGCGTAGATGACGGCGCAGTTCTCCGCAGTGGCGTCAGGCTCGCGCGCGAGGAGAACGAGGGTGCTGGTCACTCTCATAGTATCGGCGCTGCTCCGACATCTCCGATGGAATGCCGCCCTTCCTCGATCACGTTCCCTGGGCGCACGACCTCTACGCGCGTGTACGTGCTCAACGTCGAGGGGCACCGGCGGCCCATCCACCATGGCATCCGTCGCTGGTACAGGGCGCAGGTGGCGCTCGAACCGTGACGGAACGCGGCTGGCTGCCCAAGTCAGCGGGAAGCAGCGGCCAACGGTTCGTCAGGTAGTCGTGCCGGGGGGAGCAGCCGACGCGGGAACTCCGTCTCCGACCCTGGGTACGATTAGTCGCCCGGGCCACCCCTGCGCTTCATCTCGACCTCGAACTCCGGCCCCGTCACCCTCTTCTCTGTCTCGGCTTCCGAACCGGAAACCCAACTGGCTTGCGAAGCCAGAGGCTCCGCTCAGCAGAACCAGGATTCGGTGAGCCTCGGCACCCGCCGCTGGTCGGGCGCGAGGGTGCGGACGTGGCCGTGGGGGAGGCCCGCCTCGGCGAGGGCGAGCACCTTCACGCGCGCGATCGTCGCGAGCGGCTCCTCGTGGCGCGCGGCGGCCGCCTCGACCTCCGCGGCGATCCGGGCGTGGAGCGCGTCCATCCGCGGGTCGGGGTGGCGCCAGCGCCAGGTGAGACCGGCCTCGTCGAGGCCGGTGAACGGGATCGAGGGATCCCCCTCGAGCAGCGAGCCCGGCGGGACGAGGAGCCGGATCGAGAGCTGCACCGGGTCGAGTGCGGGCAGCACGTCCCAGGCCTCGAGCGTTTCGAGGAGATCGAGCACGTCCTCGAGGGTGGACCAGGGCGTGAACGGGACGAGCGACGGCCGCAGGGCGAGCCCCGCCTCGCGGCCGAGCTCGAAGGCCCGCCGCGCGTCGGCACGGGTGTGGCCCTTCGCGAGCGCGCCGAGGACCCGGTCCGAGAGCGACTCGACGGCGGTCGTGGCGAACGCCGCGCCCAGGCGGGCGAGCTCCGCCACGGCCTCCGGCTGGCGCACGAGGTGCTCGACCTTCGCGGTGAAGTCGAAGGTCACCTCCGGGAACCGCGCGTGCAGCGCGCGCGCGACGCGCAGCGCGTGGGTCGGCCCGTTGAGGAAGTCCGGGTCGCCGAAGGTGACGTGGCGCGCGCCCGCCGCGACCTGGGCGGCCACGTCCTCGAGGACGAGCGCCTCCGGGACCGCGAAGAAGCGCCCCTGGTAGAGGGGGACCACGGGGCAGTGGCGGCAGCGGTGCTTGCAGCCGCGCGTCGCCTCCACGTACCCGGCGACCCGGGTCGTGCCGTCGCCGGGGTCGAGCCGGGCATAGCGGTCGAGCGACGGGAGCCCGGAGCGGTCGGGCAGGACCGGCGGATCGGCCCGGGGAGGGGCGCCGGGCCCCTGGTGCACGAAGGGGCCGAGGTCCTCGCCGCGCTCGACCGCGCCCGCGAGCGCGACGAGCGCCTCGCCCGGCTCCGCGCCGAGGACGGCGCCGGCGCCGGCCGCGAGGAGGAGTCGCGCGTGGAGCGGCGCGTACAGGCCGTGGAAGCAGAGCACCGCGCCGGGCGCGGACGCGCGGACGCGCGCAGCGAAGGCGAGGCCGAGCCGGAGCGCGGTGTGCATCGGGACGGAGATCGCGATGAGCCGCGCACGGCGGACGCGCGCCTCGTCGAAGGGCTCGACGGCGAGGTCGAGCGCGGCCGGGCGGAAGCCCGCTCGCACGAGGTGCGCCGCGGGCAGCGCGACGCCGTGCGGCGCGTGACCGAGCTCGTACGTCGAGACGAGGAGGATGTCGCCGGGGCCGCGCATCACCGCGCCGCTCCCTCGGGCGTCCCCTAGCCCTTGGACGGCGGGGGCCGGTAGTCCGGCGGGACTTGCGCGCCGTACAGGATCTGCGTGGTCTTCGGATCCGCGGGAGCGAGCCGGTACTCGTTCAAGATCATCTTGAAGTGCTCGAGCCACATCTTCCACGCCTCCTGGGAGACGGAGTCGTAGATGCGCTGCCCGAGCTCGTTCGGGAATGGCTTGAAGCCGAGGCCGGGCAGCTCCCGCCCGAGCTTCTTGCACTGCACCATGCGCGCCATTCCTTCGTCCTTTCCGGTTCCGGGATCGAGGCCGCGGGGAACATAAGCGATCTCGACCCCGGATGCACGGGGACGAAGGAAGACGGCCGCCTCAGGAGAGCAGGGAGGTCGGCGAGACCGCGAGCGCCTTGGCGAGCGACTCGAGGGTGGCGAGCGGCGGCGTGCGCTGCCCTCGCTCGAGCATCGAGATGTACGAGACGGAGAGCCCGGCCTTGGCGGCAAGGGACTCCTGGGACAGCTTGCGGCGAAGCCGCTCGCTCTTGAGGTTCACGGCGAACTTGTCGGCGAGACCAGGCATGGGGGGTGCTCCTTCGTGGGCTGGGGGCGCTGAGCGCTTCTGCGGATTCCGCTACGCTCTCGTGCGGATTCCGCAGGATGATGAATATCACGGTCGGTCCGGCCTGACCAGGGAGTGCGCTGTCCCGTGGCCGCGCGACCCTCACTCCGCGTAACCCGAGCTCGCGGCGACGGCGCCGTGTCCCGTGGCCGAGCGACTCGCACGAGCCGTGCGGCCGCACGGCACATGCGGCGAGACGGACCGTCCGCCGGAACGCGCGGCGCGAAAGCACCCGCGGTGTGGGCAGCACGCCCGGTGCGGCGGTCAGCGGCGCGCGCGCGCCGCGGGGAACGGCACGTCGTAGCGCGCGAGGAGCCGACGGAGGGCGAAGTAGGACACCCCGAGCGAGCGCGCCAGGCCCCGGGGATCGCCGCCGAAGAGCTGCGTCGCCTCGACCAGGTAGCGGCGCGCCGCGTCGCGAAACGGCACCACCTGGTCTCGGGTCTGCAGCGGCCGGAAGCCCGGCACGCCGCCCACCAGCTCCGCGGAGAGCTGCGCGAGCCGGCCGCGCGCCTTCTCGAGCTCCCCCTCGGTGCGGTCGAGGGCGCGGCCGAACCGCGCCACCCGGTCCTGCAGCGCGCGGCGCGCGCGGTCCGCGCCCGCGGGCATGACCGCGCGAGCGGCCGTGCGAGGGGGTTGCCGGCGGGTCGGCATGGGCCTCGTTCCTATCACGAACGCGGTCCGTGCTCACTGGAAGTCACGAGCGCGCGGAGGTCCCGCCGGAGGGCGGGCGCAGCACCAGCACCTCCACCCGCGCCCCGCGCGGCAGGCGCGTCCTCCCGGCGGGCAGGATCGCGAGCGCGTCGAGGCCCGCCGCGGAGGAGAGGTCGCCCGAGGACTGCGAGCGGAGCGGGACCGCGACGAGGCCGGCGCGGGAGCGCGCGAGCTGCGCGCGGAGGTACACCTCGATCCCGGCGGGCTTCTCCTGCGCAGCCCCGAGCCGCGCCTCGACCCGGAGCCGCCCGGCGCCGGAGAGGCCCGCGAGGGCGCGGAGGGCGGGGCGGACGAACAGCTCGAAGGTGACGAGCGCGCTCGTCGGGTTCCCCGGGAGCCCGAACACGGCGGTGCGTCCCCAGCGTCCGAACGCGAACGGCTTCCCGGGCCGCATCGCCACCCGCCAGAAGTCGAGCCGCGCGCCGGCGGCGGCGAGCGCGGCCCGGACGAGGTCGCGTTCCCCCACCGACACCCCGCCCGTCGTGACGAGCGCGTCCACGCCGCGCGTCGCCGCGAGGGCGCGCCGGAGCGCTCGCGGGTCGTCGCCGGCCGCAGGGAGGAGGATCGGCTCGGCGCCCACCGCCCGGGCGGCGGCGGCGAGGGCGTGGCCGTTCGTCTCGACGATCTGGCCGGGCGCCGGGTGGGTCCCGACCGGCACGACCTCGTCGCCGGTCGGGAGGATCGCGACGCGGGGGCGACGGTGGACGGCGAGCTCCGGCCTGCCGAGGCCGGCGGCGAGGGCGATCGTGCCGGGATCGAGCTCGGAGCCGGCGCGCGCGGCGACGGTGCCGCGGGCGACGTCGGAGCCGCGACGCCGGACGAACCGGCCGCGCACCGCCGGGCGCGCGAGGACGGCCGCGCCGCCCTTCCTGCGAACCTCCTCCTGCGGCTCGACCGCGTCGGCGCCCTCCGGGAGCGGCGCGCCGGTGAAGATCCGGCAGCACGCGCCGGCCGGGAGCGGGCCGGGGGCGGGCTTGCCCGCGAAGACCTCGAACGCGACCGGGAGCCGCGCGCCGGCGCGGCGGGCGTCACCGGACCGGAGCGCGTACCCGTCCATCGTGGAGGCGTCGAACGCGGGCAGGTCCGTCGCCGCGACGAGGTCCTCGGCGAGGGCCCGGCCGAGCGCCTCGGCGAGCGGGACGCGCTCGCCCGGAAGCGGCGCGACGTCGGCGAGGACCGCGAGGATTCGGGAGAGGGCCGCCGCGGGGGTCAGCACGCGATCGTGATAGCACGACGGCGGGTCCGGGGAGACGTCCGCGTCCCCTCCGCGTCCGCGTTCCGGTTAGACTCCGTCCGGCCGCGGCCTCCAGCCGCCGGCCGCCGGCGCCCCGCGCCGAGGAGAGGGACAAAGACTTGGGAGAAGACAGGCAGCAGCGGCGCCGCGAGGCGCTCCTCCAGCAGCTCCGGAAGGCGGCCGGTACGCCGCTCTCGCTCCGCGAGGTCATGCAGCGCGCCGGGCTCCACCCGGGCGAGCGGACGGACGTGAAGCGGGTCCTCCGGGACCTCGCGCGCGAGGGGACGCTGCTCCAGGACGGGAAGCGGTTCGCCGTGCCCGCGCCGAAGGAGGCGCAGACGCCCGGGAAGCAGGCCGCGCTCGCCGGCCCCATGCTGCGGGGTCGAGGGGGAGGGAAAGGGCCTTCCGCGCGCGGAGGGGTGCTCGGTACGCTCAAGAAGCACCGCGACGGCTTCGGCTTCGTCGCACGCCTCGACCGCAAGGGCGACGACGTGTTCGTGCCGCCCGACGAGGCGGCGAAGGCGCTCGACGGCGATCTCGTGCGCCTCGAGATCATCCCCGCCCGCGGCGGGCGGACCGCGGGTCGGATCGTCGAGGTGGTCGAGCGGCGACGCCGGCTCCTCCTCGGCACCTACCACTCGCGCGGCAAGCAGAGCTTCGTCGTCCCCGCGGACGCGGAGCTCGACGCCTACGTGCCGGTCCCGGACTCGGACCTGGCCGAGGACGGCGAGGTGGTGAAGGTCGCGCTCGATCCGGGCACCGGCAAGCTCTCCGGCCGCGTGGTCGAGGTCATCGGCAAGCCGGGCGAGCCGCGGGTCGAGGTCCTCAAGGTCGCCTACGCGCGCGGGTTCGCCGACGTCTTCCCCGACGCCGTCGCCGCGGAGGCCGAGACGATCCCGGACCACGTGCGCGCCGACGATCGCCAGGGACGGAAGGACCTCACCGCGATCCCGCTCGTCACCATCGACGGCGAGGACGCGCGGGACTTCGACGACGCCGTTTTCGTCGAGCGGCTCGAGCCGCGAGGGAAGGGGAAGGGCCCGCTCTACCGGCTCGTCGTCGCCATCGCGGACGTCGCCCACTACGTCCGGCCCGGCACGGCGCTCGACGACGAGGCGGGGCGGCGCGCGACCAGCGTCTACTTCCCGATGCAGGTCCTGCCGATGCTCCCGGAGCGGCTCTCGAACGGGATCTGCTCGCTCAACCCGGAGGTCGAGCGGCTCTGCATGGTCGCGGACCTCGTCGTGGACGCGCAGGGGGAGACCCGCTCCTCCGAGGTCTACGAGGCGGTGATGCGGAGCGCCGGGCGGTGCACCTACACCGAGGTGGCCCGCGTCCTCGACGGCGAGAAGGTCCCCCACCGCGAGCGGTTCCGCGGCGGCTTCGAGCTCATGGCGGAGCTCCAGGAGAAGCTCACCGCGATGCGCCGCCGCCGCGGCTCGATCGACTTCGACCTGCCCGAGGCGAAGATCGTGCTCGGCGAGGGGGGCGAGGTCGCCGCGATCGAGAAGCGCCCGCGCAACCGGGCCCACCGCATCGTCGAGGAGTTCATGCTCGCCGCCAACGAGGCGGTGGCGCGCTGGTTCGGCGGGCGGGACCTCCCGACCGTGTACCGCGTGCACGGGCTGCCCGACGAGGAGAAGCTCGCCGCGTTCCTCGAGCTCGCGCGCACGCACGGCTTCGAGGTGCCCGAGCCGCCGGTCGGGCCGCAGGCGCTGAACGCGCTGCTCGAGAACTTCCAGGGGCACGCGCAGCAGCGGGCGCTGAACCAGCTCCTCCTGCGCGCGATGATGCAGGCCGTCTACCAGACCGAGAACATCGGCCACTACGGGCTCGCCGCCGAGCACTACCTGCACTTCACCTCGCCGATCCGCCGCTACCCCGACCTGCTCGTCCACCGGCTCCTCAAGGAGGATTGGGCGGCGCGGCGGGGCGACCCGGTGCAGCGGACGGCGGCGTCGCGGCTCGCGGAGCTCGCGGTCCGCTCCTCCGAGCGCGAGCGAGCCTCGATGGAGGCGGAGCGCGAGATCGCCGCGTTCTACGCGGCGCTCTTCATGAAGGACAAGGTCGGCGAGACGTTCGACGGCGTGGTCTCCGCGGTGGTCGACTTCGGGATCTTCGTCGAGCTCGCGCCCTGGTTCGTCGAGGGGCTCGTGAAGGTCGAGGACCTCGGCCTCTCCGCGGCGCTCGACCCGGTGCAGCACGCGGTCGTGGACCGCGTGACCGGCCGGTCGTTCCGGGTCGGGGACAAGCTCCGCGTCGAGGTGGTGTCCGCGAGCCCGGTCCGGCGTCGGATCGAGCTCGCGATCTCCGGCGAGGGTCGGCCGGCCGTGCGCGAGGAGCACCCGGGTCGACGGGCGGCGGCGCCGGCTGCGCGCGAGCGCGCTCAGGGCTCGCTCGCCGACCGGGTCGAGCAGGCGCGGCGGTCCGCGAAGCCCCCTGCGTCGCACGAGCGGCGTGGGCATGGCCACGACGAGGGCGGGCGGGGCGCGAAGCAGGGCGGGCGCCAGGGCCGCGGCAAGGGCGGGAAGGGCCGCGGCGGCGGGGGCGGCCGCGGCGGCGGGGGTGGCGGCCGCGGCGGTGGGGGTGGCGGCCGCGGCGGTGGGGGTGGCCGCGGCGGTGGGGGTGGCCGCGGCGGTGGGGGTGGCCGCGGCGGCGGGAAGCGCGGGGGCGGTCGCCGCTAGCCCGCCGCTAGCGCCAATGCCGGTCACTTCGCGGTGCCGGCCTCTCAAGGTCGCGCACATCGTGGTGCGGCTCCATCGCGATGATCTCGTCGCCCGGACCGAACGCCGCCGAGGCGGGCCGGGGAAGGCGCCGTCCTCCTGCGCCGCCGCCAGAGTCGCGACCGGCGCCGACGGACGGAAGGACCCCGAAAGGCAGACGCCGGCGCACGCCCGGGCGCGCCAGCGGCACACGGCACCGGAACCGGACTGCGACCGGCGCGGCGAAACCATTGAGGGCGCCGCCGAGGACGAGCGGGGCTGGCGTGGGCCGCTGTCAAGAACGGGATGCAGCGGCCGGCTCCGCCGATCGGAGCGGTCCGAACGCAGCGACGGCGGCGTGCTCGTCGGAGACGCCTCCCCCGCCCTTGGGTGGCGGCTGCCGAAGTGGCTGCGACGAACCACGATGACCG
>WNGL01010269.1_pt1 | contig 24635 bp, 22 predicted proteins | sample 5400591 | NCBI WGS metagenome assembly WNGL01 (sample SAMN13153377, study PRJNA577476) | soil metagenome | isolation source: 80 cm soil or saprolite under Garry oak tree replicate 1 | place: USA:California | collected 2016-06-15 | reverse complement strand
GGAAACCACTCGACCAAACACGCCGTGCTTGCCGTTTAGATGGGGCGTTGGGCCGAAGGTGATGAAGAATTGGGAGCCGTTGGTGTTGGGACCGGCGTTTGCCATTGATAGAATGCCTGCCGAGTCATGTTTGAGGGCAAGGGCACCCGGCTCATCATTGAAACGATAGCCAGGGCCACCTGTCCCGGTACCTGTAGGGTCGCCGCCCTGTGCCATAAATCCGCCAATCACACGATGGAAGGTTGTGCCATTGTAGAAGCCCTCGCGTGCCAAAAACACGAAGTTATTGACGGTTTGTGGAGCTTGTGCTGCAAACAACTCTACCTGGAAATCTCCCCTTTCCGTATGGAATATCGCTATGTACCTCTTTGACGGGTTGATCTGCATTGATGGGGACGCACTGTAGCGCTTTGCTGACATGAAAGATGTCCTTTCTACTATGGTACCGGAACCACGATCACATGGTTGATGGTATCCGGTATAACATTCTTTGCCTTCGGGTCATCAGGATTCGGGCCCTGGATCTTCTGGACTATATCCAGACCTTTTACAACGTACCCAAAGAGATTATACTGCTTTGGCAACTTTTTGAAGCTATAGCCCGGACCATCCTTATTCACTCCAGTAGCCTTCGTCTTGGAAGGATCACCAGTCTGGATGACGAACTTCGGCACGACCCGGTGGAAGACCAGGCCGTTATAGAAGCCTTGTTCTGCCAGGAATACAAAGTTGTTGACGGTGTTTGGTGCAAGTTTCGGGTCGAGATCCATGACAATTAAGCCACGACTGGTATTGAGACCTATGCAGTAGTGTGACTTGAGATCAATCCCCATGTCGGGTGCTTTTTTGAACTGGTGAGTAATATCCCTGATCTGTGAGTTACTGGGAGCAGGAGAAAGATCGGTAAGCTCGTTAACTACCCTGGTATTGAGACAGGGTGAAACCACGACAGGCTTCGGTTTAACAGGTTGCGGCGCAAAAGGTCCCAGGTGATTGACATAGAGAGCCCAGACACCGAATGCTATCAGGAGCACAAGCATCACTGACGCTACGGGATAGCGAGCTATGCCACGAGCAGGCTTTTTGTGGCCAGGAGCACGCCGTGGAGCTACTTTTTTCTCTTTATAGCGAACATATTCCTTACCCTCTAATTTTGGTAGTGGAGTTGCATGCGCTTTTGCAATTTTTGCCGCACGTCTCGCGGTAGCACGTTTCTTTGTCTTTGGCATGGGGTTGTGTAGATACTCCTTCTTCGAGTTAAATAGTGTCTGTTCGGCCCCCAGCCAATGATGTTTATCTATGAATGATACCGGTGGGTGGCCAATGAGTATGCTCTCATTTTCTGGATGCTATAATAACGCTCTCGTCGGGTTGGGTCAAGTGGTTCTTTTCAAGAATCGAGATATCCTTATAGAGCCAAACCCTCAATCACTTCATACAACAACTGAGGCAGGGTATCGAACGAGTACGACATAAGCACGCGCTCACCGCACTGGTGAGCGCCTCGTCCATATGGTCCAAGATTGACCACTGGCAGCCCCAGTTCCTGAATCGCTTTCAATGGGAGGCTGTAGGTACCAGGACGTACAGGGGTAGCAGGTTCCTGCCAGGTGGGTATATTGGTTGTCAGCGCTTGCAGGTCCATGCCAGAATCGAGCCGCAGGTAGCTCATATCGGAAATGTATTGGTAATACTCCTGCACTACAAGATTCAATTCAGGATGCACTGCCGCAACATCTGCTACAACGTCGTGCAACAGGCATGGAGCCGCTGCAACATGTGGATAATAGGGCGGCGAATAGTAAATCACTATAGCAGGACCTTGTTTGCCACTCAGCATCCAGAGGCGCTGCACAAGGTGGAGACAACGTCCTCGGCTATCCAATCCAGCAGGCATGCTTTCCCATGCAGCAGCCAGTTCGGCATTTACACGCTCCAAGCCTGACTGCTGCTCGACTTCGGTGCGCAGTTGCGCATAGGTGAGCACCGCACCAGAACGCGGTTTGAGTTGTCCTATACGTGCTGTATCCCCATTGATACCTACCCACCGACGTTCTACCTCGTCGATATGCTGTAGTCCGTGTTTCAATGCTACTTCAGCACGCAGGCGTAGCCTTGCCAGCAACTCACCTGGTTCGGTGGAGAAGGTCAAGACGTTCAGGTAGAAGTAGGCTGCGAAGGGAAGTTGTACATCATAACCATTTTTGAGATCGCTCGCCTTCAGTGTGACCGGCGGTGGTGTGATCTGTCCACGTACCACGTCACACAATTCGTCGTTCATGCTGAGATCGCGTATAAGTTCTGCTGCAAGCAAATTAGCATCAACGCCGTCGAATGGAGCCCCGACATGTGAGGCATGCCCAATGAGCAGGAAACTGGGAAGGAGTTTGCCTATAGTACCTGTGTAGATATACCGGTGCGAATCGCCGGGATAACCACTGGTTGTGTAGTCGGTGTTTAGCGCACCCAGGTATTCCAGTCCATACTGCTGACGTAGATGAAGGAGAAAGTGGACGGCCTGGAGGATACCGGCCGATTCGTTCTCTTCATCCGGCGTTGCCAGAAGTACGACTGAAAGCGGCATATCTCCCTCTCGTGCCCTCTCAGCGAGGCGTCGCATTACCGCAATATGGGCAGCTACCCCACTTTTCATATCGATAGAGCCTCGCCCGAACATCCACTCCCCAGGATGTGCAGCCAGATCCTCAGCCAGTCCTGGCGTTAACGCTGCCAGGGTATCCTGCCGCTCAGCCAGTCCACCTGGATCGTGTGCCCATTGCTCCAATGGTCCGTAATCGGCCGTATCTACTGTATCGATATGCCCAAGCAGAACCACGGTACGCGGGCTACGTCCATGAAGGAAGGCATAAGCGTTCTGGCGACCATAGGGATCACCAGGAAGTGGATCAAGTCCAATCGATCTATAGGCCTTCTCCAGACCACCTTCCTGGAGCAAATGCATATTGACAAAAGACCGCGGCCCGACAGTAGGGGCCTGAGCGGAGCTTGCGGAGCGCGTATCAATTCCTTCGCCGCCCACCGCCGACTGATCGGCGAGTGTTCGTCCGATTCTTTTATCACTATCCATAATCGGCACTCTACCGGTCTCCCTGGAAGAGACAGAGCCATTTACAAGTCGAGGCAAGGGGGAGTGCAGAGGGGGCGAAGCCCCTTCTGCCGGAGTCTGGGGAATCCTGTCTGGGGGACAGGAAATGGGGACCCAGTTTTCGTCCTCTTAGGGTGGGTGGGCGGGGAAAAAACGACTTGTAAATGGCCCTGTGGAAGGGATATGGCTACTAGACACATGAACAAGAGAGGGCTATAATTGCCCACAGTAATCCCCACTGTTCAATGAAGAAGAGTGGGGGCATTCGATGGAGAAGAGAGAAAACAAGGGAAAAAAATTTATGCATATTCGTATTGTTGGAGTGCCCTCGGATCTGGGCGCTAGTTGCCGTGGGTCTGATCTGGGCCCCAACGCTATCCGTTACGTTCGTCTACCGTCTGCTCAGGAACCCAAAAAAGAAGTCGATCTGATTGAGAAGCTGCACGAACTTGGCTACACGGTCAGTGATGAAGGAAACCTGCCAGTTCCCCCTCCAGAACCCCTACCATATAAGAATGAAAAACTCAAAAATCTCGATCCAATCCTGGCCGTTTGCGAAACGCTTGCAGAAGTGGTGGAGTGTATCTGTCGTGCAGAGGATTTTCCCCTCGTAATTGGGGGAGACCACAGTATCTCCGTGGGATCAATTACCGGGGTGGCTAAGGCACGCGGCAAGATTGGTGTTATCTGGGTTGACGCTCATGGTGATTTTAACACTGATAAGATCTCGCCATCTGGCAATATTCACGGTATGCCACTTGCCGCACTGGCTGGCATTGGCAATGAACGACTGGTAAACCTGGGTGACGTTGCTCCAAAACTCGATCCTGCACATATTGTTGTCATCGGTGCACGCGCTCTTGATCCTGGAGAACGAGAAATGCTGCGCAAAGCCAGGGTTTCCGTCTTTACCATGAAGGATATTGATCGCCAGGGCATCTCCAAAACTATCGCTCAGGCGCTCGAGATCACGACGAGTGGCACCAACGGCCTGCATGTCAGTTTCGATATAGATGCACTGGATCCCCGCGAAGCACCTGGAGTTGGTACGCCAGTACGTGGGGGCCTATCTTATCGTGAAGCTCGCCTGGCTATGGAATTAATCGCCGATTCGGGTAAATTGATCTCTCTGGACATGGTTGAGGTAAATCCGGTACTTGATCAGCGGAATCGTACCGCTCGAGCGGCTGCTGAACTTATTCTTGCGATGCTTGGGAGACGGCTATTCTAGACGCTCCCCTAACCTCTCCCACTTAGAGCATAGTCAAGTATCTCGTACAAAAGGAGTGTGTATGGATCGGATGCAGTGGCGCAAGGAAAATGGTTAAGGCGAAACATGGGTAAAGAGCTAACAAGAAAGCCCTAAAAATTGTTAGCTGGCAACGTGTTATTCTCAAGAAAAACACTCTATAATTAGAACAATGGGGTAGTTTTTGACCGTAGGGGCATCCCTTGCGGATCTTACACGGGTAGGTTTTGTGGAAGGATCATCGTCAGTCCGTAGGGGCGAGGGCGGCAGAGCTGGGTTGGGAGGGCCGAGATCGTCGCCCGCCGTGCTCCTTCCCACGGGCCTCCCCAAAAAACCTACCTGTGTAAGCCCTTGCGGATGCCCTGGGCGACCTTGGAGGTCGCCCCTACGGAGAGGAGCTATAACGAAGTGTCTGACCCATCAGTAATCAATAACTCGGAAGCCGAATCATCAGAGGCAACCACCAGGGGCACCCCTAATCGTCCGTGGATACGTCACTATGAGCAAGGAGTGCCTGCTCAATTCGACATTCCAGATCATCCTCTGACCTGGCTGCTCGATCAAACGGCCAGCCGCTATTCAGGTCATACCGCTTTCATCTACTATGGAACAAAGCTGAGTTATGCCAGGTTTGCTACCCTGGCAAATCGCTTTGCCATCGAATTACAGAAGCTGGGGATACAGAAGGGCGACCGCGTTGCGATTGCGCTCCCAAATATCCCACAGTATCCAATTGCTTTTTATGGTGCACTTAAGGCCGGGGCAGTGGTTGTGCCAACCAACCCCCTGTATACTGAGCGTGAGATGCAGCACCAACTGGCGGATTCTGGGGCACGAGTAATCGTGATGCTTGATATGTTCTATCCAGTTGTACGTGCGGTACGCGAGAATACGAAGTTGGACCATATCATCATCACGAGCGTTACTGATTTTCTGCCACCTGTGCTCCGTATGCTCTATCCTCTTACCCAACTGCGTGCAAAGCATGCAGAACCCCGCCTGACCGAAAAGGAACTTCACAAGGACCCAACGTTGCATACTATGAGCTCAATGTTGAAGTCTCATACCAGAGGCGGGATAGAGGTCTTCAATCTACCTGTGCAGGCTTCTAGCGATGACCTGGCAGTTCTGCAATACACAGGTGGGACAACAGGGCTTTCGAAAGGTGCCATGCTGACGCACCGCAATCTCCTCGCCAATGCGATGCAAACCCGTTACTGGACCCCGAAAGCCCAGGAGGCCGGGGAGGTGACGTTGTGCGTAGCGCCGTTCTTTCATTCCTATGGCCTGACCGTTGGCATGAATCTCTCCATTTTTGCAGCAGCAACCATGGTGCTTTTGCCTCAGTTCAAAGCCAAAGAAGTCGTGAAGACGATCGATCGCTATCACACAACGCTCCTGCCGGGTATTCCCACAATGTACCTGGCAATTATGCGCAAAGCGGGCAAGCATACTGAGAAATTGCGTTCGATCAAGTACTGTATTAGCGGTGCAGCTCCCCTACCTGCGAAGATCCAATCCGATTTCGAGGCGATGACCCACGGCAAGCTGGTTGAAGGATACGGATTGAGCGAAGCTTCACCCGTGACGCATTGCAATCCATTGGATGATGGTTGTCGCAATGGAAGTGTAGGTCTTCCTCTGCCAGATGTCGATGCGGCTATTCTGGATGCAAAAACGGGAGAACTGCTGCCTCCTGGCCAGGTGGGCGAGATTGTGGTCAAGGGTCCAAATATTATGCGGGGCTACTGGAATCGCAAGGAAGAGAACATCTTCTTTAACGGCTGGATGCATACTGGCGACCTGGGGAAGATGGATGAGGATGGTTACTTCTACGTGGTGGAGCGTGCCAAAGATATGATTATCGCCAGCGGTTTTAACGTCTATCCGCGTGAAGTCGAGGAGGTGCTATTCCATCACCCTGCCATCCAGGAAGCAGCCGTGGTAGGTATTCCAGATGAGTACCGTGGTGAAACAGTGGCAGCCTTCATCGTGCTCAAGCCTGGATTTGCAGCATCTGATGAGACCCGCCAGGATATTATTGCTTTCTGCAAGAAAGAACTGACCCCGTACAAAGTACCAAAAAAGCTAGAGTTCCGCGAGAGCTTGCCAAAATCACTGATTGGCAAGGTTTTGAGAAGAGAACTGCGTCTAACGCAAACGAATGCATAGGTTGTAGTGTAGGAACCTGATTTATTCTGTCCAGAGGAGAATCGATGTCAACGACCATGAATCCCACCGAGGTCGGCACAGCATTCCTGACAAATTCCGTCAGCGAGAGTGCCGACAAAATATTCACATTAGAGCAGCGCGACGAAGAGCAGCGCTGGATTGAAGAGTCTGCTGCAACCTTTGTGCAGCGCGAAGTATTGCCAAAGGTTGATGCAATAGACCACCAGGAGCCAGGCCTGATGCCGAGTCTGGTCAAGAAGGCTGGAGAGCAGGGGCTTCTAAGTATCGACGTACCAGAGGCATATGGCGGCGCAGAACTGGGCCTCTTAACCAGCTGCCTGGTAGGATCAGAGATGCGCGAAGCCTCGTTTAGTGTTGCCTTTGGCGGACATACCACGATTGGAACACTGCCTATAGTCTTTTATGGCACTGAGCCGCAGAAGCAGTACTATCTCCCTAAACTGGCTTCAGGTCTCGAATGCTGGTTTTGCCGATGTGATGATCGTCTTTGCCCGTATCGGCAATGAGAAACCCTCTGCCTTCATCGTCGAGTCAAAGTGGCCGGGCATCTCAACCGGTGCCGAAGAGCGCAAAATGGGTATCAAAGGCTCGTCGACCCGCCAGGTGTACTTTGAGAATGCGAGGGTTCCGGTGGAGAACCTGCTGGGAGAAATTCACAAAGGGTACAAGATCGCCTTCAACATCCTCAATATTGGGCGCTTGAAGCTGGGTGCAGGTACCGTCGGTGGAGCACGGACTGCCCTTGGATTGGCTGCTGCCTATACCACCGAGCGCAAGGCTTTCGGCAAATTCATAAGCGAATTTGGCATGATTAAGAAGAAGCTGGCCCGGATGGCTGCCGAAACGTATGCTGCCGAGAGCGAGGTTTTCCGCACCGCCGCCAACATTGAGTATGCCCGTCGCAGCGCTGGTGAGGATACCGAGGCCGCTTTCAAGGCTATAGAGGAGTATGCCATTGAAGCCTCGATTGCCAAGGTACATGGCAGTGAAGTGTTAGCCTTTGTCGTCGATGAAGGTGTACAGATCTTCGGTGGTTACGGTTTCATGCAGGAGTATCCCATCGAGAAGGCCTATCGCGATGCTCGTATTCAGCGCATCTTTGAGGGCACCAACGAGATTAACCGCCTGGTTGCCTCTGGAACACTCTTCCGCCGCGTCCTGGCTGGCAAGATCGATCTGATGGCGCGGTATCCTGCAATTGAGAAGCGTGTCAGCTCGGGTCAGGCTACTGATCGTGCTGATGAATCGATTCCTGTAGAACTGCGTGATGCTGTGAATGCCCTGGAGCGAGCCAAGGATGCCACCATATACGAGGCTATGAAGATTGCCATGAAGTATATGCAGGCCCTTGAACAGGAAGAAGAGTTCATCGAATACCTGGCAAATCTGCTGATCGACCTCTATGCCGTTGATAGTGCCCTCGCTCGTGCTACCCAGGCCGTGCGCCGTGGTGATGAGAACAGCACAACCCATGTGAAGCTGGCCCAGCTTGCAACTTGGCTGGCCTTCTCGCGCATGCGCACCAATCTTGAGCAAATGATTATGACGAATATAGATGAGGGCCAGGTAGAGAACGAGCTGGCGGGGGTGCGCAGCTATCTCGGTGATTATCTGCTGCATGGTGTTGCCTTGCAGCGTGACATAGCTGCAATTGTGGTCGAGAAGCAAGGATATCCGTTGTTGTAGGGGAGGTCGAGGATCGTAGGGGCGGGGGGGGTGAGGATGTGGGGAGGGGGCCCTTGTGGCCGCCCGCGGCAACGACCTCCCTCTCAAAATACCTGCCCCTGAAAGGCGGGAGAGGTAGGATCATGCAAGTTGGCGATACCATTTCATGGGAACGAACCTTCACAGAGGAGGACGTTCGGCTCTTTGGACAAATCTCAGGCGACCAGGGAATACACCATGTGGATTACGACGAGCAGGGTCGCCTGATGGTTCAGGGTTTGTTGACAGCTACGCTGCCGACAAAGATTGGCGGGGATCTGAATTACATCGCACGCGAGATGATCTTCGAATTCCTGCGGCCAGTGTTCGCGGGTGATACTATCCGCTGCGAGGTGACAATTACCCGCCTTGAACCATCCAATGGGCGCATGGAAATGAGTGCAACGTGGGTATGCCGCAATCAGAATGGTAAAGAGGTGCTTACGGGAGGTACTTCTGGTGTTATTCGACTCCCATCGTAGGGACGCGATCAGGCGGGCCTACACGGATAGGTTTTTGGGAAGCGGGGTCCAGGGGCGCGGCCCCTGGCGGGGGTTTGGGGGTGTCCCCCAAGCTGCTCTCTCCGCCGCCGCAGGCGGCGTGCCGAATAAACCTACCCATGCAAAGAACAGGTGGGCCCCTACAGACGAAGGAGATGATTCTCATGGGTCTGACTATCTGCCCGATGACAACTGTTAATGCTCCTGTTGAATATGTCTGGGAACTCCTCACACAACCTTCCAGGTTCGACGAATGGTTGGATGTTCATGTTGAACGCATTGAACCTGAAGGACCATTAGTTGATGGCCAGACAATCCATCTCTGGAGTAGGGCACTTGGCAAACGTTGGAATATCACTTTTCTGATCGAGAAGGTCGATCTTGAGAAGCACCAGGTACAAATGACCATACTCCTCCCTCTTGGTATCAAGAACCATGAGCATATCGTATGCACCCCGATAGATGCTACGTCCTGTCGTTTGCAATTCGGCTGAGACTTTACATTCCCTCCTGGATGGAGAGGCCGATTACTTGAAGCGTTTGGATCGAAGACGTTTGAGGCGAATGTAAACGATAACTTGCAGCAACTCAAGCGCACAGCAGAGTCGTTGTACAAGAGACGTGTAGGGGCACAATAGATATATCTGTTCCAGTTTATGCAGATTAACAAAATAATCCAACCAAACCGTAGGCGCCGATTTATCGCGCGCACGGCCGATTTATCGGCCAGTCGGGGCCCGATTGATCGCGCCCTGGGTGTCCGATTAATTTGTCAACATCCATAAACAAGGAGAAATACATCCATGGCAGAAGCAGTCATAGTTAGTGCAGTGCGCACTCCAATCGGGCGAGCGAACAAGGGCGTACTTAAAGATGTACGTGCCGATGATCTCGCCGCTATCGCCGTCAGAGCCGCCGTTGAGCACGTTCCACAACTTGATCGTTCCCTTATTGAAGACGTTATCCTGGGCTGTGCCTTCCCCGAAGGCGAGCAGGGGATGAACCTTGCGCGTATTGTTGGAGCACTCGCTGGTCTGCCGGAGACAGCAGGTGGTGTCACCGTTAATCGTTTCTGTGCTTCTAGCCTGCAGGCCGTCAATATGGCGGCGCAGAACATTATGTTAGGGTTGGGTGATGTGTTTGTGGCCGGTGGTATCGAGAACATGTCACGCGTGCCGATGGGAGGCTTTAATCCCAGCTTTAACCCGCGCCTCATCAAGTCTGGTGATGGCGAAAAAACCGGCTCGCCCTATCCTCCCGGTGAATTGGAGTATGGCTATTCCAGCTACATCCCGATGGGCATCACGGCAGAGAACCTTGCCCGTGAATATGGCATTAATCGCGAGGCCCAGGATGCTTTTGCGCTCCGTAGTCACCAGCGAGCTATTGCCGCCACCGATAATGGCATTTTCAAGCGCGAGATTGTTCCCGTCCCTTTACCCAATGGGAGCTTCATGCAGATCGACGAAGGGCCGCGCCGCGATACTTCGCTGGAGAAACTGGCAAGCCTTGAACCTGCCTTTATTAAAGGTGGTACCGTCACAGCTGGCAATTCCAGTCCGCTCAATGATGGCGCTGCCGCTGTTGTGCTGATGTCCGCCGAGAAGGCGCGTGACCTTGGGATTACCCCTCTTGCAAAGGTACACACGATGGCTGTGGCAGCTGTGCGACCTGATATCATGGGGATTGGGCCAGTGCCTGCAATGAAGAAGGCGTTGCAGCGTGCTGGTATGCAACTGAGTGATATCGACATTATCGAGATCAATGAAGCCTTTGCGGCTCAAACTCTCTCCGTGGTTAAGGTTATGGGGATCGATATGGAGAAACTGAACCCGCATGGTGGCGCAATCGCTCTTGGTCATCCACTTGGTTGCAGTGGTGCTCGTCTGATCGCAACGCTCATTAACGACTTGCAGACGGCTGACAAGACACTCGGTATTGCTACGCTCTGTGTCGGTGGTGGTCAGGGTGTGACCACGATAATCGAAAGGATGTCGTAGCTATGTCGTACCAGATTCGTAAAGCCGCCGTCCTGGGCGCTGGCGTGATGGGCGCTGCAATCGCTGCCCACCTGGCGAATGTCGGCATCCCCAGCTTGCTGCTTGATATTGTGCCACCGGATGCTGGCAAGGACCGTGATAAAGTAGCTCGTATGGGCTTAGAGAAGGCGATCAATGCTCGACCTGCGGCATTTTATAGCAAACGTGCAGCAAAATTGGTTACAGTTGGTAATATCGAGGATGACCTTGAAGAGCTTGCCAATGTTGATTGGATTATCGAGGCTGTTGTGGAGCGCCTGGATATCAAACACCAGCTCTATACACAAATAGAGTCGGTACTGGCTGACAGACCAATGAATTGGCCCTCTACCACCATCATCAGTTCCAACACCTCTGGTTTGCCTGCCCATTTGCTCACTGAGGGGCGCAGTGGGAATTTCCGCCGCCATTTCCTGATCACTCACTTCTTTAACCCTGTACGCTACATGCGGCTGCTGGAGCTTGCTCCCGATGTTGATACTGATCCTGAATTGATGCAGTTCATGTCACAATTCGCAACGGAGGTGCTCGGCAAGGGTGTTGTACTGTGTAAGGATACACCCAACTTCATTGCCAACCGCATCGGTGTCTACGGCTTCATGTCGACGATTCGGCGTGCCCTGGATGAGGGATATACAGTCAGCGAGGTGGATACCATCCTGGGACCAAACATGGGTCGCCCCAGGTCTGCTGTCTTCCGCACTGCTGACCTGTCAGGACTGGATACATTGGCACACGTTGCCGACAACCTCTATGAGAATGCACCCAATGATGAGCAACGCGAAACCTTCCGCATGCCGGAAGTTGTGCGCGAAATGATTCGGCGAGGCTGGCTGGGTGAGAAGAGCGGTCAGGGGTTTTACAAGCGCATCAAGAACCCTGATGGCGAATCGACGATCCTTGAGTTGAATTTGAAGACGTTCGAGTACGAGCCACAACAGAAAGTGCGTTTCCCATCCATTGGCATAGCACGCAATATCGATGATCCAGTGAAACGCATGCTCACCATTCTTGAGGCAGATGATCGAGCGGGGCAGTTTGCACGCGAGACAACGGCTGATTCGCTGATCTATGCCGCCAATCGCGCTCCAGAGATTGCTGACAGCATTGTGGCAGTTGATGAAGCAATGCGCTGGGGCTTCAACTTCGATATGGGCAGCTTCGAGATGTGGGATATTCTCTTAGAACGGCCTGCACTCTTGCAGAAAGTCCTGAGCGCGGGTGCTCCATTCGTCGTGCCAGACACCTCATCCTCTTTTACACTTGCCGAATTCGCAGAGGTTAATGCCGACCGTCTCCCAGAACTGGTACATAGAGTGATTACCGAGGGGCAAGGTCGCTTCTATCTCAGTACCCAGGGACAGCGCCAATACTTCGATTTCTCCACTGATACCTACAAACCTGTGCCTGCTCCCAAAGGTGTTGTCTCTTTAGATGCGGTGAAGGCCAGCAATAAGGTAGTTCGTGATAATGGTGCTGCATCGCTGATTGATCTTGGTGATGGTATAGGCTGTGTCGAGTTCCATACCAAGATGAATGCTATCGATGAGGGCGTCATTGAAATGCTGCGCTATGCCATCGAGGAAGGACAGAAGGAGTTCCGGGCGCTGGTTATCGGCAACGAGGCGGCGGATTTCTCGGCTGGTGCAAACATCCTTTTGATGCTGATGGGTGCCCGCCAGGGCGAGTGGAAGATGTTGGAGGGAGCGGTCAATGCCTTTCAGCAGGCCAATCAGCTGCTTAAATATAGTCCTATTCCAATCGTCGCCGCACCCTCTGGACGGGCTTTGGGGGGCGGCTGTGAGATAGTGATGTATAGCACCCACGCCCGTGCTCACGCGGAGACGTACATCGGATTGGTTGAGGTTGGTCTCGGGTTGGTGCCTGCTGGTGGGGGTTGTAAAGAACTCCTGCTGAGGCATGGAGCCAGCCTGGAGGATCAGCAGGCTCGCAAGACTGGTGGACCTTTTACACCCTCTCGCCGTGCCTTCGAGATCATTGCCTTCGCAACCGTCTCCACGAGTGCTCGCGAGGCGCAAGAGCTAGGTTTCCTGCGCAAAAGCGATGCGATCACCGTCAATCGTGATCTTGTGCTGCGTGATGCAAAGGCTGATGCGATTCGGTTGGCTGAGGCTCGCGAGGCCGGGAAGTGGCAGCCTCCCCAGGCACCCTTACTACTTCTACCTGGGCCTGGCGCACGCCTGGTGCTGGAGCAGCAGATTGAGAACCTCTTGCTCGTGGGCAAGGTGAGCGAACATGACGCTGTCATCGGACGGCACCTGGCACGCATTCTCACTGGAGGGGATTGCTCACCTGTCACACCGATCACAGAGCAGCAGGTGCTTGACCTGGAACGGGAGGCATTCCTCAGTCTGTGTGGCATGGAGAAAACTCAGGAGCGTATGCAGGCTATTCTAATGACGGGGAAACCATTGCGGAATTGATTCTATCGGATATCGCCGGATATCGCGGACATCGTCCAAAAGTCAGAGAGGAGCACAACCCGTGTCAATCGACGTTGGAAAGGCATCCTTACGTGAGCTTGGCGAGTTGGGGGGAGATCGGATTATCGTCGGGGAGATTGATGATAAACTCGTCACTCTCCCCAGCTACCAGGAACTGTATTACCGTTGGGAACGCCAGCAATGGAGTACCCAGGACCTGGACTTTAGCATTGATCGGCAGCAGTGGGCAGAGGTTCCTGAAGAGGCACGCCCCGTCTGGATCAGTGGCTTTGTCGTCTTTTTCCAGGGTGAAGTAAGCGTCACTAACACGCTCGTTCCTTATGTCGCAGCCATGCCAATGGAGGCGCAGCGCTTCTTTCTGACGACGCAACTGGCCGATGAAGCCCGCCATGCTACCTTCTTCGGCAAGTTTTTTCGCGAAGCCTTGCTCATGGATGGGCCAGATATCGAGTCGATCCTGGCGCAAATTCAGCCCATGCTGCGACCTGCGGAGCGCCAGATTCTGACAGAAGCCCTGGTGGAGATCAGTCAGAAGATTCACGACGGACCAAAGAACATGAACTACCTTGTGGAAGGAGTCACCCTCTATCACATCATCGCTGAGGGAACACTGGCACTAGCGGGTCAGCGCAATATGCTCAACCGCAACAAGCGCATGGGTTGGTACCCCGGTTTCCAACAGGGATTCATGGCTATCGCTCGTGATGAGTCACGCCATGTGCTCTTCGGAGTGAAATTCCTGCGGGATATGGTACAACAGGACTCGGCCTATGCGGAGGTTATTCGTAATACGATTCAGTGCTGGATGCCGCAGATGCATGAGATACTGTATCTCTCTGAGTTCCAGCGGGCTACCCTGGCTTCCTCCTTCAACGAGGACCCTGATGATGTGATTAAGTTCGGCATGAATTCGCTGCGCAAGAAGCTCAAAGTAATTGGGATCGCTCACAACTTTTAACAGTACTGTAATCATAGGAGCGGGAGTGCAGAGGGCAGCCAGCCCTCTGCCGGGGTTTGGGGTGTCCCCCAATCATCCCTCTTTGTAGCTTTTGATATACACAACAACCTAAAAGATCGCCTTGCCGGTCTGAGTATCGAAGAGGTGAATCTGCTCGTTATCGACATGCATGTCGACGTCGCCGCCGATGTGGGCCTGGGAACGTGGGTCAAAACGTGTAGTGATGGTTTTGCCAGCAGTATTCACATAGACCTGTAGCTCGTTACCCAGATGCTCGACCACCTCAACAACCCCATGAATTCTATTCGCACCATCGGCTCCTGGGGGAAGAAGTGCCATATCGTTGAAGTGCTCAGGACGTATACCAAGAGTAAGTGGTTTGTCTGCTACTTCCCTGGCCTGCTCAGCAAACAGTGGTGGTACCTCTACCTGTCCTGCATCGCCGATGGCGATTTTGGTTCTGTCACCTTCAGTAGCGACCTGGACTCCATCGAAGAAGTTCATGGCCGGGGAGCCAATGAAGCCAGCTACAAAGAGGTTAGCAGGATGGTCGTAGAGTTCCTGCGGTGCTCCAAGCTGCTGGATGATGCCAGCATTGAGTACAGCGATGCGCGTCCCCATAGTCATCGCCTCGGTCTGGTCATGGGTTACGTAAATAACCGTCGTCTGGATGCGCTGGTGGATTTTGATGATCTCTGCACGGGTCTGTACGCGCAACTTGGCATCCAGGTTTGAGAGGGGTTCGTCCATCAAGAAGACCTGTGCTTCACGCACAATCGCTCGACCGAGCGCTACACGCTGGCGTTGTCCGCCAGAGAGTTCTTTGGGTTTGCGCTTGAGGAAGTCCTTCAGGCCGAGAATTTCGGCGACGTTTTCGACACGCCTCTTGATTTCGTCTTTAGGGAAGTGGTGCAACTTGAGGCCAAAGGCCATATTGTCGAAGACCGTCATGTGAGGATAAAGGGCGTAGTTCTGGAAAACCATGGCGATGTCACGATCTTTCGGATCCAGGCCGTTGACGACCCTATCCCCGATAAAGATGCTTCCCTCGCTGGGCTCCTCCAGACCAGCTACCATACGGAGAACGGTACTCTTCCCGCAACCAGAGGGACCAACGAGTACCAGGAACTCTTTGTCCAGAACATCCAGGTTGATGTCCTTCACTACCTCGACTTTGTTGAACCGCTTGAAGACGTGCTCGAATTCGACACGAGCCATAGATAGGTGCTCCTTTCGCTCTTGTAACAGGTAGGTACCCACAATTTCCGATGTGCAGTAGACCTGTTACGCTCCTTCAATAGAAGAGCTTCGCTTATTGCCACGCTGCAACTGACGTTCGTGCACCGTCAGAAGGGAGTCAACGGGGCCTCTTCACGCCTTAAAGTTGTGCTTTCAATAATTGGTGAGCCAACTAATAGCGCTATGGGGAGTATAACATAAAATTTCAGAAAAAACCAATAGTATGCTTGCTTTCTTGCTTTTTCATTAGTATCCCCGAAATTCGTCTCTATGCAGAGAGCGTAGTAATAACTCTTCAGGAGGGGTGCAGGGGAACCTGGGTTCCCCTGCCGGAGCGCGAGGTGTCCTCGCACAATTCATTATTCCCCAGCGCGGCCGCAGGCCCCATGAGAGGCGTACCTGAATAGGTACGCATAGTAATAACTGGAGCTATTTTAGCTAAAAGTACTAACCCTGGCGAGGAGCAAAAGTTAGACAATCTCTTCAGGCTTGTGTTCGTATATATTCGTGTAGATGAGCTTGAGGCGTGGGGTCGTTTGTAGCTACTAATGTGTATACACTGATGAAAATACCGCGAATGTCTGTTAAAGCAGCAAAAAAAGGCTTAAAAACACTAGACAAGAAGATACATTATAATGCATACTATGAATGTGTGTTTCTTCGTAGTTTCTAACAAGTAATGCACATTGTATTTACATCATGGACACATCTGAGCCATCGAAGTTGATGACCTGTAATTACTAAAGTAAACGAGGAGAGGGTACCATGCTCGGAGCTCGTGAACAAAGAAGTGAAGTCGCCCGCCTATTATCCCAGATTAGTGAAGAGTACGAAGCCGCTCAACGTGGTCTTACGGGTCTTGCTTGTGGAGTATCACAGCATGAATTCATCACTGCACGTATGGAACGTATGGGGCAACTTCATAGCGAGTTGCACTCAATTGTCGGGGATACAGCTATCGCAATGATTGCTGATACTCTGAATCACACCCGCTAGGTAGAATATGTTAAAAGTCATCGCGCGAGGAAAAGGGGGGAGTGCAGAGGGGGCAAAGCCCCCTCTGCCGGGGTCTGGGGTGTCCCCAGTTCCATCTTTCTCCATGTGCCCGTTACGATAAATTCAGTTTCCTCACTTACAAATGTATCTTGATTCAGGATACTGTGCTGTTCATCCAGAAAACACCGTAGCCAGCTTGTCAGGTCATCCCTGCCCAGCAGAGGGGCGTCTTCGCAGACGAACCACTCGGCAATACCCTGGAGATATGAACGGAAATCTTTGGAGAGCGGATAGCGACGTACAATGCGATGGCTTCTCTCATGCACATCTTCGTAGCCTGCCTCGCGTAGGTATCCTGCCAGTTTTGAACCGACCCAACTATCCTCAAAGGCGTAGCCTTCATCTACACGTTGCTGCTCCCAGCGTTCACGAGCCTGGAAAACACGAGCTTGCAAGCCTGTATCAATGTTATGAAAGCGCATGGTACCAAAGTCGATATCCTTGATTGCAATAAAACCGCCGGGAGACAGGTAACGACCCATAGCAGCAAACGTACTGATGGGATCGGGCAAATATTGGCTGACATTTGCACTGAATATTACATCGACGGTTCCTGGAGGAATCGGTAATTGCTCTAACATGGCACGCTTGTATTCTACCATGCGGCGATACCATTTCCTGGTGTTACGTTGTTGGGCTGTTACTAATGCCTCTGTAGAGATATCTACTCCAATGATACGTCCTTCTGGTCCAATGGCGCGAGCTATCAGTGGCATCCAAAGTCCTGGGCCACAACCCGCATCAACTACCAGGCTTCCTCGTTTGAAATTGAGGTCCCGGATCATTTGTTCACGTTCGGGTGCTTTGCTGCGATGATGGGTCACGAGCCATTCAACGGCGTTGAGTGGAAGACCGCACTCGTTCACATGAACAAGATTGTTTACTGCCATAATGCTATCCTCAACCTTCATACAATGTACAGCATCCAAGACATTTGTGATGACGAAAGAAGTATAACATAGAAAGATGCTATTTCATACATTTGTTAGTACTTTCGTGTGCACAATGTATGAAATGAAATAATTGGGGACCCGCTCTTTCTCCTTTTCCCAAAAGGTTGGGTGATGATGCACTAATGCAATGGTAAAAATGAGTATGGGAGAAGTATTATTCTTTAGGAGGAGTTAATCCTTGCCAACGTGGATAGAGCTGATGGTCTACGCCAAACAGGTCAAGTGCTTTTCCTAATGAATGATCAACGAGATCGAGCATGGTCTTTGGCTTCTGATAAAAGCCCGGAATCGGTGGCAGAATAATTCCACCAGCCTCAGTCACTGCTGTCATTAAACGGAGATGCCCAAGATGTAGTGGTGTTTCACGTACTAACAGGACAAGTCGCCTCCGTTCTTTCAGGCAAACATCGGCTGCTCGCGTCATGAGATTATCATTGTAGGAATTTGCGACGGAGGACAGTGTTTTCATTGAGCAGGGAGCAATGATCATTCCTGCAGTGATGAAGGTGCCACTGGCAATACTCGCACCAACATTACCAGGGTCATGAACCGTATGTGCCCATTTGATTATATCTTCAAGTTGGTACTCTGTCTCATAGCTTATGGTCGTCCTGGCCCCTTCACTCATGACCAGGTGGACCTCAATATCAGGAATCTGGTGTAGTACTTCCAACAGGCGCACGCCGTAAATGGCTCCTGTTGAGCCTGAGATGCCTATGATGAGCCGCATGATGTATCCTTGTCCTTTTCAAGCTTCTGCTGGAAGGTAACGCTCTAACATATCTTACGTAATGATGTAAATGATCCTCTCGTTACCTAAATCTTCAGGAGTTCTCGCAGCCTGTGGCCGCTGTGGGGAGTGGGCCATAAACCGCCAACACTTGAGCAGATGCATCAAGCTGTCTCACTTATTCAAGCCTCTATTAAAGAACAATCAGCCTATTGTAGTTCATTGTGAATGGGGATTAGGACGTACTGGAACGATCATAGCGGGTTATCTCACAACATGCGGATTTACCGCACAAGAGGCTATCGACTACATCAGGACGTCACGCCCTGGCTCCGTTGAAACAGAAGAGCAAGAAGCGGTCATCTATACGAACGCATCCACCACTTAATGTAGCTCTACGTCTAGTGCAAAGTCAAGAGACCTGTTTAGGCAATGGGGTGCAGGGGGCAAAGCCTCCTGCCGGGGCGCGGGGAATCCTCACCCTGCCTGGGGGGCAGGTAATAGGGGGACAGCTAATTGGGGACCCGCTCTTTCTCCTTTTCCCAAAAGGTTGGGTGATGATGCACTAGCTAACTCAGATTAGAAAATCGCCAGTTGTGAGAGCCACACCGAAATTTTACAGCAGTGTTCAAAAAGATTGAGCTCACCGAGAAATGGATCAAGCTGCTTTTCTTGCGGTCACTTCTGTCACATGGCTCAATACTTCTGCGCGCCGCTGTATAACATGTGTTCAGCAGGCTCATGGTGTCCGCAGAGCAGTGCGGGCCTGCTGAACGTATGTTGTAGGCAGAGCCGCGAAGAGAGAATGGCTGGCTAGTTGACAGCAAGGTTTGTGGGCGTTGGCAGAACAGACTTCTCCACAACCCTCGGCATCTCTACAACCATTGGTACCTCACGCGCAACACTTACACAGGCCCGAAGATCCTCACGATAGAAGCGCCAGCTGCTCCCGACTTTATGGCCGATAAGCTGTCCAGACCACATCAGCCGGTAGAGGGTTGAACGGCTCACTTTTAAATAGCCCATAGCTTCTTTGAAAGTTAGCAAGGCGTCGTCCTGCATGATCTGTATAACCATTTTGTTCTCTCCTCATAGTGATAGCTAATGCATAATCAAGAGAGTGAGTTGGGAAAGGGGGTGCAGGGGGCAAAGCCCCCTGCCGGGGCGCGGGGTGACCCCGCTTCTTTCCCTTTTCCCAAAGGGTCGGTTGATCCTGCACTAAGTGTGTTTGGTACAAACGAATTAAAATGTGAAAGCTGTATCATCGGATACAAATATATGTCTCACCATGTGTTATGGTAACCAATCATGATACGCTTTTGAGTTGAGTTTCAGTTGTGGTTTGGTTAAGGTTGGGAGTGATATGGTTAGATATTCATTACCATCTATCTTCTACCACTCAGTTGCCAGCAGTGCATTCAGAGCAGCGATCTCACATGAGACGGGAAAAATGATCATGCCGGTTGTAGTTCTCAGTCGTTGGAGTGCATAAGTATCGCTAGGGTCTGCTAAAGCGACGGTCAGGCAATTATGATCACGCCCAATGGGAGCACACCGTAATTCGAGTGCGAGATGGTGAGGAATAAACCGTTTCAAGCGTGCAGGGAGCCTGGTTGGCAAGTGCATGAAAGGGACAGTACTGTTGCGAACGTTGTAGAACAGGAGAGGGTCATCGTTATTCTGATCTTGATCGTGAGTTGCTTCTTCTGGGCTGGTAGGTTCGGCACTCCAGAGTTGTGTGGTAATAGCGGGTCGAAGAGTTAAGCGATGTACAAGTAATCCCGTATGGTAGAGTAACTGCTCCAGTGAATATCCAGGTTCTGGATAAGAGCCAATGCCCAGGAGGATATCAGTCTCGCGTTTCAATGGCGGGATAACGGTCTCGGCCTGGAGAAGATTGATGCTGGAATGAACTCGCTCCAGTATCGTATATGCCCCGTGCTGATCGACCCCTGGAAAGATGATCGCTGCTCCAGCACCGTCGTGTGTCAAAATCTGATCACTATTCCTGATGGTGCGTCGAACATTCGCAAGTACCTGGTCCAGGAAACTACCGGGTGCATGATAACGAAGACGTTTGTGCAAGACTACTGATTGCGGAGTAATATGGATATGCTCAAGCTGGAAGATATGCAGGAGCAGGACACTCAGTGATGTTGAACGTGGAAAGAAGCCATGTAGTGTTGTGCGCAAGCCACTATTCAATTCTGCGGTCACAGGAATTATCTGTTCGGCATCTGATGCATCTGATGCTTCTTGTTCCTCCCTGGGCACCCGGTGCAGCGAAGAGAGCGGAGAGCAGCAACAATCTTCCGTCGCTGGCGTATCTATACATATGAGTGAAGGTGTTGAAGCTCCTCTGCTTTTCCAATTCATCGTGTTTGCCTGCATGTTTCCACTTTTTATAGTCCAGCCTACCCAGTGCAAAAACAAGATAGTACCTCGGGAAAGGGGGTGCAGGGGGCTTTGCCCCCTGACGGGGCGCGGGGTGCCCCCCTTTGGCGTCAACTGAAAGGTGTGTTGCTTGCTGCGGAGGGTGCAGGGAGGCGGCTAGCCTCCCTGCCGGGGCTTCGGGGTGTCCCCGAAAAACTCTTTTTCCCTTTTTTCCGCGCCGCCGCAGGCGGCACGGAGGAGAGGAGAAAGTTGGGGCACGGCCCCAAGCCCCAGGTGAAGGGCGGCTGCCCTTCACCATCCCGCTTAAATTGACGCCAAAGGGGGTGCCCCCGCCTCCTCCCTTTTCCCAAAAAGGTGGGTTGATCCGGCACCAAGGCTCTGAAATCATCGCTTAGTTTGATGATACGGTGACCTGGAAGAGGAAGGGATGCGGAGTGTGTTGAAGAATGGTTAAGAAGAGCGAAAAATGGTTAAGGAGTTAGATGCACAATCACGCGCCTGGGGTTTTCTAGCCAGGCGCGTGATTGTGCATCCTACGTGGACATCAAAGTAGAATCATGGTTCGATCGTCACCGGGGCAGTGAAGGTATATCCTACACCGGGCACAGTCATAATATATTGCGGACTGTTCGGCTCGGGCTCAACTTTCTGGCGCAAGTGACGAATATGGGTCTTCACGAGGCCGGAGTCCCCAGCTTCGTCATAACCCCAGACGCGCTCGATAATCACGTCGGTTGTTAATACCTGTCCTGTATGAGTGATAAGCAAGTGGAGCAAGCGACTTTCTGTGGGGGTGAGCCTTACCTTTACACCCTCACGAAGCACTTCATGACGCATAGCATCCAATGTGACCGGCCCGACGGTGATTGAGGAGGAATTGGAAGCTCCCCGTGTGCTGGATGAACGCCGTAAGATAGCTTTAATCCGTGCCAGTAGCTGGCGTGGACTAAATGGTTTACGCAGATAATCGTCAGCCCCCATCTCTAACCCACGTACCTCATCATCTTCACGATCATGTGCGGTCAGAATCAAGACCATTGAATTGGTTTCGCTCCGCATCTGGCGACATACCTCAAAGCCATCGAGTTTGGGCATCTGGATATCAAGGATAACCAGGTCAGGTAACGTTTCACGCCAGCGCTTGATCGCCTGTTCGCCGTCAAACGCGCGTACAACGTCGTAACCGTGGCCCTTGAGCCAATAGCTCAGCATGTCGACCATGTCGCGGTCATCATCCGCCACCATGATTTTCACGTATATTCCTCCTACAAACCTGCATTAAAATACAATGATGTACCTCAACACGAGGAAAATAGCCCTTTCACGATGAAATATCTCTCATTGCTTGTAACGGGATGGATATAAGGCAGTAACATCATGATACAATTTGGGCTATGAATAGTCATCAAGATAGCCATTTCGTTTTATTAACTTCTATCGGCTTAGCTGTGCTATATCAAGAGAGTGATTTAGGAAGGGGGGTGCAGGGGGCGAAGCCCCCTGCAGGGGCGCGGGGTGTCCCCGCTCTTTCTCCTTTTCCCAAAAGGTTAACTGATGATGCAATAATAAATACAGGAGAGAATCATGACACGAGAAGAACTACTGGCTGTCGCTCGTAAAGTTGCGCTGCGAGCACATTGTCCCTATTCTCGCTTTCATGTGGGAGCCGCTGTAATGGCGGATGGGAAAGTCTACGTTGGGGTAAACGTTGAAAATTCGAGTTATGGCCTGACTTTGTGTGCTGAACGCGCAGCATTAGCCGCCGCTATTTCAGATGGGGCTGGCCATATCACTCACGTCGCAGTTGCCTGTATTGATGCGCCTCCTGATGCTCCACTTAATGACCGTTCTCCCTGCGGTGCCTGCCGCCAGTGGATAGCTGATCTCGCACCAAAAGCTGTGATTTATATTGATGGGGCCTCGCAAGACTTCTTGATAGCGGATTTGTTACCATATGCATTTGAATTACCAGAAACAGAGATGTAGGGGTAAAACTGGCGACATGTCAGGGCGATGTACAAGTCGGCACCAAGCAGGAGTGCAGAGGGGCGGCTGCCCGTTGCCGGAGCGCGAGGTGTCCTCGCAAAACTCCTTCCTCCCCTTGACAAAGCGCATGCTTCTTGTGTACGCTATGATTCCCAGGACTATTTATTACGGTAGTGTAGCCATCCTAGTGCCATCCATGCAGTCCATCTAGCCCAGCAACAAGAGCCGGAAGGAGCTTGTATGCTATCACGCGCAATAGCGCACCACCATGACCTGCTGCCAGGACATCCCGGTCTGGTAGCAGATTCGTATGACCATTTGTATACGTTCTAAATATGTCAGGCAGCAGATTTGGTCTGCTGCCTTTTTTGTTGGTTTTGTTGGCTTATAAAGACGATGCGGTCTTAATCAAACGCTCAGTGAGGAGAATGAAGGCGAAGAGGGATAGTATATAGCTTTGCATGCGCATATTGCAGGAGGAGGACAGGCATGTCAGCACATTTTACCCTCGGTATTGAAGAAGAGTTTCAGATCGTAGATCGTCGTACAGGCCAGCTCAGTCCCAGTATTCTGACCATTATAGAAAAAGGTGCTCCCTATTTCGGTTCGAAGATTAAGCCAGAGATGTTGCAATCGACAATAGAGCTTATTACCGATGTCTTGCCAAACATCGCTGCTGTCCGCCTGGAATTGCAGACATTGAGAGCGAAGCTGGCACAACTGGTGGCCTCGGAAGGACTGGCATTGGTCAGTGCGGGTACCCATCCTGGTGCACTCTGGTCAGATCAGCCCTCTACACCCAATCCACGTTATGCCGAACTGGAAGAAGAATTTCAGGATGTTGGACGTGCCATCTTGATCTTCGCACTCCATGTACACATTGGTATTGAGAGTAAAGAGGTTGCCCTCTCCGTCATGAACCAGGCGCGTACCTGGATTCCGCATCTGCTAGCCCTTTCCTCAAATTCTCCCTTCTGGGCCGGGCGTTTCACCGGTCTCAGGTCATATCGCTCCATCGTTTGGCGAACGTTCCACCGCAGTGGTATCTCGGATTCGTTTGCCTCATGGACTGATTGCGAACGCTATGTGCAGGCCCTGATCTCATCGGAATGCATCGATAATGCCAAGAAGATCTGGTGGGATATTCGCCCGCACCCGTTTTTCAATACTCTCGAGTTCCGGGTCTTCGATATGCCTGCGACAATGGAGGATACACTTGCACTTGTTGCTCTCTGCCAGGCGCTCGTTGCCAAACTTACCTGGCTTCATAAGCATAATATGGGGACTTATGTGCTGCCTCGCAATCTGATTGAGGAGAACAAGTGGCGAGCCATGCGTTATGGCCTGGATGCACAAGTGATCGATTTCGTACAGAGTCGTCGCCTGAGCATGCGAGAGTCGATCAGCGAACTCCTGGACTTTGTGGATGATGTGCTTGACGACCTTGGGAGCCATTGCGAGATTCATCACCTGCGTATGCTGCTCGAAGACCCACGAGGTACAGGTGCTGATCGGCAGATTGCCGTTTATCAGCAGACGAGAAGCGTGAAGGCAGTGATCGATTTCTTGATGGAGCAGACAATGGAGGGGATCAGGTTGGATGCGGCGGAGCAATCTTTGGCAGGCTAACATGCCGGGGTGCAGGGGCGGAGCGCCCTGCCGGGGTTCGGGGTGTCCCCGAAAAACTCTTTTTTCCCCTTTTTGTGCGCCGCCGCAGACGGCGGGAGAGGAGAGAAGGTTCGGGATGACTCATGTTAGCCAACATTTGGGTGGAACCGTGAAGAGAACCTGGCTTGACAGGCTCCTCTGCTTCTTCTACAATAGCTTAAAGAAACACTACATCACTATGTGGGGGCAGAGGCAACAGGAGTTGATCGGTTCTATTGGGAAAGGAGTATCATATGGCCAAGCAGATCGAACAGCGAGTGGAACGCTACTATGACACGCACCCCACTGAGGAGGAATTGGTGCCAGAAAGCGCTCTGCATTCCGATCTGATCCATTATCTCTTAGAAGTGCTCAAGTGGCTCTTCCATGAGCAAGTGTGTGCTATCTATAGCAAT
>WNGL01005319.1_pt1 | contig 24637 bp, 19 predicted proteins | sample 5400591 | NCBI WGS metagenome assembly WNGL01 (sample SAMN13153377, study PRJNA577476) | soil metagenome | isolation source: 80 cm soil or saprolite under Garry oak tree replicate 1 | place: USA:California | collected 2016-06-15 | reverse complement strand
GGTCCTTTACTACCCCTGGCCAGTGGCCTGGCGGCGGCTGGTTCGCGCGTCCACCGCTGCAAAAACTATTGCATCCCGCGGCGTTTTGGCGTAATAAGAGCTTATGCAGATCCCAAAACCTTTCCTCTTCCTTTGTACGACTGTGATCGCCACAGCCCCCCTTTCGCTTCACGCGGATGATACCGATGCGCAGACTAAAGCGCGCGAGGCGTTAGAAAAGAAAATGCAAGAGTTGCAACCACAGGCGCCCCAAACCACACGGCGAGCACCGGTCCCAGCCCCGGCCGCCAAACCCTTAGCTCCACCTGCAGCCCCGCCGGCCGTCCTGCCAACGGATTCGGAAGCTGTCGCCAGGGCGCGCGAGGCCTTGGAACAGAAGATGAAGGAGTTGCAACCGCAGCCACCTCAGGCCCCGCGCCCGGTGCCCGCGCCGGCTGCTGCCCCTGCGCCAAAGCCCGCGCCTCCCGTTCAACCGCAGGTTTATGATGTCCATGACGGCACCCTGCGCTTGCGCCCTGCACCAACGCCCGCGCCTCCCAGTCAACCGCAGGCGCCGACACCGGTTGTCAAGCCTGCCCCGCCGCCTGCCCTTGCTCCTGTCCCCGCCGCAAGGCCCGTGCCGCCTGCTCAGACGCAACCACCGGCGACGATTGCCAAACCTGCCCCCGCGCCTTTGCCGGCGGCCGCAGTGCCTCCACCGGCGGCGAGACCCGAACGGGTGGTCACGGCTCCCGTCCCTTCACCCCCTGGGGCTCCTGCTCCCGCGCCGGTTGTTGCTACCCAGCTCCAGACACCCACCCCGGCAGCTCAGGCAGCCACTGCTGCCAGCCAGGCCAAGTCTCAAGCCGAGGCGCTCGAGGACGCAGAAAGGGCTGCCCAACAGCAGGCAGCAGCCCAGGCGAAAGCCAATAAGAAGCCCGGGAAAGCTGCCTCTTTCAAGACCGCGCCGCTTTTCCAACCGCTCCAAGGCCCTGCCCTGCCCATCTCTGCGGACAAACAGCAGCGCCTGAACGAGTTGCTGCGCAAATACCAGATTGACGAAATCACGCCCGAACAATACCATCAGCAACGGGCCAGCATTCTAGCCGAACCCTAAGCTGCCATCTCAGCCTGTGAGCCTGGCTTCCTAATGCCGAAATGTTGCGCAAGCCGGCAAAAACTTCCTCGTCCTCGCAATCGTGATCGAATAAAGCCGCAAGGGAGATCGATTACGAGGACACGGACAATACCAGCAGTGGTTTGGTTCTGGCGACTCCAGCTTGGAACTTGGGGCCTCCTCGGAACCGCTGGCTTTGGACTTTAGGCCTCGGGCTTTAGACTTAAAATCCACCCATGCACGACTTCCATTACGTCGGCAAGAAGCTCTTTTGCGAAAGCATCTCGCTCGAATCGGCTGCAAAAGAATTCGGCACCCCCCTCTACGTCTATTCGCAGCGCACGCTGACCGGCCACTTCCAGAAACTGCACCACGCCATGACCGGCGTGGAGCGCATGATCTGCTTCGCCGTCAAGTCCAACTCCAACCAATCAGTGGTGCGCCTGCTCGCTCAGCGCGGTAGCGGCTTCGACATCGTGAGCGGCGGCGAGCTGCAACGGGTGTTGGCCGCCGGCGGCGACCCGCGCCAATGCGTCTTTGCGGGCGTGGGCAAGAGCGAAAGCGAAATCCAATTCGCCCTCAAGCAAGGCGTTTATTCGTTCAACGCCGAAAGCCAGGCGGAGTTGGAGCGCATCAACCGCGTTGCAGCCCGCCTGAAAAAAATCGCGCCCGTAGCGGTGCGCGTCAACCCCGATGTGCAGGCCCGCACTCACTCCAAGATCACCACCGGCACTTACGAAAATAAGTTCGGCGTCGCCTTGGAAAAAATCGAGGAGGTTTACGCGCGCGCCCGCAAACTGAAAAACTTGCGGCTGCGCGGGGTTCAGATGCACATCGGCTCGCAAATCACCACTGTCAACCCGTTCGAACAAGCCGTGCGCAAAGTGCTGCCGCTGGTCACACGCCTCAAAGCCAAATACGGGCTGGAGTTCTTCAGCATCGGCGGCGGCCTGGGCATCGTCTATGACCGCGCGCTGGCCAGCGGCGCAGCCGCCTGGTGGGAATCGCCCGCCGCAAAGGACATCCTCACGCCCGCAAAATACGCCCGCCGCTTGCTCCCCCTGGTCAAACCGCTCGGCTTGCGAATTCTCATGGAGCCGGGCCGGTTCATTGCCGGCAACGCTGGCGTCCTGATCACGCGCGTCGAATACGTCAAGCGCACCGGCAGAAAGCATTTCCTGATCGTGGACGCCGCCATGAACGACTTGATCCGTCCGGCCTTTTACGAAGCTTATCACGAGATCGTGCCTCTGGCCCGCCGGAACGGCCCGCTCATCCGCGCCGACGTGGTGGGCCCCATTTGTGAGTCGGGCGATTTCTTTTGCCGGGACCGGCTGCTGCCCGAAGCCACTCAGGGTGATTACCTCGCCTTGATGAGCGCCGGAGCCTATGGTTTTGCCATGGCCTCCAACTACAACTCCCGTCCTTTCGCCGCCGAACTGCTGGTGAACGGACGTCAGGCAGCCCTCATCCGCCAACGCCAGCCCGTCCAGCAAATGTGGGCAGATGAAATAATCGCGCCCTGGCTTGAATAGACCAATAGCCCCGCCCGACCATGACTTCTGGACGTAGAACACCTGACGCGGTGGAACTCAAGTCGTCCCAATCGTTCGAGGAACGCGGATGTTTCTCCCGCGCCTGTGGAAGAGGGACGAAATGAATGCGAGCCTTCGGGTCTTTGCCAAGGACTATCCAAGAACTTTACTATGCCTCGCAGGTAAGATTGTCGACGGAACAAACCGTTCCTCGGCCAAGATAGTCAGATCCTCCAGAAGCTTCAGCGCAGCCTTGACGGCAAAAGTCTCTTCGCTACGGGGTGCGCGAACGGCAAACAGTCCAAAAAAGCTCCCCGGGACAAGATGCGACCAAGATATCCTGAGTTGCACCCGCTAACTTAACGAAACCTGAAAGCAAAGAGCGCTTCGATTTTTCTTCGGCATCAGTTGGCCTTTTCAGCCGGAATTCTCGCTTTTACTTATGTGAGCACCATCACCCTCAACAATTGACGCGGTCTTGGATGAAATGAGCTGTGAAACCGTGAAAATGAAGCGTTCAGTCCGATCCGATTGAGCAGGGGTCATCCTGACGGATAAGGGAATTATCAAATATATTTAAAGGCTGAATATTTAAAGGCTGAATGTTCGAAACATTCTGTTACTAGTACGTAACGTAACATTTAAAACAGGGCAATAAACCGGAGTGGTAAGAAAATTATGAACAACAAAAGCACTGACAAAAAACTGAGCGGCAAGGTTGCATTGGTTACCGGCGCTTCCAAAGGGATCGGGGCTTCGATTGCGAAGCATCTGGCTGATGAAGGCGCGGCTGTCGTTGTAAACTATCTTTCAGGCAAGGGCGACGCGGAAAGAGTCGTCGATGAAATCACCAGGGCGGATGGAAGAGCAATCGCCGTCCAGGCAAATATTTCAAAAAAGGCGGACATTGATCGCCTGTTCGTGGAGACTCAGAAAGCGTTCGGCCGTCTCGATATCCTCGTGAACAACGCCGGAATCTATGAGTTTGCTCCGCTTGAGAATGTCACCGAGGAACATTTCCACAAACATTTCAATTTGAATGTGCTAGGGCTTATTCTCGCCTCGCAGAAAGCGGCCGAACACTTTGATTCCGCAGGCGGGTGCATCATTAACATCGGTTCAGGTGCTGGTATCAATCCCCCTCCAGGCACTTCAGTTTACAGCGCTACAAAGGCTGCTGTTGACGCAATCACGAAATCGCTGTCCAAGGAGTTGGGAGCGCGGAAAATACGAGTGAATTCTCTCAATCCGGGGATGGTGGAAACGGAAGGCGTTCACACCGCGGGAGTTTTGGGCACAGATTTCCATAAGCAGATCCTCTCGCAAACTCCACTCGGACGCATTGGACAGCCGCAAGACATCGGGAAGGTTGCCGCATTCCTTGCCTCAGACGATGCGGGTTGGATTTCGGGCGAGACTCTACTGGTCGCTGGCGGCCAGCGGTAAATCATTAAGCGTCCGAATTATTTTATGGAAACGCGATAAACGTGATTTGCATGATTTCATGAACGATCCCCCCAAGCGGGATGTCGCGGTCTTTGCTGAAGCTCTCCAATTGCCTCCCGGCGAGCGCTCCGCTTACTTGGAACGCGCATGCGGCGCTGACGAGGAATTGCGCCAACGGGTCGAACGGTTGCTGAAAGCCCACGATCGTGCTGGCGATTTTCTGGAGCAACCCCCGCCCGAGGCTGTTATGGAATCCAAGCTGGGAGCTTCTGCCGGCGAGAACGTGGGTGATCGAATTGGCCGGTATAAATTGCTGCAGCAGATTGGTGAGGGCGGCTGCGGCGTGGTTTACATGGCTGAACAGGAGGAGCCGGTTCGGCGCAGAGTCGCCCTGAAAATCATCAAACCTGGAATGGACACAAAGAGTGTCATGGCGCGGTTTGAGGGTGAACGCCAGGCGCTCGCGCTGATGGATCATCCCAACATCGCAAAGGTGTTCGACGCCGGCGCTACAGAATCCGGTCGTCCTTACTTTGTTATGGAGCTGGTGAGGGGTTTGAAGGTTACGGATTACTGCGATCGCAAATCGTTCACGACGGAAGAGCGACTCGGCCTTTTCGTTCAGGTTTGCCGGGCAGTTCAACATGCTCATCAAAAGGGGATCATCCACCGGGACATCAAGCCCTCGAATATCCTGGTGACAACGACTGAGGGCGGCGCCGCCTTGCCCGTAGTGATTGACTTTGGAATAGCGAAAGCGACCACTAATCAGCGGCTGACGGATAGAACGGTTTTCACTGCTTTCGAGATGCTCATTGGCACACCCGCGTACATGAGTCCGGAACAGGCGGATCTAAGCGGCGTGGACGTGGACACGCGCACTGACGTTTACAGTCTGGGAGTGCTGCTTTATGAGCTGCTGACCGGGTCACCGCCATTTGATAGTGGCGCGTTGATGAAGGCGGGACTGGACGAGATTCGCCGGGTAATCCGTGAGAGAGACCCCGACCGGCCTTCGATGCGTCTGATTACCATGGCTGCAGCAGATTTGACGACTACTGCCGAGCGCCGCCACTCCGCGCCTCCTGACCTGATTCGCTCAGTTCGAGGAGACCTGGACTGGATCGTAATGAAAGCTTTGGAGAAGGACCGGACCCGCCGCTACGAAACGGCGAGCGGGCTGGCTCTGGACATTCAGAGGCACCTGGCCAATGAGACCATTTTGGCGCGCCCTCCCAGCAAGCTTTACAAGCTTCAAAAGCTGGTGCTGCGCAATAAGCTTCTATTCATCGGCATCGGTGTAATCGCGCTGCTCCTTGTCGCGAGTTTGATCGTCGTTTCGGCGTCGCTCGCCAAAGAGCGGCGATCACGTCGTGAGGCGGAAGCTGCGTCGGTCAAGAGTCAACAAGTCACGAAGTTCCTCGAAGGCATGCTCAATGGCGTCGGACCTTCCATCGCTGCCGGCCAGGATACGATCATCTTGCGGAAGATTCTGGATCAAACGGCTGAACGCGTCGGCAAGGAGATGACCAACCAACCCGCAGTCGAAGCCGAACTGGGCACCCTCATCGGCAGGCTCTATCGGCAAATCGGGAATTTTGATCGGGCTGAAGAAATGGTTCGCGCAGCGCTGGCGATCCGCCGGAGGACATTCGGTACAGAAAGTCCGGAGACGGCTGCGTCGCTCAACGAATTGGGTCTGGCGCTTATAGCCAAGAACAAACTGTCCGAGGCAGAAGGAGTGGACGGGGAAGCGCTGGCCATTCGGCGCCGACTTTTCGGCAATGAGAATGCCGATGTGGCCACTTCGCTGAATGATCTGAGTAGCGTGTATAGGCAATCCAGAAGGCTCACGGAGGCGGAGCCGATGGCTCAGGAAGCGCTGGGAATCAGGGAAAAACTGTTCGGACACGAAAGCCTGGAGGTGGCGGACTCGCTGCGGAACCTAAGTATTATTCAGGGCGCCAAAGGCCAGTGGGCCAAATCCGAAGCGATGGCACGGGAGGTTCTGGCGATACGACGCAAGCTACTAGGCCCCGTGCATCCCTGGATTGCGTATTCCCTGGACGATGTGGCCTGGGCGGCGAGCGCCATGGGCCAGTGGGATGAGGCGGAAAGGTTGGAGCAGGAAGCCCTGGCGATGCGCCAGAAGCTTCTTAGTGGGGAGCATCCAGATGTGGCCAGATCTCTTTACTTAGTCGGCACTCGTATGCTCCAACGAACTAATCTGAACGAAGCCTATTCTTACTTGAGCGCTGCCCTTTCGATACAACGGAAGGTGCTGGACAAGGACAATCCCGATTCGCTTGAAACGATGCGCAGTCTAGGTGCGACACTGGAAGCCGAAGGCAAATGGGTGGAAGCAGAAACTATGCATCGCGAAGCATTGGCCTTGTGGCGCAAACGGGCGGGAAATGAGGGTCCGCAAACGTTATATACGCTGGGCCGTCTGGGTGCGACGCTCGAAGGCGAAGGCAAATGGGTGGAAGCGGAAACTGTGCATCGTGAAGCGTTGGCCTTATGGCGCAACCGGGTGGGAAATGAGGATCCGCAAACGTTGTATACGATGCGCAGGCTGGGTCTGACGCTTGAAGGCGAAGGCAAATGGGCGGAGGCGGAAACCGTGCACCGCGAAGCGTTGGCCTTGTGGCGCAAACGCGCCGGAAATAAGGATCCGCAAACGTTGTATGCGCTGCGCAATCTGGCTTCGACGCTTGAAGGCGAAGGCAAATGGGCGGAGGCGGAAACCGTGCACCGCGAAGCGTTGGCGCTGTGGCGCAAACGCGCGGGAAATGAGGACGAGCAAACGTTGCATACGTTGCACAGGCTGGGTTTGACGCTTGAAAGCGAAGGCAAATGGGCCGAAGCAGAAAGTGTGCATCGCGAAAGGTTGGCCGTGTGGCGCAAACGGGGCGAAAATGAGAGTCCGCAAACGTTGTCCGAATTGGAGAGTCTCACCCACGACCTCATGGCTCAGAAAAAGTTCGGCGATGCAGAACAGTTGCTGGATGAAGCGCTTACTGCCGCATTCGTCAAGCAGCCGTCAAGCGCAAACCTCCTGGTTCTCAGGGTCGATCTCAAAGCACGTCGTAGTCAATGGCAGGAGGCTGCAGCCGATGCCGCTCTTGCATTCGAACATGAACGTTTCAATCATACTACGCGTTTTCCCATGCTGGCTGCGCTTCTTGTCAAAACCCATAACCGCTCCGGATACGAACAACTCTGCAAAAGACTTCTCACAATGTTCGCCAACACAACCGACATCTACGTTGCTGACCAGGTGGCGAAGTCCTGCCTCTTTCTTCCATCGTCAGAAGTGGATTTACAGGTAGTCGGCCTCCTGGCCGACACCGCAGTGACGCGCGGAATTGGAGACCAGGGTGCAATGCCTTTCTTCCAGGACTGCAAGGCGCTCTGTGAATATCGGCGGGGACATTACGCCGAGGCCGTCGAATGGGCCCAAAAGCCCCTCAAAATCCCCCGCATCTATGTGCATGGACATGCTTATGCCGTGCTGGCGATGGCCTACTGGCGGCTCGGTGAGAAAGGTGAGGCGCAAGCGATGTTAGCCAAAGGGGATACATTGGCGCCGCCCATTATGCCACTGAGTATCGCTGAGGATCCGGGTAACGCATGGCTGGCCTGGCTCTATGCGCGGATTCAACTGGACGAAGCCACTGCGCTCGTTGAGTCCCCGGCGCCGGCTCAAGGCAAGTAGGAAACTGAAGCAGCATGAGCGCTGGAATCCAAGGTTGCTTGCGCAGAGAGCCAGCGATACATTCGGTGAGAAAGGCAATTTCCGAACACATGAGCAATGCCACTGTATTGCTGACCGCCGTGGAACGCGGCGACCCTAGAGCCGCCGACGAACTGCTGGATTTGGTTTATCAGGAATTGCGTCAATTAGCGACTCGCAAGATGGCACAGGAACTACCCGGCCAGACGCTCCAACCGACTGCATTGGTGCATGAGGCATGGCTGCGCCTCGTAGGTTCAGAGAACCCGAGCTTTGAGAACCGCGCTCACTTTTTTTCCGCCGCGGCCGAAGCGATGCGCCGCATTCTGATCGATCGGGCACGCCGCAGACGCACGCGCCGCCACGGTGGAGGTTATGAGCGTGTTGATCTAGCTGAGTGTGATCTGGTCGCACCCCAAGCCGATGATGAGTTGCTGGCCGTGCATGAAGCTCTGGACAACCTCGCCAGGGAATATCCGGTCCAGGCCGAGGTCGTGAAACTGCGCTATTTTGGCGGCCGCACGAATCAGGAAGTCGCTCAGATTCTCGATATTTCACTTTCCTCCGTGAAAAACTATTGGGCTTTCGCGCGCGCTTGGCTTCACCAGGAGCTCAAGGGCTTTTAGTAGCTCGGTTACCCGGATTTGAACAGGAGGAAACGGAGAGAACAGAGATTCAGATTTCTTTCTCTGTTATCTCTGTTTGGTCCTGTTGGATTTGTTGCCGCCCATTTGGCCTCTTTCACATGAAATCTCGCATTACTAAATGGCGGCGTTAACCGAACGAATGCGATGAGTGAGGTGAACAAATGAATTATGAATCTAGAACTTATTGGTAAAACGGCTCTAATTTCCGGTTCCACCAAGGGCATCGGTTTCGCGATTGCCAACCAACTTGCCGCAGAAGGCGCTCGGGTGATCGTGAACGGACGTTCGGATAACGCCGTTAATTCCGCGTTGCAACAGGTTCGGAAGGCTGTGCCCGAGGCGAAAGTCGAGGGATTTGCCGGAGACCTTGCCACCTCTACGGCTACTGAAGAGCTGCTCAGGCTCTTTCCCGCAGTGGACATCCTCGTCAACAACATTGGAATTTATGAGCCCAGGCCTTTCGATAAAACTTCCGACGACGATTGGCGCCACGTCTTCGAGGTCAATGTGCTCAGTGGGGTACGGCTCAGCCGCGCTTATATCTCCGGGATGAAGCAGCGGAATTGGGGGCGAATTATCTTCATAAGCAGTGAGAGCGCCATTTCTACTCCCAAGGAAATGGTTCACTACGGCATGACGAAGACCGCTCAACTCGCGGTTTCGCGTGGCTTGGCGGAATATTGCGGAGGGACAGGGGTCACCGTGAACTCCGTTTTGCCGGGGCCGACTCACTCTGCCGGCTTGGAAGACTTTGTGGCGCAACTCGGCGGCGGCCAATCGTTCGAGGCCATCGAGAAGGAATTTTTTAAGAGCGTTCGTCCGAGCTCGTTGCTGAAACGCTTTGAGACGCCTGATGAGGTCGCTCGATTGGTGACCTTCGTTGGAAAGAGATATGATATGAAATCCAAACGGCACAAAAACAATAACGGACCTGCGAAGTCAACCCCGGGGGTCGTTTTGGGCAATCAAATTGAAAAACGGGCCCACGAAATCTGGCTGGCAACGGGCTGTCCTCACGGTGATGACCTCAGTCACTGGCTTCAGGCTGAACGCGAAGCCCTGAAGGGATTTGGGGGAGAGCGGCCCTCAACCACTGCCTGAGTAGTTCAAGCGATCACCCTGCCTGAACTCGAGATTAAACCAGCAGCGAAACTACAACATGATAACTAATCAAAAAATAGCAATTGTGGGTGACACGGCGGGAATAGGTCTGGCCCTGGCACGGATGGCGGCCGATGCCGGCGCAGAAGTGCGCCTCGGCGGCAGCACTCGAAATAAACTTGGCCAGGCACTCCGGCAGTTAAACGGCAAGGCCAAAGGCGAACTGGTGGACGCACGGGATGAAGATTCGATTCGCCAGTTTTTTGTTCAGGCAGGCGAGCTTGACCACGTCGTCTCCGCAATCGGCCCTCCCTTCCGGGCTGTCCGGGCTATTGATGGACAACGCGCCGACTACGAGGAACTTTTTGCAGTCAAGTACTGGGGACAATTTTTCATCGCCAAGCACGCTGCACGACAACTAGTGCCAAACGGTTCCATCACGCTCACGTCGGGCGTTCGCCACCGACCGGCCGAAGGGTTCTCGGTGCTCGCCTCAGTGAATGCTGGCGTCGAAGCACTGGCACGCACGTCGGCCTTGGAATTTGCCCCTCGTCGCGTGAACGTCGTTTGCCCCGGTTTTGTTGACACGGGAAAGCTTCACGCCGATTTGCCGGCGGAAACCCGCGCCGCGAAGTTACAGTCCGATAAAGCTGACGCTTTTCCGCACGGCATGCCCACGACTGAGGCCGTCGCCATTAACGCAGACCTGTTGGCGTTCATCAAGAGTTGACCAACTCGATCTGTGATAAACCAAACGAAAGTTCGCCATGAAAACTAACCGAACACCTGGACTCTCCCGTCGTCATTTCCTCATGCGCGCGGCTATGGGCATGGCCACGACATTTTTCCTGCAGCGACGTGCGTTCGCCGACGGCGAAAGCCCCGTCACGGTTATTCGAAATGCCGCCGCCACGGCAAAAATTACGATCCAAAAACTGCGCGGTAATGTCAGCGTGCTTCAAGGTTCGGGTGGAAATATTGCTGTGCTCACTGGCCGCGACGGCAAGGTGCTTGTAGATGCGGGTATCACCGCTTCACGCCCGCGAATCACTGATGCGCTTGCTGAAATTAGTTCCGATCCCGTCAGGGCCCTGATCAACACGCATTGGCATTTCGATCACACCGACGGAAACGAATGGGTGCATTCCATAGGCGCCGAAATCACCGCTCACGAGCATACCCGAAAACATCTTTCGGAAACGACGCGAGTTGACGGGTGGAATTTCACCTTTCCACCTTCACCTGACGGAGCACTGCCAACCAAAGTCTTCAAAAAAGAGCAAGAGCTTCAAGTGAACAGCACGCGGCTCGCGATGGAATATTACGGACCGTCTCACACAGACTCGGATATTTCCGTTTACTTTGCCGACGCGGACATCTTCCACGTCGGTGATACCTGGTGGAACGGCCATTTCCCATTCATTGATTACAATACTGGCGGAAGCATTAACGGAATGATCCGGGCCGCAGAGGCGAACGTTAAGCGAGTCACGGAAAGAACCATTGTCATCCCAGGCCATGGGCCTATTGGCAGCCAGGCCGGGCTGATTGAATTCCGTGACATGCTGGTCACCATCCGCGACAAGATTTCCGCGTTGAAGAAACAAGGTAAGACCATCGAAGAGGTTCTCGCCGCCAAACCGACTTCTGAATACGACGCCAAGTGGGGCGGCTTTGTCATAGACGGGAAGACATTCACCTCGCTGATTTACGCGGGCCTGTAAAGTTATGGCAACACAATCGAGCAGGGCAAAATCAGCAGTGCCTCTCTTCAACGTGGGCGACCGCGTCCATTCTTCGATTCGGTATCCCGTCGGTCACTATCGCGTCCGCATGTATTTGCGCGGGAAACCAGGAATTGTGAAGACCACCGCGCCCGTACTTGTGATCGAAATCGGAGCAAGGCGATGAAAACAAAAAACGGAACTTCTCAGGCGTCACGGCGTCATTTCCTGACATCAAGTACTCTTGTGACGACGGGTGTTTGGTTGATGCCGGGGCGAATGTTCGCGGCGGCCGAAAGTCCCGTCATCATAATACAACATCAGACTAAGAAGGAGTTGAATATGCCCATTTCAGCGAAACCGCTTCGCATCGATATTCCAGTACGGCTAAAAGAACTTCGAATTGCCTTCAGCATTGCTGACTTGGCGTTCGAAGGCGACCTGCCGGCGTGCATTTTTCACCTCCAGCTCATCATGAAGGACATCGCTGACTGGAACGCCAAGTCCCAAGTCATTGCCGTCTTTCACACAAATGCCGGTCACGTAACCTTGCACGACGAAGCCTATAACGCTGAACGAAAGTTGGGGATCGGAAACCCGTACAAGCAGCTCCTTGCTGAGCTAATGAAGAGCGGTGTGGAAGTCGAGTTGTGTGGCGCGACCGCGACAGTACACAAGTGGGGCAATGAGGATTTGCTTCCTGGCGTCAAGGTCAATACCGATGCGATGGCAAGAATGTCACAGCTCGTTCAAGACGGGTTCGTACAAATTACGGAGTGGGATTGAACCACGGTTCCCGTCGTCGGTCACAGCCGTAGGAACGAAGGTGCGGCTGGTCCCCATCGGACTCAAGCCGGTGTGGATCAAAGCCGAGGTGCTACGTTATCGATGCAACGGCTGCGGGGCGACGTTGGAGATTTCCCCACTTCGGATCGACTTGCTCTGCCGCGTGAAGAATGCGTGTTATTTTCGTTCATATACGTCCACGCTACAAGCAATCGAGTGGTTGCCGGGCACGGCGGAATGGCCTCTCAGAACGCAGCGCGGTCAGCCTGCCAAATCATCGCGAGGGTTCGATTCCATTCGCCCACTCCATGGATTATCAACAACTTGCAAATAAGTGCAACTAAAGTGCGAGCAAACTGGGTTTCCAAACAATCTTTTTTCGGCGGAAGATTGGCAGCCCCGGAGCCAGTGTGACGGTTGAAGGTCGAGCATCGCAATCGTCGTTGAGTGAGGAACCAGGTGTCGTCAGTTTGCCGACGCGGCGCATAGGCTTACCTCAGGACGTTGCTCGTGCGTATCTCCATGCTATGGACAATCCTTATTTGACCGGCACCAAACGCTCGTCGTGGACGGTGGCTCCTCCCTAACCTGATCCTTAGAACAGAAAGCTTGGTTTTGGGTTCTAACCTGTCTAAAAGTTGAGGCTCCACTTGGTCTCGCCCACCTGCGAATCGCATCGCGTGCCCTTTCGGCCCATTGCTAATCAACCTTTAGGCAAATCTGCTCCCTTCAACACTCGGGGCTTTAGTCAGGTCCTGGATACCGGAATTTTGTTCGCCAAGACTCTCGCCGCTCTCATTTGGCCTCTTTCACATGGAATCTCGCATTACTAAATGGTGACGTTAACCGAGCGAATGAAATGAGTCAGTTAAACAAATGAATCTAGAACTAATTAGCAAAACTGCACTAATTTCCGGTTCCACCAAAGGATCGGTTTCGCGATCGCCCTCCAACTTGCTGCGGAAGGAGCTGACGTGATCGTGAACGGGCGTTCCGATAGTGCCGTTAAATCCGGGTTGCAACAAATTCGGAAGGCTGTGCCCGAGGCGAAAGTCGAAGGATTTGCCCGCGACCTGGCCACAACTGCGGCAACTGAAGAGCTGCTCAAGCGTGTTCCCGCAGTGGACATTCTCGTCAACAACCTACGAATTTATGAGCCCAAGCCTTTCGATAAAATCTCCGACCAGGATTGTTTCCTCATGTTTCTAATGGCAATCCTCGAAAACAGGGAAAGAGAGATGATATGAAATCCAAACGGCACAAAACCAATAACGGACCTGCGAAGTCAACCCCGGAGCTCGTTTTGCGCGAGGAAATTGAAAAACGAGCCCACGAGATCTGGCTGGCCGCGGGCTGTCCTCACGGTGATCACCTCAGTCACTGGGTTCAGGCTGAACGCGAAGTGCTGATCGAAGCAGCCGCATCGCGGGCGCGATAAAACAAGCGGCATGCGAGTGCTTCAACCCTGATCGAAAGAAAGAACTGAATAACATGAAATTCAATTTCCAACATGGGCGAGAGGCAGGATCACCGGCGCCGGCCACGGATGGAACCGATATTGCGGACAGCGCCGCTACTTTCAAGGACCAGGTGGCAAATGCCCTGGCCATCGACCAGGGACTGCCGCGATTCCTTTATGAATTGGCGGTGCGCCTGCCAGCCGAGCCGGATATCCAGGCTCTGTGCGTCTGGCTCTACGAACCGGTCCGCCAGGCCACGCGTCCGCACGTGCCGCTGGGGAGGCTTCCCGGCAAGCTAAGGAACGGCACGGGCTTCCCATTGGAGGATTCAATCGCAGCACGGGTCTGGCAGGAGCAACAACCGCTTATGATCAACACCAAGGCCGAAACGCGCTTTCCCGGGTTTGCGCGAGACCTATTGGAAGCGGGCATTGAGTCCTTCTGCGGAGTCCCTTTAATGATCGCGAACCACCGCATCGGCGTTTTGGGACTCGCCAGCACCAAAGCCGATGCGTTTTGTCATTTCAAGCTCCAGTTCATGCAGCGCGCTTCGGATGCCGCAGGCCTCCCCGGCAGCCTTCCTGACGGTGCGAGCCCGCTCGACCATGATCGCGACCGCAACAAACGAACATTCTACCTGGAAGAGCAAGTCCGGCCCGATGATAGATTTGAGGACATTATCGGTCGAAGCGCCATGATCCACGCTGTGTTCGATCAAGTCCGAATCGTGGCGCCCACTGATTCCACGGTTCTTATCCTGGGTGAAACAGGAACCGGCAAGGAACTCATCGCCCGCGCCATCCATCATCGTAGTTCGCGCAGCAACCGGGCGTTGGTGAAAGTGAATTGCGCCGCGATTCCCTCAGGGTTGCTCGAGAGCGAACTGTTCGGTCATGAACGGGGAGCGTTCACCGGAGCCATCGCGCGAAAGATTGGACGTTTCGAACTCGCCAACGGTGGCACCCTGTTCCTGGATGAAATCGGCGATATTCCACGCGAGTTGCAACCCAAGCTCTTAAGGATGCTCCAGGAACAGGAATTTGAACGGCTTGGCAGCACTCAGACTACTCACGTCGACGTGCGCATAGTGGCGGCCACGAGCCGTGCCCTGCCGCAGATGGTCGCGAATCGGGAGTTCAGAAGCGATCTCTATTACCGCCTTAACGTGTTCCCGCTGCGCCTTCCGGCGTTGAGGGAGCGCCCGGAGGATATTCCACTTCTCGTGCGCCACTTTGTGGATGTCTGCGCCGGGCGCATGAACAAGCAGGTTGAGCGTGTCTCCAAAGAAGCGATGGCAGTACTGCTTGCTCACCCATGGGCCGGAAACGTGCGCGAGTTGCAGAACTTTATTGAGCGAGCCGTTATTCTTTCGCCTGGGAAGGTCCTGCGGCCTCCTTTGGCCGAACTGCAGCAATCTCTCGACGGTCTGGATGCTCCGGGTCAATGGGCCGCTCCGAGAGCGCTGACGCTCAAGGATGCGGAGCGCGACCATATCTTCCAGGCACTGGCTGAGACCAATTGGGTCGTCGGCGGCCTGAAAGGCGCCGCCGCCAGACTCGGGCTGAAGCGTACTACATTGCTCTCCAAGATGGAAAGGCTCGGCATCTCACGGGCTCAAGCCTGAAAGCGGAACAACGGGTTGTGAACCGCAGAAGATTTATTACCACAACCGGCGCGGCTGCCATAGGCTTCGGAGCCAACTCGCTTGTAACCATCCGTAGTCAAGAAAAGGAAACTATGTCAACGTCCAAATCAGACCAGGTCTTCTGGCCGGACAAAGCCCAGCTCGTCATTTCAATCTCCATGCAATTTGAAACCGGAGCCCAACCGGAGCGCGGAGCCGGCAGTCCCTTTCCTCCCATTGACTCGAAGTACCCCGATTTACCTGTTCAGAAGTGGTACGAGTATGGCTTTAAGGAAGGCGTTCCGCGGCTGCTCGATCTTTGGGATCGAGCAGGCATTAAGGTGACGTCTCACATGGTCGGCCAGGCTGTTGAAAGACATCCCAAACTGGCGAAAGAGATCGTGGAGCGCGGCCATGAGGCATCCGGGCACGGCCAGACATGGGAGCCGCAGTATCCCATGACTCCCGAGCAGGAACGAGCCGGCTATCAGGCCAGCATCGATACCATCCAAAGGGTCACTGGCGCCCGTCCGATTGGCTTTAATGCATTCTGGCTGCGCGGCACACCGAATACCCTGGGTATCCTCCAAGAACTGGGTTTCATCTACCACATTGATGACATCAGCCGGGATGAGCCATTTACAGTGACGGTGAAAGGCAAACCTTTTGCGGTCGTCCCCTACACGATCCGTAATAATGACATCGTGCGCTTTGATTCTCCGGCCACGACGAACGCCGCCTATCTGCAGGATTTGAAGGATGATTTTGAAGTCCTCTACGCAGAAGCGGCCTCCCGCCGCCGCATGCTGTCGATCAGCACGCATGACAGGATATCGGGCATTCCCGGACGCGTTAAACTTATTGAGGAGTTTATCAAATATGCCCAGAAACAGAAGGGAGTCGTCTTCATGCGCAAAGACGAGATCGCCAAGTGGGCTTTATCTGCGCCCAACATACCTCATGAGAGCCAAGGCAGATGAAATCAAAAAAACAAATGAATGTGCCATTTCAAAAATCACGTGAATGCCTGCTGAAAACACACATGGTCGAAGTGGTAATCCTTTCAACCGCGCTGATTTTGGCCGGATGCAATAAGAACCCACCACCAAGCGTCCAGCCTCCGGTTGTCTCTACTCTTCACCCCGTCGCGCGAGAGATCGTCGAGTGGGATGAATACATCGGACACCTCGAATCGCCGGAGACCGTCGAAATCAGAGCGCGCGTCAGCGGTTATCTCGACAAGGTGCATTTCAAGGAAGGCAAGGAGGTCAAGAAAGGCGATCTGCTGTTCACGATTGATCCGCGCCCGTATCAGGCGGAGTTTGATCATGCGGATGCGGAGCATGAACGGGCAATCAGCCAGACCGAGTTGGCGAAGAATGATTACGAGCGCGCCAAGCGGTTGATCGCGACCAAGGCAATTTCCGAAGAGGACTACGACACCAAATCCAAGACTTACTCAGCAGCACAGGCAGCGGTGAGGTCGACGAAGGCTGCGCTGAACCTCGCGAAGCTCAATCTCGAATTCACCGAGGTTCACGCGCCGATTGACGGGCGTATCAGCCGTGCGTTGGTCACCGAAGGCAATCTGGTGAGTGGCGGTGTCTCGGGTGCGGGTGCAACGTTGCTGACGACCCTCGTGTCGCTCGACCCGCTGTATCTCTATGGCGACGCCGACGAACGCTCCATTTTGAAATACCTTCAGCTCCGCCGAGAAGGCAAAAGGGTGAGCGCACGCGACGAACAAATCCCGGCCGAGATGGGATTGGCCGATGAAACCGGTTTTCCGCACAAGGGCCACATGGATTTCGTGGACAACCGCGTTGACCCAAACACCGGGACGATGCGCGCGCGCGGCGTGTTTCCGAACGAGGACCACAGCTTGAGTCCGGGATTCTTTGCGCGCATCCGCATTCACGGCAGCGGTAAATATCCCGCGCTGCTGATTCCCGACCGCGCGCTCGGCTCGGACCAAGCGCAGAAGTTTGTCTATGTGGTGAACGCGGAAAAGAAAGTCGAGTTTCGCCCGGTGACAATCGGCCCGATAATTGACGGGCTTCGCGTTGTGAAGACCGGGTTGAAGTCCGGCGAACAGATCATCGTTGAAGGCCTGATGCGCGTGCGACCAGGCGTGCTTGTGGACGCGAAACCGCCGGAGGCGAAATGAACTTCTCCCACTTTTTCATTCGCCGTCCGATTTTCGCGGCGGTGTTTTCCATCGTCATCGTGCTGGTGGGCGGGATTGCGGTTTTCCAATTGCCCATCGCGCAATATCCCGAAATCGCACCGCCGACCGTCGTGGTGCGCGCCGTCTATCCGGGCGCGAACCCGAAGGTGCTCGCCGAAACCGTTGCTACACCCATTGAGCAGGAGGTCAATGGCGTGGAGGACATGCTCTACCTGTCGAGCACTTCGACCAGCGACGGGGTAATGAGCCTTACGGTCACGTTCAAGCTCGGGACCGATCTCAACACCGCGCAGGTGCTCGTGCAAAACCGCGTCTCCATCGCGCTGCCGAAATTGCCGGAAGAAGTGAGGCGCCTCGGGGTGACCACGACGAAAAGGTCCACCGACCTGACGATGGTGGCGCATCTCGTCTCGCCGGACGGTTCCCGCGATGAACTCTACCTCGGCAATTACGCCTTTCTGCAGGTGAAAGATCAACTTGCGCGCATCCAGGGCGTCGGAGATGTGACCATGTTCGGCGCACGCGATTACTCGATGCGCATCTGGCTCGACCCGGAAAAACTTGCCTCGCGCAACATGACGGCCAGCGATGTCGTCCGCGCCATCCGCGAGCAAAATCTGCAGGTGGCCGCCGGCACGATCGGCCAGCCCCCCGTTCCCTCCGGCCAGGATTTTCAACTCACGATCAGCACGCAAGGGCGTTTGCTGGACGAACAGCAGTTTGGTGAGATCATCATCAAGCAAGGGGGGCAAGGCCAAGTCACGCGTATCCGAGACGTGGCGCGAGTCGAACTCGCCGCGCGTGACTATTCGGTTTCTTCGCAGCTCAGCGGGAAGCCCGCCGCCGCGCTGGTGATCTTTCAGCTTCCGGGATCCAACGCCATTGACACTTCCGACGCAGTGCGGTCGAAGCTGGAGGAACTCAAGAAGAACTTCCCGCCCGGCGTTGACTATCGCGTGATTTACGACACCACGTTGTTTGCGCGCGAATCCATCCAGGCGGTCGTGCACACATTGTTCGAAGCCGTGTTGCTGGTGGTGCTCGTGGTCATCGTCTTTCTGCAAACCTGGCGCGCGGCCCTCATTCCGATGCTCGCCGTGCCCGTTTCGCTCATTGGCACATTCGCCGTGATGAAGCTGTTTGGCTTTTCGCTGAACAACCTTTCCTTGTTCGGCCTCGTGCTCGCTATCGGCATCGTTGTGGACGACGCCATCGTCGTGGTCGAAAACGTCGAGCGTAACATCGCGCTTGGCCTCGCGCCGGTCGAGGCCGCGAAGAAGGCGATGAACGAGGTCAGCGGCCCGGTCATCGCCGTCGCCCTCGTGCTGTGCGCGGTGTTCGTGCCAACCGCGTTCGTCAGCGGCATTACCGGGCAGTTCTACCGGCAGTTCGCGTTAACCATCGCCGTCTCGACCGTGATCAGCGCCTTCAACTCATTGACCCTTTCACCCGCGCTCAGCGCGATTCTGTTGAAAGGCCATCACGCGAAGAAAGATTGGTTCGCCGTAGGCATGGATCGCGTGCTCGGCTGGTTCTTCAAGCTTTTCAATAAAGGTTTTGAGGGCACAAGGAACGGCTACATCCGCGCTGTGAGTGGCACGGTCCGGCGCGGCGGCATCGCTTTGGCCGTGTATGCGGGATTGCTCTTGCTGACGTGGGGTGGTTTCAAAATCGTGCCGGGTGGATTCATTCCCACGCAGGATTCCGGTTATCTCATCGTCTTCGCCCAACTGCCCGATGGCGCGAGTTTGGAACGCAGCCAGAAAATCATCAGTCGCGCCGGCGAAATCGCGCGCACCATTCCCAGCGTGAACGGGACGGTCGAGTTCCCCGGCTACAATCTGCTGGTTGGGGCAAACCTTCCAAACGCCGGCACGATGTTCGTCTCGCTGGAAGCGTTTGAAGATCGAAAAGACCCGCGCAAGTCCGCGAAGGCAATCATGGGTCAACTTTACACGCGTTATGCTGAACTGCGCGACGCGCGCGTCCTCGTCTTGCCGCCGCCACCCGTGCGCGGCCTCGGCAGCACCGCTGGGTTCAAAATGATGATTCAGGACCGCGCAGACCTTGGTCTGGATGCGCTCGCGGGCACGGCCTTTAGCACGATGGTGGACGGCAGCCAGACGCCGGGACTCGCGCAAGTGTTCACTACCTTTACCACCCGTGTGCCGCAGATTTTCGTGGATGTGGATCGCGTGAAGGCCAAGAGCATGAACGTGGCGCTGGCCGACGTGAACGACACGCTGCAGATTTATCTCGGCTCGCTTTACGTGAACGACTTCAACCGCTTTGGCCGCACGTATCAAGTGACGGCACAAGCCGACGCGAACTTCCGTGTTCACGCCCAAGACATCCAGACACTAAAAACCCGCAACGCCGCCGGCGACATGGTGCCGCTCGGCACACTCGTGGACGTTCACGAAACCACCGGCCCGGACAAAGTGATTCGCTACAACATGTATCCTGCGGCGGACATCAATGGTGTGGCAATGCCCGGAGTGAGTTCGGGCCAGGCGATCGCCCTGGCACAACAACTCGCCGCGAAGGAACTGCCCTCCGGCATGGACTATGAGTGGACCGAACTGACGTACCAGGAAATTCTCGCTGGCAACACCATCGTTTTCATCTTTCCGCTCTGCGTGCTGCTCGTCTTTCTCACCCTCGCAGCCCAATACGAAAGCTGGAGTCTGCCGCTCGCCATTATCCTGATCGTGCCGATGTGTTTGCTGAGCGCGATCACCGGAGTCTGGCTGCGGCGCATGGACAACAACATCTTCACGCAGATTGGGCTGATTGTGTTGGTTGGACTGGCGTGTAAGAACGCGATTCTGATTGTGGAATTTGCGAAACAACTCGAAGACGCCGGGAAGAGCATCACAGAGGCAGCTACCGAAGCCGCGCGCCTCAGGATTCGGCCGATTCTGATGACGAGCTTTGCGTTCATCCTTGGCGTCGTTCCGCTAGTGCTCGCGAGCGGGGCTGGGGCGGAGATGCGACAGGCACTGGGCACGACTGTGTTCTTCGGGATGTTGGGGGTGACAGTGTTCGGCCTCATCCTCACCCCGGTGTTCTACGTCGTCATCCGCAAGCTGACCGCGCGCAAGAAAGCCGGCCATCAGCCCGCCATCGAGCCGGTGCTCAATCCCACAGCCACCGTTTAATGCATATGGATCCACCTCTTATTGCAGGAATGGCGGCCGTGCTGGGCTCACTCGCTGGTGCATCTGCGTCGATCCTCACTACTTCGATGGCACAAAGAAACCAGCTTGTCCGCGAGCGGGCCAAGTCAGAACTTCGCAGGCGCGAGACACTCTATGGGGAATTCATTAGCGAGGTATCCCGCTTGACTGCCGACGCCTTCGAGCATTCGCTGGAGCGCCCCGACACTCTTGTCACCGTTTACGCGATCGCGGGCCGCATTCACCTCCTAGCGTCTGCTCCCGTCATGAAACTGGCGGACGAATGCTGCCGTTACATTGTCGATTTGTACTCACGTCCAAACATGACGATTGAACAAATTCGCACCACGTTTCAAGTGTCGGAGCATCCACTCAGGGCTTTCGAGGCCGCCTGTCGCGCGGAGCTTGATCAATATGTCGTTCAGTAACCAGTGCTCAACGCCCACACTTCCATGAAGCGCATTGAACATCAGAACTGCACTTGCCTGTTGGTCATCGGATTCGTGTCATCGCTCTTCGTGTCCGGGTGCGCCGTTGGTCCAAACTACAAACCGCCGCAGACCCTGGTGGCCGCTTCCTTTGCGAATAATCCGACGAATGTCGCTTCAGCGGACGACGCAGCCCTCGCCACATGGTGGCGGGGTTTCAACGACACCAGGCTCGATGGACTCGTGGATCGCGCCATCGCCCACAATCATGACCTGCGCATTGCCGTAGCGAATCTCAAGGAAGCCCGCGCGCTCCGGCGGCTCACGACGTTCGACCTCGCGCCCACCGTACAGGCCAACGCTGGTTATGCCAACAGCCTCCTCAGCAAGGCCGCCGCGCTGCCTGGCACTCCGCGCGACGCGCGAGAAATGGAATTCTACGACGCCAGTTTTGACGCGACGTGGGAACTTGATTTGTTCGGTCGCGTCCGTCGTTCCGTCCAGGCGGCCAACGCCCAAGTCGGATCGGTCGAGGCCATGCGGCTCGACGTTCTGGTGACCGTCACGTCAGAGGTCGCGCGCAATTATTTCGAACTCCGCGGATTCCAGCTCCAGCTCTCGGTCGCGCGCAAAAACGCCGATGTTCAAACCGAGACTCTGAAACTCACGCAGTCGCTTCTCGAAGGCGGGCGGGGGACGGATTTTGATGTTTCGCGCAGCCGCTCGTTGCTCAACTTGACTCTCTCGACCATTCCGCCACTTGAAGCCGCCATTCAGAAAACCATTTACCGCATTGCCGTGTTGACTGGACAGCAGCCCACCGCTCTGACATCGGAACTTTCCACGCCAGAACCGTTGCCGCCGGTGCTGCCGAGCGTCGCGCTTGGCGACCCGGCGACTCTCTTGCGCCGTCGCCCGGACATTCGCGCCGCCGAACGCTCACTTGCGGCTGCGACGGCACGCATCGGCGTCGCGACGGCGGATTTGTTTCCGCGTGTCACCTTCGTCGGGAGCGTCGGTCTTCAGGCGGACACGTTCGCTGGCTTGGGCAAGAACGGCGCAGACACATGGAACTTTGGTCCACGCATCACCTGGGCTGCGCTTGATTTGGGCCGCGTTCATGCGCGCATTAAAGCCGCCGACGCCCGCACGGAAGCCTCGCTCGCTTTCTATGAGCGCACGGTTCTGACGGCTTTGGAAGAAACTGAAGGCGCGCTGGTGGACTTCGGACAAGAGCAATCGCGGCGAGAATTCCTGGAAGCCTCGGCGCAAGCCAGTCAACAGGCGGCGGACCTCGCGCATCAGCGTTACGAGGGCGGGGTGACGGATTTTCTCAGCGTGCTGGACGCCGAACGCACGCTTCTCGAAGCGCAGGACCGTCTCGCCGCCAGCCAAACGCGAACTGCGACGGCGTTCGTCGCCATTTACAAAGCCTTAGGCGGCGGGGTCCCAGTAACTGAACCAAAATTGTGACCGATACCGTATTAAATCTGCTCATTCTTTTCGTCGCCGCTACCTTTTTCTTCGGCTTTGCGTGGCATGACTATGAATAAGCCGGTTGGATTTCATCAAGCATTAGTATTGACCGCTGCCCTTCTTTTGGGAGGTGGCTGTGCTCATTACCCGGAGAACGGGCGTTTGAAGCATTACGATCCACAGAGCGGCTATCGCTTCAGAAATCTCTCCAACACCGGAAATTCTGACAGCTTGCAGGTATTTCTGGCATTCTCCGGCGGCGCGACACGCGCAGCCGCCTTGTTCTATGGCGTCTTGGAAGAGCTGGCGCGCACCCAAATTGTCTGGGAGGGCCAACGGCGGCGATTGTTGGATGAGGTGGATTACATCTCCGCCGTATCGGGAGGCAGCTTTACGGCCGCCTATTACGCGCTCTACGGCGACCTCATCTTTGCTGATTTCGAGGACAGATTTCTCAATCAGGACATCCAACGGCAACTGGCTTGGCGGCTGTGCTCGCCCCTGTAGTGGGTACGGCTGGCCTCGCCCTAATCGTCAATCCCATTCGCAAGATGCTCCGGCGCGCCGTGTTTCTTGAAGCTGAAGTGCATTCCATCGATTTACTCAACCGCGGGGTCACCGTTAGCCACGGGATGCTTGACCACCGCCAGGAATTGGCGTTTGACCACCTCGTCCTGGCGCTGGGTTCGGAAACCAATTTCTTTAATCTACCCGGGTTGGCGGAACGGGCCATCACGATGAAGAGTGGCGCAGACCCGTTTTTGCTGCGCAACCGCGTCATCGCTTTGCTTGAATCTGCCAGCCTGGAGCAGAGCGAAAGTGTTCGCCGTGCCATGCTGACGTTTGTGGTGGCAGGCGGTGGCTTTGCCGGCGTCGAGACGGTTGGTGCGCTCAACGATTTTGTTCGGGAAGCGATGAATTCTTACCCGAAACTCAACCCGGAGTGGATTCGCGTCCTGCTCGTTCATCCCGGGACTGCGGTGCTGCCCGAACTCGGGGAGAGCCTGGGCCTCTATGCGCAAAAGAAACTCCGCGAGCGGAGAGTCGAGATTCAAACCGGTATTCGCGTGCTTGGCTATTCCGGCAATAGAGTGGAATTGAGCAGCCGAGAAGCCATCAAAACGGCCACATTAATCTGGACCGCTGGCGTTACTCCTGCATCAGCGCTGAAGGATTTGCCCTGCAAGAAAGAAAAGGGCCGCCTGGTGGTGGATGAGAACCTCGAAGTGCCAGAATTTCCGGGGGTGTGGGCAGTGGGTGACTGTGCCTGGATTCTCAATCGCAAAACCGGCCAGCCACATCCGCCCACCGCGCAGCACGCGATCCGCCAGGCAACCCAGGTCGGCAAAAATATTGTGGCGGTCATTCGCGGCGCCCCGAAGAAACCGTTCGTGTTCTCGACTCTTGGCCAACTCGCTACTATTGGCCGCCGCACGGGGGTAGCCAACATTCTCGGCAAAAAGTTTTCCGGGTTCACGGCCTGGTTTCTGTGGCGGAGCGTATATCTGCTCAAGCTGCCGCGATTTGAGAAAAAGCTCCGCGTCGCGCTCGGCTGGACATTGGATTTGTTCTTCCCACCGGACCTTGTTCAGTACGTCACGGTGCGCGAAATCGAATCCTTGCATGAGCACCTGACACAGCTCAGGAAGAATGCGCTGCAGCCCGACCCAGACGAGATCGTACCAGTCGCTCCGTTGACGAATCAGCCATTTCCAGGCAGCGCCGACGAGACGGAGATCAATAATATAAATGATAATCGCAAAGACAAGTGGGGACTCCAGCCGCGCGATGAATCGCCCAAACTTGAAAGCGAACTATGATCGGCGCTTACCTCGTCATCGCCCTGATGTTGTGAATCGTCCTGTCGTACCTCGGGATCATTCACCACTTTTGGCTGCGGAATGTCTTCAAGCAAGGAGCCCTCGAACAGCCGCTGACATATGAAAGCACTAGAAGACCAGTATCAAAACAACAGCATCCGACGCTGCTTCCCGCTTGAGCTTTGCGCGCTCACCGACCATCTTCTACCAGGACGCGCGCGTGGCGGAATGGCAGACGCGCCAGACTTAGGATCTGGTTCCGAAAGGATTGGAGGTTCAAGTCCTCTCGCGCGCACCACTTTTTTAGGCCCCCTCACCGACAAGACAAAAGCGGGAGAGCGCCGCCGGGCGCGGAGACTGCGGAACTTGAGGGCTGGACGGTGTCGCGTGG
>WNGL01005273.1_pt1 | contig 24641 bp, 13 predicted proteins | sample 5400591 | NCBI WGS metagenome assembly WNGL01 (sample SAMN13153377, study PRJNA577476) | soil metagenome | isolation source: 80 cm soil or saprolite under Garry oak tree replicate 1 | place: USA:California | collected 2016-06-15 | reverse complement strand
TTTCCAAATGCGAAAGAGTTTATCCACCATTTTGATCGTTCCGCTGATTGGCACCCTGGCCCTCATTAACATGAAGGCGCAGTCGCTTGCACCCGTGATCCGAGACACTGAAGATAGAGTCGAGTCGATTCTCAAGCAAATGACGCTCGAGGAAAAGATTGATTTGCTCGGAGGGATCGACAGCTTTTCGATTCGTGGCGTCCCGCGGCTTGGCGTCCCGCGTTTGAAGATGGCCGATGGTCCAATCGGCGTGCGGAATTACGGGCCGGCCACAACCATGGCGGGTGGCATTGCTTTGGCTGCTACCTGGAATCCGGCGCTAGCCGAGCGCGTGGGAACTGAAATCGGCAGAGATGCACGGGCTAAGGGTGTGCATTTTCTATTGGGGCCGGGCGTGAACATCTATCGGGCGCCGATGAATGGACGAAACTTTGAATACTTTGGCGAAGATCCCTTTCTCGCTTCGCGCATCGCGGTGGGTTATATCAAAGGCGTGCAAAGCCAGGGCGTCAGCGCTACCGTCAAGCATTTCATGGGAAACAATTCCGAGTTCGATCGCCATCACACCGACTCAGTGATTGACGAGCGCACGATACGCGAAATTTATCTGCCGGTGTTCGAAGCCGCGGTAAAGGAAGCGCGCGTAGGCGCCATCATGGATTCATACAATCTGACCAACGGCCTGCACATGACGCAGAATTCTTACCTCAACACGGACGTCGTGCGGAAGGATTGGGGATTCGAAGGGCTAATCATGTCCGACTGGACCTCGACTTACGACGCGGTCGGCGCGGCAAATGGCGGGCTCGATCTGGAGATGCCATTCGCTAAATTCATGAACCGAGAGAATTTCCTGCCGGCAATCAAGGAGGGAAAAGTTTCCGTCGCCACCATTGACGAAAAGGTCAGACGCATCTTGCAAACGGCAATTCGATTTGGCTGGCTCGATCGCGAGCAAACGGACCTATCGATACCCCGTTACAACCCGCAAGCACGTCTGGCGGCGTTGCAAGCGGCTCGCGAAAGCATGGTGCTGTTGAAGAACGAAGGCAACTTGCTGCCACTCAATAAAGCGCAGACTAAATCGATCGCGGTTATCGGCCCTGATGCTTATCCCGCCGTGCCGGTTGGAGGAGGCAGCGCGCGCGTGCAGCCATTTGCAGCGGTCAGTTTCCTCGAAGGGATAAGCAACTATCTCGGCGCGGGAACTCAAACATTTCACCTGCGGGGCCTACCCACGCTCGCGGAGATGGCTCAGGCGACAAACCTCTCGACCGCGGCCACAAACGGCAAGGACGGGGTGGTTGCCGAATATTTTAGTAACCCAGATTTGCGGGGAAGCCCGGCGACGGCGTTACTCCTGGGCCGGGAATTCCGGATGAGTCATCGGCGCGTTGGACGGGTTATTACACAGCGCAGCAAGCGGGGCCGTTCGATGTTTTTCTGCAGGCCCCCGGTGAAAACGTTCGCTACCGGCTGTTCATCGACGGCAAGCTCGTTCTGAATAGTTGGGAACACTCGATCGCGGTGGTCGATTACGCAACCACCTCGCTCGCAGCTGGTCCCCACAAGATCGTTCTGGAACACTTCCGTCACGCAGGCCGCGCCGCGCCACGCCTGCGTTTGGGTATCGTGCCGCGCAGCAGCATCGTCGACGCCGACGCGAAAAAACTGGCGGCAAAGGCGGACGTGGTCGTGCTGGCCGTAGGTTTTGATCCGGAGACTGAGACCGAAGGCAGCGATCGCACCTTTCGCCTGCCGCCTGGACAAGAGCAACTAATCCAGGAGATCGCAGCGGCAAATCACAACACGATCGTGGTGATCACGTCGGGCGGCGCAGTGGATATGAACTCCTGGCTCGATCGCGTCCCCGCAGTCTTGCAAGCCTGGTATCCAGGCCAGGAGGGCGGCGCAGCACTGGCCGAGATTCTTTTCGGAGACGTGAATCCGTCGGGCCGTTTGCCGGTGACATTTGAACGTCGCTGGGAAGACAATCCCGCGCACGACAGCTATTATCCCGACGCGTCGACGAACCGCATCACGTACAAAGAAGGGCTGTTCATCGGTTATCGCGGCTACGAGCATAACGGCATGAAGCCGCTCTTCCCGTTCGGCTACGGGCTTTCATATACAACGTTCAGATACAACAATCTGAATGTGACTCAAGCAGACACGAAAAGTGGCAGCCTCAGTTCCTGGACCTGCCTGGTTTCATTTGATGTAACCAACACCGGCCGACGGCAAGGCGCTGAAGTCGCGCAAGTGTACGTTGCCAACACGCACTCGAAAACGCCGCGGCCGGCTAAGGAATTGAAAGGCTTTGTGAAAGTAAACCTGCGCGCCGGTGAAACCCGGAGAGTAACCGTCACGCTGGATCGCCGCGCCTTTTCTTATTACGACATTAATCTACAACAATGGCGCGTGGAGCCCGACAACTTCGACATCCTTGTCGGGAGTTCAGTGGAACAGATCTTACTCAAAGGCAGACTCGCGCTGAGGTGAGGGTGATCGCGAGTGCGCTTATAGCCAGATCCCGTTCTTCAATCTAATTCTCACCCTGTTTCAACCGGGTGTACTCGCGTCCTTTAAGATCCGTCTCACCGTTTCAACGGTTTTCCTCGTCGTTCCATTTCAAGCCGTATCGCTTCGCCAAGAGTTCGTACTCGTCTGCAAATGTTGGACTGATATAACGAATCTGATGTAATCCTGAATGCGCCGTCGATGCAAGGAAAACCGTTGAAACGGTTAGGACAAATTATTGGACGCGTTCTCACCCGGTTGAAACCGGGTGTGAATGAGAAGAGCCGTGGTAAAGTACACCTCGACTATCTAGACGAGTTGCCGGATTTATCGCACCGAAGTCCGAATCCCAGGTGAAGCCGTGAAAAATTATTTCGATCTGACAAATAAGGTCGCATTGATCACCGGCGCGTCGTCCGGCATCGGCGCCGCGACGGCGAAGGTGCTGGCTGAGTTGGGGGCCGACGTAGCCATCAGTTATCACAGCAATCAGCAAGGTGCTGAGAAAGTACGAGACGAGGTTGCGCGCGCGGGACGAAAGACAATCGCCATTCGCGCAGATGTGCGGGAAGCTGAGCAGATTCGGGCGATGGTGACGCGGGCAACTGACGAGCTAGGGCCGATCGATATTCTGGTTAACAACGCCGGCTCGCTGATTGAGCGGCAAAGAATCATCGAGACGACTGGAGCACGCTGGAACGAGGTTATCAATCTCAACCTGACGAGCGCGATGCTCTGTTCGCAGGCAGTGGTGCCGGCGATGATGGCGCGTAAATCGGGAGCGATCGTCAACGTGGTTTCAATCGCCGGGCGCACGGGCGGCGGGCCCGGCGCCGGCGCTTACTCTGCGGCGAAGGGCGGTCTGATCACGCTCACGAAATCGATGGCCAAAGAACTGGCGCCGCACGGTGTGCGGGTGAACGCAATCTCACCAGGAGTGATCGATACGCCATTTCATGAAGTGTTCTCGACGCCAGAGATGATCCGCGGATTCGTGGCGACGATTCCACTTGGCCGCATCGGCACGCCGCTGGAATGCGCCAGGGTGATCGCCTTTCTCGCATCCGACGCGGCGAGTTATGTAGTGGGCGAAACGATTGAAGTTAATGGCGGACAATTGATGCTCTGATCTCAACGTAGCATACGCTTCAGTCTGTGATTCTCTCCTCGTTAGTAGGGTTAACGATTACATACAACAGACTAAACCTGACGTCTATCGCAAACTACGAGCGAGGCTCGCGCCGAAAACTCTCCGGCGGGCCGAGATAACTTGGGCGCACGCCGCCGGTATTCACGACCAGCTTCTCAATCACCAAACCGGGATCGATGGCCCACAACTTGAGCACGTGATAACCCGGCTGTCCTATCACATGCTTCGAGGTCAGGACGCGCACGCCGTCTTTGACTGAACGCTCCCATTCGACTTGCGAGTAGTCCGCATGCACGTTGATAACCTGCGGTTTTTCATCATCAAACGAGATGCCATAGCGAAACCCGGTGCCCGGCTGAAAGTTTTGCGTTGGCGCGACATATACGTCGACGCCGACTGGACCATCATGAAACAGATACATGCGGTATTCGAGCCGGGCGGCCGCGGACGACAAAATCTGGCTCGGCGCCGCGACGGGAAACGTCGTCATCGCCGACAGCGTGCGACCAAAGTCGGGTATCTGCTTCCACTGAACTGCCTTCGTTTCGACGACGCGCGTGAAATGCTCGGCTTCAATGGAGACACACCCGTCCGTTTCGACAAAGCCTTCGAGTTCGTCGGGCCGTGGCACAGCGGGATTAACGATTGGCACCGTCATGACCATTTTGCGATCACCCGTACCGGCGATACTGATTGATCCACTGGTAGCACCCGGCGGAACGTCGCCCCACTGCACATTGATCCAGACTCGTTGTTCGCGGGTCACCGTGCCGTGCGTCGCGCTCACGCGGAGCCAGGGCTCGCTCGCTTCGGCGGTGAACATGAACGGTGTCTGCCCGCGATTGAAGATTTCAAAGTAGCGCGGCTGTCGATCATAGACATTCTGCGGCGGCAAGGTTGGTTGCCCTGGTCCATCAGGCCAGCTCGCCGGGGAACCCTCGACGCTCACACCCATTTCACTCGGAGCCGGAACCTGAATTTCCTGAATCGCCGGCATGGCGTTGCGGACCGGCTGGTTCCAGAAGGTGTAGCCGATGTGGGTTTGGTCCATCAGATGATTCCACTTCCCTCCTGACATTGTCTCGTTGTAGTAACGAGCCAGTTGTTCATCAGCGCGAAACAATTCGCGTGCCCGCTCGGCAAGGTCGTTAGTTGACGCGCGACCCTGCACGGCGTACAGGCGATTCTTACCGACTGTAATGTACAGTTCGTTGAGTACCGCACTGGCTTTGACCGGATACAGCACGAGCTGAAAGCAAGCGTCTTTCTTTTCCGCAGGCAGCGCGTTGTAAATCTCTTCGGCCTGCTTTGCGAGGCGCTGATAATCAGCCAGCACCGTGTCCGCTTCTCGATAGTTCACCAGACTATAGGTGGTTGGTTCGAGCAGTTCCGGTTTGCGTCGGCCGTTGTACTTTGTGTACTTCGCGATGATCTCCGCAATCGCGGCGGCATGTTCCGGTCCAAACTCGCGCTCGGCCCACTGCTGTGTGTAGTCGTCCAGCCGTTGCGCGGGCCAGCGTTCCGGATTCCAGGCGAAGTTCAGGAAGAACTCCGTCGGGAACTCCATCGGTTTAAGATCGCCCACGTTAACGATCCAAATGCGGTTGGCGCCGTAGCGATAGGCCAAATTCATCTGCTCCTGGATTTTTGTGATGGGGACAGTGTTCAGCCATTTGTAGGAACGCGGGCCGCCAACATAATCGAAGTGATAATACACACCGGCGCCGCCCGATCGTTTCCGTTCTTCAGCCGTGGGCAGCCGCCGAATATTCCCCCAATTATCGTCGCACCATAGCAGTGTGACGTCGTCGGGAACACGCATCCCTTTCTCGTAATAATCCTGAACTTCCTTATAGAGCGCCCAGAGCTGAGGCACGGCTGACAAGTTTGAATTTACGTTCGCGGCGATGATCCGGCGCTGGTCCGCGACGATCCGCTCCAGCAGCGCGACGTTGCTCTCCGGCGACATCGGTTTATCTCCGTCGCCGCGCATTGCCAGCGTGATGATGTTCTCGTACTCGCGATTCCGGCGCACGCCTTCAGTCCAAAAGGCGCGCAGCACCTCGTCGTTGACGGCATAGTCCCACGCGCCTTTGCCGTAACGCTTCCATTCCTGCTGCGCGCGCATCATGGGTTCGTGGTGCGACGTTCCCATGACGATGCCGTACTCGTCGGCGAGTTTCGGGTTCAGCGGATCGTCATCGTTGAAAGCATTGTTCCACATCGCCGGCCAGAGGTAGTTTGCTTTCAGGCGCAGGAGCAGCTCGAATACCTTCTCGTAGAATTGATGATTGTAGTTGCCGAACTTTTCTCGCACCCAGCCCGTAAGCGCGGGCGCTTCATCGTTGAGAAAGATGCCGCGGTACTTCACGGCCGGCTCGTCTTGCAGATAACGGCCCGTGCGGATGAACAGTTGATCGTGATGCGTTACCGGAACGTCAGCCCACCAATACCAGGGCGACACGCCAATCTGTTCCGACAGATCGTAGAGACCATAGATCGTGCCACGTTTGTCGCTGCCGACAATAACCAGAGCACGTCTCACTCCGGGCCAGGGCTGCGGCACAACTTGAATAACGAAAGACTCCCAACGACCGCGGATCGCCGCCGCATCGAGTTTGCCAGCACGCAAAAGCTCGCCGATCAAACGATTCTTTCCCAGCGTGCCCACGATAATGAGCTCTGCCGCTTGCTCTGGTCGCTCGGTGATGATCGCTGGCCGGATCCTGCTGACTCGATCTATATCCGTTTGCAGATCGCGCGCGGCTCGGAGGACGCCAGGGTAATCTTGCGAGTCCACGACGATCGGCGCCGCTGTGCCGTTGCTCGCGAGACGTACGGATCCCGGAGTCGCCGCAAACTCCACGTAGCGCGTTTGACCAAGAGCAAAGATTGAAGGCGCCCAGCACAATGCGCACAGGAACGAACCAATCATAGGTGCGACTGCGGCTTGTCTTGCTTTCATGTGCTATTGTCCTTCAGGCAGTTTCAATGAACGGGTTGGGCTTGAAATCCCGTTCCCGGTAATCGAAGTAATCGAAATCCGCCGGGTGATAAGTCCCTGCCAGATCCTGACAACACATTCCCACGAAGGCGCCGGTGAAATTAGGATTTCCCGGAGCACTGGCCTCGTCTGACAAAATACTGGCGTCGAATTGCTCGGGCAGCCAACACCAATCCTGATCACCCACGCGGTACGCGAAGTAGAGACGCTCAAAGTCCACCTCAACGCGCAGATGCACGGGCACGCCGCTGGGAATGGGGGATCTCAATTCCTATTCGTCCACCGCCCGAGCTTGCGCCCGTCACTATTGCAACTTTCCCTGATAATCTTCCGGCCATGATGCCTCCTGTTTCGAATGGTAAAGCTCGAGATCGGTGCGCTAACCTCTCTGCCTGTTTGCACCTCTTCAACACCATCTAATCAAACCGACGGGGGGAGCGTGAATCACAAATCATTTATCGCACGCCGAATAGGATGTCCACCGTCAGTTGATCCAGACGCTCATACGGCAACTTCTTGCCAGCGAGCTCAACGCGGTCGAGCGCAAGCGCTCTGACTCGGTCGGCTTTGGCGCGGCTGTAACCGCCGAGCGGCTCAGCATATTCCGGTGGAGTGGCATGGATTTCCGCCAGGAGCGCCTGAATCTCAGCATCCTCATTGAACTGACGCGCCTTATCTTTGAGGATCAGATAATTTCGCATGCAGCCGGCGGCAAATTCCCATACGCCGGCTTCATCTTCACTGCGATAGGCATGCGCATCGAAATGACGAGGCCCTTCATAGGACTCTTCCAATAGTTTGACCAGAAAAAAGAGATTCTTCAGCGACTCGGAACCGAAGCGCAGATCCTGATCGAAGCGCGGTCCTTTCTGATCGTTCAGGTCGATGTGAAACAGCTTACCTGCTTCGACGGCCTGAGCAACCACGTGATAGAAATTGAGGCCGGACATCTGCTCATGCCCGACTTCAGGATTGACGCCAACCATGTCTGGATGATCGAGAGTCGCGATAAAGCCGAGCATGGCGCCCGTCGTCGGCAGATAAATATCACCGCGTGGTTCATTCGGCTTGGCTTCGAGCGCGAACTTATAGTCATAGCCCTGGTCCATCGAGTATTCGCAAAGAAAGTTGAGCCCCTCGCGATTCCACTTCAGCGCTTCCCGGGCGTCCTTGGCCGCATCGACCTCGGCGCCCTCGCGCCCGCCCCAGAAGACATAAATGTGCGCGCCGACTTCCGCGCCCAAGTCCATTGACCGCATTGTCTTTTGAATCGCATAGAGCCGGACACGCGGATCATTCGAGGTAAACGCGCCATCCTTGAAGACCGGATCGTAGAACAGATTCGTTGTCGCCATGGGCACTTTCATGCCGTGATCGTTCAGTGCTTGTTTGAATTCGCGCACGATGCGATCCCGCTCGGATGCCGTCGCGTCGATCGGGATTAGATCGTTATCGTGAAGGTTGACGCCGTAAGCGCCCAGCTTGCTTAGACGCTGGACCATCGTGATCGGACTCAAGCTGGCGCGCGTCGCATCGCCGAACGGATCGCGCCCGCGATTACCGACCGTCCACAGGCCGAATGTGAATTTATGTTCCGGAAGCGGTTTGTAAATATCTTCTGTCATCTCGCCAACCTCTCACCTTTCTAATTGTCCGATAAACTTCAGTTTGTCGTTCGCTGACGGCAGCGGGTCGCTTTGGATATAAGCCAACTCCGCGCGAGACACGCGCGGGTGTTCTTCAGGTTTGCGGTAAAGCGTGATCCAGAAGACGAGCCAGACGAAGCCTAGCGCGCCCGTGATGATGAACGCCCACCGCCAACCGTAGTTGATCGCAATCCACGGCACGGCGACGTGCCTCCCATAACGACAGCAATGCGACCAGTTAAGTCCGTAAAATTCTCGATTCTGGTCATCTGGCAACTACCTCGAGCTTAGCCGTCTGATACTTAACTGAACTCGTGCCCACCATGATGTCGAACCAGCCGGGCTCGACGATGCGATTCATGTTTAGATCCAGAAACGAAAGTTTGTCAGGTGTGATCACAAACTCGACTGTCTTACTCTCGCCCTGAGCCAGGGAGATGCGCTTGAAATCTTTCAGTTCCATGACTGGTCGAGTAACAGAACTGACGAGGTCGTGAATGTAGAGTTGCACGATCTCATCGCCCGCCCGCTTGCCGGTGTTTGTAACGGTCACGCTTACTCTTGTCTGACCAGCAGTTCCGATCCGGGCAGGACTTACGCTCAGATTTGAATACGCGAAGGTCGTGTAACTCAGGCCAAAGCCGAAGGGGAACAACGGTTCCTTGCTCGTAAACAAGTAACCGCGCCGGGCAGTCGGCTTGCGATTGTAGTAGCTGGGCAACTGCCCTACCGAACGCGGGAACGTGACGGGGAGTTTACCGGCGGGGTTGTAATCGCCGAACAAGGCGTCAGCGACGGCGACTCCTGTTTCCTGTCCGAGGTAAAAGCCTTCGAGAATAGCGGGGACTTTCTCTGCGATGTAATTGATCGAAAGCGGGCCGCTGTTGATGAGCAGCACGACGGTTGGTTTACCGGTATCCAGCACGGCCTTAACCAGATCATTCTGCCGGCCAACTAGATCAAGGCTGTCGCGATCGCCGAGGTGGTTGTCGGCCCAACCTTCTTTGTTTGTGTCTTCGTTGCCGCCTAACACTAGCACCGCAAGGTCCGCTGCCTTCGCGACCTCGACCGCTTGCGCGATCAATTTGGTGTCTTCCGCTGGATCGCTCAAGTGCGAAAAGTCGGCCCACCAGTCACCACCTTCTTTTGTGATCTTGCATCCCACTGCGTGGGTGACCGTAGCCTTGCTGCCCACTTTATCGGTGATTCCCTGAAGTACGCTGATGCCGCGCCCGGGATTGTCGCTGTATCCACCGAGATGCACTCGGTCGGCATTTGGGCCAATGACGGCGATGGACTTCAGCCTGTTCCGATCAAGCGGCAGCAGATTGTTTTCATTCTTGAGGAGAACGATTGACCGCCGGGCCGCCTCTGCTGCGAGTTCACGATGCGCCTCTGAGTTTGTAACGCTGACGGCGCGCTGTGGATCGACATAGGGATTCTCGAATAGGCCAAGAAGAAACTTGGCCCGGAGATTTCGCGCGACGGCCCGGTCGATCGTCGCTTCTGCAACCTTTCCTTCCTTCACTAGCTGGACGAGGATCGGGAAGCAATCAGGGTCGGGCAATTCGATGTCAACACCCGTTTCCAGCGCGAGCTTCGCTGCCTCTTTCTTGTCAGCCGCGACGTAATGCAAGCTCTCCAGTTGCGGGATGCCGTAATAGTCCGAAACTACATAACCCTTGAAACCCCACTCCTGCCGCAGCACTTTCTCGAGCAGCCACTTATTGGCATGAGATGGGACGCCGTCGATCTCGTTGTAAGAAGCCATCACGCTCATCACGCCCGCCTCTTTAACGGCCGCCTCAAAGCTGGGCAGGAAGAACTCCCGCAGAACCCGCTCGGAATAATTGGCCGGCGCGATGTTCGTGCCACCTTCTGGCTGACCGTGAGCCGCGAAGTGCTTAGCGGTGGCGATAATGTGACCGCCATCGACTCCTGGTCCCGATCCCTGCAACGCTTTGATAATTGCGACCGCCATACGCGAGACCAGGTAGGGATCCTCGCCGTACGTTTCTTCCGTTCGGCCCCAGCGCGGCTCGCGCGCCACATCAAGATTCGGCCCGAGCACTTGATGGCTGCCGCGCGCTCTCGTTTCGAGGGCGGCCACCGTAAAGACTTTGCTGATGAAATCAGGATCCCAACTACTGGCGAGCGCTATTGGCTGAGGGAAACTCGTGCTCCCCTGGGCCATGTGGCCGTGCAGTATTTCATCATGAAAGATCGCGGGGATGCCCAGCCGACTGTTTTCAATGAGCCACTTCTGGACTGCATTGGCGAAGACGGCTCCCTCACGCGGACCCTTTCGTTCTCTCTGTCGCGCAATCTGCCCGATTCCGTATTTCATGACCAGGCGCGCTTTCTCGGGCGAGAAATCCCCGCGGTCATTCGAAAAATCCGTCTGCGGGCCCACCTGCGGTCTTTCGGCCCAGAGACAGGTTAGCTGGGCCACTTTTTCTTCGAGCGTCATTCTGCTGAGCAGATCCGCCACGCGTTGCTCAACAGGCAAGCCCGGGTTCTTATAGTCCGGGATGGCTGTCTGCGATCGCATCTCTGCTTTGGGGAAAATGACGAGAATCATTGATATGGCTGCGCACACGCCGGCGATAACACGGCTGGATCTCGGCAGACGAATCTTAACCAAAAGGGTTTTCCTCCATTTATGGAATGCGACGCTGTGGTAATGCCTGAACTAAAGAATCGCGATCCGGGGAACCTGCATAGCTGCAAGCTGGAAAGCAAACTCGCCCGCGCGCACGTCGTTGCTCACTCGACGGCGATTCGGGGGTCGCAAGTCTGCGGACTCTCAAGTTTATTGTCGGCCGAGCCAGATGACGGTTGCTGAAGACCGACCCACGCACGGAAGTTTCCGGAGAACATTCGCGTTACGTCGCGCACGATTTCTTGTCGCGTTACGGCGCGTCCACTTTGCAGCAGTCTCTCATACGTCTCATACAGCGACGCAGCGATGACGACGCGTGAATGCCGCCACTTGTAGATCAACTGTTCAAGTACACTCGCATCGGAATGTTGCGGAATAAAACTGGATCCCAGGAGTTCCAGGCGTTCGCGCGTGATCTCAGAAACAATTGACGGGTTGTTGAGAAACCACCAACAGCCGAACGGCATCAAGTTATTGAACTTCCGCGCGGACACACACAGTTCATGTTGGTTTTCTCGCGACAAAATAGTCGCGAGAAAACGCACGTCAGGATACTCGGCGCAAATGCGCTCCAGGGCAGTCACGTCCGCGCGCCCCATACCGTCACCTGCCACTCTTAGCGCGGGATTTACGCCGCGCCGGACGCCAATCATGAGGGCAAAAGCGAGAGCGTGCGCTCGCGCGGTCGGCAGGACAACTTCGCGGATCAGCCGGTCGCGGACATCCGTATCCGGAAACTTGAACTCGGCCGGGAGGGACACGGCCATGTAAAGCGGCTTCATGCGCGCGATCCACTCATCGAGAAAGCGACGCAGCGCGGCTACAGTTGAGCCGCCTAGTTCAGCGTCTACGGACAGGCCCTGGCGGACAAGCGTGTGGATCGCTTCAGGCCAGTCGTTCAGCAATCTGTCGAGGCGCAGTGAGGCATGAAAGCGATGGTCAGATTTCGTGCCGTTGGTCCAGCGAGGCATCTCCCGTGCATTGAACGGGTCGTTAGTCATCACGACGTCACTCACGCAGGCAATTTCCAATACTCGATCGAGGTGCTCGTGCGGATCTTGCGAACGAAAGAAAGCGCGCGCCTCTTCGAGGTCGGGCGACCTCGGGTCGAGGCCAAATGCGTCAAGAATGGAAACGATACCGCGAGCAGCTTCCGAGAGCGGCGTATTCTCGACAAAGAGCGTCTGCCAAACGAGGTCTGCCCGCTCTACCTTAGTCATTCCCCAAAAACGTGCGGGCAAGAGATCAGTCGAGCGGAAAGTCTCGGCGATGAGATAGTGATAAGTCAGCAGGTCATCAATACCGTGGAGAAACAACCCGTCAAACTCGGGCGGAAAGACGTGTGTGTGAACATCAATTACCGGCGTTCTGATGGCGAGTTCAACCTCTCGTCTGAGTTCTGAGCTGTCCGTTAATAGCTCAGCTCGCGCGGCACGATTTTCCATCACGCTTACCATTTTTCTATCCTCTTCTCGTCACTCTTCAAAGGCGAATGTTAGCGGGCCGCCTCGCGTCGTTCGGATCGGCCCAGCGATGATTTGGGATTGTCGGTGTCCACCCCGGCCTCAGCGGATCTTGATCGTACGGGTATGATCCTAGCTGCTGATACAGCTCTGCGTATTCGGCCAGCTTATCTCGATTAAGCCGTACGCCCAGCCCTGGCCCCGTCGGCACTGCAATCGAGCCGCCCTCATACTTGAACTTGCCGCCCTCAATAATGTCGTCGGTTAACTGATGATAGTGCGCGTCTGCGGCGAATGACAGATTCGGGATAACAGCGCCGAGGTGCAGCATCGTAGCGAGCTGGATGCCGAGTTCTCCGGATGAGTGGACGGCAACTCCAAGCTGGAATGTCTCGCACACGCCCGCGGCCTTGACGCACGGTCTGATCCCGCCCCAGAAGGTTGTGTCGAGCAGAATCACGTCCACGGCTGTGTCGAGCACGTTGGCTGCGAGCTGCTCGAAGTTGACGACCACCGTGTTTGTTGCCAGGGGTATTCGCACCTTCTCGCGCACGCGGCGCATTCCAGCCAATCCAAACACCGGGTCTTCCAGATAATCGTTCCGGATGTCCTCGATCCGCTGGCCGAACCAGATGCTCGTCTCAGTGGACCAGACGCAGTTTGGATCGAAGCGGAAGCGATCGCCGTCTAGCGCAGTCGCCAGCGCGCGATAACATTCCAACTCGTACTCCGGCGAGAAGACACCACCTTTCAACTTGTGCGAAGTGAAGCCGTAACGTTCTTTCAGTTCGCGCGCATGCGCAACGAGTTGCTCAATCGTTCGTATTTCGCCCGTGCCGTCCTTAGAATTCGGGTAACGGAAGAAGAGGTATGAAGCGAAAGGCACCCGGTCGCTTAAACGGCCTCCTAAAATCTCGGACACAGGCACGCCCCACTTTTGTCCCATGATATCGAGGCAGGCGAATTCCAGTGCCGCCAGGATCTGCGTGCGGTTGTTGTAAAGGGAGCCGGACGGGTTGGCGATCAGAAACCGCATTTCCTCAAGACGCGCTGGATCACGGCCAACCAGGTAGGTTTTCATTGCGTGGAACACAGCTTCAGCCGACTCTCCGCCGCCACCCATTTCACCGAGACCGATCAAACCCTCATCCGTCTCGACTTCCACCACCGTGCGCACGAAGCGCCCCCAGTGACAACCATTCGCGTGTCTCAGAGGCGCCTCCAATGGCAACGTGACTGTAGTAGCTCTGATGTCTGTGATTTTCATCTCGCTTCAGCGGCTTCAGATCATTTCATTTTCCATTTGGGGTTTCTTGTTAGTTACCGTTCGTGTGTTTTGGTGGATCGTTCTTCGTCTCTCAGCCAAGCAAACGATCCACGAAGTCGCACGAGGCATCTGACATTGGACCCGGCAAATGACCAATGAAAAATTTCAAATGACAAATGGAAAATAATCTTATCTTCACCATGAAAGACTCTTTGCTTTGTACTCTTCCAAACTCTTCGCCGGCTTCTCTACACCTTCGGGCAGCGGACGCTTTGAGAAGGTTTGGAAATATAGCAGACAGGCGTCTCTCCACCAGATGGCATCGCGCTCCTGGATGGCCAGCTTCTTCGCCACCTCAGCGTGACGCTGTGCGTCGATCACACCTGACAGAGCGTCCCAATCCTTGCGCGTGGTCCGCGTCCAACCTACTCCGCGCTGATAGTGGAAGGCCAATTCGTCCCACATCGTCCGGTCCGAGCGCATGCGATAATCCCACGGCACGTGGTGGAACCAGAGCAGAAATTTCTCAGGGCAACTGTTCAAGTTAGCGAACCAATCGCGGATCTGGCCGTGATACAGGCTCACTGCGTTGCTCCCGGTCTCCGTGCGGTCGAATCCCAAACCAGTTTCGTCGGCGCGATGAAAGTAGACCGGATTCCAATCCGCGCGCGGTTCGGTGTCCCACCAGGGAGCAGGTCCATAGTGGTGTCCGCCCCACATCAGGTGGTGAAGGCCAAGCGGAGTCATGTAGTCGACAACCGCTTCATGTGATTCAAGCATGATGCGAGTAATAGTCTCCACTGCTTTGACCTCATGCGTGAAGGTCATGTTTATCCACTCTTCGGCGATTTGACGCGAGGCAAGATCAGGGTTCCAGGCGAGACGCCCAAAGGCGTACCAATTGGCCTGGGCAAAGTGATGGCCGGTCCAGTTGCGATCTGAGCCAGTGTTTGCCACACCGGCGATACCTGTAAGGCGTTGGCCATAAAGACTGCCATCGATAATTTTGGTGACCGTCGAGCCTGGGCCTTTGGCGTAGGTATCGGAATCGAGAACCTCACGCCACATCTGGGGCAGAAATACAAGATGATTTGAGAAGCCGAGGTATTCCTGCGTGAGTTGTACTTCGAGCATAAGCTGCGTCTTCGGCATCGCCCCAAAGAGCGGGTGGAAGGGCTCGCGCGGCTGAAAGTCGATGGGCCCATTCTTCACTTGCAGCAGCACGTTCGGCGCGAACTGGCCGTCGAAGGGCTGGAGATTGTCATAGGCCGCCGCAGCCCGATCGTAACCGGGCTTCGCGTCGTAGACGAAGGCCCGCCAGATCACCACTCCTTTGTGAGGAGCGAGAGCAGCGGCCAGCATGTTGGCGCCATCAACATGGTTGCGATTGTAGGTGCGCGGCCCTGGTTGGCCCTCGCTGTTAGCCTTAACCAGGAAGCCACCAAAATCCGGAATGGCCTGGTAAATCTCATCCGCCTTTTTCTTCCACCAGGCTGCGACTTCCCGGTCGAAAGGATCAGCGGTCTTCAAGCCACCCAATTCGATGGGCGCCGAAAAGCGAGGCGAGAGATAAACATGCACGCCATAAGGGCGGAAGGTGTCGGCAATGGCTGCGACCTTATGTAAATATTCAGCGCTCAGGAAGAGGGAATTCGCGTTGACGCTATTGACGACGGAGCCGTTAATCCCCAGCAACGCATTAGCGCGTGCATAGTCGCGCAGGCGGGGATCCACATTTTCAGGAAGAGCCTTCCAGTCCCACAGCGAACGCCCTGCGTAGCCGCGTTCGATGCTCCCATCAAGGTTATCCCAATGGTCCAGCACGCGAAGCTGTAGCCGCGGCTTTTGACTGATATCTAATTTGTCGATCGGCTGGAGAGTTTGCAACAAACGCAAGAAATGGAACGCGCCGTACAGCACGCCCACTTCACCGCTCGAGGCAATGACAATCACTGAGCGGTGTTCGATTTTCAAAGAACGGATGCGGAACCCCTCTGGCCCAAGATTCGCAAGCTGTCGTTCCCACCCGATTTTCCCTATTTGCGGCGAACTCTTCGGCGTTCCCGCGATCACAGCGCCATCACGGTTGACCTCACTCGCAACGGGAACAGCGCTGGCGAGCAGTCCGGTGCAACCGTTGACGAGTTCGGTGCGAACAACTTCGAGAGTTGCCGAGTCACCCGGCACCACAACGGAAGCGATGCGAGGTCGATAAGATTCGATCGTCCGCTTGGGAAGTGGATCGTAACGCAGCCACAAGCGATAACCGTCTTCGGCTTTGCTGATCGCTCCGGTGACGAAGATGATGGCAACAGCGATACTCGCTATCAACGCTTTGCAACTGCGCTTCTGTTCCAAATTCATCTGCTCCCTTTCGGAGTCAATCTCACTCGGCCGCTCGCTTCGCTGGCGGCAAAAGCGGCGCCTTGATGTAACGGCTGGCAAACGTCAGGAACGTGGGCCAGTTTGGTCCCGGCGTGTGCCCACCGCTGTGTTGGCGGAAGGCGACATCACCATCAATCAACGGTGTCTCTACCGCGGGAAACTCGGTAGTTCCCAGATCCTTTTTTTCCAGAAGCTTGTACACTGGTCCGGCACCAACCGCGGCCAGGAACATGCCTTTGGCGTCCACCCAGCCATCGCCTTTGGCGCCGCCGCTGATGAACACGGGGCGCGGGGCGCACAGCGCAACCAGCTCGTGAGCGTCCACGGGTAGATCATTCCAGTTCAGCGGACCGGCGTATTTAAGGAAGTTACCGGCCATCCAGTGGTACTCGCCAGTTCCGGCGACGTTCTCCACCAACTCTCCGAAGTTGCGGCGGTGCAGCTTGGCGCCACCTTCGCCGGAAGAACTGACATAGGCGATGGCGAAGCGCCGGTCATATGCCATGGTGACGAGCGTCGCCTTACCATAACGCGAGTGGCCCTCGAGACCGACTTGCCTGGCGTCAACCGACTTGTCGGTTTCAAAATAGTCCAGCGCGCGGCTGGCGCCCCAGGCCCACGCGCGCAATGCGCCCCAATCATCCAACTTGCGCGGCTGTCCCTTATTACACAAACCGATGATGCCGCTGGTCAGGCCGGCGCCGTTGTCGGCCTGAATGCTGTTAGGGATGATGACGGCATAGCCCCAGCCCTTTGCCAGAACTTGTTGTTGCCAGGTTGGTCCAGTTGGGACAGGAGCAACGGGCTGCTGAGCAGGAGGCCGGACACCGGGAGGAAATATGAAACCAAATTCCATGATCACCGGCACTGGCCCGATCGCGTTGGCGGGAGTGGTCAATGTCAACTGAATATCGGCGGTAATAAGCGGATACGATGTGTTATCAACGTGGCCCACCAGTTTTTTCGTGATCACCGGCACATCCCCATTCGTTTCCCTGGTCTTGCTAATCAACACCCAGTTAACTCCAGGTGTGACCTTAGGAACACGGCCATAGATTTCCCGGTCAAAGTCTTCAACGATTTCCGGACGTCGCTGCTTCCACCACATCTTCGCGTTGATAACTCTCTTTCCGTTTTTCAAGACGAGCGGATCCGGCAGATTCGGGTAAGGATTGGCTTTAGATTCGTCGTAATTAGCCGCGTTCGGCGCTTTCGGATTACTGCCGTTGGCGCCAGGCCGCGACGAAACAATGTGCAGCAAGTCCATCATTCGCTGATGGTCTTGCTCTGCGGTCATCATTACCGGTGGCGGCGGCGAGCTAGGAGTAGTGGCAGTATTAATAACAGCATCGAACGCCGGTTTTGGTTTCCCTCCGCGATCGAAAAGGAGTGGATGACTAGTTCTTCCTTTGATGGGCCAGTTGTTAAGCCATGAATCGCCATCTGTAACGCACCAGAAAGTCACGCGGTCGATCGCGTCGCGGTGTTCCAGATAGATGCGAAACAGATCGGTGTAACGCTTAGCCAGCGCTTGTTGCGCCGAGTCCGGCAAACCATTGGTATATGGGTTCAGTTGTGGCGTCGCTACGACGTCGACGGCGTAATCTGCGCCCGGTTTCGTCGTTCGCGGCAGCACATCTACGTCGAGTTCGGTAATATTCACTCTGATTCCAAGCCCCTCAAAGGCTGAAATCGTTGCGTCTTCATCCGCAATCGAAGGCCAGTACATGAGGTTGTGATTTTGCAGCCCGATGGCCGTGATGGGAACTCCGTTCGCCTTCAGTTTCTTGATTAGTTCGACAGCGCCTTTGCGTTTTGCCGGCAATTCCAGATCGTAATCGTTGTAATACAACTGGGCGTTTGGATCCGCTTCGTGCGCAAACTCGAAAGCCTCGATCAAATAATCTGCGCCGATGATTTTCATCCAAGGTGACTGGCGCAGAGTTCCGTCCTGATTTAATGCTTCGTTGATGACGTCCCAACCTTTGATTCTTCCTTTGTAGCGACCGACAACCGTCATGATGTGTTCGCGTAGACGCTTCAGTAACGTATCGCGATCTGTAGGGTTGCCTTTCTCGTCCTGAAATACCCAAGCCGGCGTCTGGTTGTGCCACACGAGTGTATGCCCGACGATGAACATCCCATGCTTCTCGCCGAACGCCACGAACGCGTCCGGCGCTTCGAAATCGTATTTGTCAGGAGATGGATGGACCAGCGCCCACTTCAAAACGTTCTCGGGCGTTATGGTGTTGAACTGTGAAACGATGAGCGCCGTAATCCGCGCGTCCTCTTCAAAGATGTGACGCCGGTTTAGCGACGCGCCGATCAGAAAACTGTTCTTGAAAGTTTCCTTAAGCGTCGGTTGCGTCTGGGCGCGTGATGAAGTCAGTGACGAATCGCTCTTACGGCTGGCGCTCGGGTCGCCGGTGGCGGGTGGAGCTTGATCCGTCACCGCAGGCGGTCCGAGTATTTCCGTGAATATAGGCTTCAGGGCGTTGGCCCAGATTTGATAGCCCCTAACGCTGGGGTGCAGCTTGTCGACAGTCACGCCCTCGAACAAGGCGCCGTCTTTATCGGCAAGTTTGTCGTTGATGTTGAGGAAGCGAACCGTCTTGCCGTCGGCAAACTTAGCGACGCTGTAGTTGATGCGATTGATCGTGGGGATCACCGCGATGCTATCGTTGCGCGGGAAAATCGCGGTGAGAACAATCGTCGCGTTCGGCGCTTTCTTCCGGCAAAGATCGACGAGCGCCTTGATGCCTTTGGTGATGTCGGCAACTTTGGCGTTGTCGCTGGGGTCGCGCCCAACGTTGTTGGTGCCGGCAAGTATGATTATGATCTTCGGGTTTACGTCGTCGAGTTCGCCATTTTCCAGCCGCCAGAGGATGTTCTGGATTGTATCCCCGCCCCAGCCAAAGTTGGCGGCGTTCCAACCAAAAAAGTTCTGCTTCCAATTAGCTAGAAAGTCGGGGTAGTCGGTTGCGCCCCAGCGCCGGGTGATCGAGTCGCCAACGAAATAAACGTCGATTTTGCCGCGCCGTGCTTTCTCGATGAGTTGTTCGTGCGCGAGTTGGGAATTGCGGTCGTTACGCGGCACCGGTTGGTCGGCGGGCATCGGCGACTGCGCGAAAATCGACGACACCATTGCCGCGACGATAAACAAGCTGCGCAGCAAAAACGGACGATTTTGCATGACGTTCGGTTACTCTTACTCTAAGGTGTGGTTAATTCACTTCGCGACCACTTCAAGCTTCGCTGTCTGCTATTAATGTCATGGGCCTATCGGTAGTTACTCTTCAATCCAAAGCGGCGTCGCTGCCGCCGCGCTCCAAATTAATTCTTCGGCGACCTGCCATTTTGATCATCCTCATATATCTTTTGGATGAACTGAATAATGCCTGCTTCATGCGTTCACTCGGCCTTGAGCAGATTGTTCTCCTCACTAGCGGTAGTGATAAAGCTTAACGCGCTGGATGTCGAATTTGCCCGGCACTAACCGCAGGTGGCGGCCTTGATGAGTCTGGTCGCCGTTCAGCCAGCGCCCCGAGACCCACTGGCCGTTCACGTACTTTCCCTCTTGCGCGGAAAGTATGCCGACGGTTACGTCGCTTGGCGTCTCAGTCTCGAAAGTGATGACCAATCCCGTGCCCGCAAAGATAAACTCGTCCGGCCCGACTGAGATGACCAGTCCGCCAGAGATAGCGTCAGGCGTTTGAGCGCTTTGGGCAGTAGATGACGTGGGACGCTCGTAGGTCACATTCAATGTATAGCTGCCCAACCTCACCTTCTGCGGAACTCTCTGCTCTGCGCCTTCAGGTAGCAAGCCGACCATCGAGCTCTTCCCTTGATGTTCAAGAATCAGCGGGGCGAGTTGCTTCAACACATCATAACTGGCAGCGAGCAGCTTGCTCACAGGTTCTTCCACCGATTCAATCGCGAAAGGACTGAAGCCAATCGCGTCGTGCTGGCCCACAGCGTAGAACGCGTTGACCGCACTCGACGGATTCGGCGCTGCCTCTGGAATGAACAGCGGGTTACCTGATTGTTGATACTTGCGACACCACTCCGCGAAGTTCGGGAAATAAATGTCCGGCGATAAAAAATCAATTAGCGGGGCGCCCGCTCGCCAGACGTCCATGAGGTGAGGCAATGGCCCGGCGCTCGGATATTGGCCAGGTTGATAGCCGGGGCGAATGAGCGCCGCGTTCACAAACATCGGCAACTTGTATTCGGCTGCGCCGAGTTGGGCCACCCGATTCGTGAAACGCGCAAAGTACCACGCCATGAAGATTTCATCCGTCTTCGGCCCCACGCCGAAAACCTCTTCCCAGGTGCCGCGAGTCTTGAATCCGGCAGCGGCCCACGCAGCGCGGAATTCTGGAATCAACGTCTCCTTGCGCTCCACAAGGTAACTCATCAATTCGGTCGGCACGGGCTGTTTGAAAAGCTTTTCGGCGACGGCACTGCGCTCGCGCGAGTCTGGGATCATGCCGATCTCGTTCTCCACCTGCACCATGATGACCGTGTGATCGTTCCCGTCAACTTCGCGCAGGTGGCGCATGAAAGCCGCGAACGCGTGCGCGTCTGCGTCCACGTTCTCTTTGCTGAAGGCCGAAAGGATCTCCATCCCGCGGCCCGCCGCGTCCTGCGCGCGAGGAAAGCGCCGCTGGTCTGTCTTCACCCACGCCGGGGCGTAACAGGACATGCTGTTCTTCCACGAGGCAAACCACAGCGGCAGCAGTCGCTGTTGATGACGACGCGCCTCCTGAATCAGACCATCCACGAGACTGAAATCGAACTTACCTTCCGCCGGCTCGATCAACTCCCAATAGACCGGGACGAGCAGCGTATTGAGATTGAGCGATACGACTTTCGGCCAAACGGGGCGCATGTACTCAAGGCTCGACGAAGTGGAGTTGCCGAGTTCGCCGCCGAGGATGAGGAATGGCTTTCCATCCACGACGAGTTGAGTAGCATTCCCTTGCCGACGCAAATGCGGGAGCAAGTTCTCCTGTGTCCCTTGAACGGGCAGCGCGAAGGTCGCTAACAGACCGCAGGCAACGACGACAGTGATAACCCTTCGATTGAATCGTTTCACTTTTATCATCATCTTTACTGGGCGCGGCGAAATGGTCTTCGAGGAGGATGATATTAACGCATAACGAACTTTGGGGGGACGCACGGAAGATTCCGGCACCCACACGCGGAATGCGCGGAGCAAATGCCGGGGATGAGAAAATCTATCGGCGATACCTCCTTCTATTTGTGCGCCCTCTGTTCCGAAAATGGAGTGGCCCGGAGAGTAGAGTTCCGGGCCACTCCGCCGCAGACGGTCAGAAGGAGAAGCGTGCCCCGAAACGCCACTGGCGCGACTGATTCGGCCCATAAGTCCCCGTGACATATCCGAAGTTACCGCTGTTGGTGTCGGCAGTGGGGTTTGCGAAATTCGCATGGTTCGTCGCGTTCAACGCCTCGGCGCGGAGTTGAAACTTAACTTTCTCCGTGATCGAGAACGTGCGAAAGACACTCATATCCGTCTCGAAGAATCCCGGACCGCGCAGATTGTTTCTACCTCCACTTCCGAAGCGTGCGCCGGTTTCGTCAGCCCAAGCACAATTCGATGTGCACGACACTCCTTGTATGGTTTTATTCAGCACCGTATTCAAAAACCAAGGTCCGGCTGCTGAACCACGCTGCGAGGGCAGTCCTATCCCGCCTAGAATGGTGATGTTCGGAATCAATTGGTTCGGCACTTGGCCGCTCCCCCCTGCCCGCAAATTCGGAGCGTTGCCCTGAATCACATAGAACGGTATGCCGCTCATGATGCTCATCACACCGCTCACCTGGAAGCCGCCGAGAACCTTGCTGGCCCAGCCATCCTTGGCCCACCGCTGACCCTTGCCAAACGGCAGGTCATAGACCAAATAGGACTGCAGGTTGTGCGTTCGGTCGTAGCTCGCCGGACCTCGATTCCGCTGTTTCTCTGGCAGGTATTGAATTCTCGGACCTCCGTCGTTGTCAGCGAAGTTGATCGTCTTGGACCACGTGTAAGCGGTTCCAAAAAGTGAACTGCCCCAGCGCCGCGTGAACAACGCCTGGAGGGCGTCATAGGTGGTGTTGCCATAGGGCTGGATGCTGTTGATGTCCGCTTTTAGCCCGAACTTGATCGCGAGCGGACGATTGTCGTCACCGCCTCCCGGAGGCCCAGCATTGATGTTGATGAACCCCATCTGTCCGATGACGCGGGTGCCTACGTAGCCAACCTGAGCGGCGAATTTCCACGGCAGTTGACGTTCGATAAAGAAGTTGAAGGAGTGAATCCTCTTACGCGGTTCGTCGGCCGGAAAGGTGTTGGTACTGGCTCCCGACGGCAAAGGCAGAATCCCCTGGCTGAGGTCCGGCGGAGTGCTGGTGTTAATCAGCCCCTGCCGCAGCGTAGTCACGGGGATGAACGAGTTGGTCGCGCCGAGGAAAGTGATCGGGAGCATTGACCAGATGTTGGCGATCGGGTAAGCATTCCTGACGTCCTGGAAGGGCCGCGGATCAGAGGATTGTCCGTAGCCGCCGCGAATCACGGTCTTGTCATTGTACCGGTAGGCGATTCCAATACGCGGCAGGAACAAATTCACGCCCGACACCGCGCCGCCGTTAAGCGGAAGACCGCTCAATCCACCGGTGATGACCTTTCCTGTGTTTGGATCGAAGCGGTTGATGCCCGTGTGGTCCTTGGTCGGGATGGTGAATCGCTCCCAACGCAGGCCATAGATCAAGGTGACTTTGCGGCTAATCTGCCAGTGGTCGCGCGCGTAACCCGCGTACTGTTTCCAATAAACCGAGTTTGGATTGCGGAGCTGATCCACTTTACCTGCAGAGGTCGGCAGGCCGAGCAGAAAGTCCGCCCAGTTATTGTATAAATTTGCCGCGGCCGGGCTAAGGCTAGCTCCCGGCTGATTGCAAACGTCTGGTGTGGGGGCGGGGAGAGCGTTACACCTTTGCAGAGCCGTCGCGTTCCCGCTGAAGCCGAAAGTGCCGCGCACGGTCTGAAAAGCTCCGCCCTGCGGTTGGAAGTGATTGAGCTGCGCGTTCACATAGTCGAAGCCGAAGCGGAACGAGTGAGCGCCTTTGAGCCAGGAAAGGTTCGCTGCACCCACGTACTGATTATCGCGGAACAGAAACGGGTTCCCAGTGTTGTCGTTGCCAATATTGGTCCACCCGGCGCCAATCTGGAACGAGGGAACCCCGCCCTGAAGGCGATCGGGACCGTTGGTACCGGGGATCTTCAGAACATTCAGGCCGAAGTTCGAAACGATATCGAAGCCTTGGGCGCCGAGTTTCTGGCGCGTGTAGCCAACGTTTGCGTCCAGAACGACCGAGGGGCTAAATGTATAAGTCCCGCCGATGCCGATCACATTAATCAATCCGGGCGCTGTGCCCAACTGCCCGCCATTCAACGCAGGGCCGCTCACTTCTCCGAATATCGGCGGGTCAATGATGATCGTAGGTGAACGGCTGTAGCGCCCCCAGAGCGTGAGCTTGTCAGAAACGTAGTTGATCTTGTTGTCAATGTTGGTGCGGTCGGTTGAACGAACCTATGCCACTTGTCGCAAAGTTATTTTGGACGCCGGGCACATTTGGCAGCGGTAGGCGCTTCAAGATTTCGATTGCCGCGATGTCAATCCGGTTTGCCGGAATGGTGTTGTTGGGGAAGGGCGTGCGCAAGCGCGGATCAGGGTTCGACAGCGGGTCATACACTGTGATCCCTGTGCCAGTGAAGTTGACGTTGCCGTTGGCGTCCGGACGCAGGTTTGCGGCCGCGACACTGGCAGTGGCGCCCGCGGCGTTCCGCTGGGTCGTGCGCTCTAGGTCGGTGAAGAAAAAGAGCTTGTTCTTGCCGCTCCAAATACTCTTTCCTCCCTCACCGAAACGCGGCAGGATAATAGGCCCACTAAAGGCATAGCCGAATTGCGCCAGGATGTTCTTCGGGATCTTCGGCTGGTTCACAGCTTGGAAGAATGTGCGCGACTTGAAGCGGCTGTTCGTGTCGTAACCCCAGCCGACGCCGTGGAAGTCGTTACCGCCCGTCTTGATGCTCACGTTGACCGCTGCGCCGCCCGCGAGCCCCTGCTCGGCATCAAAGGCATTGGTGACGATATTCACCTCCTGAATGGATTCGGCTGGCGGAACGTAAACAGAGTTGCCCGGCAGCCACGGGTAAATGATGCTCGAGCCATCAATCCGAATGTTGTTCTGCAAACGCGATACGCCGTTGACGTTGAACGACATGGACCGCTGCGGGTTACCAGCAGCGGAGTTATCCTCGGTGCCAGAGCCGTTGATGAAAAAGCCTCCCGTGCCCCTTGTGGTGCCCGGAATCAGATAAATCAGACTCTGGTAGTTTCGACCGACACTCCCGAACAACGGTAGGTTGTTGACCTGCTGGCCCGACTGCGTGATGTTCACGTCGCCCCGGTCGGTTTGTAGCGGCACGTCAGTGGCGGCGCTGATCACTACAGTCTCCTTAACTTCACCCACCTCTAACTGGGG
>WNGL01004887.1_pt1 | contig 24648 bp, 21 predicted proteins | sample 5400591 | NCBI WGS metagenome assembly WNGL01 (sample SAMN13153377, study PRJNA577476) | soil metagenome | isolation source: 80 cm soil or saprolite under Garry oak tree replicate 1 | place: USA:California | collected 2016-06-15 | reverse complement strand
CCTCGACTGCGGAGCATCCTCGCTGGTCGCGCTCAAGGCGCGCGGCCTCGATCACGGCCGCGTCGACGGAATCGTCCTCTCGCATCTCCACGGTGACCATTTCGGCGGCCTTCCGTTCCTGCTGCTCGATGCCCAGTTCCTCGGCCGCCGCGAACGCCCGCTCGTGATCGCGGGACCGCCCGGCACGCGCGCAAGGCTCGACGCGGCGCTGGAGGTGTTCTTTCCGCGCTCGACCGGATCGAAATGGCGATTTCCCTGGACCGTGACGGAGATCGAGCCTGGCCGGCCAACCGATGTGCTGGGACATGCGGTCGAGACCACCGCAGTCGTGCATCAGTCGGGCGCGCCCTCGACCGCGGTGCGGCTCTCCGATGGCGAGAAGCTCATCGCCTATTCCGGCGACACCGAATGGACCGAGGCCTTGTTGTCCGTCGCCAAGGGCGCCGATCTCTTCATCGTCGAATGCTACGGACATGCCGGCCGCATCACTGGCCACCTGACTTGGGAGGTCCTGAAGCCCCGGCTCCCCGATCTGCGCGCGCGACGGATCATGATCACGCACATGAATCCGACCATGCTCGACCGCCTCGACGAGGTCAGGGCGGCGGGGGTCCTGATCGCCGAGGATGGCGGTGTGGTCGAACTTTGAGTTCGGGCCTCAACGCTCCAGCCTCGCGATCAGGCTTGACGTATCCCACCGCCGGCCGCCCATCTTCTGCACTTCCGCATAGAACTGGTCGATCAGGGCGGCGACCGGCAGCGTGGCGCCGTTTCTCCGCGCTTCGGCCGTGCAGATCGCCAAATCCTTGCGCATCCAGTCGACGGCGAAGCCGAAGTCGAACTTGCCGGCGGCCATGGTCTTGTAGCGGTTCTCCATCTGCCAGGACTGCGCGGCGCCCTTGGAGATGGTCTCGATCACGGCCTCGACGTCGAGGCCGGCTCTCTTCGCGAAGTGGATGCCCTCGGCCAGGCCCTGCACGAGGCCGGCGATGCAGATTTGGTTCACCATCTTGGTGAGCTGGCCCGCGCCCGGCCCGCCCAAGAGCTTGCACATGCGCGCATAGGCGGCGATCACCTTCTCCGCGCGAGCGTAGGGCTCGGCCTCGCCGCCACACATCACCGTAAGCACCCCGTTCTCGGCCCCGGCCTGGCCGCCGGACACAGGCGCGTCGACGCAGTCGAAGCCGCGCTTCTTTGCTTCCGCATGCAGTTCGCGTGCGATCTCGGCCGAGGCAGTGGTGTGATCGACGAACACCGCGCCCTTCCGCACGCCCGCGAAGGCGCCATCGGGGCCGAGCGTCACCTCGCGCAAGTCGTTGTCATTGCCGACGCAGGTCATGACGAAATCCTGGCCGGCGGCCGCCTCCTTCGGCGTCGGTGCGCTGCGGCCGCCATGCTGGGCGACCCATTTCTCGGCCTTGGCAGCGGTGCGGTTGTAGACCGTGACATCATGGCCGCCCTTGGTCCTCAGATGCCCCGCCATCGGGTAGCCCATGACGCCGAGACCGAGAAATGCCACCTTCGCCATCGTTTCCTCCTGCCTGCACTGCCGCTCGGCCGCGCCGATGTCTATATGGAAGGTGATTGCGACGACGCGCCCCTGGCGTCAACTGGCATCAGGGCACGTTGACCGGTCCGGCGCAGCTCCTAGGGTGTCGGCCGGATTTTTCAGCCGCTCGGTGGAACGCAATGGGGCCGACTAAACAGCAGGTTCTCGACAGCCTCGCCAAGGTGGCGAGCCCGGATGGCGAGCCGCTCACCGCCACCAGGGCGCTCTCGGACGTGGTGGTCAGCGACGGCAAGGTTTTTTTTTCGATCACTGTCGATGCCGCCGCAGTGGAGAGCTGGGAGTCCGTGCGCAAGCGCGCCGAGGAGGCCGTGCGCGCGGTGCCGGGCGTGCAATCGGCACTGGTCGCCCTGACAGCCGAGCGCAAGCCGGGAGCGGCGCCCGCTCGCCCGGCCGCAAGACCCGGTGCGCCGCCGCGCGCGGCTCAACGCGGCGAGACGGAGGTGGGTGTTCCCGGCGTCGAAGCGATCATCGCGGTGGCATCCGGCAAGGGCGGGGTCGGCAAGTCGACCACGGCGGTCAACCTCGCACTCGGGCTTAGCGCGCTCGGCCTCAAGGTCGGCATTCTCGACGCCGATATCTACGGCCCGTCGATGCCAAAACTCCTGGCCATCAGGGAGCGGCCGCAGACGCTCGGCGGCACCCGGCTCAAGCCGATCACGCGCTATGGGCTCACAGTGATGTCGATCGGCTTCCTCATCGACGAGGAGACGCCGATGATCTGGCGCGGCCCGATGGTGATCTCGGCCCTCACCCAAATGCTGCGCGAGGTCGAATGGGGTGCGCTCGACGTGATGGTGGTCGACATGCCGCCCGGCACCGGCGACGCCCAACTCACCATGGCGCAGCAGGTCCCGCTCAAGGGCGCGGTCATCGTCTCCACCCCGCAGGACCTCGCGCTCATCGACGCCCGGCGCGGCATCGCCATGTTCCGCCGCGTCAACGTGCCAGTGCTCGGCATCGTCGAGAACATGAGCTACTTCCTGTGCCCGCAATGCGGCACGCGCTCCGACATCTTTGGCCACGGCGGGGCGCGCCGGGAAGCCGAGCGGCTCGGCGTGCCGTTCCTCGGCGAGGTTCCGCTGCACATGACGATCCGCGAGAAATCCGACGCCGGCCTGCCGGTGGTGGCGACCGAGCCCGATGGTCCGCATGCCGCGATCTACCGCGACATCGCCGCCAAGGTCCGCGATCAGCTCAAGGGGGGGCCCGGGGCAGCGCGACCGGCGCCGCGCATCGTGATCGAGGCGTGTTAATCCTCCGCCCACATCCGCATCAGATTCGCGAATGACTTCGAGACGAGGTCGAACTCGGCCGATTTGCCCTCGCGCGCAAACATCTGCCGTCGGGCGGTATCGAGGTCGAACAGGAGCTCGCGCCGCGCCGCGTCGCGGATGAAGCTCCTCGCCCAGCCGACGGCCGCGAGCCGGGCGCCGCGCATCACGTCGCTGACACGGTGAAGTGTGGTCGAGGGATAGATGACGAGCGAGCCGGCGGGGGGCTTGAAGGGCTCTTCGCCGGAGGCGCTCTCGATCACCAGTTCGCCGCCCTCGTAGTCCTTCGGATTGGAGAGGAAAAGCGTGAACGAAACATCGGTGCGCATCCCCCCCATCAGCGCGTCGTCGACATGGCTCCCGTAGTGCATGCCCTTTTCGTAGCGAGAGAACAGGAGCGGGGAGAACGCCTTGGGCCGCACCGCGAGCCCAAAGACCTCGTTGTCGAAGATTCGCTTGGCAACGAGCTTGCGGATGGTCTCGAGCGAGCGGTCGCTGCCCTCTGCCTGCCGGTTGTTTTTCACCATGCGCGCGGCAAAGCCCGCGGTCTCGCGGCCGTCGACGAAGCGCGCGCGCTCAAGTGCGGCGCGCACGGTCTTGACTTCGTCCGCCGGGAGAACATCGCCGATCACGATTTGCATGGCATTGCCCCGTGCTATGTCGTTTTATGATCTCGGCGCCTTCAGCATGCAAATGCTCTCGCAGTCGCGAGACATTCTTTCAGTCTTCATCTTCCGTCTCCTTCATTGGAATAATTAAAAACTATGACTTTACTGGACGAATTCCCGCCGGAGGGTGTATTGGCTGCTTCGAACAGTGGGCCCAATGCTTGATCAAGATCAAAGCCCGGGCCGGGAAACCAAGTGATCAATTCGCATGGAGCAGGCATGAAGTCCAAGAGCAAGGTTTGGCTCGGAATAGGCGTTTTCGTGGTTGCCGGTTCCGGTGCGGTCGGCGCTGGTGCGCCGCTCGTGCTTGAAACGGCTGCGGTCCGAGGTTTGCAAACGAGGTCCGCCACCGACACGGCGATCCCGCGCGCTGCCGGAGTCGTGGTCGCGCAGCATGCCGATCATGCAAAAGCCGATCCTGCAAAGGCAGGCGGCGAGGGCGGCGAGTCGAAGGGCATAGCCAATCTGCCGCCCGAGCTTGCGTTCGGGGTGAAGATCGCGCTTTTGCGCGGCCATCTGCTCGTCGGCGATGAACTCGTCAAGCAGCAGCAATGGAACGCGGCCCTGCCGCATTTCCTCCATCCGTCCGAAGAAATCTACGATGACATTCGCGGAGAGCTGGCCGACTACAAGGTGCCGCCGTTCGACACCGCGCTGAAAGCATTGGCTGACATGGTCAAATCGAAGAAAGGCGGCAACGGTTACGACCGAGCGCTCAAAGCCGTCACCGATGCGCTTGCCGCCGCCGATACCGGCATGAAGGAGAAGCAGGCGGACTGGCCTGGCTTCGTGACCGAGGCCGCAATCGAGTCGATCAAGGCCGCGGCGAGTGAATATGAGAATGCCATCATCGGTGGCCGGATCGCCAAGCCGGTCGAATATCAGGACGCGCGCGGCTTCGTCTGGCAAGGCGAGCGGATGATCGAGGCTGTCGCTCCGGCCCTGCAAAAGAAGGACGCGGCTGCGCTGAAAGGTGTGCGCGCCGGATTGGCCGAGTTGAAGAGAGTCTTTCCGGCCGCCGTGCCGCCGAGGATGCCGGTCAAGGATCATGCCGCGATGCTGGCGATCGTCTCGCGCATCGAGCTTGCCGCCGGCAAGCTCATGTGAGCGCGAGGAGGGCGCGCATGTTCACGCGCCTGCTGCTGGGGGCGTTTCTGGCCGGAGGAGCGTTCGGTACTGGAGCGGCGGTCTTGCTCCAGTCAGCGTCCCTTCAGGCCGCCCCTGCGCCGCACGGCCCCTCCGCTGCCCGTGACGGGCTCGCGGCGCTCAAGGCCATGTTCCGCCGGCCCGCGGCGGTGCCGTTTCCCGCCGACAATCCCTTTTCGGAGAAGAAGCGCGCCCTGGGCGAGGTCCTCTTTCACGACCGCCGGCTGTCGATCGACAACAGCCGCTCCTGCGCAAGCTGCCATGACCGGGCCAAAGGTTTTGCCGACGGCAAGGCGCAGGGCGAGGGCGTGCCTGGCCGCCCGCTCAAGCGACACACCCCGACGCTGTGGAACCTGGCCTGGTCCGCGCCGGTTTTCTGGGACGGCCGCGCGCGCAGCCTCGAAGAGCAGGTCGCCGGCCCGATCGAGTCGCCCGACGAAATGGCGCAGCCGATGGCCTCGGTGATCGCGCGTCTGTCCGCCGACGATGCGATGCGGCGCGCCTTTGCCGAGGCCTTCCCGCAGGCACCCAAGGTCGACGCCGCCAATCTTGCCAAGGCGATCGCGACCTTCGAGCGCACCTTCGTCTCGCCAGTCACTCGCTTCGACCGCTGGATCGCCGGCGAGGAGGGCGCTCTGAGCGAACGCGAAACCGCCGGTTTCCGGCTGTTCACCGGCAAGGCCGGCTGCGCCAACTGCCACAGCGGCTTTGCCTTTACCGACTATGCGTTCCATGACATCGGCTTGCCCGGCGACGACCGCGGCCGCGGCGCGGTGCTGCGGCTGCCGGTGGCGGAACATGCATTCAAGACACCGGGGCTGCGCGAGATCGGTCGCTCCGCGCCTTACATGCATGACGGCTCGCTCAAGACGCTCGAAGAGGTGATCCGCCACTACCAGAGCGGAGTGGTCGAGCGGCCGACCCTCTCGAAGGATTTGACGCACCCGCTCGTGCTGTCCGATGCCGAGCGCGCGGATCTTCTCGCCTTCCTCGGCACGCTGACGAGCGAAGCCGAGCCGCTCGTGCCTACCAAGATCGTTGCCGGCAGGAGCGGCCCGAAGGTGTCGGCCGCGCGCGTAAGCACGGTGTCCCAGGACGACAAGACTTTCCACCCCGCCCATGTCGCGCTGCGCCGCGGCGAGCGCCTGTGGATCGTCAACAACGATACCCGCACCCACAACATCCGCATCTTCGATCCCGCTTTGGACTTCGATTCGGGCGCGCAGGAGCCGGGCGAGACCGTGCAGATTGCCTTCCCGAGAGCAGGCTCGTTCCTGGTCTTCTGCGGCATCCATCCCAAGATGGAGCTTTATGTCGAGGTCGGCCGCTGAAGCCGGACTCTGTCAGCAAGCTTTTGAAGTAATTTGCTTTTTCGCTGCCATAGGGGCGGCGGGAGGTTCGAATCACAACCGCGCTTGCAGGGGCGGTCGAATAGGAAGTAAATGGATTTTCCGCGCGGTCGTCGCCACCTTCGCAAGGCTGGTCATCATGGTTCCCAACGGGGACGAGTGGATGGCGTGTCGCCTCAATCACTTGGAGGACCTGAAATGAAACGTCGTCAATTCCTGCAGGCGGCCGGCTTGGCCGCTGCCGCAACCGCAGTCGCAAAGCCTGCGATCGCGCAATCCATGCCCGAGCTCAAGTGGCGCTTGACCTCGAGCTTCCCGAAATCGCTCGACACCATCTATGGCGCCGCCGAAGTCTTCACCAAGGCGGTGGCCGAAGCCACCGACAACAAATTCCAGATCCAAGTCTTCGCCGCAGGCGAGATCGTGCCAGGGCTGGCGGCGGCTGACGCGGTGCAGAACGGCACGGTCGAGATGTGCCACACGGCGTCCTACTATTATTTCGGCAAGGATCCGACCTTCGCCTTCGGCTGCGCAGTGCCGTTCGGCCTCAATGCCCGCATGGAGAACGCCTGGATGTATTTTGGCGGCGGCATGGAGCTGATGAACGACTTCTACAAGAAGTTCAACATCATCGCGTTCCCGGCCGGCAATACCGGCGCTCAGATGGGCGGCTGGTTCCGCAAGGAGATCAAAACGGTCGCGGACCTCAAGGGCCTCAAAATGCGCATCGGCGGTTTTGCCGGCACCGTCCTCGCCAAGCTCGGATGCGTGCCGCAGCAGATCGCCGGCGGCGACATCTATGCCGCCCTCGAAAAGGGCACGATCGACGGGGCGGAATGGGTCGGCCCCTATGACGACGAAAAGCTCGGCTTCCAGAAGGTCGCCCCCTACTACTACTATCCGGGCTGGTGGGAAGGCGGCGCGATGCTCCACAACTTCATCAACATCGATAAATGGAATTCACTGCCCCCGGCCTACAAGTCGCTGGTGCGGACTGCTTCTGGGTATGCCAACGAATGGATGCTGGCCAAATACGATGCCGGCAATCCCGCCGCCCTCAAGCGCCTGCTTGCCGGGGGAACCAAGCTGCAGGCCTTCTCTCCGGCCATCATGGATGCCTGCCTCAAGGCCGCGCTCGAAGTCTATCACGAGGTCTCGGCCAAGAACGCCGATTTCAAGAAGGTGTGGGAATCGGTGCTGGCCTTCCGCAACGACCAGTACCTGTGGTGGCGCGTGGCCGAATACACCTACGACGACTTTCTGATCCGCAACCGCACCCGCACCTGATCATTGTCGGCGCGTTAAGATTTTGGGGCCTCGGAACTGGTCAGTTCCGGGGCTTCATTTCGGGGGCCACCGCCGTTGCGTCACCGGCCGATTTCGGGTGGAGGCGGGAGGTCCGGAAGATCGATATTGATGGTGGACGGATCGACCTTCGGGCCGCTCCCTTTGTAATGCATGACCATCGCCGGGAAGGCGATGACGAGCGCGACCGCGATGCACTGGATCACCACGAACGGGACCGCGCCCCAATAGATTTGGCTGGTTGCGATCGGTTCCATGCGCTTGCCCGACACGCGATCGACATATGGCTCCCGCGGCGCGACCGAGCGGAGATAGAACAGCGCAAATCCGAATGGCGGATGCATGAACGAGGTCTGCATGTTCACGCCGAGCAGCACGCCGAACCAGATGAGATCGATCCCGAGATGTTCGGCCGCCGGCCCGAGCAACGGAACGACGATGAAGGCGATCTCGAAGAAGTCGAGGAAGAAGGCGAGCAGGAAGACGAATACGTTGACGAAAACGAGGAAGCCGATCTGCCCCCCTGGCAGGGAGGTGAGCAGGCTCTCGACCCATCGGTGGCCGTCGACGCCATAAAACGTGAGCGAGAAGACGCGGGCGCCGATCAGAATGAACACCACGAAGGCGGACAGCTTGGCGGTCGCTTCGGCTGCTTGTCGGGTCAGGTCCCAAGTGAGCCGCCGTTTGATGAGCGCGAGAACGAGCGCCCCGGTCGCCCCCATCGCGCCGCCTTCGGTCGGCGTCGCAAGCCCGATGAAGATGGTGCCGAGAACGAGGAAGATCAGGAACAGCGGAGGGACCATCACGAGGGTCACCTGCTGGGCGAGATGCGACAGGAAGCGGAAGTGGAGCAGCCTGTCGCAAACCCAATTCAGCACCGCGATGCAGAACGCGAAGATGATGCCGAAGAACATGACAAGCACGACATAATCGGCCCCATGCGTGTTTGAATCGTGCATCATGAACACGCCGAAAGCCGCGCTGATGACAAACAGAATGGCAAGCGAAGTCAGGCCACGCTTGCCGTCCTTCTCGCGAAATCCAACCGCCTCCGCCGGCAGACCGGGCGCGGTATCCGGAAAGAGGATCGTCAAGAAGAAGACGTAAACCGCATAGAGGCCCGCCAGCGTGAGGCCGGGAATGAACGCGCCCTCGTACATGTCGCCGACCGAGCGGCCGAGCTGGTCGGCCATGACGATTAGGACGAGAGAGGGCGGTATGATCTGCGCCAGCGTGCCCGAGGCGGCGATCACGCCGGATGCGACGCGCCGGTCGTATCCGTAACGCAACATGATCGGCAGCGAGATCAGGCCCATCGAGATCACCGAGGCCGCGACCACGCCGGGGTGCCGAACAATTGTCCGATGGTGTCGAGCAGGTCCTCCGCCATGCCCGATCGTTCCAGGATCAGGCCCATGAAGGTGAAGAACGGGATGGCGAGCAGGATATCATTGTTCATGATTCCGAAGATGCGCTCGGGCAGCGCCTGCAGGAAATCCGGCTGAAACTGGTGCGTGATCTCGATGCCGATGAGGCCGAAGATCAGTCCGTTGGCGGCGAGCGAGAAGGCAACGGGATAGCCGAGCAGCAGGAAGAAGACGAGCGACGCGAACATGATCGGCGCCATGTTGTTCGCCAGAAACGGGACGATCGTGGCAGCCATGTTCGGGTCTCTCGGCCGGAGGCGCCGGCGCTACTGGGATTCGCCCTTCGCAATAGCAAGGATGCGTTCGGCTTCCGCTTCCGCCGCGGAGTGGATTCCTCCCCCGCCCACATGGGGGTCGGGAATGACGCCGCGCATCACCGCGATGCGCTTGATCAGCTCGGAAATCCCCTGCAGGAACAGCAGCGCAAATCCGATCATGATCAGCGATTTCGCCGGCCATTGCGGCAACCCGCCGGCGTTCATCGACTGTTCGTTGATACTCACCGACCGGAGAAAGAAAGGCACCGACGTGACGATCATGATGATCGTCAGCGGCAGCAGGAAAAACACGTGCCCGACGATATCGATGATGTCGCGCAACCGCTTGGGCAGCATGGCGTTGACGATGTCGATGCGGACATGTTCATTGGAGAGCAATGTCCACGGCGAGCACAGCAGGAACACCACGCCGAACAGCACCCATTGCAGTTCGAGCCAGGAGTTCGATGAGGTGTCGAAGAGTTTTCGCACCGTGGCATTGGCGGCCGAAATCAGGACCACGATGAGGATCAGCCAGGAGACGACCTTCCCGATCCGAGAATTGACCGCGTCGATGACCCGGCTCGCTTTCAGGAGCCCATCCACGTTCCACCCCTTTGAGGACCGGCCTTGGCACCGGCCGCCAAGCTGCTTGGTCCCCCCGATGCTTATGGCCGAAAGTCGGGCCGGAGCCAAGCTTGCCGCACCCGGACTACCCGCGGCCGGGTAGACCCGTTCATACGCGCATTCCGGGCAAGGCCCATGCTGCCCCTCCCGCCAGTGTCCTCGTGTCACGGGGTGTGCAATTCCGGCGGCCTTGCCGGGGCCCGACAGGGCGCCCTTGCTGGGCTTATCGGGTCTTTGGACCCATCACGGAATCCGAAAGCCAGGTCGCGATCTCGGGGAAGAAGCACATCAAGACTACGGCAAACATCATCAATGCCACAAATGGCATCACGCCCCAGACCACATCTCGCAGAGAAATATCCGGGGCGATGTTCTTGATGACGAAAAGGTTCAATCCGACCGGAGGATGAATCAAGCCCATCTCCATCACGATGGTCATGATCACTCCGAACCAGATGAGGTCGAAACCCACGGCCTTGAGCGGCGGCAGGATGATAGGTGCCGTCATGACGATGATCGAGACTGGCGGCAGGAAGAATCCGAGCACCACCACGAAAAGGAGGATGGCCGCCAGCAGCACCCAGCGCGAGAGTTGCAGCTCCACGATCCACTGCGCCGTTGATTGGCTGATGTGGAGATAGCTCATCACATAGGAATAGAGCAGCGACATGCCGATGATGAGCATCAACATCGTCGACTCGCGCAATGTCGCAACCAAAATCGGCTCGAGATCGCGCGGCGTCCACACGCTGTAAATCCCGGCAATGAGGGCAAGCGCGAGAACGGCACCGAGCCCGGCCGTCTCCGACGGCGTCGCGTAGCCGCCATAGAGGGCGAACATGACGCCAGTGAGCAGGACGACGAACGGAAGGACGCGCGGCAGCAGCGCGAACTTGTCCCACATGGACAAGTCGTCCTCGTACAATAGCGCCGACTGAGCGCCGGTTTCGTCATGGAGCCGCTTCGCATGGAGGAATTCTCGCCGGAACCGCCAAACCGCGTAGCCTGCGAACAGCGCGACCAAAAGCAGCGCCGGCATGATCGCGGCAAGGAAAAGACGTCCCAGCGATTGCTCGGACGCGACCGCGTAGAGGATCATCGTGATCGAGGGGGGCAAGAGGATGCCGAGCGTGCCCCCGGCGGCGATGATCCCGGCCGCAAAGCCGCCGGAATAGCCACGCTTGCGCATTTCCGGGATGCCGGCCGAACCGATTGCCGAACAAGTGGCGGGCGAAGATCCGGCCATCGCCGCGAACAACGCGCAGGCGAAGACATTGGCGATGCCTAGACCGCCGGGAATTCGATGCATCCAGGCGTGGAACGCGCCATAGAGATCCTGGCCTGCCGGCGAGCGGCCGATTGCGGCCCCCTTGAGGATGAACAGCGGTATCGACAACAGCGTGATCGATGCCATCTCCTCATAGACGTTCTGCGTGATGGTATCGACGGACGACTCGGGCATGAACGCGATCATGAACACGATCGCGACCGCGCCGAGCGCGAACGCGATCGGCATGCCGGCGAACATCACGATCAGCGTCGCAGCGCCATAGAGGAGGCCGATCGACAAGGTTGTCATGACGCGGCTTCGTGCCGGCGGAGCTGACCGATCACCTGCAGCAGCAATTGAATACTGAGCAGCGTCATGCCGACCGCCATGAGCGAATAGGGAATCCACAGCGGCGGACCCCAGGTCGAGCCCGAATGATAGTTATCGGTCCAGGCCTCCTCCAGCAATGTCCAGGACTTCCATGCGAAATAGCCGCAAAACAGGAAGCTCGCGACATCGACGAGGATTTGCCGGACGCGGTTCGCGCCCGGCGGCAGCACGCTGGCAATGGCTTCGATGGCGACATGACCCCGGCGCGCCTGGATCGCCGCCGACGACATGAACACCGCCCCGACGATCAGGAACACCGACAACTCGTCCTGCCAGTCGGTCGAGAAATGGAAGAAATAACGGCTGGCGACGCTGTAGGTCAGAACGAACGCGGAGGCCACGAGCGCGATCGACGAAGCGATCACGATGGCAACATTGACGCGCGCAAAGATGCGATCAACCGGCTCGGCGGCGTTCGCGGGGGACACCGCCTCGCTTGCGGTCTCGACATCGTCGAGGCCGTGCGCCATTGCGGGACCTCAATGACATCAAGAGACGTTGACGCTCTCGGCCAGTCTGAGGAGCTCCGCCGACAGCGGCGTCTTTCCCGCGTAGTCCTTCCACGCGGTCGGGCGCGCGACGGCCCGCCACTTTTCAACGATGGCGTCATCGAGATCGGCGACCTTGGCGCCCTTCTTGGCATAGACCTCGGCGACTTTCTCGTCGTCGGCCATCGCCTCCTGGGTGCCGAACTGTTCCAATTCGACTCCGAGCGCCAGGATCACGTCCTGCTGCTTCTTCGGCAGCTTGTCGAAGATCTGCTTCGACATGATCAGCGGCTCGAGCATGAACCAATAGGACTTGCCGCGGCCCGTGGTGAGGCTCTTGGCGACCTCTTCCAGCCGGAACGAGATCAGGCTGGTCGAGGAGGTGATCGCTGCGTCGCACGCGCCCGTCTGCATCGCGGCGTAGAGCTCGTTCGACGGCGTCGACAGCGTCGTGGCTCCCGCCGCCTGCAGCATCATGTCCATCTCACGGCTGCCGCCGCGGATCTTCAGGCCTTTGGCGTCCTGCGGATTGACGATCGGGTTGCCGCGGCTCACCACCCCGCCGGCCTGCCAGATCCACGACAGGATCAGGACATTCTTGCTGGCCAACAGGGCGCTGAACTTGTCGCCCACAGGCGACGATTTCCAGGCCGCACCCTGTTTGTAGGAACTCACGAGGCCGGGCATCAGCCCGATATTGTACTCGGGAACCTCGCCGCCGGCGTAGGAGATCGGATAGAGGCTCAGATCGAGTGCGCCTCTGCGCAGGGCGTCATATTGCGGAACAGTCTTCATCAAAGATGAGTTCGGATAGACCTGGGCACCAAGCTCGCCGTTGGTGCGCTTCTCGAGCTCAGCCGCGAACTTGAGGCACAGGCGATCGCGAAAGTCACCCTCGTTGATCGTGCCGCCCGGAAACTGGTGGGAAATTTTCAGCATTCGGGCCGGCGCGGCCATGCCGAGCCGCGATGCGGCAATCACGGCGGGCGCGGCAATCGCTCCAGCAAGCATGTGGCGTCGATTGATGTTCATAGTGTCCTCCCTTGCGCCGCCTCCATCTAAACTCGGAGCAGCCGCGTTCTAACTTGGTCTAAGGCTATAGCTTACCACACCGCGGGGCGCACCGCGACAATGTGCAGCGCCATGCGGAATTGGCCGGTTACGGGAGGCAAATCCGGCCCGGCGGTGATCGGCAGCTGATTTGGGTCGTGTGTGAGCTGCGGTTTGCGTGAGGGCCTGAGTGACTTCGACGGCAGTGCCTTATTCTTCCTTCAAACGTCATCCGCGCGAGAAAGCTTTGGCGATTTCGGCCGTGTTGGGTAGGCTGGCATTGGTGACGACATGGTTCCCATAATCGATTGCTGCAGCGTGAGCGCGGCTTCGCGACCGCGTGCCAAGGCCCTCCCATGCGCCTTCCGCCGCAAGCGGGGGGAATCGCCTGGCTCAGCTAATCCACGGTTAACGCTTCCTAAACCGGCGGTTAACTAGGCGCTTGCTATAACCGGCCGAAACGGGGCAGCAGGATGGCCCCGTGCGCGACCCGCGCATCGCGGCCGCTTCCGGGCGAACTCTTTCGGGCCAAGGAGAGCGCATGCGGCGTTTGAAGATTGCGGAAAGGCAGCTTGTCGTCGCTCTGCTGCCGCTCCTCGTGTTCATGGTCGCGCGCAGCTTCGGCGCGGCCCTGCCCTGGCCCGAGACGGGCGCCCTTGCGGGGCTCGGACCGCTTGCTTTCGATCTTGGGATGATCGCGTTTGCGGTGGGGGTAGCCTACGCGGTCGGCCGCTCGCTTAATCGCCCGCTCGCGGATGCCGGCGAGACGATCGACGCGATCGTGCGGGCCGAGCTCGATGCCGCACCCGATCAACCTCAGCGCGGCCGCACCGAAATCGGCCGGTTGCTGGCCGGGATCGATCGGCTGGCGGACCTCCTGCGCGAGCAGCACCGGCGCGATGTCGTCCTCATCGATGTCGACCGCAAGCGCCAATCAGCCCGCCGCACCAACCTCTCGAACATGGCAAGCGAGCTCGAACAGGCGACCGAAGCCGGCATGCATTCGATCGTGCAGGCCTCCATTGGGCTGCGGGCCAAGGCCGACGAGATGCGCAGTGCGCTCGAAATGGTTCGTGCCGCCTCCGACGAGACCGCGCGCGCGGCGGCAAGCTCGCGCGCAACCAACGACCAGGCGGCCCAATTCTCCGATCAGATCATCTCGGCCATCGGGGCGGTCGCCGCGCAGGTCGAGCGCGGGTCGGCCGCGAGCCAGGACGCGGTCCAACGTGCGACCAATTCCCGCGACATCATTAATGCGCTCGCAGCCGCCGCCGATGACATCGGCGAGATCGTGGGCGTGATCAACGCGGTCGCCAACCAGACCAATCTCTTGGCCCTCAACGCGACCATCGAGGCAGCGCGCGCCGGCGACGCTGGCAGGGGATTTGCGGTCGTCGCCTCCGAGGTGAAATCGCTCGCCAACGAGACTGGCAAGTCGACCGAGCAGATCGGCGCCAAGATCGCCGAGATCCAATCGAGGACCCGGCAGGTGGTGACCTCGCTCGCCAGCGTCGCGGAGGCGATCGACCAGCTTTCCAACGTGACCAGCTCGATCTCTGCGGCCATGCAGCAGCAGCGCGCGGCGATCGAGGGTTTTTCGGAGAATTCGCGCAAGGCCAATGCTGCGGTCTCCGACGTGGCCAAACGCATGGCCGAGATCGCCGATATGGTGGTGCGCTCGACCGCGAGCGCGATCGGCGTGGCCGGCGTCGCGATGGATATGCAGCGCACCTCGCAATCGCTGCGGATCGCGATCCCCGATATCGCCCGCAAGGCGACCCGCGCGGAACTGCGCGAATACCCGCGTTACGACATCGATGCCAGGGCGCGGGTCGAATTCGATGGACGCAGCCTCGACGCTCGCGTCTTCGACATCAGCGAATCCGGCGCCCTGATCGAGAATCTGCCCGGCCTCGCGGTCGGCACCAAGCTGGTGTTGACCTTGCCTGCGCTCCACCCGGTCGCCGGCAAGGTCGTCCGTGCGGGCGAGCAGAGCTCCGGGGTCTGCTTCGAGCCGCAGAAACTCAAGACCGAAGAAGTGCGCCGCCTGATCGTTGCGGCAGCGGCTTGAAGCTCAGCCGCCGGTGACGCTCATGTGGCGGGCGAGCGCCGGCCGCTGATGGCGGCGGTCGATGATGAAATCGTGGCCCTTGGGCTTGCGCAAGATCGCTTCCTCGATCGCGGCGTCGAGGAGATCGTCGGCCTCGGACGCTCGCAGCGGGGTGCGCAGGTCGGCCGCGTCCTCCTGGCCGAGGCACATGTAGAGCGTCCCGGTGCAGGTGACACGCACGCGATTGCAGGATTCGCAGAAATTATGGGTGAGGGGAGTGATGAAGCCCAGCCGCCCGCCAGTCTCGGCCACCCGGACGTAGCGGGCGGGGCCGCCGGTGCGGTAGTCGATCTCGTCGAGCGTGTAGCGTTCGGCCAGACGCGCCCGCACGATCGACAGCGGAAGATACTGATCGAGCCGGCCCTCGCCGACGTCGCCGAGCGGCATCACCTCGATCAGGGTGAGCTCCATGCCGCGCCCATGCGCCCAGGCGATCAGGTCGGGAAACTCGTCCTCGTTGACACCCTTGAGGGCGACCGCGTTGATCTTGACCTTGAGGCCTGCCGCCTGCGCGGCGTCGATGCCGGCCAGGACCTTGTCGAGCTCGCCCCAGCGCGTGATGGCACGGAACTTGTCGGGGTCGAGCGTGTCGAGCGAGACGTTGATGCGCTTGACACCGTGGTCGACAAGCTCGCGGGCATATTTCGGCAGCTGTGAGCCATTGGTGGTGAGCGTGAGCTCGTCGAGCTGGCCGGTCGCGAGGTGGCGCGAGAGCGAACCGACGAGCGTCATGATTCCGCGCCGCACAAGTGGTTCGCCGCCAGTGAGCCGGAGCTTGCGCACCCCTTTGGCGATGAAGGCGCTACACAACCGGTCGAGCTCTTCGAGGCTGAGCAGATCGGCCTTCGGCAGGAACGTCATGTTCTCCGCCATGCAGTAGACGCAGCGGAAATCGCATCGATCGGTCACCGAGACGCGAAGGTAAGTGATCGCGCGCGCAAACGGGTCGACGAGCGGACGCCTAGGTCGATCTGCTTGGCGATTGAATTCGAGTGCCGAAAGGCCTTGCGTCATTCCACCATCCCCGCTCGATCGCTGACGGCAGCCCGTCCTCGTTGCTGCGGCCCTGTCACTATCATGTAGGAATTCTGACCGATATCGGCCAGAGCGTCCAGCGCCCCGGGTGGCCCGCCTTCGTGAGCGGCCAAAATGAGGAGCGGCCGGTGCGTGTGGATGAAATTATTGCGGCGCCGGCGGCCACGGGTAGCCGGCCGGATAGGATGCGTTCGGGTCTGGCGAGCTCGCTTGGCTCTGTCCCGGGAGCGGCGCAGATTTCTGTGCTGCGGCGGTCGATTTCCTCTTGGCGGGGGCTTTTCTCTTTCCCGGCCGCGCCGGGCCGACCGGCAAAAGCTCGGCGTAGACCGGGTTTGGCTGTAGGCGCGCGCCCGCGGCCGCCTCGCCGTAGCTCGGCCCAGGAGCGAGCTCAGGACGCACCTGCAGGGTTTGCGGCTGGTAGCCGTTGAGCGCGAAGGACACTGCAAGTTCGTTGCCTGAGGGCACGGTCAGCTCGCAGGGCGTGCGGCAGGACTGCCCCTGCGTCGTCCTGGCATCCGCTCCTGGCGGCTCGGACTCGACCCGCAACACTTCGGTCGCCGGCGACGACCTGAAGAAGTCAAGGCTTGGCATCGACATCGAACATGCGGCGAGGGCGAAGCCACATGCCGTGACGGCAATAACTCGGCTCATGGTACTTCCCACCATTGGGGCGGCATACGGCCGCCTTTGTCCCCAGTCGAGACCATACGGGCGCAATCCGCCCTGCGCAACCGCCGCGGTTTTGCCCGCGCCCTCTGTTTCCCGCCAATAATTCCGCCTAAGTGTGGCAAGCATAAGGTAAATTCACGATTAACGAATTCCTGCAAATTCGCCCTCGTGGCCGCCGAACAGGCCGAAAATGCTCGATGGCAGGTCAGCGTAGCTGCTGATCACCCGATCCGGGTTGAGTTTTGCGATCGGGGTTTCCGTATAGCCGAAATCGACTGCGACCATCGGCACTTGAGCGGCCCGCGCGGTAGCGATGTCAGTCATCGAATCTCCGATCATCACCGCTTGGTCGGGGCGGCCGCCAGCCCGGCCGATCGTGCCGAGCAGGATCCGGGGATCGGGCTTGGACACCCCGAATGTGTCTGCGCCGCAAACGACGGCAAATCGCCTCGACAGGTCGAGCGCATCGAGCAGCCGCAGCGAGAGCCATTCAAGCTTGTTGGTGCAGACCGCAAGGCGACAGCCGCTGTCGGATAGCTCATCGAGGACGGCTTCGACCCCGTCGAAGGGGCGTGAGCGGTCGGCGATATGGGCGGCATAATGGTCGATGAAGTCCCGCACCAGCCGGTCGATCTCCGCCGGCGGCAGCTTGCGGCTCTCCGCGGCGAGTCCGCGCTCGATCATCGCCCGCGCGCCGCCTCCAACCATATTGCGCGCTCGCTCGTAGGCGACCGGTGGCAGACCTTCGTGAGCAAAGACGGTGTTGAGCGTTGCCACGAGATCGGGCGCGGTGTCGACCAGCGTCCCATCGAGATCGAAGACGACGGTTAGAACAGGCATGATTTGGGATCGCTAGCTGGTGGGCCCCGGCATGGCAAGGCTCCGGTCGGATGCCGCGGGCGCAATTTGACTATGTTCTGCCGGGGAGCGACGCTAGACAGACTTTGGACTTTCAGGCGAGTCGACACTGCCTCACCGCGATGGACCTCAATGCCCAAAAACGCGCCGCTGCTGCCCGCGCGATCGAATTCGTCCGTCCTGGGATGCGGCTTGGCCTCGGCACCGGCTCGACCGCCCGGCATTTCGTCGCCCTTCTGGCCGAACGCGTCCGCGCCGGCCTCGATGTGGTCGCGGTGCCGACCTCGGAGGCGACCCGGGGCGACGCCGAGCGGCTCGGGGTACCCCTCACCACCCTCGACGAGACTCCCGCCCTTGACCTTACGGTGGACGGTGCCGATGAAATTGCCCCCGACCTGAGTCTCATCAAGGGGGGCGGCGGTGCGCTGCTGCGCGAGAAGATCGTGGCCTCGGCGTCGGCCCGCATGGTGGTGATCGCCGATGAAACGAAGTGGGTTCCCGTGCTCGGCCGTTTCCCCTTGCCGATCGAGGTGGTGCCGTTCGGCCTCGCCGCAACGCGGCGGCTGGTCGAAGCGGCGAGCGCGGCGGCGGGCTCGCCTGGGCCGGCGCTGCTGCGGCGGGACCAGGATGGTCACGCTTTCGTCACGGACAGCGGGCACTGGATCCTGGATGCCGCACTGGAGCGGATTTGTGACCCGAAGGCGCTGGCGGATCGGCTCGCCGCCATTGCCGGCGTGGTTGAACACGGCCTATTCATTGGACTAGCGCAAACGGCCATTCTCGCGAGTTCCGAGGGCGTTCGCGTTGTCGACCGGCCTTGAGCCATGCCACCGGAGAGGAGTATCGCCATGATCATGAAATCACTGTGTGGGGCGATCCGTGCCGTCCTGTTGGGGCTTGCCCTTATCGCCTTGGCGGCGCCAGGGTGGGCGCAGCAACCATCGCCGAATGCAGTTACGCTCGCCAAGGAGATCATCGCCGCCAAGGGCGCAGCTGCGATGTATGATCCCATCGTGCCTGGCATCATCGACCGGGTCCGATTGATGTTGCTGCAGACCAATCCGATGCTCAGCAAAGACCTCGGCGAGGTTGCGGGCAATTTGCGCGCCGAATATGCGAGCCGAAGCGCGGAGCTCTTAGACGAGGTTGCCAAGCTCTATGCGTCGCGCTTCACCGAGCAGGAGCTCAAGAATGCGCTCGCGTTCTACAAATCGCCGCTCGGCAAGAAGATCGTCGCGGAGGAGCCCAAAATCCTTGACGATAGCCTGGAGAGGGTGCGGGCTTGGCAGGACAAATTCGGGATTGAGATGATGGCCAAGATGCGGGCCGAGATGAAGAAGAAGGGGCATGACTTGTAAAGGCCTCATGCGTGCAGCCTCGCTGGTCGGGCAAAGGGGGCGGCATGCCTGATCGCGACGTCGATCTTTTCGTGGTCGGTGCGGGCTCGGGCGGGGTGCGCGCCGCGCGCATCGCGGCTTCCTATGGCGCGCGGGTCATGATTGCCGAGGAATACCGGGTCGGCGGCACCTGTGTCATCCGAGGCTGCGTGCCGAAGAAGCTTCTGGTCTATGCCTCGCGCTTCGCCGACGAGTTCGAGGACGCCGCTGGCTATGGCTGGACCGTGGGCGAGCCCTCCTTCGACTGGGCAAAGCTGATCGCCAACAAGGACCGCGAGATCGCCCGGCTCGAGGCCGCTTACACCACCGCGCTCGAACGGGCGGATGTTAAGCTGGTCAAGGGCCGTGCCGTGTTGAAAGACGCGCATACCGTGCGCCTCCTTTCGACCGGCGAAGAAATCCGCACCGGGCATATTCTGATTGCCACCGGCGCCGCGCCCAGCCACGGCCACCCGATCATGGGCATCGAACATGTCATCTCTTCGAACGAGGCGTTCCATCTGACTGCGCTGCCCAAGCGTGTGCTCATCCAGGGTGGCGGCTATATTGCAGTCGAGTTCGCGGGCATTTTTGCCGGCCTCGGCGCCGAGGTCACTTTGGTCTATCGCGGCGAAAATATCCTGCGCGGTTTCGACGACGACGTGCGTGCGCATCTGCGCAGCGAAATGGAGAGGCGCGGCATAAGGATCATCTGCGGCAGGACCGTCGCGGCTGTCGAGCCGACCCAAGACACCTTTACCGCAAAGCTCTCCGACCACAGCCTGATCGAAGTCGAGAAGGTGATGTTCGCGACCGGGCGGCGGCCGAATGTCGCCAAGCTCGGGCTCGAAGCGGCGGGCGTGCGGCTGGCCAAGAACGGCGGCATCGCGGTCGACGAATTCTCGCAATCGTCAGTGCGCAACATCCACGCGGTCGGCGATGTCACCAACCGGGTCAATCTCACGCCGGTCGCGATCCGCGAAGGCCACGCCTTCGCCGATACCGTGTTCGGCGGCAAGTCGACCCCGATTGACCACAGCAATGTGCCGACTGCGGTCTTCTCCGAGCCGGAAGTGGGGGCAATCGGACTTACCGAGGCGCAGGCCCGCCACCGGCTGCCGAAGGTCGACATCTACAAGACCTTATTTCGCCCGATGAAGGCGACGCTCGGAGGTCGCGACACGCGCTCGTTCATGAAGCTTGTCGTCGACGCGAGCAACGACCGGGTGGTCGGTTGCCACATCGTCGGGCCCGAGGCCGGCGAAATGATCCAGCTCATAGGCGTCGCGGTGAAGATGCGGGCTACCAAGGCCGACTTCGACGCGATCATGGCGGTGCACCCGACCGGCGCCGAGGAACTCGTGACCATGCGCGAGAAGGCCGTCAGCTATGAGCGGCAGGCGGCGGAGTAGAATTTATTCATTTGACTTGTTGCGCGAGACGTTCTGCGCATCGAGGAGAGGTGCCAAGTCTTCGTTCACGATGCGCCGGACGAATCGGCAAGCCGAACGGCGATGAGGTGCGGCTGGCAATCGGCACCCGCTCTCGTATATAACCCTGCCACGCGACCTGGCACGTTGCGCGGTCGAACCCGCAAAGGAGATTGACTGTGGCCGAGCGTTGGACGCCGGAGAGCTGGCGCAAGAAGCCGATCCAGCAGATGCCCGACTACCCTGACAAGCCCGCGCTTGCCGAGGTTGAGCGGCAGCTTGCAACCTTCCCGCCGCTGGTTTTTGCAGGTGAGGCGAGGAACCTCACCAAAGCGCTGGCGCGGGTTGCGGCTGGCGACGCTTTCCTGCTTCAGGGCGGCGATTGCGCGGAAAGCTTCGCCGAGCACGGCGCCAACAACATCCGCGACTTTTTCCGCGTCTTCCTGCAGATGGCGGTGGTGCTCACCTATGCGGCGGCCTCGCCGGTGGTGAAGGTTGGCCGCATCGCCGGCCAGTTCGCCAAGCCTCGCACCTCGCCGGTCGAAAAGCGCGATGGCCGGGAGCTGCCGGTCTATCGCGGCGACATCATCAACGGCACGGATTTCACGCCCGACGCCCGCCTGCCGGACCCGAGCCGCCAGTTGCAGGCCTACCGTCAGTCGGCGGCGACGCTGAACCTGCTGCGAGCCTTCGCCACCGGCGGCTACGCCAATCTCGGCAATGTGCGCCAGTGGGTGCTGGGCTCGGTCAAGGACAGCCCGCAGGGGCGTCGCTATGTGGAGCTCACCAACCGCATCTCGGAGGCGCTTGGCTTCATGCAGGCCTGCGGGCTCGACCTCGAGAGCCATCCGGAGCTGCGCACCACCGACTTCTACACCAGCCACGAGGCGCTGTTGCTCGGCTTCGAGCAGTCGATGACGCGCGAGGACTCGACGCGGCCGGGAACCTGGTACGCCACCTCTGGCCACATGCTTTGGATCGGCGACCGCACGCGCCAATACGATCACGCCCATGTCGAGTACTGCCGGGGCATCAAGAACCCGCTCGGGCTCAAGTGCGGGCCCTCGCTCAAGGCCGACGATCTCCTGCGGCTGATCGATATCCTCAATCCCGACAACGATCCCGGACGGCTGACGCTGATCTGCCGTTTCGGCGCCGACAAGGCCGGGGAGATTCTGCCGGTGATGATCCGCGCGGTGAAGCGCGAGGGCCGCAAGGTGGTATGGTCCTGCGATCCGATGCACGGCAATACGATCACCTCGGCGTCAGGTTACAAGACGCGGCCGTTCGACCAAATCCTCAAGGAGGTGCGCAGCTTCTTCCAAGTGCACGCGGCCGAAGGCAGCTATGCCGGCGGCGTGCATCTCGAAATGACCGGCCAAAACGTGACCGAATGCACCGGCGGCGTACGCGACATCACCGACGAGGATCTCAACGACCGCTACCACACGGTCTGCGACCCGCGACTCAACGCCGAACAGGCGATCGATCTCGCCTTCCTGCTTGCCGATCTCCTCAAGGAGGAACGCGCGGGCAAGGCCCAGCCACTGCCTGCTGTCGCGGGACTCTGATCAGTCAATGGCGCCAGGGGAAAGCGGATCCACGCGAGCTATCGCAACGGCGTGCTTGCGATGGATACTTACGCATTTGGCTGATCGACGCCGATCCGCTTGCGGTGAAAACGTCCGGAACGGCTAAACATATTGCCGGAACATCCTGTCCCATTCACCCTCTGTGAAGGTAAACGATTGCCCATTTATTGGGGCATTAACAATAGGCCAGGGTCTTTGATGCGTTCGCTCAAATTGTAAGGATTGCGAAAATCATCGGCTGGAAGAATGGCCCCCGAAACAGGCGGGGGGCCTGCCGTGAAAAAAATCAAATCGATCTCGATGGCGTGTGCGTGCGCGGCTGTGGCCTTTGCGATCAGCTTGCCGACCGCGGTACCCATGCGCGCGGCGGACTGGTCGTACAAAGTTCTCGACACGCCCGCGAGTTTTACAGGCGATTTCGGGCTCCGGCTCTGGTCCGGGCACGCAAAGACCGGCAAGAATCTTTACGACACGACCGGCACCCAGCTGTTGTCCCGGCTCACCTACGACAACCTCACGATCTTCACCGGCGAGGGCTACGGCCGCTTCGATTTCAACACCGGCTGGTTCCTTAAGGGCTATGCCGGCGGCGGCGCCTTGTGGGATGGCAAGCTCAAGGATGAGGATTTTCCGCCGGGGGATCAGTCCCTATTCGGCGACGTTGAGCACAAACAAGAACAGCTCTCAAAGTTATGGCAGCGTCGACGGCGGGTTCAAGCTCCTCTGGGGGGCGGACTTCCATGTCGGGCTCTATGCCGGCTACCATTTCCTCCGCGAGACCGTGAACGCCTATGGCTGCGGCGAGATCGCCACCAATCCGCTCGTTTGCGCTGGCGGTATTCCCGATTTCGTGAAAGTGATCAGTCAAGTCAACAATTGGCACTCGTTACGCGTCGGGCTCGATGCCGCAGTCGAGATCAATCGCTTCAAGCTCAGCCTCGATGCTGCTTTCGTGCCCTATGTGCATCTCTCTGGCGCCGACGGGCATTGGCTGCGCATCGACCCGACCGCTACGCTGGTCGGCGCCTTCACCGGGCCGGTGCCGGAGGACGGCAACGGCTGGGGCTACCAGCTCGATGGCTTCCTCTCCTATCGGGTGAACGACGTCCTCACGGTCGGCGCTGGCGCCCGCTATTGGCACATGCAAACCAGGGGTCTCACGCACTTCGAGGGCCACATCGTCGGCATCAATGCCATGCCGCAAGTCGTCCAGTGGAAGACCAGCAATTTCGGCGCCTTCTTGCAGACCAGCATCAAGCTCGGGCCCTATCCGCTTATCAGCGGTAACTAGAGCTTCGCGGGCCCTGGCTGGAATTGCGCCGCAACGAGGGTAGATTGAGCCTGCGATCGCCGCGCTCGGCGGCCGATGACCGATCCATGGACCGACTCCTGCGCGCCACCATCAATACCTGGCACGGCCTGATCGCGGCGGTGCGCAGCGAGGAGGCCTTTCGCCAGGAATTGGCCGCTCTCATTGTCGCGGTGCCGCTCGCCTTCGTGGTCGCGGGCGAGGCCTGGAAGCGGCTCGCCCTCATTGGCGTGGTCGTGTTCGTGCTCGTCGTCGAGCTGTTGAATACCGCGATCGAAAAACTCGCCGACCGCGTCACCCGTGCGGTCGATCCACAGATCGGCCAGGTCAAGGACATGGGCTCGGCGGCGGTCGGTCTGGCATTGCTGATCGCCGGGTTTGCCTGGCTGTTGGCGCTCGCCGAGCGTTTCGGCCTGTTGTAGCTGCTGCGCGCTCGCGGCGATTGCGGTCCGGCGGGTTGGCGGCTAGACCTAAATCATGAACGTCCGTCCGACCGACAGGCTCGCGATCGCGATTGCGCAGCTCAATCCGACCGTCGGCGACATCGCTGGCAACGCCGACAAGGCGCGCCGCGCCCGTGCCCAGGCGGCGCGTGATGGCGCCGATCTGGTCGCGCTGCCCGAGCTCTTCCTGTGCGGCTACCCGCCCGAGGATCTCGTGCTCAAGCCCGCGCTGCAGGCCGCCTGCCGGGTGAAGGTCGAGGACCTCGCGCGCGAGACCGCCGATCGCGGCCCGGCCATGCTGATCGGCACGCCATGGGTCGAGAGCGGCAAGCTCTACAATGCCTATTGCCTGCTCGATGGCGGCGCCATCACGGCCGTGCGTTTCAAGGTCGATCTGCCGAACTATGGCGTGTTCGACGAGAAGCGCGTCTTCATCCCTGGCCCCATGCCGGGGCCGATCAATTTCCGCGGCGTGCGCCTCGGCATTCCGGTCTGCGAGGATATTTGGGGCGCAGAAGTCGTCGAGTGCCTGACTGAGACCGGCACGGAACTGCTGGTCGTCCCGAACGGCTCGCCGTATTGGCGCGACAAGGACGAAGTGCGGCTCAACATCGCGGTCGCGCGCATCACCGAGAGCGGCTTGCCGATCGTCTATGTCAACCAGGTCGGCGGCCAGGACGAGCTCGTATTTGACGGCGCCTCGTTCGGCCTCAACGCCGACCGCTCGCTCGCCTTCCAACTCCCAGCCTTCCGCGAGCTGGTGACGACCGTGCGTTGGCAGCGTACTGGCAATGGGTGGCGCTCGATCGATGGACCGGTGGCAAAGCTCCAGGACGCCGACCAGGACGATTATTGCGCCTGCATGCTGGGGCTGCGCGACTATGTCGACAAGAACGGCTTCAGGGGCGTGGTGCTCGGTCTCTCCTGCGGCATCGATTCCGCGCTGGTCGCGGCGCTCGCGGTCGACGCGCTCGGGCCAGAGCGCGTGCGTTGCGTGATGCTGCCCTA
>WNGL01007285.1_pt1 | contig 24654 bp, 25 predicted proteins | sample 5400591 | NCBI WGS metagenome assembly WNGL01 (sample SAMN13153377, study PRJNA577476) | soil metagenome | isolation source: 80 cm soil or saprolite under Garry oak tree replicate 1 | place: USA:California | collected 2016-06-15 | reverse complement strand
CCCCGTTCACGTTCGCGGATTTTCCGTATGACAGCCGAACGAACCTGGCGCGCCATCACGCCAGCTATCAGGTGGACGGCACGTTCGGCACGGCACACGGCGGCACCCACGTGGACACCGCGCTCGTCGACTGGGACGGTGAGCGCGCGACGCTGCGCGACGCGCTGGCCGGCACCTCGGTCCCCGCGTCGCGGGACAACGTGGGTCTGTCGCTGCAGCACCAGGCGCTGTGGGCGCAGGTGTTCGTCACCGCGGGCGTCCGGTTCGAGCACAATGCCAGCTTCGGCAACGCGGTCGTCCCCCGCGCCGCCGCGGCGTGGTACCCGAGAACCGCAACGGGTTCGATCGGATCGACGCGCATCAGCGCGAGCGCCGGCCTGTCGATCAAGGAACCGACGATCCTGCAGTCGTTCAGTCCGAATCCGTTCTTTCTGGGCAATCCCGGTCTGCGGCCCGAGCGCGCGCGCGGGTTCGACGCCGGAGTTGAACAACGGCTGGCGCGGGATCGCGTGAAAGTCGACCTCACCTGGTTCGACAACCGCTACCGCGACATCATCGCCTTACGCACGATCGATCCGCAGGCGTTCACGTCGCAGTACTTCAACATCGGACTGACGCGCGCACGCGGCGCGGAACTGAGCGGCGACGTCGCACTCGTCGGTGGTTTCCGAGCGAAGGCGGGGTACACCTTCACGGACTCGGAAATCCTCGAGAGCACGTCCGACTTCAGTCCGGTGTTCAAGGTCGGCAATCCGGCGTTCCGCCGGCCGCGTCACTCGGCGTTCGTCGACGTCGCCTGGAACGGCGCCCGTGCGTCGGTCGATCTGGCCGGATCGTTCGTGGGCCAGCGCGTCGACAGCGATTTTTCTTCGCTCGATCCGCCGATCGAGATCAACGACGGCTACGCACAGTGGGACTTGCGCGCCTCGCTGCGCCTGACGCGCACGTTGTCGCTGACAGGCGCGATCGACAATCTGAGCGACAGTCGGCACATGGAGCCGTTGGGGTACCCTGTTCTCGGGCGAGCGGTCCGTCTGGGACTCAGGGCCCGCTTCTAGTCCAAAGTCGACCCGTGTTACGACACGATCTCGGGCAGAGTTCGCGGAGGACGCCGAGAACATATTGGACTTGTTCTCTGCGAGCTCTACGTTCTTCGCGTGAGTGCGTGCGTGACCGGCGCAACGATGAGACGGGATGCTGATCGCGAACGACGTCTGGTTCGGGTACGACGAGCGGACGCCGGTGCTGCGCGGGGTCAACTTCGACGTGGCGGCCGGGGCGATCGTCGGCATCCTCGGACCGAATGGATCGGGCAAGACGACGCTGCTGCGGATGCTGGCCGGGACACGGCATCCGCAGCGCGGCTCTGTGACGCTCGACGGCCAGCCGCTCGGCACCTTCTCGCGCGCGGGTCTCGCCCGCCGCATGGCGGTCGTCCCGCAAGAAACCCAGCTCGCCTTCGACTACACCGTCGCCGAAGTCGCCATGATGGGGCGTTACCCGCACCTCGGGCCGTTTCAGATCGAAGGACCCGCCGACATCGCGATCGTCGATGAAGCGCTCGCGTCGACCGGCACGCTGGCCTTGAAGGCGCGGCCCTACGCGACGCTCAGCGGCGGCGAAAAGCAGCGCGTCGTGATCGCCGCGGCTCTCGGTCAGATCTTCCGCCTGAAGGCGGAAGCCACGAGAACTCTCCAAGGACCTCTCCAAACAACTCTCCAAAATGGATCCCGTAGCTTCCGCCTTCAGGCGGAAGAGACAAGCAGCGGTTTCCTGCTGCTCGACGAGCCCACGGCGTCGCTCGATCTCGGGTACCAGCTGGAAATCGCAGCGCTCCTCAAAGAGCTGCACCAGCAACGCCGCGTCTCGATCGTGATCTCGACGCATGATCTCAGCCTCGCCGGCTCGCTCTGCGCCCGGATCGCCCTGATACGCGACGGCGCGATCATCGCGGACGGCCCCGTCGATGAGGCCCTGACGCCACAGCACGTGCGGGAGGCGTATGGAGTCGATGCGGACATCGTCGACCATCCGTCAGGGTATCGGATGGTGGTGCCGCTCCGCCGAAGCCGGCCACGAGGGGACGCGTGACCCTGGCGCAACGATTCGTCCGCACCGTGCTCGGCTTCGGGGGATTACTCCTCGCGACGCTCGTCATCGTGCCGCTCGTCGGATCCACGAAGATCGACCTGCGGCAAGTGTTCGATTTCACGATTCCGTTCGCCGACAACGCGGACGCGCAGATCTTCTTCGTTGCCAGACTGCCCCGCACGCTGGCGGCTGCCTGCGTGGGCGCACTGTTCGCCGGCGCCGGCGTGGTGTTCCAGGGACTGCTCCGCAATCCGCTCGCGACGCCGTTCACGCTTGGCGTGTCGACCGGCGCGGCGCTCGGCGCGATCGCGGCGATTACGTTCAACTGGTCGCTCGCCTTTCTCGGCGTGTCCGCGGTTCCGGTCGCCGCGTTCGCCGGATCGCTGATGGCCGTCGCGATCGTGTACGCGCTCGCGCAGGCCCGGCACCGCGGCCTGTCGACGACCGTCCTGCTGCTCGCCGGCGTCACGATGAACGCGTTCTTCTCGGCGCTCATCCTCTTCGTGCAGTATTTCGCCAGCTTCGCCGACACCTATCGGGGGATTCGCTGGCTGATGGGCGATCTGGACGTCAGCAGCTATCAGCCCATCATCGTCGCGCTGCCGACGATGGCGGTGGCGTTTGGCGTGTTCGCGTGGCTCGCCCGGCCCCTCAATCTGTTGGCGCTCGGCGCCGACAGCGCCGAATCGCGCGGCCTCGACGTGACGCGCGCGCAGCGCGCGGCGTTCCTGAGCGGCTCGCTTGCGACGGGCGCGGCTGTTTCCATCGGGGGGCCGATCGGTTTCATCGGCATCATCATTCCGCACCTGGTGAGGCTGCTCGTCGGTCCCGACCACCGCCTCGTGCTGCCCGCGTCGGTGCTCTTCGGCGCGGCGTTTCTCGTCGGCTGCGATCTGATCGCACGGACCATCCTGGCGCCGGTGGAACTGCCGGTCGGCATCATCACGGCGATCATCGGAGGGCCGTTTTTTCTATGGCTGCTGATACGGAAACGTTGAGGGCAGGGCCAACCAGCCTCCGCCAAGGCTACGGCGGTCCGCCGAAGCGCTTCACGCGAAGGCGGAAGCCCTGCGCAGGCCTTCAGGCCTGCCTCATCGCGGCGGCGATAGCGACGTCGGTGGCCGCGGGACCAAGTCACCAAGTCACCAAGTCACCAAATCACCAAATCACAAGAATCATCTCCCTCGTGCCCGCCGTCACCGAGATGCTCTATGCGATTGGCGCCGGGCCGCGCATGATCGCCGTCAGCAGCTTCGACACATATCCTCCGGATGTGCGCACGCTTCCGAGCGTCGGCGCGCTGCTGGATCCGAACGTCGAGCGGATTCTCTCGCTCAAGCCCGATCTGGTCGTCGTCTTTGGCAGCCAGGTCGACCTGAAGGCGCAGCTGGGCCGCGCGGGCATCGGCACGTTCGACTACCGCGACGAGGGCCTTGCGGACGTCACACGCGCCATTCGAAGCCTGGGCGAGCGGATCGGAGAGGCACCGCGCGCCGAACAAGTCGCGCGGACGATCGAGCGCGGTCTCGAGGATATCCGGCGCCGCGTGAAGGACCGGCGGCGACCGAGGACGTTGCTCGTGTTCGGTCGGGAGCGTCTCGCGCTGCGCGGCATCTATGCAAGCGGCGGGGTGGGATTTCTTCACGACATGCTCGAGACCGCCGGCGGGACGAACGTCTTCGCGGACCTTCGGATGAAGGCCGTCCAGGCGAGCACGGAGGAGATCCTCGCGCGCCGGCCGGAAGTCATCGTCGAGACGCGCGCGGCGAACACCGGCTTTCCCGCCGGCGAGCGGCAGCCGGAGATGGACGTGTGGAAGACGCTGGCGTCCGTGCCGGCGATCAGGACCGGACGGGTCTACTTCCTCTTCGACGACCGCATCGTCATTCCCGGACCGCGCATCGTCGAGGGCACGCTTGCGCTGGCTAAGGCGCTCCATCCGGAGGTTTTCAACGCGACCGAAGCGGAGCGAGGGACGCCCTTCGCCTTCCGCTCAGGGGGCGGAGGGAGCCACAAATGAAAATCCTGCTGTCGTGGAGCAGCGGCAAGGACAGCGCGTGGACGCTGCACGTGCTGCGCCGAGACCGCGCCGGCGACGTGGCGGCGCTCCTGACGTCGGTGAACGAGACGGCCGGCCGCGTCTCGATGCACGGCGTCCGCGAAGACATCCTGCGCGTGCAGGCGGATGCCGCGGGCCTGCCGCTCATCACGATTCCACTGCCCTGGCCGTGCAGCAATGAGATCTACGAGGCGCGGCTCCATGACGCGGTCGACCGCGCCGTCGCAGACGGATTCACGCACGTGGCCTTTGGCGATCTCTTCCTTGACGACGTGCGCAAGTACCGCGAGGACCGGCTCGCGGGCACGGGGCTCGCGCCGATCTTTCCGTTGTGGGGACGCCCGACGCCGCAGCTCGCGCGCGACATGATCGCCGGCGGCCTGCGCGCGCGGCTCTCGACCCTCGATCCACGCGTCATGCCGCGGGAGCTGATCGGCGCTGAGTTCGACGAGAAGCTGCTCGCCGCGTTGCCGCCGTCGGTCGACCCGTGCGCCGAGCGCGGCGAGTTCCACACCTGCGTCACGGCCGGACCGATGTTCTCGAGAGCGCTCGACGTGGAGTGCGGTGAAGTGGTCGAGCGCGAAGGCTTTATCTACGGAGACCTGCGGCTTCGATCAGGTGCTTGAAGTCGTCGCGCGCTTCTTTTTGCTGCGCTACGTACCGCGCGCGCTCGTCGTTCGGCTGCGGCAGGACCCGCGGCGGCGGCATGCGCCTGGGGTCCTGGACGGCGAACGACATCATGTGGGTGCCGTCAGGGCCATGACAGGCGAGGCACCGCGTCCGCAACGTGCAAATGGTGGGCTCCGTCTCGCGCGGCGGCCCCATCGCAGGCGTCGCGAATCCGTAATCGTTTCCCGCGACCGCCACGTACGCTTCAGAGCCGTCGCCAAAATGGAGAAATCCACCGCTCGAGCGGTCCGAAAGCAGCTTCCGCCGCGACAGCTCGTATTCGTCGGTCTTTGTCGTCACGGCGCTGCTTCCGTCCCGCGCAAACGTGCGGATCTGGACATCTGACACCAGCGGCGTGGGAACCGCCTGGCCGGACGTATCGATCGCGATAGCCTGCATGACGAGCGCGACGGCCGAAAGCAGGATCGGCCTCGGCTCCTTCGTCGCCGCCATCAGAAACGAGGCAGGGTCCGACGGACGGACGCCCGGCCGCACGAACACGCGCGCGGATCGCCTGAACGCCTCCTCGGCGTCGTGCATGCGGAATTCGCCCCAGACGATTTCCATCCATTCGCCGTCGCGGCGGAAGAGATCCGGTAGAGAGGTCGCGCGGCGTGCGTCCTCGTAGTTGTTCGGGAGGGTGGCGATCTCCCGGGGCGTCAGGGCGAGGCGCCCCACGAGTCTCGCGAGGAGCGTCGTCAGCTCACCGGCCGCGGTCCTCACGGCGCCATCGCCTCGCCCGTACTGGATCGACGCGAGGGGATCGTAGGCCGACCAGAGATCGGCCTGCATCAGCACACGCGCGACCGGCGACCGCTCGGTGCGATCGGCCAGAGCCGCCGTGAGGGCGCTCACGAGCTCGCCGTGGAGCGGTTCCTTCAGCGCGTCTCGCGGCCCGATCTGGTTGAGGAACGCCGGATACAGCGCGTCGACCGCGCGATCGCCTTCCTCGTACCGATCGAAGGTGCGCGCACTTGCTCGAAGACGAGGCTGCCCCGAGAAAAGCCGAAAGGGATCGCGCTCGGCATCGAAAGGTCCACGGTCCGCGAACTCGGACGTGAATCTCACCTGGAAGCGGCGCGTCAACAGGACCGCGAACAGCCTGTTCCACGGATCTGTGGGATCCGCCGAGTAGATGCGCGGCAGATTACGTGGGGCTATGGGCATCGGGCTTTGGGCTATGGGCATTGCAAGTCCCAGGACCGCCAGAGCCGCGATCGCCGCCGCCAGTCCAACTCGCATGGTGAGTTACGCGGCGAACTCCACCGGCACGCGTTTCGGGATCAGGCCCTTTTCGAACGCCTCGGTCATGAGCCGCTCGACGCCCTTGCGTCCGCGCTCGCCGTAGCCGAGCGTCAGTTCGTTTACATACATGCCGACGAACCTGTCGGTGCGCTCCTTGTCGAGCCCGCGGCCGAACTGCTGGGCGTACTCGACCGCTTCCTTCCGGTGCGACAGCGCGTAAGCGATGCTGTCGTGCAGGAGCTTCGAGACCTTCCGGATCGTGTCGGCGCCGAGATCGCGGCGGATGATGTTGCCGCCGAGCGGCAGCGGCAGCCCGCCGGTGCGATCCGCCCACCATTCGCCCAGATCGACGATCTTGCGCAAGCCGTTGTCGGCGTACGTCAGCTGGCCTTCATGGATCAGCAGGCCGGCATCCGCTTTGCCTTCTCCCACGAAGCTCTCGATTTGATCGAAGGGCACGACGACGTACTCGAAGTTGGGCTCGTAGATACGAAGCGCGAGGTAGGCGGTCGTCAGCGTGCCAGGGATGGCTATCTTGCGACCTTTCACGCCTGCCTCGCCGAAGCTGCCGCCCGATCCCGCGGCAGCGGAGGCGGCGGCGACCACGATCGGACCGTAGCGGTCGCCCATGCTGGCGCCGTGCGGGAGCAGCGCGTACCTGTCGACCAGATGCGCGTATGCGTGGAAGGAGACGGCCGTGACTTCGTACTTGCCTTCGAAGGCCGCGCGATTGAGCGTTTCGATGTCCGACAACACCTGCTCGATCACGATGCCGCCGGTATCGATCGCGCCCGACGCCAATCCATAGAACATGAACGCGTCGTCGGAGTCGGGACTGTGCGCGACCGTGATTCGCTGGGGGATGTTGGAAGTCGTCTGATTGATTGCTGTGGTCGACATTCTCTCACGGCCTCACGGGCTATTCACGAAGGCCACCAAGCCCACAAAGATCACGAAGATCCTAGCCTTTGTGATCGTAGTGACCTTTGTGACCTTCGTGCATGAGTACGTTTGCCGGGGCGCTATATGGTGCCCGATGAAGACACTGCCTGCCGCCGTAGCGCGTTGACGACGGTGGCGACGCGCTCGATCGCGAAATCGATCTCGCCGGCGGTCGTCGTGCGGCCGATGCCGAAGCGGATGGACGCGCCGGCGCGCTCGCCGACGGCGCCGATCGCTTCGAGCACGTGCGACGGTGCCTGGCTGCCCGACGCGCACGCCGAACCCGTCGAGACGGCGAGATCGCCGAGCGCCATCAGCAGCGCTTCGCCTTCCACGCCGTCGAAGCTGACGTGCAGGTTGTGCGGAAGGCGGTGGCTCATCGACCCGTTCACTCGAACGTCTTCGATGCGGCTGCGAAGGCCCTCGAGCAGACGGTCGCGCAGCGTGCCGAGGCGCGCCGCCTCCTCTCCCATTTCCAGACGGCAAATCTCCGCGGCCTTGCCCAATCCGACGATGCCGGGCACGTTCAGCGTGCCGGAGCGGATGCCGTTTTCCTGGCCGCCGCCGACGATCTGCGGTTCGAGCGACAGCCGTGGCTTCTGCTTCCGGACGACGAGCGCGCCGCTGCCCTTCTGCCCGTAGAACTTGTGGGCCGTCAGCGACAGCAGATCGATCTCCATGCGGCGGACGTCGATCGGAACCTTGCCCGCCGCCTGCGCGGCGTCGGTATGGAACAGCGCCCCGTGGCGATGCGCGATGGCGGCGATTTCCGCAAGCGGCTGCACCGTGCCGATCTCGTTGTTCGCCGCCATGACGGACACGAGGACCGTCCGGGGCGTCAGTGCGCCGTCGAGCGCCTCCAGATCGATCAGTCCATCGGACCGGACGCCGACGATGGTCACGTCGCAGCCCTGCCCTCGCAACGTGCAACAGGTATCGAGCACCGACTTGTGCTCCGTCGCAGCGGTGACGATGTGACTGCCGCGCGCGCGAAGCGTGGCGACGGCCCCCTTGAGCGCGAGATTGTTGGATTCGGATGCACCGCTCGTAAAGACGACTTCGGATGCGGCGGCGTTGACCAGGGCGGCGACCTCCGCGCGCGCCGCCTCGACCGCGTCGCGCGCTTCCCAACCCCAGGCGTGTTGCCGGCTGTGCGGGTTGCCGAAGTGCTCCGAGAAAAACGGCAGCATCTCGGCGAGCACACGCGGATCCACGGGAGTGGTTGCGTGGTAGTCGAGGTAGAGGGGATTCACCGGCTTGTGCGGGTGAGCGAGACGTGCGTCACAGTCGGATCGAGCGGCACTTCCGTGGCGATCTCCGCGAGCGAGCACGTCGCGAGCGCGGCCAGGATCCGATCCTTGATGCGCCAGAGCGGATCGCGGACGTTGCACTTCAGGAACTGGTCGCACTGCTCGTCCTCGGAGGAGCAGGCCGTTACCGTCACCGGGCCGTCAATCGCCTGGATGATGTCGGCGACGGAGATCGCGGAAGTCGGCTTCGACAGCGTGTAGCCGCCGCGTGTGCCCTGATGCGAAGTCAGCAGGCCGCGGCGCGCGAGCCGCTGCAGCACCTTCGCCATCAGCTCGGTCGGAATGTCGTACTGCTCCGCGATCTCGCGCGCACTCGTAGACGCGGTATCCGGCCGCATGGCGAGATGCTTCATCGCCATCAGGGCATAGTCGGCTTTCTTGGAGAGTCGAAGCATAAAGTCCTCAGCCCCTACCCAATTGTCACCACAGCCCGAGTTGCAGTTTCGCCGCGTCCGACATCCGGTCCTTTTTAGCCGGGGCTCTGCCCCGGATCCCGGCTCGGTCGCTTGCGGGGGCCCCATGCCCCGCGCCGCTCCCTCGCGAGCCGCGCCGTGCGCGGCTCCTCACCACATACCCAACTGCAGCTTTGCCGCGTCCGACATCCGGTCCTTGGTCCAGCCAGGTTCCCAGACGACGTCCACTTTCGCGTCGGTGACGCCGGCGACGCTCTTCGCTGCGTTCGCGACCTGGCCGGGCAGCACCTGCGCGGCCGGACACGCGGGGGCCGTCAGCGTCATCTTGATCGCCGCGATCCCTTCCGCCGTGACGAACACGTCGTAGATGAGCCCGAGCTCCCAGATGTCGACCGGGATCTCGGGGTCGTACACTTTTTTCAGCGCCGTTTGGATCGGCGCGCGCAGTTCATCGGTCTTCGCGGGATCCGCCACGAGCGATTCGGTCTCGTGCGTGGCATCCGGCGTCGTGAGCGGTTCTTCAGGCACCATCGGAAGCTTGTTCATGCTGGTTGTGCTTCAGCACCCCCGACCTCAAGGTCGGGCCTACTGGTGGATCCTATTCGGTCGATGTTCGGTGTTTGTTCGTCAGTGCCGCCTTGAACGTGTGCCAGGCGAGGCTTGCGCACTTCACGCGGATTGGAAATTCCCTGACGCCTGCGAGCGACGACAGTTTCCCCATGTCCTCGACGGGCTGCTCCGGGGGCGTCGTCACCATCCGGTGAAAACGTTCGAACAGCTCGTTGGCGGCCGCGACCGTGCGCCCTTTCAACACGTCCGTCATCATCGACGCCGACGCCTTCGAGATGGCACAGCCGGCGCCTTCGAACGTTGCCTCGGTGATGACGTCCCCGTCCATCTGCAAGTACAGCGTCAGCCGATCCCCACACAGAGGGTTATAGCCTTCGGCCGTGTGGCTCGCGTTCGGCATCGCGCGGAAGTTCCTCGGCCGGCGATTGTGGTCGAGGATGACCTCCTGGTACAGGTCCGTGAGGTCGGACATCAGGCGAACACCTCCATCACCGGCTGCGCGCAATGGTGGCCGGTGCGGATGGCGACGCCCTCCCGGTCCACGATCGTGCCGATATCGTGCGGGTGGACGCCATCCATGACGAACGACAGGATGCTCGCCTTCCGCCGCGCGGTTCCGATCAACCGCACGCCGTCGACCTCCTGCAGCACCTGTGTGCCGTAGTCGAGCAGATCGCGCTCGTGCGCGCCGATCGCGTCGAAGCCAATCGCGTCGATGTAATCGAGCGCCGCGTGCAGGCCGATTGCGCCTGCGATGTGGGGCGTGCCCGCTTCGAATTTGTACGGCAGCACGTTCCAGGCGCTCCGCTCGAACGTCACGGAGCTGATCATGTCGCCGCCGCCCATGAACGGCGGCATGGCGTCGAGATGCGACTGCTTGCCGTACAGGACGCCGATTCCGGTCGGTCCGTACAGCTTGTGGCCGGTCGCGACGAGAAAGTCGCAGTCCAGCGCGCGGACGTCGATTCGCATGTGGTAGGCCGCCTGCGAGGCATCGAGCAGCACGGGCACCTGGTGCGCGTGCGCGATGCGGACGATCTCCGCGACCGGCGTGATCGTGCCGAGCGCATTCGACATGTGCGTGATCGCGGCGATCGTCGTCCGCGGCGTCAGCCGCCGCTCGAACTCCTCGAGGATCAGTTCACCGCGGTCGTCGATCGGCGCCACCGCAAGCGTCGCGCCCGTGCCCTCGCAGACGATCTGCCACGGGACGATGTTCGAGTGGTGCTCCATCGCCGAGATGAGCACCTCGTCGCCGGGTCGCAGGCGCGGTTTGATGAAGCTGTACGCAACCAGGTTGATGCCCTCGGTCGCGTTGCGGGTGAAGACGATCTCCTGTGTCGACGCGGCATTGAAGTATGCGCGGACGCGACCGCGGGCCGCCTCGTAGGCGTCGGTCGCACGACCGCTCAACTCGTGCACTCCGCGGTGCACGTTCGCATTGATATCGGTGTAGTAGGACGCGATCGCGTCGAGTACGCGTCTCGGCTTCTGGGTCGTCGCCGCATTGTCGAGGTAGACGAGCGGTTTGCCGAAAATCTGCCGCGAGAGGATCGGGAAATCCGCGCGGACGCGCTCGACGTCGAAGGACCGCCCACCCGACGCGTCAATGGTTGCCGGACCCGAGAGGTCCGCCGTGCGGCCGGTGTCCCGACCTTTGAGGCCGGGAGTCATCTCTTCACTCCGTCCGCTTCCGCGAGATCTTTCGCCAGCTGTTCGAAGAGCTCCGCCTCGAGCGCGGCGCGCAGCGGCTGGACCTGTACGCCGTCGAGCACCTGCGCCGCGAAGGCGTGGATCAGCATGTCCCGGGCCTCGGAGTACGTCAGGCCGCGCGCCCGAAGATAGAAGATCGCGTCCTCGTCGAGCTGCCCGATCGCCGCGCCGTGCGTGCATTTCACATCGTCAGCGAAGATCTCGAGCTGGGGCTTGGTGTTGATGGTCGCGCCATCGGTCAGCAGCAGGGCGCGGTTGGTCTGCTTCGCGTCGGTCTTCTGCGCGTCCTGGCGCACGATGATCTTGCCGTTGAAGACCGCGCGGGCGGTGCCGCCGAGGATGCCCTTGTAGACCTCGTGGCTGCCGCAGTGCGGCTTCGCGTGATCGATGGTCGTATGGGTGTCGACGAGACGATCCCGGTCCGCGAGGTAGAGCCCGTTGAGCGTGCAGTCCCCACCCTCGCCGTCGAGAAGCGCGAACACGTCGTTGCGCACCAGCTTGCCCCCGAGCGTGAACGCGTGCGAGGAGAACCGCGAGCTGCGGGACGTGTGGACGTGCAGGCTCGCGACGTGGAACGCGTCGAGCGACTCCTCCTGCACCTTGTAATGGTCGATTCCGGCGTTGTCTCCGACGAAGATCTCGGAAACCGCGTTGGTGAAGTAGATCTCGCCCGGTCCTCCGATGTAGCTCTCGATGATCCGCGCCTGCGCGTTGGCGCCGGAGACGACGAGGGTGCGCGGGTGGGCCATCACTTTCGATCCATCCGCGCCGGAAACGAAGATGACGTGGATCGGCGCATCGAGGACCGCGCCGTCGGGAATATGAATGAACGCGCCGTCCTGTACGAACGCTGTGTTCAGGGCTGTAAAGCCGCGGCCGTTGAAATCGGCGAGCTGCCCGAAGTAGCGCTGGACGACGTCCGGATATTCCTTCAACGCGGCAGCGAGGGAACCCGCCTGCACGCCGGAGGGCAGCCTCTTGACGCGCGACAGGGTCGTGTCGAACCGGCCGTTCACGATGACGAGCCGCACCGGCGCGTCGGTGTAGGCGAAGCCGTGGAGCCGTTCGGCCGCCCCCGACATCTGTTCGGCTGGCGTGAACTCGATCGTCCCGAGCGGCGCTACGTTGGTGAAGCGCCATTCTTCATCGCGCACGGTAGGAATGCCGAGCGTCATGAACCGCGCCGCGCCGCGCGACCGGAGGTCCTCGAGCCACCGCGGGCCGCCGTTGGGACGTTTCTCGAGCGCTCCTGCAAACACCTGCGGTTTTTCTGCGAGCTGCGTCATTTTTGTAACAAAGACCTGCCAATTCCCAACTGCCAACTCCCAACTCCCAACTACCAAGGTGATCTCCTCGGGACTTGGGAATTGGAAGTTGGGAGTTCTCTCAGGCTGCGTCGATCCAGCCGTAGCCTTTGGCTTCGAGCTCGTAAGCGAGCTCCTTGCCGCCGGACTTCACGATCCTGCCGCTGCTCAACACGTGCACGTAGTCGGGCACGATGTAATTGAGCAGCCGCTGATAATGGGTCACGACCACGAACGCGCGCTCCGGCGACCGCATGGCGTTGACGCCGTTGGCGACCAGCTTCAGCGCGTCGATGTCGAGACCCGAATCGGTTTCGTCGAGAATCGCCAGCTTCGGCTCGAGCAGCGCCATCTGGAAGATTTCGTTCCGCTTCTTCTCGCCGCCCGAGAATCCCTCGTTGACGGCCCGCGTCAGCATCGACTTGTCGATCTCGAGCAGCGAGGATTTCTGCTGCACGAGAGTCATGAACTCCATCGCGTCGAGCTCCGGCAGCCCCTGGTGCTTGCGCTTCGCGTTGAGCGCCGCCTTCAGGAAGTACGAATTGTTCACCCCGGCGATTTCCACAGGGTACTGAAACGCCATGAACACGCCCTCACGCGCGCGCTCGTCGGGATCCATCGCGAGCAGGTCCCTGCCCTCGTAGCGCACGGCGCCGCCGGTGATGATGTATTCGGGATGGCCGGAAAGCGCCCGCGCCAGCGTGCTCTTGCCCGAGCCGTTGGGCCCCATGATGGCGTGCACTTCGCCGGCGTTCACATGAAGGTCGATCCCCTTCAGGATCTCCTTGTCTTCGACCTTGACGTGTAGATTCTTGATATCGAGCATGGAGTTATCCCACAGACCCTTCCAGCGACACCGAGAGCAGCTTCTGCGCTTCCACGGCGAATTCCATCGGCAGCTCGCGGAACACTTCCTTGCAGAAGCCGCTGACGATCATGTTCACGGCGTCCTCGGTCTTCAGGCCGCGCTGGCGGCAGTAGAAGATCTGATCCTCGCCGATCTTCGACGTCGACGCCTCGTGCTCGACCCTCGCCGACGTGTTCCGGATCTCCAGGTACGGGAACGTGTGCGCGCCGCACTTGTCACCGATCAGCAGCGAGTCGCACTGCGAGTAGTTGCGCGCGTTGACGGCGTTCTTCCCGATCCGCACGAGCCCGCGATACGTGTTCTGGCCGTGGCCCGCGGAAATGCCCTTCGAGACGATCGTGCTGCGGGTGTTCTTCCCGACGTGGATCATCTTCGTGCCCGTATCCGCCTGCTGCCAGTTGTTCGTGGTCGCGACAGAGTAGAACTCGCCGATCGAGCCGTCCCCCTGCAGGATGCAGCCGGGGTACTTCCACGTGATGGCGGATCCGGTCTCGACCTGCGTCCAGGTGATCTTCGACCGCCGCCCGGCCGCAAGGCCGCGCTTGGTCACGAAATTGTAGATGCCGCCCTTGCCTTCCTTGTCGCCGGGATACCAGTTCTGGATCGTCGAGTACTTGATCGTCGCCTCGTCGTGCGCGACGAGCTCGACGACGGCGGCGTGCAGCTGATTCTCGTCGCGCATCGGCGCGGTGCAGCCTTCGAGATAGCTCACGTACGCGCCTTCGTCGGCGATGATGAGCGTCCGCTCGAACTGGCCGGTGTCCTTCGCGTTGATACGGAAGTACGTCGACAGCTCCATCGGGCAGCGCACGCCTTTCGGGACGTACACGAAGGACCCGTCGCTGAAGACGGCGGAGTTCAGCGCCGCGAAGAAGTTATCGGTGTGCGGCACGACCGAGCCGAGGTACTTCTTCACGAGATCCGGGTGGTGCTGCACCGCCTCGGAAAACGACATGAAGATGATCCCCAGGCCGGCGAGCTTCTCGCGAAACGTGGTCGCGACCGACACGCTGTCGAACACCGCGTCGACGGCGACGCCGGCGAACAGCTTCTGCTCGTCGAGCGGAATCCCGAGCTTGTCGAACGTCCGCCTGACCTCTGGATCCACCTCGTCGAGGCTGTTCAGCGCCTTCTTCTTCTTCGGCGCCGAGTAGTAGACGATGTCCTGGTAGTTGATCGGGTCGTACTTGACGTTCTGCCAGGTGGGCTCTTTCATCGTGAGCCAGAGACGATACGCCTTCAGGCGCCACTCGAGCAGCCACTCGGGCTCGTTCTTCTTCTGTGAGATCAGCCGGACGACGTCTTCACTCAATCCTTTCGGAATCGTCTCGCTCTCGACGTCGGTGACGAACCCGTACTTGTATTCTCGGTTTGCGAGTTCTTCTATGGCTTCTGTTGATGTAGACATGTCAGTAACTGGTAGCGGAAAACTGGGGACTGGAAACTACACACTAAAGGACGTCCCGCACCCGCAACTGCTCTTCGCGTTGGGATTGTTGAAGATGAATCCCTTGCTGACGAGGCTCGTGTCGTAATCGAGCGTTGTCCCGTCAAGGAACTGGAAACTCTTGCGGTCGATGAAGACCTTCGATCCATCGGGACCATCGAACACGTGATCGCCGTCGCGCGGCACCGGCTCCCACGCAAACGTATAGCTCAGGCCGGAGCACCCGCCGGCCTTGATGGCGATACGAAGGCCGCCGTCCGGAAAGCCACTTTTGGCGGTCATCTTACGGATCAGCTTCCCTGCGTTTTCGCTGATTTGGACCATGGCCATTGACTCGTCGCTAACTACGACCAGAACAGTCCTAGTTTATCACTTCTCCTCAAATGGTGCCAATGGACTAGTAAGAACGCAGCGTCCCGTCTATCTCCTTTATCCACGCAAGGATCCCGCCGGCGAGGTTACTGGCTCGCGGGAATCCTTTCTCGCGGAGGAGCGCGACCGCGGTGGCGCTGCGCGCGCCGGACTTGCAGTGCACCACGATTTCGGCAGAAGGATCGAGTTCGGCCAGGCGCCGGGGCAGTTCGCCGAGCGGAATCAGCAGCGCGCCGGGCAGGCTACAGATCCTCGCCTCGGAGGGTTCGCGGACGTCCAGGATCAGAGGCGCCGTGCGCGCGTCGATCCGCGCTTTCAGCGCCTGCACGGTCATCTCGCTGGTCCCGTTTTTTTGCGAAAGAAGAAGGCTGTCCCCTTTTTGGGTACCGCAGAACGCGTCGAGATCGCGCAGTTCCGTGATTGTGGGCCGGGCACCGCAGACCGGGCAGTCGGGATCCTTTGGCAGCTTCAGTTCGCGAAAACGCATGCGCAGCGCGTCGTACACCAGGAACCGTCCGATCAACGGATCTCCGGTCGCCAGAATCTGCTTGATCGCTTCGGTCGCCTGGATGGCGCCGATCACGCCCGGCAGCACGCCGAGCACGCCGCCTTCGGCGCAACTCGGTATCAGGCCGGGCGGTGGTGGTTCCGGGTGCAGGCAGCGGTAACACGGTCCGCCCGGCGCCGCGAAGACCGATGCCTGTCCTTCGAAGCGGAAGATGCTGCCCCACACGTTCGCCCTGTGATACAGCACGCACGCGTCGTTCACGAGGTACCGCGCGGGAAAATTATCGGTCCCGTCGACCACGAGATCGAACGCTTCGACGAGGGCCTTGCCGTTCGCCGCCGAGAATCGGGCGTCGAACGTTTCGATGTGCACGTCGGGATTGAGCGCTTCAAGGCGCGCGCGCGCGGAGTCGAGCTTGGAAAACCCGACGTCTGGCGTCCCGTGCACGATCTGCCGCTGCAAATTGCTGAAGTCGACCACGTCGAAGTCGACGAGCCCGAGCGTGCCGACGCCCGCTGCCGCCAGATAAAGCAGGGCGGGCGATCCCAGACCTCCGACGCCGACGCAGAGGACACGCGCCGCCTTCAGACGCCTCTGCCCCTCCTCGCCAATTTCCGGCAGCAGCAGATGACGGCTGTACCTCTGCCGCTCCCGAGGCGTCAACTCCGTCGACTGCATACGACCGTCTCATCATATGCCGCCTCGCCTCTTGAGATTGGCGGACCTTTCGCCTAAACTTCGTCTATCGTGATTCCAGTCCTGTTCGTCCTGGCAGCGGCGGCGGGCTTCGCCGCGGGATGGTGGCTCGCGCGCTCGCAGGATCGCGCGATGAAAGATGCCTTCGCGGCGCTGTCGGCCGACGCGCTCCGCAGCAACGGCGAATCGTTTCTGCAAATCGCGCGCGCGTCGCTCGACCAGACACGCCAGAGCGCGACGGCGGATCTCGACGCGAGACAGAAGGAGATCTCGGCGCTGGTGGAACCCGTGAAGCAGACGCTCGACAAGCTCGAGACGCAGTTGCGCGACGGCGGGAAGGATCAAGCGACGCTGCGCGGCCAGTTGGTGGCCGTCAGCCAGACGCAGCACGATCTCCAGCGGCAGACGCAGGCGCTCGTCAACGCGCTCAAGTCGCCGAACCAGCGCGGACAGTGGGGAGAGCTGACGCTGCGCAACGTCCTCGAGCGATCGGGGATGCTCCAGCACTGCGACTTCATCGAAAAGGACTACGTGACGACCGACGACGGACGGCGCGCGGTACCCGACGTCCGCGTCCTGCTTCCAAACGACGCCTGCATCGTCATCGACGCGAAGGTCCCGATCGACGCCTTCCTGCGGTGGAGCGAAGCCGACGAGCCGGCGAAGGAAGGGCTGCTTCGCGAGCACACGCGGCAGGTGCGCGAGCACATGAAGGGGCTTGCGGCGAAGACGTACTGGGCGCGATTCCAGCCGGCGCCGGAATTCGTCGTGATGTTCGTGCCGGCGGAGCCGCTGTTCTACGCGGCGATGCAGAACGATCCGGGCCTATTCGACGCCGCGATCAGTCAGCGCGTCATTCCGGCGTCGCCGTTGACGCTCGTCGCGCTGCTGCGGACGATCGCGTCTGCGTGGCAGCAGCAGCGGCTCACGCAGAACGCCGAAGAAATACGCGAGCTCGGAAAAGAGCTGTACGAACGGCTGGCGACGATGGCCGAGCACGTGGCCGACGTCGGCCGTCATCTCAAGAAGGCGGGGGAATCGTACGACGACTTCATCGGGTCGCTGGACTCGCGCGTGCTGGTTTCCGCGCGGAAGTTCAAGGAGCTCGGCGTCAGCGCCGGAAAGGATCTGCCGGACGACGTTGCCCCCACGCATATCGACGTGCGCGAGCCGCGCGCGACGGAGCTCCGTGTGCCCGTGCAAGAGTCGCTGATCGAGGCAGAGCTGGTCAGCTCCCAACTCCCAACTCCCAACTCCCACGCGTCTGAACCGACTCGACCGTGAAAAGCCGTCGCCTTGTGTAGTTGGGAATTGGGAGTTGGGAGTTGGCGGCGAAGTCACCGTATAACTGCCGTCAACGTCACCCGTGCTCTGATTTCAATCTCGCCGGCCTCGATAGGCACGGGCTGCGCCGACGCCTCCGCTCTCATCATCGCGACGCCAGCCATCGGCCGGATATTATCGACGTCGCGCTGCTCGTCAATCCGCATGATGCGCTCGATCTGCACGCCGGCCCCCGACGCAGCGGCGTCCGCGCGCGCACGAGCGTCGCGGACCGCGAGCCTGAGGGCCTCCTGCTCTGCGGATTCCCGATCCTTCAGATCGAAACGCATGCCGCTGACGCTCGTCGCGCCGGTCCCGACTGCGGCGGCGATGACGTCGCCGGTCTTCGGCAGCGCGTCGATGCGGACTTCGACCTGATTGCGCGCCACGTATCCGCGCAAGGACTGCTTCCCGCTCGCGTAGTCGAACTCCGGCTGCAGGTTGTAACCGGTCGTCCGGATGGCCTCGGCAGGAATGCCGGTCGACTTGATCCGGTCGACGACCGCGGTCATCGCAGCCGTATTCATCCTCTGCGCGTCCTGTGCGCTGCGCGCGCGGCTCTCGGCCGCGATCGTGACCCACGCGCGATCCGGCGCGCGCTTCACGATCCCTTCGCCGCTGGTGGTGATGACAGGCGTGGGTGGCGTCGCGGGCGCCTGCGCGAACAGCGGGACCGCGCCCATCGCCGTGAGAGCGAGCGTAAGAGCAAGAGTCTTCATGACTGCACCTCTCGTCTTCCGCCTGAAGGCGGAAGCTACGGGGTCGAAGGGTGGAAGCTACATCGAGCACGCCACGCGGAATCCGATCGCGTACGAATACGTGTCGGGCGGAACCTTGTGCCGGTGGCTGCACGACAGCATCCGCACGTCGGCCACGAGCCAGCTGCCGCCGCGGACGATGCGGAGATGCCCCGTCGGCGGGCCGGTGGGATTCCGCGCGTCGGCCGTGTCGTAATAGCGCGGGTCGTACCAGTCGTGCACCCACTCCCACACATTTCCTGACATGTCGTACAACCCGTAGCCGTTCGGCGGGTACGAGCGGCACGGCGTCGTGCCGTGGCTCGGCTTTGACGCGGGATCGACCAGGAAGTTTGCCATGTTGCGATCGAGGCGGTCTCCCCACGGATATCGTTTGGACTCGGCGCCCCCGCGCGCGGCCTTTTCCCACTCGGCCTCCGTCGGCAGTCGGCACGTCCTGTCGGTGACGGTGGTCAGCCACGCGCAGTACGCCGCGGCATCGTCGTAGCGCACGAGCGTGACGGGATGGTCGGCGCGATCGATCGACGGGTGGCCTTCCTCCCAGACGTACGGCGACCCGACATGCCGGAACGAACGTTCGCGCTCGAGGCCGCCGGCCTTCACGACGAGGGGAAGCTCGTAGATGGCGGGCGACCGATGCCCGCTCTCGCGGACGAATCTCGCGTACTCGGCGTTCGTAACGGGCTGGACGCTGATGAAGAAGTCGGCCACGTGCACGCGGTGTACGGGCCGTTCGTCATCCTCAGCATCGTCGGACCCCATCAAGAATTCGCCGGCCTGGATCAGGGCGAGCTCGGGCGCGAGATCGGACGGCATCGGTGCTCCAAAGGATAGCGCATCGGCCATTTCGACTACACTTTCTCCTATGAAACTCGAACCGTTCGCGCTCGAACGCTTCCAGTCGATCTGGGAAAACCGGGTGGCATGGAACGTCGCGGAAAGCGGCGTCCATCCCCTGCGCGTCTCCGAGTTGATCGATTCGGCAGAGCTGCACGATGCTTTGATGGAGCAGACGCTGGGATATCCCCAGACGAATGGCACGGCGGAATTGAGGGAGGCGATCGCGGCGATCTATCCAGGCGCGACGCCCGACCACGTGCAGGTGACCAACGGCGGCTCGGAAGCGAACTGCATCCTCTTGATGAAGCTCGTCGAGCCGGGCGACGAAATTGTCTTCATGACGCCGAACTACCTGCAGGCATCAGGCCTCGCGCGAGCGCTCGGCGCAATCGTGCGTCCATGGACGCTGCGCGAAGCGGCCGCAGATCGGACCGCAGATCGCGATCACCCCGAGCGATCGGGGCCTGCCGACCGGTGGACGCTGGATCTCGACGAGCTCGAGCGGCTGGTCACCCCGAAGACGCGCGCGATCCTGCTCTGCAATCCCAACAACCCGACCGGCGCACGGCTCGACGCGGCGGCGCTCGATCGGATCTGCAACATCGCGGCGACGGTCGGCGCGTGGGTGATAGACGATGAAATCTATCGCGGCGCCGAGCGCGAGGCGGATGACACACCGACGGTCTGGGGACGCTACGATCGCGCAATTGTGTCGAGCGGACTCTCGAAGGCGTTCGGCCTGCCCGGTCTGCGAATCGGCTGGGTCGCGGGACCGCCCGCGCTGATCGCCGACCTCTGGGCGGTCCACGACTACACCACGATCGCGCCCGGCGCCATCAACGACCGGCTCGCGCGGATCGCGCTGACACAGCGCGACAAGCTGCTCGCGCGGACGCGCATGATCGTTCGCACCAACTATCCGCTGGTCAAGCGGTGGATCGACAAGCAGGGAGGATTGAGCCACATCGCGCCCGAGGCCGGCGCGATCGTCTTCGTCCGACACACGCACCCGTTCCGTTCCTCGGAGCTGGCCGAACGACTTCGCGACGAGCGCGGCGTGCTCGTCGTCCCGGGCGACTATTTCGACATGGACGGCTATCTCCGAATCGGCTTCGGCGCGGATCCGGAGTACCTCGAATCCGCGTTGTTGCGGATCGGCGACTTCCTGAGCTCCCTCAGCGCCCATGCGCGCTGACCTCGCGCTGCTCGGATTCGGCAACGTCGGCCGGCGCTTCGCGCGGTTGATCGAGGAGCGGCGCGACTGGCTGTCGCTCGACTACGATCTCGAATGCCGCGTCGTCGGCGTTTCGACGCGACATCACGGCGCCGTGTTCAGGCAGGACGGTCTCGACGCCGTTGCGGCGGCAGTTTCGGCCGAAACGGGCCGGCCGCTCATGACCGATGCTTCCATGGAAGCGGCCGACAGCTTCGAGGTGATTCGTCGCCTGGCGGCAAGCGACGCGCCGCTGAAGGTCGTGATCGAAACGACGAGGCTCGACATCGCGGCCGGGCAGCCTGCCATCGATCACGTGCGGTCCGCGCTGCAGGCGGGCTGTCACGTCGTGACGGCCAACAAGGGGCCCGCGGCGTTCGCGTACGAGGAGCTGAGTGCCCTCGCCTCGGATCGGGACCGATCGTTTCTGTTCGAGGGTGCGGTGATGGACGGCGTGCCGGTCTTCAATCTCGTGCGGGAAACGCTGCCGGCGGTCGAGATCACCGGCTTTCGGGGCGTCATCAACGCCACCACGAACCACATCCTCAGCGCGCTCGAGGACGGCGAGAGTTTCGACGCAGCGCTCGGCCGCATGCAGGCGGAAGGCATCGCGGAAGCGGATCCGTCGCTCGACGTGGACGGCTGGGACGCCGCGGCAAAGACGTCCGCGCTGGCGAACGTCCTGATGCGCGCGCGAATGACGCCGCTCGGGGTCGAGCGGGAGGGACTCGGTCCGTCGATCGCGCGCGCGGCGATGGCCGCGAAGGCCAGAGGCGCACGGCTGCGGCTGGTGGCATCGGCGCGGACGACGCCAGGCGGCGTCGTCACCTCGGTCCGGCCGGTGGAGCTGCCCGAAACGGATCTGCTCGCAGGGCTGCGAGGGATGGCGAATGCGCTCGTCCTTCAAACCGATCTCCTCGGGGAGATCGCGATTTGCCAGTTGAGCGGCAGCCTCACGCAGACCGCATATGCGCTCGTCAGCGACCTGGTGACGATCCGCCGCCGCCAGTCGCCAGCGCCTCACGCAGCTGTGCCTGGTCGAAGCCAATGACGACGCGGTCGCCGATCACCGTGACCGGAATCGCCCTGGCGCCCAGCGCAATCAGCTCGTCGTACGCGCGGTCGTCCTCCTCAATGTTCTTCGCCTCGAAAGCGTGCCCGGCTCGTGAAAGAAACTCTTTCACCTGCTCACAGGCGCGTCAACGCGATCCGGAGTAGACAGTGATCTTCATTTGGGAATTTGGTAATTTGGTAATTTGGTGATTTGGCATCGCACGTGCTACGGCGCGTGCCGTCAAGAAGATCAAATCACCAAATCACCAGTTCACGAAATCACCAATTCGACATGTCTCCCTTGTCCGGCCTCACCGTCCTTGACTTCAGCCGCGTGCTGGCCGGGCCGTATTGCACGATGCAGCTCGGGGACCTCGGGGCGCGGATCATCAAGATAGAGGAGCCCAGCCGCGGCGACGACACGCGCGCGTGGGGGCCGCCCTTCGTGGGACGCGAAAGCGCGTATTTTCTCAGCATCAACCGCAACAAGGAGAGTCTCACGCTCGATCTGAAGCATTCGGGGGCACGGCCGATTCTGGACGCGCTGCTCGCGCGCGCCGACATCCTGGTCGAGAATTTCCGTCCGGGAACGATGGAGCGCCTGGGGCTCGGCTACGAGCAGGTGGCCGCGCGATATCCGCGCATCGTTTACTGCTCGATTTCCGGCTTCGGCCAGACGGGTCCGAGACGGGCCGAGGCGGGCTACGATGCGATGATGCAGGCCGAGGGCGGATTGATGAGCATCACCGGCGCCGGCAACGGTCCGCCGTATCGGCTTGGCGTGGCGATCGGCGATATCGCGACCGGCATGTTCGCGGTCCAGGGCATCCTCGCGGCGTTGTTCGCGCGCGAGCGTACCCACGACGCGCAGCGTGTCGACATCGCGATGCTCGACGCGGTGACCGCGCTGCTCACCTACCAGGCATCGATCGCGTTCGCCACCGGGGAAGCGCCCCTCCGCATGGGCAATCGTCATCCGTCGATTGCACCCTACGATACGTTCTCGACCGCGGACGGCGACTTCGTGCTGTCGGTCGGCAACGACGATCAGTTCGCGCGCCTGGCGCGCGTGCTTCGACGGCCGGAACTGTCCGCGGATCCGCAGTTTGCGACGAACGCGGATCGCGTCGCCAATTACGACGCGCTTCGGACCGAATTGACGCGCGCGCTGGCGGGCTGGACGCGAGACGATCTGCTTGCAACGTTGACACGCGCTGGCGTGCCGGCCGCGCACGCCGCCGCCCGCACTTGGTCAGCACACGGCGGAGATTCTGATGAAAGACGTCGGCTTGACAGAGACGGAGATCGAGTCCCTGCGGAGTTCAGGCGTGATCGGGTAATGCGAATCGACAACCGCCAATCGACTACCGCTCGATGAGCGGGATCAACTCTTCGAGCAGCGCGCCGACGGCATCCTCTTCGGTCAGCGCGGCGATCGCGCCCCCCTCGCGGACGATGCGCTCGGCGCTCACCGTGTGGCGGCCGCGGCCGCGCGTCGAGCGGATCATCACGGCGGGAACGTCGCGCGCGGTGTCGAGCGCCATTTCCACGAAATCGTGCGCGGACCGCTCGGGGGTCAGACGCGCGGTCTCGCCAGGCGTCGACACCGTGAAGCGGTGTCCTTCGCCCGTGAGCGCGGACTGCGTCACCTGAAACGCCGGCACGATCACATCCGGCAGCAGCTGACGCCAGGCGCGGGTCGCCTCGTCGGTGCGAGTCCGTCGATCGGCGGCGTGGCGGCGGGCTTCCTCGATCGCACCGCGAAGCCTGCGCCGGACGTCAGAAACTTCCATGCCGGAATCGTATCCCAAGCCAGTCGAATCATCCGTCGGCTGCAGTCGTCAACTACTCTGAGTACGTGGCGACCGACGTCGGCGTTTCCCACACGCGCACCGCGACGATGTCGACACCGAGCTCGCGTCCCTGTTCGTAGATCAGCCTGGCGATGCGTTCGACGGTCGGATTGCTCTCGAGCAGATACATCGGTTCGCCGAGCGCGCGCAACGGTTCCACCAGCGGATCGTCGCGGCGCAGGATCATCTTGTGATCCAGTTCCCGATCGATCCACCCTTTGACGATGCGCTTGATGTCGCTGAAGTCGACGACCATGCCCCGATTGTCGAGACGGTCCGTGCGAACGTCGATTTCCACCGACGCGTTGTGCCCGTGCGGATGCTTGCAGATGCCGTCGTACTCGAGCAGCCGATGACCGTAGCAGAACTCGATGCGTTTGGTGACAAGGTACATGGGAATTGGTGAATTGGTGATTTCGTGAATTATACCGCGGTACTTTTTTCGGGCGGACTCGACAGCGCCGTGCTGGTGGCGGAGGCGGCTGCGCGCGGACCCGTGCGCCCGATTTACGTCAGCGTGGGGTTCGCATGGGAGGGGGAAGAGCGCGCGATGGCGGCGCGGCTGTTCGCGCGTCCGCCGCTGGCGTCGCAGGTCGATCCGCTCGTCGAGCTGCGGTTCGACATGCTCGACGTCTTTCCGGCGACGCACTGGGCCGTCCGCGGCGAGCCACCCGGGTTCGACACACCCGACGAGGACGTGTATCTGGACGGCCGCAACGTCATCCTGCTGTCGAAGGCCGCGGTCTACATGGCGCGCATGAACGCGGCCGCGCTCGCGGCGTCTTCGGAATCAACTCGCTTGCTGCTCGGTACGCTCTCCGGCAATCCGTTTCCGGATGCGACTCCCCAGTTCCTCTCCGCCACGGCGCGGTCGCTCTCGCTCGGGCTCGGCGTGCCGATCGAAATCGAGGCGCCCTTCGCGACCCTGCACAAGTCTGACGTGATTCAGCGCGGGATCGCGCTGGGCGTTCCGCTGGAGCTGACGCTGTCCTGCATGCAGCCGAAGGATGGACTCCACTGCGGACGCTGCAGCAAGTGTCGAGAGCGCCGGGATGCGTTTCGGGAGGCCGGAGTCAACGACCCGACAGCCTACCGGGAAACGCCGATTCGGTGAGCCGTTGGGGGTTAGCTCGTCTTCAGCCTGATCGACCCATCCCCCGTGCGGATCGTCAGGGTCTTGCCGCCCGCGCCGAGGCGGCCGCGGAGGGTACGCCGGTTCTCGTCGCCCTTCGTCTCGTTGGCCAGCTGCAGCTCGCTGCGGATGGACCCGTCGCCGGTGTGGGCGTCGAGCTCGGCGCCGAAATCGGACGGCAACGACAGCGCGACGCTGCCATCCCCCGTCGTCACGGACCAGTCGTCTTTCATGACGGTACCGGGATCCGCGCGGAACGTGATCGCTCCGTCGCC
>WNGL01002039.1_pt1 | contig 24674 bp, 21 predicted proteins | sample 5400591 | NCBI WGS metagenome assembly WNGL01 (sample SAMN13153377, study PRJNA577476) | soil metagenome | isolation source: 80 cm soil or saprolite under Garry oak tree replicate 1 | place: USA:California | collected 2016-06-15 | reverse complement strand
GGCAGGAAGTCGTCGGCGCGCAGCACGCGGCGGCCGAGCGGCATGTTCGATTCCTCCGCTTCGGCGATGGCCTCGGTGTACGCCTGCGCCCGCTCCGCGGCGACCTCGCGCGTGCCGAGCAGATCGCCGAGCCGCTGCTTGAACTCCGGCGCCCACGGGTCGAGCTGCATGATGCGGCCCTCGACGTCGCACGGCTGGTCGAACATGGGCGAGAAGAGCGACATGGATGCGTCGACGTCCAGCACCTCCGAGAGACTGGCCGCCTGCATCGCCTCCGCCGTCGCGGCGTAGCCGTCGCACAGGAAGACGTGCGTCGCTCCGGCGGCGTCCTTCCAGCTCCCGACGAGGAACGTCGGCGCGTAGGTTCCAGAGTCGGTGAAGACCTCCAGGCCCGAGGGCGCCTTCCAGCCGTCCTCGACGAGGTGCACGCCCAGCGCCTTCCACTCCTCCCACAGCTTCCCGAGCCGCGCCACGCGGCTCTTGCCGCGCAGGGTCCACACGTGGACGTCCTCCGGGCGGACCTTGGGATAGGCGAGCTGGACGCACTCGAGGACCTTCGCGCGCTTGGTGCGGTAGTCGAGCAGCACCGCCGCCCGCTCCGCCGCCTCGGTGACCCGGCGTGGGATGGTGAGGCAGCCCATATACGACTCGTAGGGCTTCGAGACGGTGAGCGGCGAGTCGAAGAGGTGGAACACCGCCATCGGCCCGGTCGGCTTGCCCTCGGCGAAGCGCGAGGTGTTCTCGAGTGTGTCGACGGCTGCTCCCCACAGCGTGATGCCGCGGTCTTGCAGCCAGCCGTGGAACTTCTCGAAGCTGTGGCCTGGCTCGTTGAGGAGGCGGTGCACGCGGCGGTCGACGATGCGCGCCACCTCCGGTCGGGCATAGACCCGTCCGAAGCCGAGCAGCGGGTTCGCCCCCATCTCCGGCGTCTCGCCCGCCTTCGGCATGAGCCCCTCGCCCAGGCTCACCATGATGGCGTGGTTCTCGGGGAGGTTGCGCGTGAGGTGCCACAGGCCCTCGCTCATGACGTAGGCGCTGATGGCGTCGGCCGACTTCTTCACCTGGTTGTAGGCCGACTTGTCCTTCCCGGCCCCCTCGCCGAAGCCGCCGAAGAGCCTCGTCCCGAGCGCAGTGACTGCCGAGGTCATCGCCAGGCAGCGGTGGATGCCGCGCGGCGTGAAGGACCTCGAGGCGACCGACTCCGGCTGGGCACGGTCTATCTCGACGTCCTCCAGCCAGAGGTGGAACCTGAGCAGGACGGGGCGCGTGTCGAACGCCCACTGCGCGACGAGGTTGCGCTTGGCGAGATCGGTCATGAAGGCCTCTGGGAGTTTCGCCCGCAGTGCGGCGCCGGCCGCATTGTAGAGAGAACCGCGGGCGGCAGACGCAAAAAGGCGCAGGATGGGGCCGCCCGGTTGGGGATTCTACTTCCCCGTGCGCTGGTCGGGCGGAAGAGCGGTCCAGAGCGGTCGGTGCTTCATGTGTCTCCCCTCCGGCCGCTTGACGGCTCGCCGGTGGCGCGGAGGATGGCACCCAGCCGTCCCGCTTTCCAGCGTCGCGAGGAGCATCCGATGCGGTTCCCCGTCCCGCCGCTCCCTACCCACCGTGCGGCGCGTCACGCCGCAGCGCTGCCGCTGCTGATGGCGGTGTATGCGCTGGCGGGCTGCCGTGGCGCGGCGGCCGACCCCGACGCCGGGACCTCCACCGCGCGTCGCTACACCGCCCGCGCCGAGGTGGTGCTGCTCCCGGCGCCGGGGCGCGCCCCGGCACAGCTCACCGTGCGGCACGAGGCGATCCCCGGGTTCGTGGACCGCTCCGGCGCGGTGGTCGGGATGCCAGCCATGGTGATGGCCTTCGACCTCGCGCCGACCGCTTCGGCCGAGGGCCTACGCGCCGGCGACAAGGTGGAGGTGGTGCTGGCGGTCGACTGGGCGCGGCCGCTCCTGCAAGTCGAAGAGGTGCGGAAGCTTCCACCGGAGACGGTGCTCGATTTCGGGAGGCGGGAGGCGGGGCGGCAGCGCTGAACGCGGCGGACCACGACCCCGACCACGACCCCGACCACGACCCGGGTTCTTCGCCTCGTCCTCGACGGCGACGTTGGGCCCTCTCGCCGTTTCCGCCTCCCATCCCTTCGGGATTTTGAGGAGGCGGAAATGGCTCATGACGTTGTCGCCGTCGAGGTCGAGGCTCGGTTCGCATTTCAATCCCTGGACGTCTATGTCGCGACGCGGGAACTCGCGGCGCTCGTGCACGCGGCCCGACTCGCCGACGTGGAGCTCCGCGATCAGGCCACGCGGGCCGCGAAGTCGGTGTTCCTCAACTTGTGCGAGGGGCTCCCGAGCGACAGCGGGCCGATGCGGTGCAAGCACTTCGCGCTCGCGAACGGCTCCCTGCACGAGCTCGTCGGCGCGCTCGACCTCGCCTGCGCCATCGGGGCGCTCGCACCCGAGCCGGCACGGCGAGCGCAGGCGCTCGCGGTCCGGGTGAAGCGCATGTTGCGGGCACTCCTCACCGCACGAGCGGGGTGAGCATCGCGACCAGCCGTGAGGCGAGCCGGCCCACCTCGGCGGCGCTCCCGGCGCTCGCGTCGCCACAGAGGGCCGCGATCTCGACCGCCGCAGATGCCTCGGTGGCCTCGGCGCGGGCTACCGCGAAGGCGCGCGCTTTGTCACCACGCGTGACCCTACCCGCACCCTCCGCGCAATTGAGGCACGCGCTCTTGGCCGAGCGGAGCGCCTCGTCGCGGAGCTTCGCGTCGCGGATCGAGGCGCGCCGCACCGCGAGCAAGAGCTCCACCGCGACCCCGTAAGCGAGGAGCTTGTGATGCGGGAGAGAAGAGGAAGAAGAGGAAGAAGAGGAGGAAGAGGAGGAAGACGAAGTAACCCGAGGAGAAGTCGTGTCGTTCATGGCCGGCGGATCCTTTCGCGAACGGCAAGGAGACGACGGCCATGAACGCCACGAGAGCCGCGCGAGAGAGCGGACCTCGAATGGCAGGCGCAGTGCCAGCCGAAGGCTGGCGCGAGCCTGCGAAGCCGCGAGGACCGAAGCCCCCTCACCCCGGCCCTCTCCCCCGCCGGGGGAGAGGGGGAACATCCCGACCCGACCCCGACCCCGACCTCGACCTCGACCTCGACCGAGGCCGCGCCCCCTACCCCTCGCGGTAGTCGTCGCTGCGGATGCCGTGCTTCTTCAAGAGGCGGTGCAGGCTCTCCCGCTCCATGCCAGCTCGGGCGGAGGCGCGGGTGACGTTCCCCTTCAGCTCGCGCATGAGGGCCACCAGGTAATCGCGCGTGACGCGCTCGCGCGCCTGATCGACGACATCCCGCAGCGGCAGCGACGGCAGTGCCTCCAGCACGGGAGCATTGGCGGGGGGGGCGGCCACGATCTCCGCCGGCAGGTCGCCGGGCGTGACCGCCTTACCTTTCGCCACCGCCACCGCCCGCTCGATCGCGTTCTCGAGCTCGCGCACGTTGCCCGGCCAGCCGTAGGAGGTGAGGACGCGCAGCGCGTCGGGCTCGAGCTCGGTCACCACGCGGCGGAAGGCCCGGGCGTACTTCTCCAGGAAGTGCGCCGCGAGCAGCGGCACGTCTTCGGTGCGCTCGCGCAGCGCGGGTAGGCGGATAGGGAACACGTTCAGCCGGTAGAAGAGGTCCTCGCGGAACCGGCCCGCCGCCACCTCCGCCTTGAGGTCGCGGTGGGTGGCCGCGATGACGCGCACGTCCACCGCCACCGGGCTATTGTCGCCCACCCGCCGGATCTCACGCTCCTGCAGCGCTCGGTTGAGCTTCACCTGGGCCGGGAGCGGCAGCTCCGCCACCTCATCGAGGAAGATGGTGCCGCCCTGCGCCTCCTCGAACAGGCCCGCCTTCGCGCCGGCCGCCCCGGTGAAGGCGCCGCGGGCGTGGCCGAACAGCTCGCTCTCGATGAGGTCGGGCGGCAGCGCGCCGCAGTTCACCGGCACGAAGCGCCGCTCCTTGCGTGCGGAGTGGTAGTGGACGGCCCGCGCCGCCAGCTCCTTGCCGGTCCCGGTCTCGCCGCCGAGCAGCACGGTGATGTCGAGGCTCGCAGCCTGCTCGAGCAGCCGGTACGCCTCCAGCATGCGCGGGCTCTTCCCGATGAGGTTGTGGAAGGAGTAGGTCCCCTCCAGCTCGCGCCGGAGGCTCGCCGTCTCGTCCTTGAGGCGCTTCCGCTCGGCCGCGCGCTGCACCACCAGCGCAGCCGCGTCTGGGTCGAACGGCTTCTCGAGGTAGTCGTAGGCGCCGAGCTTCATCGCCTGGACCGCATCCGAGACGGTGCCGTAGCCCGTCATCATGAGCACCTCGGTCGAGGGCTGGCGCGCCTTGACGGCCTTCAGCACCTCGAAGCCGCTGGCGCCGGGCATGCGAATGTCGGTCACCACCACGTCGAACTCTTCGGTCGCCACGAGCGACATGGCCCGGGCGCCGTCGCCGGCGGTGGTGAGCTCGTATCCCTCCGCCAGGATCTTGGCGAAGAGCTTGAGCATGTTCTCCTTGTCGTCGACCACCAGCACCTTCACCCGGCTCACGCGGTCGCTCCTTCCGGTCGGCGGGGTAAGCGCAGCGTGAAGGCTGCGCCGCCCTGGGGGGAATTCCCGGCCTCGATCTCGCCGCCGTGCGCCCGCGCGATGGCGCGCGAGATGGCGAGGCCGAGCCCGGTCCCCCGGTCCTTGGTGGTGAAGAACGGCTCGAACAGGCGGGACAGCGCGCCCGCGTCCAGGCCGGGCCCGGTGTCACGCACGGAAATGACGGCGCCTTCCCCCGCCCCGCCCTCGAGCGAGACCTCGACCGCGCCTCCTCGCCCGGCCGCCTCGGCGGCGTTGCGGATGAGGTTCGACAGCACCTGACGCAGCTTCGACGGGTGCCCGTCCACGGTGGCCCCCCCGCGGATGACGACCTCCACCCCGTCCAGCACCGCCGCCTCGGCGAGCCGCTCGACCACCTCCTCGGCGGTGGCGCGCAGATCGACCGGCTCGCGCGAGAGCTGGAGCGGCCGCGAGAGGTCGAGCAGCCCCTCCACGATGTCCTTGCAGCGGAGCGTCTCCTCCTCGATGACGGCCAGGTCCTCCCGGAGCGGGCCGTCGGCACGCTTCTGGAGCAGGCGCGTGTAGCCGAGGATGACGCCGAGGGGATTGTTGATCTCGTGCGCCACCCCGGCCGCGAGGCGCCCCACCCCGGCCAGCTTCTCGCTCTGGACCAGCTGCGCCTGGTGCTCCTTGAGCGCGGCCGTCATGGCGTTGAACTGGCGCGCCAGCGCGCCGAACTCGTCCGGACGATCGAGGTCGATGTGCGCCTCGAGATCGCCAGCCGCGAGGCGCGCCGCGCCGGCCTGGAGCCGCGCCAGCGGCCTTGCGATGGAGCGGCCGATGGCGACGCTCACCGCAGCCGCGAGGAGCGGGGCGCCCACGAGGAGCGCCACGATCCAGCGGTAGGTCCGCCGCTGGACCGCGTCGACCTCGGCGCGCGCCGCCGCGATGCTGGCCTCGAAGGTTCCGACGAGCTCCTCGGTGCGGTCCTGGATGCGCGTCACGACGAGCTGCGCGCGCGCGTGCTCGGCGCGCACGAAGGCGGCGTCCTTGCGGATCACGGCGGGCACGATGCTGCGCCGGAAGATCTGGTCCAGCTCGGCGCTCGCGCCCTCGATGTCGTCCATGGCGGCGCGCGCCGCGGCCGTGCGGGCCCGCGCCTTCAGCGCCTGCGTGATCTCGAGGACGTGCTCCTCCGCCCGCACGTAGAAGCCGAGGTGGCTCTCGTCTCCGATGATGATGGTGTGCGCCTGGTGCGCGTACTGATCGCGGACCGCGCTGGCGAGCTCGAGCGCGAGCCGCACGCTCTCCTCCTCGCCCTTCATGCGGTCGGTCGCCGCCCGCATGCTCCCCAGCCCCGCCAGCGCCAGCCATGAGGCGGCCACGAGCGTGAGAACCAGAAGCCCGAACCCGACGAGCAGGCGGCGGGCGGTGCCGGACCAGTTGGTCATGAATGCCGTCATCGGGGCGTCCTCAAGCAAGGAGCGCGCCTCGCATTTTCCTCAAGGCGCCGAGTGTTTACGACTGGTCGAACGCCCAGGGCTGTGACCATCCAGGTCACAGCGTAACGGGCCCTCGCGTCATTCGCCAAGGAGCACCACGAGGCCAACGCCAGCACGCTGCGCCGCCATCCGTGGAACTTCCGATCAGGTGGGCCTCCCCGATTGAGTAACTCGCCTGGTCACGGTGAACCCGCAGCAGCCGAGTAATGCCATCCGACCTCGACGGATTAGATCCAACAACTCATTGATTTTCCTGACGTGAGGAATTTCTGAATGGGCCGGCACGAGCCGTGCTTTAGCCCATTCGCACACCCCAACCGGAGTCCACATGCGCCACACATTCTTCCCTGCCGCACTCCTCCTCCTCGGCCTCGGCGTCGCTCCGGAGGTCCAGGCTGCCCCCAAGGCGCCGGCGGCCGCCGCTCAGACCATCGTCATCAGCGTCACGAGCGATGGCTTCGTCCCGGCGGAGGTGAAGGCCAAGGCTGGACAGCCGCTGAGGCTCGTCGTGACGAGGCAGGTGGAGCGCACATGCGCCACCGAGATCGTGATGAAGGACCTCGGCGTGAACCAGCCGCTCCCCCTCGGCAAGCCGGTCACCATCACACTGACGCCGAAGAAGCCGGGCGCCTATCGCTTCGCGTGTGGCATGGACATGATCGCGGGCGTCCTGAACGTCGAGTGAGGGACGTGGCGCACACGAATGCCTGGTGGGCGTCGAGCCGACGCCCGCTCCCTCTCGCCGCGGAGCCGCCCGAGCCATGACGCTCTTCCCCACCCTGCTCGCCGCTGCGCTCGCGACGAGCGCCGTCGCCGGTGCGCCGGCGGCCCCGTCGACGGACTCCGTCCTCGACGGGCTCGTCCGGGAGGCGCTCGAGAAGAGCCCTGAGTATGCGCGCGCCCGCGCCGCGGTCGAGGCGGAGCGTGAGCGGGGACCCCAGGCGGGCGCCCTGCCCGACCCGACGCTCTCGCTCGGCATCCAGAACGACGGTTTCGGCAGCATCCAGGTCGGCAAGATGGAGACCTCGTACTACCAGATCATGCTCACCCAGCCGCTGCCCTGGCCCGGGAAGCGAGGCGCCCGCGAGCGTGCAGCCGAGGCCCAGGCGAGCGCGGTCGAGGCGCAGCTCGAGCGCATCCACCTGTCCACCACCGCCGAGGTGGAGCGCGCCTACGTCGATCTCCTGCTCGTCCGCGGCCAGGTCGCGCTCCAGGAACGGCTCGAGGCCCTCTGGAAGGAGGCCGAGTCGATGGCGCGCACGCGCTACGAGGTGGGCTCCGGCACGCAGGCGGACCTGCTACGCGCTCAGCTCGAGCGCACCCGTCTCGCCCAGCAGCGCATCGCCCTCGAGTCGGCCGAGCGCACCCGGCTCCAGACGCTGAACCGCCTCCGCGTCCACCCGCTCGACGAGCCCATCGCCACCTCCCGGACGCTCGCGGAGCGTGGCGATCCACCGGCGCTGACCCCGGAGCAGGCGATGGCCGACGCCGAGCAGCGCAGTCCCGATCTGGCTGCGGCCCACCTGGCGGTGGTCGCCGCCGAGCGACGGGTGGACGTGGCTCGGCGCGATCGGTTCCCGGACCTCTCGATCACGGCGGGGGTGATGCCGCGCGGCTCGCTCGATCCCATGTGGCTCGCCAGCGTGGGGATAACGCTTCCCATCTTCTCCGCGAGCAAGCAGTCGCGCGCGGTGGCCGAGAGCTCCAGCCGTCGCGAGTCCGAGGCGCACGGCGAGGAGGCGACGCGGCAGGTGCTGCGGCTGCGGGCGCAGGAGCGGCAGACGCTGCTCGCCGCGGCGCAGCGGACGAACCAGCTCTACCGCGACGCGCTCCTCGTGCAGTCCCGGGCGACGGTGGACTCCACCCTCTCGCAGTACAGGGTGGGCAAGGTGACCTTCGCCTCGGTGCTGGAGGTGCTGCGCGGGCTCGTGGCCGACGAGGGCGGCTACCTCGAGTCGCTGGCCCAAGCGCAGCGTCTCGCCATCGCTCAGCGGGAGGTGAGCCTCGATGTGCCCGCCACGGCGGCCGGCCGGCTCGCCAGCGGATCGGTGCCGGGCGCGGGCGCGACCGGCGGTGGTGGCGGTGGCAAGAGCGCCACGGCCGGCGCGGGAGGCGGCGACCAAACGGCACCCGCCTCGAGCGGCGGCATGTCGTCGGGGATGTAGCGAGCACCAGGAGACGACACCATGACCGACTTCAACGCTCCCGCACCCTCTCCGAGCCGGCGGTTCGGGCCTGGCCTCCTCGCGCTGGTGCTCGTCCTCGGGGTCGGGCTGGGCGGCGGCACCGTACTGGTCGCCCGCCACGGCGACGGCCACGGCCACACCGACCCTTCCGAAGCGACCCGCGCCGCGGCAAAGGACCTCTACGTCTGCCCGATGCACCCGACCATCACCTCCGACCACCCGGGTGACTGCCCGATCTGCGGCATGAAGCTGGTCAAGGCGGCGGCGCCGGCAGCCGAGAAGGCGGCGCCCGCGGGGCCTCGCAAGATCGCGTTCTACCGCTCCCCGATGGACCCGAAGCAGACCTCTCCCACGCCGCGCAAGGACGAGATGGGGATGGACTACCTCCCGGTCTACGACGACGAGGCCAGGGGCGGCGCCGCGCCAATCGAAGGGCTCGCCACGGTGAACATCGACCCGCAGCGGCAGCAGCTCATTGGCCTCAAGACGGCCGCGGCCGACCGCGGAGCGGTGGGCGACACCTGGCGGACGGTCGGCAAGGTGGCCGTCGACGAGACGCGGGTCCACCACGTCAACATCAAGGTCTCGGGCTTCGCCGAGCAGGTCTTCGTCGACTACATCGGCAAGGGCGTGAAGCGCGGCGAGCCACTCTTCACCATCTACAGCCCCGATCTGCTCTCGGTGCAGCAGGAGTACCTGCTCGCGCTCCGCACCCGGACGGCGCTCGCGTCGAGCGGCGTGGCCGGCAACTCGGGCAACGACCTGGTCGACTCCGCCCGCGAGCGGCTCAAGCTATGGGACATCCCCGACGCGGAGATCGCTCGGCTGGAGCGGACCGGCAAGGCGACCAAGACCCTCACCATCTTCTCGCCCATGTCGGGCGTGGTGACGAAGAAGGACCTCGTCATGGGGCACCGCCTGAACGAGGGCGACATGCCCTACGAGATCACCGACCTCTCGTCGGTGTGGGTGCTCGCCGACGCCTACGAGTCGGACCTCTCGCGGCTCAAGCTCGGCATGACGGCCTCGCTGTCCCTGCAGGCGTTCCCGAACCGCGCGTTCAAGGGGAAGGTCATCTTCATCGATCCCATCCTCGATCCCAAGACGCGGACCGCCAAGGTGCGGATCGAGTTCCCGAACCCCACGGGCGAGCTCCGTCCGGAGATGTTCGGCGAGGTGATCATGCACGGGGCGCCGCGGCAGGGCCTGCGCATCCCGGTCGATGCAGTCATCGACTCCGGCGGCACCAAGGTGGTGTTCGTGGCGATGGGGGAAGGGAAGTTCCAGCCGCGCGAGGTGAAGCTGGGGGTCGTCTCCGGCGACGCAGCCGAGGTCCTCTCAGGACTCCGGGCCGGTGAGCAGGTCGTGACGAGGGCCAACTTCCTCATCGACTCGGAGTCGCGCCTGCGCGCTTCGCTCTCGGTGATGGGAGGGAAGTAGCGATGATCAAGGGGCTCATCCGCTTCTCGGCGGAGAACAAGTACCTCGTCATCGCCGGCGTCATCGTCGTCCTGGCGCTCTCCGTCTGGACGATGAAGAACATCCCGCTCGACGCCCTGCCCGATCTCTCGGACACGCAGGTCATCGTCTACTCGCGATGGGATCGCAGCCCCGACATCCTGGAAGACCAGGTGACCTACCCGATCACCACCGCGCTCCTGGGCGCGCCGAGGGTCAAGGCGATCCGGGGCTTCTCGGACTTCGGCTTCAGCTACGTCTACGTCATCTTCGAGGACGGCACCGACCCGTACTGGGCGCGGACGCGCGTCCTGGAGTACCTCTCCAAGATCATCCCGCAGCTCCCGCAGGGCGTGAAGACGGAGCTCGGGCCCGACGCGACCAGCGTCGGCTGGACCTTCCAGTACGCGCTGGTGGATCGCACGGGGACGCACAGCTCGGACGAGCTCCGCTCGTTCCAGGATTGGTTCCTGCGCTATGCGCTGCAGTCGGTCTCGGGCGTCTCCGAGGTGGCCACGGTCGGCGGCCAGGTCCGGCAGTACCAGATCACCGTCAACCCGACGTTGCTCGCGAGCTACCGCCTGCCGCTGCAGGCGGTCATCGACGCCGTCCGGCGCGGCAACAACGACGTGGGCGGGCGGCTCGTCGAGCTGTCGGGGCGCGAGTACATGGTGCGCGGCCGCGGGTACGTGAAGACGACCCAGGACCTGGAGCAGCTCGTCCTCAAGAGCGAGGGCGGTACGCCCATCACCGTGAAGGACGTGGCGCAGGTGGCGCTCGGCCCGGAGATGCGGCGCGGCGTGGCCGACCTGGACGGCCAGGGCGACGTCGTCGGCGGCATCATCGTGATGCGTCAGGGTGAGAACGCCCTCAACGTCATCGAGCGGGTGAAGGCGAAGCTCGAGGAGCTGAAGCCGTCGCTGCCGAAGGGGGTGGAGGTCATCACCACCTACGACCGCTCCGAGCTCATCGACCGGGCCATCGAGACGGTGAAGCACAAGCTCGTCGAGGAGATGATCATCGTCTCGATCATCATCCTCATCTTTCTCTGGCACGTCCCGTCCGCGATCGTGCCCATCGTCACCATCCCGGTCTCGGTCGCCATCGCCTTCATCCCCATGTACCTCATGGGCCTGAACGCGAACCTCATGTCGCTGGCCGGCATCGCCATCTCCATCGGCGTGCTGGTGGACGGCGCCATCGTCGAGGTGGAGAACGCCTACAACAAGATCCACCACTGGCAGGCCGCCGGCGCGAAGGGCGACTTCCACCAGGTGCGCCTGGATGCGTTGCTGGAGGTGGGCCCGAGCGTCTTCTTCTCGCTGCTCGTCATCGCGGTCGCCTTCATGCCGGTCTTCACGCTGGTCGACCAGGAGGGCCGCCTGTTCCGGCCGCTCGCCTACTCGAAGAACCTGGCCATGGCGATCGCCGCGGTGCTCGCGGTCACGCTCGACCCGGCCATGCGCATGCTGTTCGCCCGCATCGAGCCCTTCCGGTTCCGCCCGAGGCCGCTCGCCTGGCTCGCGACGCAGGCGCTCGTGGGCAAGTACTACTCGGAGGAGCGCCACCCCATCAGCCGGGCCCTTCACCGGATCTACGAGAGGCCCTGTCGCTTCGTGCTGGCGCATGCGCGCGCCACCATCGCGCTGAGCCTGCTCGCGGTCGCCATCACCATCCCCGTGTACCTGAAGCTCGGCTCCGAGTTCATGCCGCCCTTGAACGAGGGGACGATCCTCTACATGCCCTCCGCGGTGCAGCCCGGCATGTCGGTGGCCGAGGCGCAGAACGCGCTGCAGCTGCAGGACAAGATCCTGCGCACCTTCCCCGAGGTGGAGCGCGTCTTCGGCAAGGCCGGCCGCGCCAACACCTCCACCGACCCGGCCCCCTTCTCCATGATGGAGACGACGGTGGTGCTGAGGCCGGAGGCGCGGTGGCGCGAGAAGCCGCGCTGGTACTCCTCCTGGGTGCCCGAACAGCTGAAGGGCGTCCTGCGGCCGTTCTGGCGCGACCGCATCACCGAGGACGAGCTCAAGGACGAAATGAACGCGGCGCTGCAGCTCCCCGGCATCTCCAACGCCTGGACCATGCCGATCAAGGGCCGCCTCGACATGCTCTCGACCGGCATTCGCACGCCGATCGGCATCAAGATCGCCGGCGCCAAGCTGGAGGAGATCGAGCGCCTCGCGATCGAGACGGAGGCGGCGCTGCAGAAGATGCCCGGGACCCGCAGCGCCTACGCCGAGCGCGTGGCGGGCGGCTACTTCCTCGACTTCGTGCTGAAGCGCGATCGTCTCGCCCGCTATGGCCTCACCATCGACGACGCCAACACGATGGTGATGACGGCGGTCGGCGGTGACGAGCAGGGCACCACCGTCGAGGGGCGCGAGCGCTACAGCATCAACGTCCGCTACGCCCGCGACTACCGCGACGATCTGCCGACGCTACGGCGCGTGCTCCTGCCGCTGCCGGGCGGCGGCCAGATCCCGATGGAGGAGATCGCGGAGGTGAAGCTCGCCCAGGGCCCCTCCATGATCCGGAACGAAAACGGGCTGCTCGCCGGCTACGTCTACGTCGACTTCGACACCTCGAAGATCGACATCGGCGGCTACGTCGAGCGGGCCAAGCAGGCAGTGGCGAGCGCCGTCAAGGTGCCGACCGGCTACTCGATGACGTGGAGTGGCCAGTACGAGAACATGCTCCGGGTGCGAGAGCGCCTGAAGGTCATCCTGCCCATCACCCTCGTCCTCATCTTCGGCCTGCTCTACATGAACACGAAGTCGTCGGTGAAGGCCGGCATCGTGATGCTGGCGGTGCCCTTCTCCGCCATCGGCGCCGTCTGGCTCATGTACGGGCTCGGCTACAACATCTCGATCGCGGCCTGGGTGGGCATGATCGCGCTCATGGGGCTCGACGCCGAGACGGGCGTCTTCATGCTGCTCTTCCTCGACCTGGCCCATGACGAGGCGAAGAAGACGGGCCTCCTCCGCACCACCGGCGACCTGCGCGAGGCCATCGTGCACGGCGCGGTGAAGCGCGTGCGCCCGAAGGCGATGACGGTAGCGGCCGCCTTCATGGGCCTGTTGCCCATCATGTGGTCCACCGGAACCGGCGCCGACGTGATGAAGCGCATCGCCGCGCCCATGGTAGGCGGGCTCGTCACCTCCTTCGCGCTGGAGCTCCTCGTCTACCCGGCCGTCTACTATCTGTGGAAGCGGCGCGGGCTCGCCGACGGGCCGGCGACGGCCGAGCCGGCGGAGCCCGTTGAAGCGCGCGCGCTGGCGACGTGACGGCAGGCCCGCCCGGGGGGTGCTAGCATTGCGTTCGCGATGCCACGCCATCCCTCGCTCTCCGCGACCGCCCAGGGCCTCTCCGACGCCGTGTACAGCGCGCTGGCGCAGCGCCTCCGGGACGGGTCCGGGCCGGTCTACCCGCTCCACGTGGGCGACACCTGGCTCGAGCCGCCACCGGGCGCCCGGTCCGAGGCGCAGCGCACCGCCGATCACCCGCGCCTCCACAACTATGCGCCTGTGCAGGGGGAGCCGGCGCTGCTCGCGGCCATCCGGCGCCGGGCCTTCACCCGCCACGGCTTCGACCTCGATCCCACCTGCCTGCAAGTGATGCCCGGCGCGACGACGGGGCTCGCCGTCGTCGTGGCGGCGCTGCTCGATCCGGGAGACGAGCTCCTCCTCCCTTCGCCGTTCTGGCCGCTCATCCGAGGCATCGCCGCCACGCGCGGCTGCCTGGCGGTGGAGGTGCCGTTCTTCACCCGCCTCGACGAGCCCTCGTTCGACCCGGAAGCGGAGCTGGAGCGCGCCGTCACCCCCCGCACCGCTGCGCTCTACGTGAACACCCCTCACAACCCTACCGGCCGCGTGCTGCCCGAGGCGGTCGTGGCCGCCGTGGCGCGGGTGGCGCAGCGCCACGATCTGTGGGTGCTCGCCGACGCGGCCTACGAGGATCTCGCCTACGGCGCCGCTCCATCCCCGCTCTGGCTCCGCGCCGACCTCGCCGAGCGCACCATCGCCGTCCACACCTGCTCGAAGAGCTACGCGCTCGCCGGCGCACGGGTGGGCTGGGTGCACGGGCCACCCGCCGCGATGAGCGCCATCCGCGGGGTTCAGACCTTCAACGCCTACTGCGCGGCGCGGCCGATGCAATTCGCAGCGGCGCGCGCGCTGGAGGAGGGCGATGCCTGGCTGGCGGAGGCGCGGCTGCTCTATCGCGACGCCGGCGCCGCGGCGGCCAGAGCGCTCGGCCTCCCCCCGCCCGAGGCGGGCACCTTCCTCTTCTTCGACGCGGCGCCCTTCCTGGGGCCAGGTGAGCGCCTCGACGACTTCCTCCTCCGCTGCCTGGAGGTCGGGGTGCTCCTCACGCCGGGTGCGGCCGCCGGCCGCGACTATCCGACCTGGGCTCGGCTCTGCTTCACCGCCGTCCCGCCGGAGGATCTCGCACGGGCACTGGAGCGTCTGGCGAGCGTCCTGCACCCGCCTCGCTGAGGTGCCCGACCGCGAGGCAGCCTGGGCAGCTCACCGCGCCCGGGCTCTTCGCCCAGCTCACGCTGTCACCCCAGTCACCGCACACGGGCCGCACGTTGTCGCCGCCTGCGTCCGACTCCACGAGGTGAACAATATACAGCGCCCTCGGCTTCTCGTTCCCCGCCACCATGATCGAGGGCCATGGAAGCGGCATGCCGCCGACGCATAGGGGGAGGCCGCTGCGACATTGTGCGACATGGCGTCGAACCCGCCGTGATTCGTCGAGAGTTTCAGGACTCGCCCGACACCTCCCCCATATCCCACCATCCGCCACATCACGGGCGGCAGGATCTGCGCCGGAGCTGATCCCGGTGCGCAGGGCATGCACGCGCGGTACGACTCGCACGCCTCGTGCGGCCGAACCCCGAGGGGCCGTGTCACCTCGCCATGGCGGCGTCCATCTCACGACTGGAGGTGGCCATGAACCTGGACACGCAGGCGCGCGTGGGGACGGGCGGAGCGACACAGCTCAGCGACGGCGAGATCGTCGCCCGCGTGCGCTCGGGCGAGGTGGCGTTCTTCGAGGTCCTGATGCGCCGCAACAATGCCCGCGTGTACCGCGCCATCCGCAGCATCCTGCGCGACGAGGGCGAGGTCGAGGACGCGATGCAGCAGACCTACCTCGACGCGTACCTGAACCTCGAGCAGTTCGCCGGCGGCGCCGCCTTCTCCACCTGGCTCACCCGCATCGCCATCAACGAGGCCCTCGGAAGGCTGCGCAGCCGCGCTCGCCTGGTCGTGGTCAGCGAGGCGGAGGGGGACTCGGAAGGTTCCACTGAGGATCCCATGAGCGCCCCGCCCGAGACGCCCGAGGAGCGCGCCGCAGTCCGCGAGACGGCGGCCTTGCTCGAGGCGGCGGTCGATCACCTGCCGGTGTCGTATCGGACCGTCTTCGTGCTGCGTGAGATCGAGGGGCTCTCCACCGCGGAGACGGGCCAGGTGCTCGGCCTCACCGAGGAGACCGTCAAGATGCGTCTTCACCGGGGGCGGCTGGCACTCAAGGACGCGCTGCTCCGGGTGGCGGGTCAGGCCGCGACCGGCGCCTTTCCATTCTTCGCGCCGCGCTGCGATCGCGTGGTGACGAAGGTCATGTCGGCGCTGCCCGCGGAACCATTTCGGTGATTCGGTGTTGGCAAGAAATGACCCTGGTGGAGGTGCACGATGAGGCGCATGGCTCGAATGGCAGCGGGTGCTGGCGTCCTGGGACTGGCAGCGTGTGGCGGGGGCGGGGGCGGCGGCGGGGGAAGCAACAGCTGCTCGCCCGGGCCGGCGGCGGCGATCACCATCACCGCGACGGGCACCTCACCCACGAACGTCTGCGTGGCACCAGGTGGTGCGGTCACCTTCAGCAACAACGACATGACCGCGACGCATGACATCGAGTTCGACACCGGCGGCTGCCCGACCGTGGGCAATATCGCCCCGGGAGGACAGGTCACGGCGACCTTCCCCACCCAGGAAAACTGTTCGTTCCATGACGGCAAGAACGCCACCAGCACCGCCTTCAAGGGCGTCGTGGCAGTCACCGCGGTCACCGTGTCGGGCGGCGGCTACTGACCTGGCCTCCAGTCAGGGGGAAGGACCGGAGATGCGGAAAGAGCGAGGCGCGGGCATGCTGCGCGCGGTGGCGGCGCTGCTCGGGGCTGCGGCGTGCTCCGCCGACACTGCCGTCATCACCCCGTTGCATTGGCAGAAGGTCGAGACCTCCAGCACCGGCCTCGAGGGTTCGGTCCTGGGGCTCGACGGCGCCGGGACCTTCGACGAGATCGGGAACTTCACGGTCAGCGCCTTCAAGGACAACGGCGTCACGTCCCTGTACTACGGGGGCGCCGATGCCGCCGGGACCTGCCCCGGCATCAACAGCGCGCATTGGCGCATCGGGCTGGCGCAATCTACGGACGGCGTCGCCTTCACGCGGGTGCCCGGCACGGAGCTCGGCGGCGCGATCCTGGACAATGGTTCGTCGGACAGGTTCGACAGCTACCTCACCTACCGGCCGTTCGTCCTGAAGGACGGGGCGCTGTTCCGCATGTGGTACAATGGCAGCCAGAAGCCGTTCAATGATTGCGCTCTCCCGGTCGGCCCGGGCCGCCTGGCCAACGATCGGCGCATCGGCTACGCCGAGTCGTCGGACGGCGTCCACTGGACCAAGTTCTATGACGGGGACGGTCCGGGCGGGAGCGTCCTTCCCATCGGGGCGACCGGCGAGATCGACGCCCAGCAGGTGGGGTACGTCTGGGTCATCAAGGACGTCGGCCAGTACAAGATGTACTACTCGGCCAATGACGTGACCAATACCTGGCGCGTGGCGCTGGCGGTCTCGACCGACGCGCGGCACTGGACGAAGGTGCGCGGCAAGACCGTGGGTGGCGCCGTCCTCGACATCGGCGGCGCCGGCGCGTTCGACGTCGCCTGCGCGTATCAGCCGTCCGTCGTGAAGGAGCAGGCCAGCCTCTACCGGATGTGGTACCGCGGTTGCCAGGCGGCCAACCCCACGCTGGGCGGGCCGAGCCAGGGCGTCATCGGCTACGCCGAGTCGAACGACGGGATCACCTGGGTCAAGGTGAAGCAGGGCGGTGCCGTGGGCGAGGCGCTCTCCAAGGGCGCGCCGGGCCAGTTCGACTCGGGCGGCCTGACAACGCCCGCCGTCTTCCTCGATGGCGCCACCTGGAACATGTACTACGCGGGCTTCGACACCACCGGGCGGTTCCTGGCCGGCCTGGCCCGGGCTCCGAAGTGAGGAGGGGGGTGCGCGCCGCGGTGGTCCTGCTGCTCGCCTGCGTCGCCGGCTCGGCCGGCGCGCAGACCATGCTCGACCAGCAGCTCCGGCTGATCGACATCCACTGCTTGCTCCTCGAGCTCCCGCCGGTCGAGGCGCCGGCCGCCCTCCGCGCGCTTCAAGTGAGCCTGGGGGTGGAGGGCATCACCATCCCCTCCATCGACGGCACCACCGGCGGCAAGCGCCAGATCACCGCCTCCGACCACACGCCGCTCTTCCCCCGGCCGCGGTTGATGGTAGGCCTGCCGGGCCTTGGGGCCTTCCGAGCTTTTGCCGGGCTCGCCTACATCCCGCCCCTCACCATCGAGGAGGTGAGTACGCACTATGGCGCGGCCGAGGCAGGCTTCGCGTACGCTCCTGGCCCGCTCTCGGTGGCGCTCCGCGGCCACGCCGTCTACGCGTTCTCGCGGAGCCCCGTGACCGACCCGCTCACCCGAGACAGCCTCGAGAGCGTCATCTACGGGGCGGACGTCAGGTCCGGGTATGCGCTCGAGACCGGGGGGCTGAGCTGGACGCCCTACGCCGGGCTGGGCGTGACGCACCTCCACGGGAGGTTCCGCGTGACGAGCGACGGCGTGGTGCTCACGAGCGACGCCACCGTCCTCGCCGTGCACACCGGTATGCGGCTCCTGGTGCATGACCACTGGGAAGGCGTGGTCGAGCTCGACGCCTATCCCGGGCGCCTCGTCCACCCGAACTTTCGCCTGGCGTATCTCTTCGACCTCTTGTGAAAGGTTGCATCGTGCGCCGCTTCCTCGCCGCCCTGGCCCTGCTGTCCTCGCTCTCCAGCGTCCCTGCTCGCGCGGCGCCCGAAGCCTACAGCGTCCGCGTGCCGCGCGACGGCCTCGTCGTCGACGTCCCCTACTCCCTGGGCACGCACCACGAGCACGTCACCGCGGTCGACGGCTCGGTGCGCATCGACCCGGAGACGCTACGGCTGGAGGGAGGGCGGCTCGTGTTCCCGCTGGCCGGGTTCCGCAGCGACGACCCGAAGCGTGGCTGCCACCTCCGCGAGGCGCTCGGGCTCGACTACGCCCGATCGCGCTTCCCCCGCGAGCACGTCTGCGACGACCAGAACCGTCTGCCCGCGATGGGCCCCGATGCCATCGCGTTTCCCGAGATCGTTCTCGAGCTGACGAAGGAGGGGCCGGCGCCGGCCGTCCCTGGCACGGCCGGCGGAGTCGAGGTGGAGGGGATGCTCACCGTGCACGGCTCATCGCGACCGGTCCGGCTCCGCCTCGCCGTCGCGCGCGACGCGTCGGTGCCCGGCACGCTCCGATTGCGCGGGCGCGTCCCGCTCCACCTGTCCGACTTCGGCGTCAAGGTGAAGCCCGCCAACGTGCTCTTCGTCTCGATCACGGTCCGGGACGAAGTCACGGTCGCCGTGGACGCGCTGCTGGAGCCTCGCTAGCCGGTCCAGCCCGCCCGCTTCACCTCGGCCGGGATGTGGCGTGGCCGAGGGGACAGACGCGCTGGTCTTTGCGGCGGGGGATGAACCCCCGCCCTACTTCGAGACAACGTACGGCGGGGGCTTGTCCCCCGTCTTTGCGGCGGGGGATGAACCCCCGCCCTACGTCGAGACAACGTACGGCGGGGGCTTGTCCCCCGTCTTTGCGGCGGGGGATGAACCCCCGCCCTTCGAGACAACGTAGGGCGGGGGCTTGTCCCCCGCCGTAGCCTCCTGTTCCGCCGCCTCGACCCCGAGCTCAGCGGGGCCGAGGCACGAAGCGGACGGCCGGCGCCTTCACGAGTGCGATCGTGCGCCGGCCCGGCGCCAGGCCGAGCCGCTCCGCGCTGCCGCGCGTGACGAGCGCCACCAGCGCGAAGCCGCAGTCGAGCGCCACCCGGACGAGCGGCCCCTCCACCGCCAGCGATCGCACCGTACCGGGGAGCTGGTTGCGGGCGCTGGTGGCGGCGGCTGGCTCCGGCTCGAGCACCACGTCCTCGGCGCGGATGCAGGCGTAGGTGTCGCCGTCGAGGTGGCCCGGGTCGACCCCCCACAGCCGCGCCGTCCCGACCTCGACCAGCGCGAGCCCATCCCGCCGCTCGAGGAGGCGCGCCGCGGCCACGTTCTCCGTCCCGACCACCCGCGCCACCGCGAGGTCGGCCGGCGCGCTGAAGACCTCGTGGACCGGTCCGACCTGACGGATGGCGCCGTCGGCCAGCACCGCCAGCCGGTCGCCCAGCGCCAGCGCCTCGACCCGGTCGTGCGTGACGACCAGGCAGGGGATGCCGCTCCGCTCCAGCAAGGCGCGCAGCTCACCGCGCAGCTCCTCGCGCGTGGGCGCGTCGAGCGCCGAGAGCGGCTCGTCGAGGAGGAGCAGGCGCGGCCGCGGCGCGAGCGCACGCGCCAGCGCCACCCGCTGCCGCTCGCCGCCGGAGAGCCGGCCTGGGTGGCGCGCCAGGAGCTGCTCCAGCCGCAGCAGCCCGGCCGCCTCGCGGACGCGCGCCTCCCGGGCGCCGCGATCCAGCGCGGCGAGGCCATAGCCGATGTTCTCGGCGACCGTGAGGTGCGGGAAGAGCGCGTGATCCTGGAAGACGAACCCGGCCCGCCGCCGCTGCGGCGCGAGGCAGCGCCCGGACGCCGCGTCGAACCAGGTCTCGTCCCCCCAGCGGATCGTGCCGTGGTCCGGACGATCGAGCCCGGCCAGGCAGCGCAGCACCGTCGTCTTGCCGGCGCCCGACGGGCCGAAGAGGACCGTCACCGGCGGCCCCTGGAGCGGGAGGCGCAGGGCAGCCCGGACCGACCAGCCGCCCGGATGGCGCCGCTCGAGGTCGCAGGCGAGCTCAGGGGTGGCGGAGGCGGGCGTCACGCGAGGAGCGACCGCCGCTGGAGGGCATAGGTCACCACCAGCACCGCGAAGGAGACCCCGAGGAGGAGGAGCGAGGTATGCCCGGCGGTGGCGTAGTCGAGCTGCTCCACCGAATCGTAGATGGAGATGGCGAGCGTGCGCGTCTCGCCGGCCAGGTTCCCGCCCACCATCAGCACCACTCCGAACTCGCCCAGGGTGTGGGCGAAGGCGAGCACCGCGCCCGCCACCACGCCTGGAAGGGCCAGCGGCAGCCGAACCCGGAAGAAGGTCCGCAGCCGCGATTCACCCAGCGTATACGAGGCCTCGACCAGGCGCGGATCGACCCGCCCCAGCGCCGCCGTGAAGGGCTGCACCGCGAAGGGGAAGCTGTACAGCACGGAGGCGAGGAGGAGCCCCTCGAAGCTGAAGGCGAGCCTGCGGCCGGTGGCGGCGTTGAAGGCGCTCCCGAGCGGCGATCGTGGACTGAAGGCTACCAGCAGGTAGAAGCCGAGCACGGTGGGCGGCAGGACGAGCGGGAGGGCCACCGCGGCCTCGACCACCACCCGCCAGCGCGAGCGGGCGCTGCTGATCCAGGCCGCGAGCGGGAGCCCGAGGACGAGCAGGACCCCGGTGGTGAGCGAGGCGAGAAGAAGACTCAGGCGCAGCGCGGCGAGGTCCACGTCAGCGCTCCGGCAGCTGGTAGCCGTGCCGCACCAGCGCCGCCCGCCCCTCGGGGCCGAGCAGGAGGTCGCGCAACCGCGCCGCGGCAGCGGCGGCCGGCGCATTGCGTACGATGATCCCGGCGTGCGCCAGCGCCTCGCCGTGGAGCCGCGCCGGCACCACCCAGCAGCGCCCGGCGGTCGCGAGCGGCGGCGCCCGCGCCAGCGAGAGCGCCACCAACGCGGCCTCGGCGTTGCCGCTCTCGGCGAACTGCGCCGCCTGCGCGACGTTCCGCCCCGTGACGAGGCGCGGCCCGAGTCGGGACCACAGGCCGGCCGACTCCAGCGCGGCGCGCGCGGCGCGGCCGTACGGCGCCACGTCGGGGTTCGCGATGGCAATGCGCCGCACGGACGGGTCCTCCAGGGCGGCCAGCCCGTCCCGCTCCAACCGGAGCGGCGAGCCGTTCGGCACCCATACCGCGAGCTGGCCGTGGGCGAAGAGGAACGGCGCGCCGTCGGCGAGGCCGCGCTCGGCGGCCCGCGCCGGCTCCTCGCGGTCGGCGGAGAGGAAGAGATCGAACGGGGCGCCGTTCGCGAGCTGCGCCAGCAGGGTGGCCGAGGCGCCGTAGCTCACCCGCAGCGGCGTATTCGGCTCGCGCCGCTGGAAGGCCGCTGCCAGCTCGTCGAGGACCGGCTTGAGGCTCGCCGCGGCCGCCACCGAGACGCCGGGTGGTTCAGCGCGGGCGGCGCCAGCCGAGCAGAGCGCGAGCGCCGCCAGGGCGAGGCGGCTGATCAGGAAAGTGCGGCCCGAGGAGGCCAGGATCATGGCGATCACGACGAACGGGTGGAGGGCCCATCGAGGGGGCGACGAAACCGACAGTACCATCCCGGCCATGAGCCCCGGGGATCCAGACGACATGTCCGGGCCGAACCGAGCCGTCACAGCCCGGCGGCGAGCACCTTCTTCAGCACCTTCCCCATGGCATTCCGCGGCAGGCTCGCGACGAGCCGCACCAGCCGCGGCCGCTTGTGCGGAGCGAGGAGCCGCGCCACGTGCTCGGCCAGCTCCTCGGGCCGCGGAGCGGCGCCGTCCATGCACACCACGAAGGCGACGATCCGCTCGCCCAGGTCCTCGTCGGGCGCGCCGATCACGGCCGCCTCGCGCACGGCCGGGTGTTCGAGCAGCGCGCCCTCCACCTCTCCCGCCCCGACCTTGTAGCCGCCCGTCTTGATGAGGTCGGTGGCCCGGCGGCCGACGACGCGCACCTCGCCCTCCGACGTGATGGAGGCGATGTCGCCGGTGTAGAAGAAGCCGGCCTCGTCCATGGCGGCGCGGGTCGCGTCCTCGCGGTTGAGATAGCCCGGGAAGACATTCGGGCCGCGCACCGCCACCTCGCCCAGCACGTCGGGGCCAGGACCGATCGCCCGGCGCTGGTCGTCGACGAGCTTCAGCTCCAGGCCGGGCAGCGGCGGCCCCACCGTGCCCGGCGTGCGCGGCCCGTCGCCGTGCGCGGCGCAGATGATGAGCGTCTCGGTGAGGCCATACCGCTCGACCGGACGCTGCCCGAAGAGCCGCCACAGCCGGTCGTTCTCGCGCACCGGCAGCGCCGCCGAGCCGGAGACGAGCAGCCGCGCGCGCGCGAGCCGCCGCGCGTCGGCAGGGGTCGCCTCGGCGTGCTCGGCGAGCCGGTGATACATGGTCGGCACCGCGAAGAGCATCGTGCCGCCCGCCTCCATGGCGGCGCAGACCGCCTCCGGCGCGAAGCGCGGCAAGAGCTCCAGGCGGGCCCCGACGCGCAGCGTCCCGAAGACGCCCAGCACGAGGCCGTGGACGTGGAAGAGCGGCAGCGCGTGGACGAGCACGTCGTCCTCGGTCCACCCCCACGCGGCCGCGAGCCCGTCGAGGTCGAACGCGGCATTGCGGTGGGTGAGGACGGCGCCCTTGGGCGGTCCGGTCGTGCCCGAGGTGTAGAGGACGAGCAGCGGGTCGTCGGGCGCCGGCTCGGGGCCGAGGTCGGAGGCGGCGGGTCCGTCGAGGGCGATCGCCCGCGCGCCGGGCGTCCGCGGGAGGAACGGCGCCGGCTCGGCCGCCAGCACGGCGCGCGGCGCGGCATCGCGCAGCACGTGCGCCAGCTCGGCCGCGCCGATGGCGGGGTTGAGCGGCACGGACGCGACGCCGGCGAGCGCGTTCCCCACCAGGGCGGCGACCGTCGCCGGGTGCGGGGTGGCCCACACCGCCACCCGGTCGCCCGCGGAGATGCCGTCCTGGCGCAGCCGCGCGGCGTGTGCGCGCCCGGCGCGATCGAGCTCGGCGTAGGTGAGCGTCGCCATGCCGGCGCGCAGCGCGATCCGGCGCGAGGCGCCCAGACGGGGCAGGAGCGGGTGCATGGGGGCATTCTTCTCGCTGCCGGGGGGCGCGCGCACGACGCGGCGCGGCGCGACGCGGCGATCCCTGACGTGGTGCACGGTGGGTGTCCATGGCGCAGCGCCCGCTCTACACTTAATGAGCGGGGAACGCTGGGTGTGAACCGACCGCCGCCCACCTGGAGGCGCGCATGACCTCGGCCCGTCGCTCGCTGTCCCTCGTCCTCTCCCTCGCGGCGGCGCTCCTCGCGCCCCCCGCGCACGCCTCCGACAAGGCGAAGATCCTCATCGGCGCCACCCTGCCCCTCACCGGCGCGGAGGCGCGCGTCGGCGGCTTCTTCAAGGAGGGCTACGACCTCGCCTTCGAGGAGGTGAACAAGGCGGGGGGCCTCGTGCTGGCCGGGAAGAAGGTGCCGGTGCAGCTCATCCTGCAGGACGACACGAGCACCCAGGCGACGGCGGTGAGCCTCGCCGACCGACTCGTCAACAGCGACAAGGTCGATCTCCTGCTCGGGACCTACGCGAGCCACCTGGTCGAGGCGCAGAGCACGGTGGCCGAGCAGAACCGCGTCCCGTACGTGAACGGCGGCGGCGGCGCGACCAAGATCTACAAGCGCAAGTACAAGTACCTGTTCGGCGTCATCTCGCCGGTCGAGCTGCTCGGCACGACGCTCATGCAGTGGATCGACGAGGAGCAGCGGGGGGGCAAGCTCCCGAAGCCCGCCAAGATCGCGCTGGTCTGGGAGAACTCCGCCCACGGCAAGGACTTCCGCAAGGGCGTCTCCGACTTCGCGCAGAAGAGCGGCGGCGGGTACCAGATCGCGGTCGACGAGTCGTTCGAGCTGAACGGCAAGGACTTCGGGGCACTGCTCGGGAAGGTGAAGGCGGCCGGCGTCGACCTCTTCCTCGTCGACGCGCACTTGCCCGACTACATCACCATGCACCGCCAGTACGTGGCGAGCGGCTTGTGTCACAAGGTGGTGAGCTACGGCGCGCGCGGCGGGGAGAAGGACGCGGTGCAGGCGCTGGGCGCGGACAACGTGACGGGCATCCTCTCCGGCGTGTGGTGGAGCGCCCAGCTGGCCGGCAAGAGCCCGCAGTCGAAGCGCTTCGTCGAGGCCTTCCAGGCGCGCTATGGTGGCCGGGCGCCGGAGTGGTTCCAGGCACTCGCCTACGAGAGCGCGCGCGTCCTCTTCGCCGCCATCCAGAAGGCCGGCAGCGCCGATCGCGAGGCGGTGCGCAAGGCGCTCCTCGAGACGAAGGCGGAGTCGCTCCTGCCGGGCGGGACGATCGAGTTCAAGCCCGAGTTCGGACAGCAAGTCCAGAACCGCTTCGTCATCCAGCAGAACCAGCCCGACGGCACCGCGCCCATCATCTTCCCGCACGACGCCGCCGGCGCCACGGGCGTCGCGGTGAACCCGCGCTGCGCCAAGTGACCTGGTGGGCCGCTTCGTCGACCTGACCGTCTCGGCGGTCCTGCTGGCCGGCCTTTACGCCACCATGGCCTACGGGCTGGGTCTCATCTACGGCGTGCTGCGCGTCGTGAACCTGGCCCACGGAGGCGTCATCATGGCGGGCGCCTACATGGGCTGGGTCCTGCACAGCCGCGCGGGCCTCGACCCGTACCTCTCCATCCCCCTGGTGGTGGCGGCGACGTTCGGATTGGGGGTCGTGATGTACCGCGTGCTGGTTCGCCGTCTTCAGCGCGGCGCCGCCGGCGGCCCGGCCTCGCTCTTGCTGCTCTTCGGCGTCTGGCTCGTCCTGCGCAACGCCGCCTACCTCCTCTTCAGCGGGAATGATCAGACCATCCGCACCAGCTACTCGACGCGGGCCCTGCCGCTCCTCGGCTCGTTCGT
>WNGL01002580.1_pt1 | contig 24677 bp, 22 predicted proteins | sample 5400591 | NCBI WGS metagenome assembly WNGL01 (sample SAMN13153377, study PRJNA577476) | soil metagenome | isolation source: 80 cm soil or saprolite under Garry oak tree replicate 1 | place: USA:California | collected 2016-06-15 | reverse complement strand
TCGACCGCGAGGCGTTCTGCCGTGAGCAGCTCGCGTGGGTGCTCGGGGACGACGCTCTCGACCAGGACGCCACTGTCGAGGGCTGGACGCGCGCGCTCCTGAGTGGACCGGCTCCTTCGCCGCGCGGGTTCGCGGGGCAGGCGGCAGCTTGCATCGCGCACGACACGCGCGAGCGCGCCGCGGGGATCCGCGCCCCCGCGCTCGTTCTCGCGGGCTGCGAGGACGCGGTCGTGCCCGCATCGGCGAGCGAGGCCCTGGCGCGGCTCATCCCCGGCGCGCGGTTCGCAGCGCTCCCAGGGGGACATGCGTTCGCCATCGAGAGCGCCGCAGGCTTCGAGGAGGCGGTGGTACAGTTCCTCGCGTCCGTCGATGTGTGATCGGCGACCACAATGACGGACCCCTCCCTCCAAGATGGCGGCGTACCCGATGGCGACCTCGCGCGCGCGGCGGCGAGCGGTGATCGGTCCGCTCTCGATGCGCTCCTCCGGCGCTACCAGCGCTGGATCTACAACCTCGCGCTCCGGATGCTGTGGGACGCGCACGACGCCGAGGACGCGACGCAGGAAATCCTGCTCAAGGTCGCCACTCGGCTCGGCTCGTATCGCGGCGAGAGTACGCTCCGAACGTGGGCCTGGCGGATCGCGGCCAACCATCTCCTGTCCCGGCGTCGCGGGCGCACGGAGGAGGTGATCCACGGGTTCGACTGCTACGGGGCCGCGCTCGCCGCGACCGCCGATACGGAGTTGAACGCGGCCGGGCCCGAGGACCACCTCCTCGTGCAGGAGGCGGCGATCGGCTGCACCGTCGGCCTGCTCCTTTGCCTCGACCGCGAGCAGCGGCTCGCGTTCGTGCTGGGGGAGATCTTCGGGGCGACGGACGCCGAGGGGTCCGATGTGATGGGGACCAGCCGGGACGCGTTCCGGCAGCGGCTCTCCCGGGCGCGCCGGCAGCTGTACGCGTTCCTGCAAGATCGATGCGGCCTCGCCGACCCGCGCAACCCGTGTCAGTGCGAGCGGAAGACCCGTGGGTTCGTCAAGGCCGGCATCGTGGATCCCCGCCGGCTGGTGTTCGCGGCGGAGCACGTGGCGCGGGTGGAGCAAGTCGCGCCAGCGCGAGCCGATGCGCTCGGCCGGGCGGCGCGTGCCGGGTTCGCCCGGCTGTACCGCTCGCAGCCGCTCCAGGAAGGACCGGACCTCGCCGCGCGCCTGCTCACACTCCTCGACGATCCCGCGCCGTCCAACATCCCGATCCGTTCGAGATGATGGATGCTACCCAACGGAAGGACGTCGGTTCACGGACGGCAGGTGTCCGCACCGCCCGCGAGGCGTCCCTACTGCAAGAGGTCGTCAGCGTGCGAGAAGAGCGTCCGCTGCGCGAGGAGCTCGAGAACGACGAAGAATCGGACGTCCGTCGCCTTCGGTGGCGCGCGAGTGACCTGCAGAGACGGCGCCACGCGGATGATTCCGTTGACATCAGGCGTAAAGCCGCTGTCCTTCCCGAAGTTCACGAGGCTGACGTACGCGGGCGTCGATACGGTCCAGGACGTGATGTTGTTCCGCGGGTCGCGGCTCCAGGTCCCGCCGATCGCAGCTCGCCACGCACCGTGCTGACTGTCGACGATCCCTGCGTAGAGTCCGGCAGAGCTCACCCAGGTGGAACTTGGAGCTCCCAGCGCCTCGCTCTTGCAGTCGAGGATCTGCGTGCCATTCGACGTGAGGGTTCCCGCCGCGACACAAGCCTGGCCGATCTCCTTGGCGGGCTTCCATCTGTACTGGAGCGCCGCTGGCAGCTCGGCCGTGAACCGGAAGGGCGCCGCGCCCTGGGCGACGTAGACGGCCTGAATCGCTCCTGCGGCGTTCCAGTGCGTGTCGGAAGTCTCCGTGTACGCCGTGGCCGGGCCTGTCGAGGTCTGGCCGGGCACGACGCCGAAGTAGGTGAACTTCGACGTCCCGGCGCCTCCCCAGACCGACAGGTCGAGCTTTGGAAACCGGAAGCGGGCGTCCCGTTGCTTCCGCTGCTGGTCCTCCGGCAGCTTGGTCTCGAACGCGCGGTAGGCTTGCTGTCCTGCACTGCAAAGCTCGCCGGGGTCGTAATCGCTCGGCAGCTGTGGGGCGTTCGGCCCCTTCTTGCCGTACATGTCACAGAATGCCTTGTCGGGGCCGACAAGCCCGGGGTGCTCGCAGAGCCGTACGCAATCGGCGACCGCCGCGGTGAGAACGCTATTGCTGTCCTTGTAGAACTTCACCGAGAAGAGGCGCGGGTCGCGGACATCGCCGAGGACGGTCGCGCCAACGAGAAGGCCAACCTTCCACGCATTGCTCTCGGGCGGAACGGCCTGGGGCGTGCTGGGTGTGTCGGTGGACTGGCCATCGAGCGTGGTCCACGACGTGACCGCGCTGTTGGACGAGAGGCTGAAGGTCGGAGCGACCATCAACGACGTGGCTTGGCACACGTCGAAGCGCAGCTCGGCGGACACCTTCAGGCTGCCCTCGCCGGTCGTCGTGCCGCTGAACTTGGCCGTGGGCAGGATGGGTGCCAGCGCCGGAACCAGCTCGGCCTCTCGAGGGGCCTCGGCGGCCGCCGCAGGGCAGGAGAGGGCCACGATCGACAGGAGAGCAGCGGGTACGAGGGGGCGGGTCACTCGCATGCGACCTCCTCAAGGAACCAGGAACCGGAGGGTGCGGTTGTAGGTCGCCACGGTCGAGTCGAACTCGGTGGGTACACATTGCGCATCTCTCCCATCGACGTCCACGGCGAGCTTGAACGTGCCGCCTCCGATGTCGATGTGAAAGCGGTACTTGTACTCGCCGGGCGAGAGGACGAAACGCGCCCTTCGTCCAATCGAAAGGAGTACGTCCGACACCGTGGCCGGAGCGTTATCCCCATCCCCTGCGCCGGTGCCCCCTAGCTCGTAGATCTGGCCTTCGAGGTACACGCTGCGGTCGCTCGCGTCCACGATGCGCATCTCACATTGCGGCATCCGCTTCCCCCTCCCGGTTTCCCGAACCACCTGCTCAACCACAGTATCCGGTGCCGCGCGCGAAGATGCACTCTCATCACGATGCCCTGCGGAATTGGCTGCCGTTTCAGAGGACCTGCTCCAGGACGGCAATCGCCTCGTCGATGTGGCCCCTTTCCGCGATCAGCGGCGGGATGAGTCGGATCGAGGCGGGCCGCGGCGAGTTGATGATGAGCCCCCGCTCGAGGGCCGCGGCCACCACGTCGGCGGCGGACCTGCGGGTGGCGTCAAAGGCGAGGAGGAGGCCGGCCCCGCGCACGTGCTGGAGGAGGCCCTTCCGCTCCAGGCGGCGGAGGCCGTCCTCGAGATAGGAGCCGATCCGCGCGGCGTGGGCTGGCAGGTCGAGCCGCTCGATCTCGCGGAGGACGGCCAGCCCCACCGCCATCGCCAGCGGCTGGCCGGAGTAGGTGCCGCCCTGATCGCCCTTCTGGAAGACGCAGAACTCGTCGCGCGCCAGGAGTGCCGAGAGAGGGAAGCCAGCTCCGATTCCCTTGGCCAGCGTCAAGACGTCGGGCCGAACGCCGTAGCGCTGGAACGCAAACAGCGAGCCCGTCCGCCCATAGCCCGTCTGCACCTCGTCGAGGATGAGGAGGATGTGCCGTTCATCGCAGAGTGCTCGCAGGCCGAGCACGTACTCGGGGGAGGCCGGGACGGCGCCGCCCTCGCCCTGGACGAGCTCGATCATGACGGCCGCCGTGCGGTCGGTCACCGCGGCTCGGAGCGCCTCGAGATCATCGAACGGGACGTGCACGAATCCCGGGACAGGGGGCGCAAAGAGCGCCCGCCATTGCTCCTTCCCGCTGGCGGCCATCGTCGCGAGCGTGCGGCCGTGGAAGGAGTTCACGGTCGTGATGATCTCGTACGCGCCCGCTCTCCGGAGGCTCCCCCACTTGCGCGCGAGCTTGATGGCGCCCTCGTTCGCCTCCGCCCCCGTGCTCCCGAACCAGACCTTGTCGAGACCGGTCACCGCCGTCAGCCGCTCCGCGAGCTCGACCTGTGTCCTGTTCCAGAAGCTGGGGCTCGCGTTGACGAGCCGCGAGGACTGCTCGGCCAGCGCCTCGGCCAGCGCGCGAGGGGAGTGGCCGAGGCAGTCCACCGCCCAGCCGCCGATGAAGTCCAGGTAGCGCCGTCCCTCGACGTCGAAGAGCTCCATCCCCGCGCCGCGCTCCATGACGATCGGCGGCTTCGCGGAGACGAGCATGAGGTGGGCGCTGGCCCGTGAGCTCCAGGCTGCGTTCGTCTCGGACATCTCGGGCCTCCAGAGGGCGTGGTGTCCACTTGACTCAACGTACGAAGTCCAGCCGGACGGGCATCTCGAACCGGGAGCGCGGCTCGATCTCGAAGCAGGGCGCCAGTGACCTCCAGCGCATCGAGGTCGTTGTCGGTCGCAACCATGCCCTGCAGACATCACGACGAGGGGACCACTGTCAAGTTGCCGGAGACAACCACCTCTCGCCGCACAGATCGACGATGCCGTCGTGGGCGTAGATCCCTTCGAAGAGCGCGAGATGGCGGAGGATCGCCTCGCGCGAGTCGGCGCGCACGACGTGGAGCGCCCGACCGTCGCCGCTCGCGTGCGGAAGCACGAGCCAGCCCGGTGGCGCCCCGCCGGCAGCGCCGAGGCGCCGCCGAAACTCGTCCATCCGCCCAGGCAGCGGCCCGCCCACGAAGTAGTAGGTGTTCATGGCTCCTCCTTCTGGTGGTTCGAGTCGACCAGCTTGCCGAGGAGGGCGATGAGCGCCCGCCGCTCCTCGCGCGAGAGCGCGTTGGCGTGCCGGACCAGCGCGGCCTCGTGGCCCGGCAGCGCCCTCGAGAGGGCGGCCCGACCGCGATCGGTCAGGCGGACCCGCTTGACCCGCTGGTCCGCCGGATCGGCGCTGCGCGCGACGAGCCCCTGCTCCTCCAGGCGCGCCACGATGCCGGTGACGTTGCTCACGTCGCACCAGAGCTCGGCACCGATGGCGCTCATCGGCTTCCCGTCGGGCCCCGCGACGCGCGTGAGGACGCCCACCTGGGCGCCGGTGAGCCCGTGCTCCCGGAACCGGGTATCGGCCCCCTTCTTGAGGATGGCGAATGCCTGGAACACCAGCCGCTGGATCTGGACCGCCTCGTCGCGGAGCGTCACTTGATACCTCAACTGTTAAGATCTCAAGTATCAGGCACGGCGCGAACCGTCAACGCCGCGGCCTCCCTGGGCCGAGCGCGCGGCGGTGGAGGACCTCCATCACGGCCTGCGCGGTCCCTGAAACGCCGCGTCCTGGAAGGCCGTCGGCGTCCTCACCCGCCCGCGGATCGCGCGAGATGGTCGCACTTCGCTGCGAAGACGAAATCGCTCTCGGTCAGTCCATCGATCTTGTGGGTCCAGATCTCCACGACGACCTTCCCCCACGCGAGGTGAAGATCAGGATGATGGCCCTGCTGCTCGGCCATCGCGCCTACGCGATCGACGAACGCAAGCGCCGTCTTGAAGTCCGCGAACTTGAAGGCCTTGGTCAGATGATGATTCCGCGGCGTCTCCCAGCCTTCGATCTTCGCGAGCAGGTTCGAGACCTCGTCGGCCGACAAGGGCGGCACCCCACCCCGGCACGGCACACAGTTCTTTTCGTGAAGTTCCATCGTCGCCTCCAAGGCCTCGTCGCTCACCGATGGATTTGCCTAACTGGTGCGCCGCGACTCTGCCGCGCGGTCAAGGTCAGGCGCTCGACCGGAATGACCTTCACCCGACCGTCGCGCCCACCACCACCCGCACCTCTTGCCCCTGCCGCCCCAGCCAGGCGTCTCGCCCGAGGCCGCCTCCGGCGCCGCCCGAGTCGAGGCTGAGCGGCGGGACGGCGTCGGGGGACAGGCGGAGCGCCACCTCGTGCTCCAGGCCCGACCCGGCCAGCGAGGTCACCACGTCACGGATGGCGGCGACCGGGGCGGGCCCGGCGAAGCGCCGGTACCCCTCGCGATCGAGGGGGCCGACCACCACCCGGATCTTCCCGGTGCGGTCGAAGAGCCGCTCGCCCACGATGGTCGAGCGCCCCAGCACGGCGGCGGATTGGCCGAGGCGGGTCCGGTCGGCGACCGGGAGCGGCACCCAGGTGCCGACGAACTGCTCCACCGCCACCCGGCCGTCACCGAGCAGGTCGCTGAGCACGTCGGTGAGGGCCGCCTCCAGGCCCGCGGCGGTCACCTGGGCGCCGGCCAGCAGGGGTGCGAAGCGCAGACGCCGCCACGGCGGCTCCGCGCAGGCGTCGCCGCCGGCCGGCGTGGCCTCTTGGCCCTCCGCGGGCGCGCGGTCGTACCCCAGGTAGGCCAGCACCCGCCGCGACCAGTCGTCGCCCTGATCGCTGCGGTACTGGCCGGGCATGTCGTACTTGGCCCCGGCCCGGTGGAAGAAGGAGAGGAGCCGGTGGTGGAACAGGTCGAGCAGGTCCTGCCGGAACGACTCGCCGTCGGCCTGGCCAGCCTCCTGGGCCACCTCCTCGGCGAAGTAAGATGGCAGCGGGCTCACCGCACCGGTCAGCCCCAGGAAGGAGGTGGTGACGTGGAACACCTCCGGGGGCGGCGGCGCGAAGAGGTCCTCCACAGGCGGACGGCGCAGCGCCACCTCGAGCGCGTCGGCCGTGGCATATGCCAGCGACGGGTCGTGGTGGAAGCGGATCCCCTCCTCGCGCACCCCCAGGTCGCCGCCCACACGGGCGCGCCCCTCCAGCAGCCGCTCCAGGAGCAGCATGAGCGGGTAGAAGCCCCGCCGGCGCGCGCCCTCCAGGAGGGGCAGCGCCTCGCTCAGAGCAGAGCTCGGGTCCCGTTCCTCGGCGCCCATTGGTACTCCCGTCCAGAAGGCTGCAGCCGTATGGCTACCTCGGCGAAGGTGTTGAGCCCGGCCTGCGCCGCGAACAGCTCGTCGAGGATCCCGCCGAAGACCACCGCGTCGCCCAGCCCGGCGAAGTGGCCCTCGTCGAGCTCCAGGCTGATGCGGGTGCCACGCACCGGCGCCCCGTCGATGACCCGCCGCACCGCCGACGCCTCGGCGGCGCGAATGCCGTCGATGCGCAGGTGGTTGGCCCGCCCGCTCACCTGGTCGGCCAGCGCCTGGAAATTATAGAGGCCGAGCATGGTGCGCAGCGTCTCGGCCTGCACCGAAACCCGCCCGACCGCCAGGTGGGAGACCAGGCGCCAGTGCAGCTCGGAGCCCAGCGGCGGCCGCGCCGGCTTGCTGACCGGCAGGATGTTGCGGAAGCGGGCCACGCTCGGCGAGGTCTGGGTGGCCACCGAGACGTCGCCGGGTCGCAGGCCGCTCGTCAGCCCACGGTTGGTGCAGGTCAGGTCGATCGAGAGGGTCTCCTCGGCCGGACCGGTGCCGCCGTCGCGCGGCGTCAGCAGGCTCAGGTGGCAGTCGATGCCGCCGTCGAGGACGTGGTGGCGCCGACGCACCCGGTAGTAGCGCGCCGCGGCTCCCTGCGGCCCGTGACCGAAGGAGAAGAACGGGTGGTAGGTGCGCGGCGCGCCGGTCGAGTCGGCCAGCCCCCGCACCGCGTCGATGGAGTGGATCTCGACGTGCCTGGGCGCCATCCCGGCCGCCCGGATCAGGTGCTCCTCGCCGATGCCGCTCACGCGGATGGGCTCGCCGCCGGCCGGGAAGAGGTTGATGACCGGGGCGCAGTTGAGCCGGAAGGTGTCGCGGGTGATGCGGGCCGGCAGCTCGGGCGGCCGGTCGAAGTCGAGGAGCAGGTCGAACTTGTCCTCGGCGACGTCGCGGGCCGCCCCCAGCCCCCGCAATTCGAAGAAGAGGAACTTCTGCGGGAGCGTGAAGTACTCCTGCAGGGTGCGCGAGCCCGGCGGCGCCAGCGGCGGCCAGGGCAGGAGCGGGAAGTCCGGGTCGAAGCCCACCAGGCGCAGCGCGTTGGGGCCGAGCGAGATGACCTTGCCGGAGGTGGCGCCGCGCACCCGCACGCCGGTCAGGTGCCGGGCGATCCAGAGGAGCAGGGTGGAGGCGAACGGCAGCTCCCCGTGGATGAAGAAGCGGATGGGGGCGTCTTGGAACACCGCCGGCAGCGCGGGTCCGGGCGCCTGCAGCTGCAGGCGGATGGTCGGCGTGGCGCCGATGGCCTGGTCGAGGGCGGCGTCGGTGAGGGTGGCCGGCACCAGCGCCATGGGCGCGGTGGTGCGGAAGCGGCAGGAGACGCCCTCCACCGCCACCGAGGCCAGCTCGGCGCCGGCCGGCACCTCGGCGCGCGCCCGCAGCGCGCCCGGCACCGGCAGGAACTCCACCACCGTGGCTGCCGGGATGGGCCGAAGGTAGTGGGGCAGCAGGAGCTGCGACAGGTCCTCGATGAGCTCGGGCGCCGCGTCGTCGAGCCGCTCGCGCAGGCGCGCCGAGAGGAAGGCGAAGCCCTCCAGGAGCCGCTCCACGTCGGGATCGGTCCCGCGCTCGGCCAGCAGCCCGGCCACCGCGGGGTGGGCCGCGGCGTACTCGCGCCCCAGGTCGCGCAGGAAGGCGAGCTCGCCCTGGTAGTACTTGCTGAACATGCCTCACCCTTCGACGTCGACACGCCCGCCCGGCAGGACGGTGGTCGAGAAGCGCAGTGTACGCGCTCCCGCACCCGGGCGAGCGAGCTGGGCGGAGACCTCGAAGCGGAGGATCAGCTCCCCCTCGACCGGCAGGTGACGCACGCTGACGGCCTTCAGGCGGGGCTCGTACTCGGCGATGGTGGCGCGCATGGCCTGCAGCAGGGCCGGCACGGCCCCCGGGAGCGCGTGCACCACGTCGGAGAAGTCCAGCACGCCGTAGCGCGGCGCGCACGGCGAGTCACCCTGGCGCGTGTTGAGCAGCGCACGCAGGTGTGCCAGGATCGAGCCGATCTCTTCGGCCGGCCCGCCACCGGACGCGATCCGGGAGAGGAGTCCTCGCGCCGCCATCGCTCAGGCGCCTCCCGGGAGCGGGCCTGGGGTCGGGCCCCAGCGCCCACCCTCGGGAGCCGCTACCACTTGTCTTCGTGGGTCGCGCCGCCCTCTTCGTAGGTCCAGGCGATCTTCTTGAAGACGAACTCCACCTGCTCGAGCGGGGCCTGCCCGACCGTGGCGGCGTTGATGGTCTCCGGGACGTACTGCCGGACCGTCGAGATGTTCCCGTCGCCGAGGACCACCGTGTAGAAGTGCTGCGTGGTGCCGTCGCCGGTCGGGTTGGGCCGGTAGAACTTGAAGGAGGCCTCGATCTTCTGGTTCTCGGTGAGGGCCTTCATCAGCACCGGCGACGACTTGTCGATCCGCTTGAGGATCTTGATCGGCTGGTACTGCCGCAGGCCGGTGACGGTGTTGGTCCCCGCCTCGCGCGCCGTGGCGACCGCCTGCTCGTACCAGACGCACTCGATCGACTTCTCGCGCCCCAGGGTGGTCTGCATGCTCTCGCCGTCGACGGCCTTGCCATTCGCCTTCAGGAACAGATGTACCGACTGAGCCATGTGTCCTCCGTTGCGGTGGGAGTCCAGCCTGTCACACCGGCCCCACGATGGATGTGACCTAGATCACTGCGAGTACATTCTGAACAATCCCCCCTACTCTTTGTCCAGCTTCCCCACGAGTGAAAGCGTGAAGGAGGCGCCCATGTACTTGAAATGCGGGCGGACCTTCAGGCTGCAGCGGTACCAGCCGGGCTGGCCTGGCACGTCCTCGACCAGCACCTGAGCCTGCCGGAGCGGCCGCCGCGAGCGCACCGATGGCGCCGGGTCCTCCATGTCGGTGACGTACTGGCTTATCCAGGAGTTGAGCTCCTGCTCCAGCTGCGGGCGCTCCTTCCAGCTGCCGATCTGCTCGCGCTGCAGCACTTTCACGTAGTGCGCCAGCCTCGTCATGATGAACATGTAGGGCAGCTGCGTGCCGAGCCGGTAGTTGGTCTCGGCCGCCTTGCCATCGGCGGTGTTGGGGAACTCCTTGGCCTTCTGCACCGAGTTGGCCGAGAAGAAGCACGCGTTGTCGGCGTCCTTCCGGTAGACCAGCCCGATGAAGCCGGCCTCGGAGAGCTCGAACTCCCGCCGCTCGGTGAGCAGCACCTCGGTGGGCACCTTGTTCTGCAGCTCGCCCATGGCCTCGAAGGTGTGGATGGGCAGGTTGTCGACGGTGCCGCCGGCCTGGGGGCCGATGATGTTCGGCGCCCAGCGGTATTTGGCGAAGGAGTCGGCGATGCGGGTCAGCAGGGCGTTGGAGGCGTGGCCCCACAGGTACCGCTCGTGGTGATCGACCACGTCCTCGCTGAAGTTGAAGGACTTCACAGGCACCGTCTTCTCGCCGTACGGGACGCGCAGCAGGAAGCGCGGCATCGCCAGGCCGAGGTAGCGGGAGTCCTCGCTCTCGCGGAAGCCGTTCCAGCGGGTGTACTGCGGCCCCTCGAACTGGGCCTTCAGGTCCTTCAGGTTGGGCAGGTTCTTGAAGGTGGTGTCGCCGAAGAACTCTGGACCGGCGTTGGCGAGGACCGGACAGTGCGACATGGCGGCCACCGCGGACACCTTGCGGAGCAGCTCCACGTCCTGGGCGCCCGGGCCGAAGTCGTAGTTGAAGTTCATCACGCCGAACGGCTTGCCGCCGAAGACGCCGTACTCGTTGGAGTAGGCGATCTTGTAGAAGCCGGACTTGGTGATGTCGGGTGAGTCCTCCAGGTCCTGGAGCAGGTCGTCCTTGGCGACCGAGAGCAGCTCGAGCTTGATGTTCTCGCGGAAGTCCACCTTGTCCACGACGAAGCGGAGCGAGCGCCAGGCCGACTCCAGCTTCTGGAAGTCCGGGTGGTGCAGGACCTCGTTCACCTGCGCCGAGAGCCGGGTATCGATCTCGGCGATCATGGCGTCGATGGAGGCGCGGTCCGCCTTGCCGGACTCCTTGCCGGGCGCCAGCATCTCCTGGATGAAGGCCTGCACGCCGCGCTTGGCGACGTCGTAGCCCTCGTCGTTCGGCTTCAGGCGCGTCTCGGAGAGGATGTCGTCGAGCAGCGACCCTCCCTCCACCGTCCGTGTCTGCGTTGCCTTCTGGGTCTCGTTGGCCATTCGCGTCTCCGTGGCGGGCGCCTACTCCGACAGCCCGAGTTCCTTCATCAGCTTCTTGCGAGACTCGTCGTCGCCCAGCATCGCCTGGATCTTCTTGCGGAAGGCCGGGATGTTGCCGAGCGGGCCCTTCAGCGCCGTCAGCGCAGCGCGCAGGTCGAGGAGCGTCTTCAGCTCCGGCACCTGGTTGACCACGCCCTCCGGGCTGAAGTCGTCGAGCTTCTTGAACTTCAGGTCGAGGTTGAGGGTGGCGTCCTTCTCGTCGCTGAGCTTGTTGGGCACCTGGACGGCGACCTGCAGGCCCTGCTTGGCCATCACCTCGTTGAAGGTCTCCTTGTCGACGTTGATGGGCTTGCGCTCCTCCATCGGCCGGTCGTCCGGCTTCCCGGTGTAGTCGCCCACCACGAGGATCTTGAGCGGGAGCTCGGTCTCCTCGGCGGCGTCGCCGGTCTGCGACTTGTAGACGATGTTGACCCGCTCCTTGGGCGCGACGGACTGGTCCTTGGGGTTGCTCATGTGCGTCCTCCTGGCTTGAAGGTCATCGGCGTCTCGATCACGGCCAGACCTCGTGAGCTGCGGCCGGATCGAGTCGGCACAGTCGCTGGTATCGCTGCGTCAGGGTGTCGCTCTCGCCCCGCGGGTCCTTGGTGAGGGCGCGGGAAGCGGAGATGAGTCCCTTCAGGCACTCGGCGGCAAGCGCGGGCTCCCAGTCGTCGAGGCCGTGGCGGACGGCCTCCTGGTCCAGCTCCTCGTAGGTCGCCTTGGCGAGCGGCAGGAGCGAGGCCCCGGCGCAAGCCCGCGCCAGCGCCAGGCGAGCCCGGAAGCGGGCGCGCCCGGCTGGCTGGCCGGCGACGGCCTCCTGCAGGGCCGAGAGCCCCTCGGCGACCTGACCACCGGCCAGGAGCTTGCGGGCCGCCGCCAGCTTCTCGCCGGAGCCTTCCTCGGACGGCCCGACCGCCGCGCCGCCGGAGCCGGCCGCCTTCCCGGCGGCCACCTCCTCGTCGATCCAGGAGCGGGTGGCCGGGTCGGCCAGGGCCGTCCCGCTGGCGAAGGCCAGCGAGGGGAGCTGCGGCATGCGCCCGAGCAGCGTCCTGACCTCGGACACCACCGCAATGCGCGCCCGCTCATGGCTGGGCCCGAGGCCCGAGAGCGCCTGGGCCGTGAGCCGGTGGAGGTCGAGCCAGAAGCGGCACTGCGGCAGCGCCGACTCGGTCTCCTCCAGCAGGGCGGCCCACTTCTGGTTCTGGGCCAGGAGCTCGAGCTGCTCCCGCAGCCCCTCGGCGGGGGGCGGCACGGCCGTCCGGCCACCGGGCGCCGGCGGCGGGTTGGGCATGTGCAGCCAGAGGCCGGTACGGATGATGCGGTAGCCGGTCGGATCGGAGGCGTCAGCCCGGCGCAGGATCGCCCCGGCCCCGATCAGGTTGGTCCCCAGGGTGCGTAGGAAGTCGGTGGCGTCGGCCGCCCCTGCCAGCGCTGCGCTGGGCGCCGGCGGCAGCGGGCTGGCGGCGGCCTCGACCGGCGCGGAAGGCTCCGGCGCGGCAGCGGCGGTTGCGGCCTCGGGCCTGGCGGCCTGGGGCGGCGGCGCGGCCGGTGCGCTCTCGGCCTCGGCTGAGCGGCGCAGCCGGGCGGCGCCCTCGAGGAGCGGCCCCATGGCCGGCGCGGCGTCGGCCAGCCGGCCGCGGACCACCTCGGCGTAGCGCTGGGCGGAGAGCTCTAGCGCCTGCGTGGCCGCCAGATCCCGCCCCGCGGCGCTGGCCCCGTCGAGCGCGATCTTGGTCTTCTCCATCAGCCACTGGACGGCGTTGGCGCGGGCGCGGAGCCGCTTCAGCTCGGGGAAGCACCCCTCCCAGTACTGGTCGAGAAGCTCGCCGACCACCGCCAGCCCGGTGGCCAGTCCGTCGAGCCCACCGGTGCGGTGGAGCCCGTGCGCCAGGTAGGTGGCGAGCTGCACGTCCTTGGTGCGGGTCTTGAGCAGCTCCCCGGCGTTCGCCGCCACCCGCTTCCAATCGACCTCCCCGCCGGCCGGAGAGTCGACGCGGGCCACCTCGTCGGCCACCGCCTGGAATTCCGGGTCCAGGCGGGACGACACGCCGGTGGGCGCGGGGCCGGGGATGGGCTGCAGCCAGGGCTTGGCGCGCTCGCGGATCTGTTCGGCGGTCTCGGCCACGATGTCGTCCCCCTCCCTCAGCTCGAGGCGGCGATGAGCGCCTCGACGCTCCCGCCGGGCGTCTCGATGGCGCTGAGCGCCCTCGATGCCATGCCGCGGCGCGCGTTCTCGATGGCGACCGGCTGCGCCGTGCGCAGCGGCCAGATCTTGCTCCCCGCACCCTTCGGGTCGGCCAGGTGCCCGAGCAGCGCTGCCGGCGGTCCGCCCAGGGAGACGACGATGCGCCCGGGTGGAGCGTCCGTCCAGAAGAAGGGTGGCGGCGACCGCCACCCAAGCGTGACCCGCGCCAGCTCCAGCCAGGCGAACCGGTCGAGATCTCGCTCGGCCGGGCACTCCAGCGCCACGGTGGCGCGGGCCGGCTCGCGGTCCCGCACCGGGCGCGCGGCCGAGGCCAGCGTCGAGAGAGCGTAGGCGATGGCCCCGGCCGGCAGGTCGCCGAAGAGGCGCTGCGCCAGGTCTGCGGCCGGCGCACCGCGCGCCTCCTGGCGCAGGCTGGCGCTGGCGACATCCAGGGCGTCCCCGGCTGGGAGCGGCAGCGCACGGGCGCGGGACACCAAAGCCGGGCCGTCCTGGCCGGCCACGCCGGTCACCAGCGCCGCTGCTGCGTCGAGGAACGGCTGGTAAGCCACCGGCAGCGCCGCGAAGCCTGCCTCGAGGCCCGGTCCGGCCACCGGGACGAAGGCGCAGAGCGGGAAGGCCCGCCCGACCTTGTCGGTCCCCGGCGCCAGCACGCCCACCAGCGCGTCGCCGGACGGCGGCGCCCTGAAGAGGAAGCGGATGGGCGTCGGCGGGAGCTCGAGCCCGAGCCGGTAGATGGGCTCCATCGCCTCCTGCAGCCAGGACACCAGCGCCTGCACCACCGGCGCCGACACCTCGGCGCGGAAGAAGTCCCCCTGGGTGGGGATCTTCCCGAACAGGCCGACGGCGCCATGGCGCAGGCTAGCCACAGCCGGGACCCCCGTTGCTGATGGCCGCCGGCGGCGCGACGCCCGTCCGGAAGCTCCCCAGGAAGCGCGGCGTCAGCCCGGGGCGGCGCACGCCGAAGAAGGGCGCGTCGCTGCGGGCGGGGCGGAAGTCGATGGTGACGCTGGAGCCGATGGACGGCAGGCTCCAGCTGACGGTGAAGTCGCGCCCGCCCGTGGAGCCCTTGAGCACCCCGGCCTCGATGAGCCGGTAGAGCCCCCAGTCGCCCTCCTGCTGCAGCACCTCCTCTTGGCCGCCGGCGGCCTTGACGCGGATGGAGGCCCCGGGGGTCTTGGCGCCCGGCCAGGCGAGCTTGTGCCACTCCTCCGGCCCGTTCCGGTAGTCGAAGCGCTGCCCGTCCACCTCGAACCAGACCACCGCCACGCCGGGCGTGGGCCGCACCCGCACCGAGAGCTCGACCTTGGGCTCGGAGGCCCCGGCCGGGAAGAGCGTGGAGGTCACGTCCTGGGCGTGGGCCAGGAAGTAGAGGAGCTCGCCGCGGAAGCCGCTCACCCCGCCGAGCTGGCGGGCGAAGCGGAAGCCGTCGCCGGTGCGCTGGACGTCGGCCTTGAGAGCGCCGTCGTAGAAGCCCCAGAGGATGCCGCCGGGCCGGAAGAACGCGGTCAGGTCGGCGATGGCGGCGTCGTCGCCGGCCGGGTTGAAGGGGTACTTGCCGGCCAGGCTGCGCCGGAAGGGCTTGGAGACGGCGGCGCACCACTCCAGGCCCGCTCCGCTGGCGGCCTGCTTGGCGGTGTCGCGGCTGGCCGAGTCGAGCGGCGGCCAGAGCAGCGCCTCCAGGCGCGGCCGCCACCCGATCTCCGCCCCGTCGATGAGCGCCCGGATCTTGGTGCGCGCCGCCGAGACGCGCTCCATGAGCGCGGCGGGCGGCCCGCCGTCCAGCGTCGACTGGAGCGCGTCGCGCACGAAGGCCAGCTGTTCCTGGTAGAGGTCCAGCGGCATGCTTCGCGGCGGCGCGCCACCCGGCGCGGCCCCGCCTGCCGGGGCGGCCGCACCCGGCATCGGGTCGGTCGCCACCGCGAAGGCGGCGAAGCCGGCGAAGGCCCGCTCCACGTCGCGAGGCCCGAGCTGGCGCTCCGCACTCGGGTCGCCGGCCAGGGCCGAGGCCACCGCCTTGCCGCCGCCGAGCCGGTTGCGCACCTTCTCGAGAACGCCCTCCCCGGCCTTCTCCAGCTGGCCGGCCAGGCCGCCCACCCGCGAGTTGTAGGCCACGGCGCGGAAGAGGCGGGCGTAGGGCGGCGGCTCGCCGCGGGTCAGCTCCTGCAGCACCGCCATGGCGCCACTGCCGGCCGTCACGTCGACCTGGGTTGCCTGCAGGAAGCGGCGCCACTCGTCGATGTAGAGCTCGAAGTAGCGGGTGCGGAGCCGCACGGCCGCCTCGGCCAGCCGGTCGTCCTCGTCCTTGCCGTCGCGCGCCAGCACCCACGGCTCCAGCACCGAGCCCGGGTCGTCGAGCAGCGCCTTCACGACCTCCTCGTAGCCCTTGCGCGTGAAGGCGCCCCGGACCCTGGACTCGTTGCGCAGCAGCGGGACCGGCTCGCCCAGGATCACCGGGATGGTGAGGTCGAGCCCCTTCGGCTCGGTGACCCGCACCAGCCGGTCTACCGCCAGGCTGGTGAAGGAGATCCGCGACAGGATCCCGCGCATGCGGCGCACCAGGTCGTCGTAGCGGGTCAGGGCCAGGCCGGGGTCGATGGCCAGCAGCTGCGCGAAGAGCGCGGCGTTGGCGGTGACCCGGCGGGCGGCCCCGGGGTCGCGCGCCTTGACCCCGCCGGCCCACTGGTCCGCCAGCCGCTCGGTGAGCCACTCGCGGTCGGCGTCGGAACTGGCGCGCGGCTCCCCCGGCCCGCGCGGGCCGGAGAGGAGCAGGTGCAGCTTCAGGCGGTCGTACTGGGCGGCGTAGTCGCCGTCGCTGGGCAGCTGCGCGCTCTTCTCCAGGCGCCGCACGAAGGCGTCCATCTCCTCGACCTCGAGGGCGAAGACCGGCTCGACCACCAGCTGCCGGGCGGCGGCGGCGTAGGCGGCGCGGACCGGCGCCAGCAGCGCCTGCCCCTGGTACATGCCGAGCCGCTGGGCCCAGGGCGGGCCTTCCCGCCCGTGGCGCTCCAGCAGCTCCAGCCGCTCGCGCAGGGGGTCGAGCACGTCGAGGCGCGGCGTGGCCTGGGCGCCCTTCAGGGCGGTGGCCAGCTGGCTCATGAGCGCGTCGGTGGAACGCACCAGGCTGCGGTTCTGCAGGTAGGAGCGCAGCGGGAAGGCGAACAGCACCAGGGCCGCCACCGCCGCCAGCGCCGCCAGGCCGTAGCGGCGGAGCTGCTGCTTGCGCACCGCTCCGGCGCTGCGGACGGCCAGCTTCTGATCGGGGAAGATCACCTGCTTGAAGACGTCGCGCAGGAAGTAGCTCTTGGCGTCCAGCGCGGGCTGCTCGCCGCCGTCGCGGGGCCGCACACCGAAGGCCGAGGACATGGCGCCCATGACCCGGTCGATGGTGCGCCCCTCCTGCGTGCCGGAGGTGAAGTAGACGCCCCGCATGACGGGGCTGTCCTGGTAGACGTTGGAGGCGTACAGCGTGTCCACGAAGGTGGCCAGGTTGGCGCGCAGCGCGGTGAGCTGCCGCGGGAACTGGAAGATGCGCGTCCGCAGCGCCAGGTTGCGCTCCTCGCCGAGCCGCGCAAGGGCACGCTGGTCCACCACCTCGACGAGCTCGTCGAAGCGGGTGCGGAACAGCTCGCCCGGTGCCTCGCGCCCCTCGTCCACGGCGGCCGTGAAGCCCCAGATCTGGCCGCGGTCCTGCTTGCGCAGGTCGGAGAAGGTCTCCACGAAGCCGGGCAGGAGGTCGCACTTGGTGAAGAGCAGGTAGGCCGGCAGCACCATCTGCAGCCGCGACATGACCTCGTCGAGCCGCTCGCGGATGCGCTTGGCGAGGTCGATGCACCCCTCCTCGGTCTCGCCGCCGAGGTCGCCGACGCTGACCGCCACCAGCAGCCCGTTGACGGGCATGTCCGGCCGGGCCCGCGCCAGCGTGTCGAGGAAGGCCGACCACTCGTCGCGATCCTCGTCCTCGGTGGTGTAGCGGCCGGCCGTGTCGAGGATGACCGCCTCGTTGGTGAGCCACCAGTCGCAGTTGCGCGTGCCGCCCACGCCGCGGACGCCGCCGCCGCGGGAGGAGAGGTAGGGGAACTGCAGCCCGGAGTTGCGCAGGGCCGTGCTCTTGCCGGCGCCGGGTGGCCCGACGATGAGGTACCAGGGCAGCACCGCCAGGGCGTCTCGGCCGCCGCGCGCCAGCTTGGAGGTCTTGAGGGCCGCCACCGCCTTCTGGAACTCCGCCTCCATGGCCTCCGTCTCGGCCTGCTGGTCTGGGCGGACGGCCTCGGCGTGAGCGTCGGCCTGGCTGCGCAGCGTCTTCTCGATCTCGCCGGCGGCCTTCCTGGCCTTGTGACGGCGCCACAGATGGAGCCCCAGCACCGCGGCCACCGCGGCCGCGGAGGCCAGCGAAGGGACCCAGAGCGTGAACGGCAGCAGCAAGGCGCCGGCCCAGAGGGCAGCGACCAGTACGAGGAAGATGACGGAGAGGATGATCATGTCCGGGCCTGGCTACTGCGCCGCCGTGGGGGCCATGCGCTCGACGACGGCGGCGGTGCCGGCCGAGAGGGAGATGCGGAGCCCGACGTAGAGGACCAGCGACAGCGCCAGGGCCCCGAGGCCGATCCACAGCAGCGGACCACCCCGCGTCGAGCGGCCCGCCCCTTCGGCGGGCCGGGCGCCGCTCGGCGACAGCTCGTCGGCGTCGCCGGCCTGGGCCCGCGCCAGGTCGCGGCCCAGGGCGTCGGTCAGGCTGAGCAATTCGAACTCGCCGCCGCGCACCCGGTAGCGGCCCTGAAAGCCGAACAGCAGCGCCAGGTGGTAGACGCGCAGCACCTCGAGCCGTTGCGGGTCGCGCCGCACCGCCTCCAGCCGCGTGAAGAAGGCCTCGCCGGCCACGTTCTCCTGGAAGTAGTGGATCTGCAGGGGCTGGCCGCTCCAGAACTGCCGCAGGTCGTCGCGGCCTTTGGAGAGCACCACCTCATCGGCCAGCGCCACCACCGCGTAGGACAGGTCCTGCACGTCGTCCCGGCCGAACCCGGCGGCGGAAGCCTGGCGCAGGAGCTCGTCGACCACGCCGCGCAGGCTGGCGTGCAGCTGAGCCGGTTCCGGCAGCGTGGCGTCGTCCGCCTCCCGCAGCGCCAGGATGGCGTCGAAGCAGTCCCTGGTGACTTCGATGCTACGCCCCATGCCTGCGCCTCCAAGATTGGTGGCCTACCCCACCCGGACCGCCTCGTGCCGCCGCCCGGCGCCCGCTCGGGGCCGCCGGCCCGCCCACCTCAGCCACCGCTGCCACGCGCGCCCACCGCGATCAGCTCGACCTTGGTCCGGCTGGGGTCGAACGGCGGCGGCAGCGAGAGCGCCAGCGTGCGATCCGACACGACCGTCTTCCAGAGCCGATCCGCCTGAGCGATGGCGAAGCAGACCTCGCCGGGGCGGGCCGGGATCTCCGGCGGCGGCCGCACCATGAACTGGAGCGGCAGCCCAGGCGCGGCGGCCTGGACCAGCGACTGGACGTCCACCAGCGCGGCCGCCTTGCAGAGCCGGGGCAGCTGCTCGCCCACCTGCGCCTCCGGGATCTCGCTGCGCACCAACAGGTAGAACTGGGCGCGCAGCAGCCGCTCGTCCTGCAGCCGGGCGAGCTGGATCCCGCCGCGCACCTCGAGCGGCACGCGGGTGTACTGCTCCACGGCCAGGCCGCCCAGGAAGGCGCCGAGCCGCGCCAGCAGCGGGTCGAAGGTGGCCCTGAGGTCGTCGTGCCCGTAGCGCGGCAGGTCGGTGACGTCCGGGTCTGGCATGAAGGCGGCCAGCTGCCCGGCCAGGCGCGACAGCGCCAGGTAGGCGGCCAGGGGCGGCGCGGCCGGCGTGTTGGACAGGTGCACCACCTCCGGGATCGCGCCGCCCAGCGTGAGCACCTGGAGCATGCGGGAGAGGTCCGGCGCCGACACCTCGGCCGCGCCCTCGCGCACGTGGCGGCCGCCGGCCAGGTCGCGGTGCTTGGCCACGAGCTGGGCCACCAGCCCGCGCAGCCCTGAGAGGAGCCGCGGCGCGCCGCCCAGCTGCATGAGCGGCGGCACGTAGCTCTCGGCCAGGGCCACCTGACCGGCCGGGGTCCGGTTGAGCTCGCCGATCTTGACGACCTCGTAGTCCTCGAGGGACTCGTCGCCGAAGAGGATGCAGGCCCGCGGCCGCGCGAACGAGACGGTGACCGCCGCTCCGGGGCGCGAGGCGTCCTGCACCGGGCGGTGGCTGATCGTGTAGCGGGCCGAGGTCGCGCCGGTCCCCTCGCCGTAGGCGGAGACGCCATCGCGCTCGCGGGCCACGCCGAGGAGCACGTCCACCGAGCGGGCCGAGGGCGGGAAGTGGGGGGCCACGGCGCGCGCCGGCGGGGCGTCGGCGTCCCGCTCGGTGAAGGCCACCGGCAGCCCGTCGGGGAAGACGCCCTCGAAGCGCTGGATCCGTAGCTGGCCCGCGCCCAGGGCGGCGCCGTCGACGTCCAGCGCAGCCACGCCCCACAGCCACGGGGACACGGCCTCCAACCGGGAGGCCAGCGAGCTCTCCACGAACCGGTCGAGCCCCTGGAAGTGCTGTGGAGAGAGGAACATCCCCTCCGTCCAGAGGAGCCGCTGCGGCATCTTCATTTCATCCCCCCGCGCCAGCGCTACCGGCGCTGGATGCGGTACTCCTCGACTTCGAAGGCGAGCTTGGCGCTGCGCTCGGGCAGCTCGACGACCTGCCGCCAGCCGCCACCGGCGGGCCGCCGGACGATGGCTACCACGCCCAGGATCCGCGTCCCCTTCTCCCTCGTGAACGTCACCTCCGCCACGCCGCCGGGCTGGAGCTGCAGCTCCTCGACCCCCAGCAGGTCGGCACCCAGCTGGGCCTTGGGGTCGCCGAGGAGCTCGATCAGGTCGAGCGCCTGGAACTTGGGGGCGCTGGCCAGCTGGTACACCCGGATGGCGGTGGGGAGCGCGGCGCCCTTCTCGTCCGGATTGAGCCGGGCCGCCGCGGTCACGCGGACGTTCACCGGCTCCAGCTTGGCCTCGCCGGCCTCGGTCTTGAAGAGGGCACAGCCGGTCGCGCAGAGGCTGAGAGCCGCCAGGAGGCGGAGCTTTTTGGGGGGGCGCGTCATGGATGGGAGAGGAGTCTGCCTTACCCCCGGTGAGGGGGCAACCTCCACGATCAGGCTTACACGCCCCACGGGCTGGCGGTCACCGTGAGGAGGCCGGGGGCGACGTCGGAGTCGGAGTCGCGGTCGGTGTAGGCGGGCCCGGGCGGACCAGCGAAGGCCCGACTTCCACCTGCGGAGCGGCGGGTGGGGGCGCGTAGGGGTCGGAACTGAACAGCCAGATCGACACGGCCAGCAGCACCAGCAAGGCGCCGGCCCCGATGACCACCGTCGACATGGCCGGTTTCCGGCGCGGCAGAGCCGCCGCCCGGCGGGAGCGGTCGGCGCGCGCCGCCTTCAGCGGCTCCGGGGTCGCTGGCCTGACCGGAGCCGCGGGCGCGGGCGTCGGGTCGCGGCCGGGAGGCGGGGCGGCGGCGGCGAGCAGCGACACCTCCGGGAGCACGGTGGTCCGCGCCGGGGGCGGCGCAGGCACGGGTGCGGCGGGCGGCGGCATCACGGCCTGCGGCAGCACCGTGGTCCCCGTGCTGGGCGCGGGCCCGACGGAGGGCTGCGGCGCCCGGGACCGCGGACCTGGGCCTGCGGGGCGGTCGAAGTGGCGCAGGCCGGGCACCGCCGGCGGCTGTCCGGCTGGCCTGGCCACCGGCGCCCCGTCGGTGGCCGACAGGAACACGGTGGAGCGCGGCGCTGGCTTCGGCGTGTGGCGTAGCGAAGGACCCCGCGGCAGCTCGCAGAAGAGCAGCGCCTCGCGCATGGCCTCGGCGGTGGACCAGCGATCGGCCGGGTCCTTGGACAGCGCCTTCAGCACCAGTGCGTCGAGGTCCGGGGCGATGTCCAGCTCCGGGCGCCGCTGCACCGGCGGGATGGGCGACTCGTCGAGTTGCTTGGTCAGCTCGCCCGTGGGCGTCGCCGCCTCGAAGGGCCGGACCCCGGTGAGCAGCTCGTAGAGCAGGACGCCCACGGCATAGAGATCGCTGCGGCCGTCGATGGCGTCGCCACCGTCGCCTGCCCCGTTGAGCTCGGCGATGCCGAAGTCGAGCACCTTGACCAAGTCCGGCTCGTCGCACCGGGTCTCCACCATGACGTTGGTCTGCTTCAGGTCACGGTGGACGATGCCGTGGGCGTGGGCCTCGCCCAGGCCGGCCAGCACCTGCGCCACGATCCGGACGGCCCGCGCCTGGGCGAGCGGGAACTCGTCCGAAAGCAGCTTGGCCAGCGAGCGGCCCGCCAGGAGCTCCATGGCGATGTAGAAGCGCTTCAGCAGCGCCTTGTTCAGCACCTTGATGGCGATGGGGCGGTCGAGCACCAGGTCGGTGCCCTTGTAGACCTGCCCCGTGCCGCCGCGGCCGAGGAACTTGCTGACGAAGTACCTGTTGGCGACGGTGCTGCCGACGAGTGGATCCTCGCTGGTCTCGGTGAAGGTCATCGGGGGGCCGGTGCGCCCGCCTCACGGCTGCGCGGCGCGCATCTTGCTCCAGAGCGAGGTGCCGGTCGACACGAAGTGGTCGCCCTGGAGTGGCAGTACGTCCTCCGCGGAGGCGCGGCGGAAGACCCGCGGCGGTGCCGCCGGCGCGCGGGGGTCCAGGTCGTGGACCACCACCTGCTCGGCGCGGGTCATGCCGGCCGGCGAGAAGCCCACGGTGGCGTCGAGCCGGTAGCGGCGTGTCAGCCCGGTGGGGAGCCGCTCCGACTCCTCCCGGCCCAGGTGGAACCACCCGGCCCCCAGGCAGGCCGGGCCGAGCGCGTCGCCGCTGGCGAAGCGGTTGGTGATGATCCAGACCAGCCGCAGCCGGTCGTCGACCGGCGTCATCAGCACATCCTTGTCGGTGATGGCCTGGTCGGGCAGCGCCGTGCGGGTGGTGGTGCCGTCGCTGCACAGCAGCGCCGGCCCCTCCCAGCGGACCTGCGCCCCGGTGCACTCCACCGCCGGCGCGGTGGCCCGGTGGCTGACGGGGTCGTAGCCGCGCAGCAGGAGCGCCAGCCAGGCCTCGCCGGTGAGCTCGCCGGTGGCGGGGCGCGTCAGCTCGCACAGCGAGGCGCCGGACCAGGTGTGCTGGCTGGTGGCGCAGGCGCTGAGCGCCAGCACGGCGAGGAGGGCGAGGCGTCGCATCATGTCGGGGCTCCGGCCGGATCAGCTCCGGCGCTTGGTGGTGATGCTGCGGGGCGTCCTGACGAGCGGCTGGTCGTCCTCGTCGTCGTCATCCGGACGGCCCTTGCCGGCCCCGGTGCCGCCCTTCTGCTGCAGCGCCCGGCCCGCCACCGCCGCGTAGGCGCGCAGGAAGGATTTGCCGAAGAGGGTGGCGGTGAGCGTCCCCTCCTCCTCCAGCTCGCGGTAGCGATCCAGGAAGGCGCGCCACTGGGCCCCCTCGCGCAGGGTCTTCACCTTGAGCGAGAGGCCGCCCTCAGACTCCAGCTCGGCCAGGATCTCCTCAGGGGAGAGCCGGGCCAGCACGTCGCGGGCGCCGCCGGTCACGCCGGCCAGGAGCGCAAGCTGGTGCATCATGAGATCGGCGAAGGCGCTGCCGAGCTCGGCGGCGCGGGCCGTCCCCTGGCTGGGCGCCAGCAGGTAGGCGAGGAGCTCCCGGGAGTCGCGCGCCGAGGCCACCGGCCCCTCGCCGCGTGCCACCCGGATGCCCATCTCCCGCCCGAACTCGTCGTAGCCGGAGCGAAGCTCCACGAAGGAGCGCGCCGCCGTCTCGAACAGCTCGGCGGCCGCGCCGAGGAAGGTCTGCACCGCCTCGCGCGAGTCGAGCGACACGCTGGAGGGCAGGTAGGCCTCCCCGAAGGTCCGCAAGAGGCGCAGGGCCACTTCGGCCAGCCCGGAGTCCGCCCCGTGTGAGATCGGCGCTGGCTCTGGCGCGGTGGGCGCGGGCGCCGCCCGGTAGGGCTGCGCTTCGGCCGGCGCCGAGGAGGGCGCCGAGGGGACGGACCTGGCGGCGCGCGGAAAGCGCCCGGCCACCAGGGCGAGCGCCTCCTGGCGATCGGCCGGCGTGAGCCCGACCAGGGCCTGCTCCACGGCGGTGTCCATGTTGCGGGACGCCTCCGCCAGCGCCTCGTGCAGCACGCCGAGCTGCCAGGAGGCGTTCTCCAGCGCGGCGGCCGCGGCGGCCGAAGGTCCGGCCGGCGGAGCCGGGGCGGCCGGGGACGCGCTGCGCGGGACCGGCTCGGGCCATGCCGGCTCGTGCAGCACCGGCGCGGGCGCAGCGGGCACCGCGCGCACGGCCGCGGGCGCCGCCGCCGGCGGGGGCGGGGGCGCAGCAGGCGCGGGGGCGGCGACGGGCCGTGCGGCCGGCGCCGAGATGGAGGGAATGTCGGCGACCCGCAAGGCGAACTGGGTGTTGGAGGAGCTGCGGCGCGCCTCAGCCTGAGCGAGCTGCCGGCGCGTCACGTGGAGCTTGAGGCTGCCGATGCGCAGCTCGTCCCCGGCGCCCAGTACCACCGGCACGTTCTTCTCCAGCCGGCGGTCGCCCAGGAACGACCCGTTGGTCGAGCCCAGGTCCACGAAGGTGACCTCGTCCTCCTCGAAGCGCAGCACGGCGTGCCAGGTCGAGACGAACGGGTAGTCGAGCTGCAGGTCGTTCAGCTCGCCGCGGCCGATGCGGATCGGCGACTTGATGTAGGCGCTCTGCGAGCTGGAGGACGCCTCCGTGTTCTCGACGCGGATCACCAGCGGTGTCATGCCGCCATCCTAGGCTGCCCCGAAGGCGAGGTTCCAGCCCCCGCCGTCGGCGAGCCCGATCTCCAGCTTCCCCGGCTTCTCGCCCGCCACCATCTTCTCCAGCAAGGCGCGCGACAGCTCCGGCATGAGCGAGCCGCGCAGCACGTGGTCCACGTTGCGCGCGCCGGTCTCCGGGTCGGTGCAGCGGCCGGCCAGCTCGTCCAGCAGCCCCGGGCCGAAGGTGGTCTCGATGGCGTGGGTGGCGCGCAGCCGCCTGGCCACCGCGCCCAGCTTGAGCTCCACGATCTCCCGCAGCACGTCCTTGGGCAGCGGGGCGAAGGGCACGATGGTCATCCGGGCCAGCAGCGCCGGCTTGAAGTGCTTGGAGAGGATGGGGCGGATGGCGGCCGCCACGTCCGCCGCCTTGGGCTTCTCCGGATCGTCGAAGCACTGCATGACCAGGTCGGAGGCCAGGTTGCTGGTGAGGATCACCAGCGTGTTCTTGAAGTCGATCTCGCGCCCCTCGCCGTCGTTGAGCGTCCCCTTGTCGAACACCTGGTAGAAGAGGTTCATCACCTCGAGGTCGGCCTTCTCGCACTCGTCGAGCAGCACCACCGAGTAGGGGCGCTGCC